>JAAUXT010024283.1_pt1 | contig 32225 bp, 40 predicted proteins | sample 7278171 | NCBI WGS metagenome assembly JAAUXT01 (sample SAMN14350112, study PRJNA611818) | marine sediment metagenome | isolation source: surface marine sediment (1.8m) | place: French Polynesia: Moorea | collected 2018-08
ATTGGCTGAGGCCAGCACCCCCTGGTGGGGGAGGAGTGTGGTGTGACACACCAGCTGCGAATTAGAACCACCGCTGGACAGATGGCACCACTGTATACAAAATAAATAGGGCGGTTCCCGCCGTCGAGCTCAGTCTCACCTGAGATACCAACCAGTGTGTTTGTGATATCACTACAGCAGGCAAACTGGTCTGTTTGCTGCTGGAACAATGCGTGTTTTGAGCACAATGGCTGGTGTGCGGTGCCCCAGGCTCGTTGGTTTTTGATCTCTTGTTTTCGCTCAAATTTGTGGGAGGTGTTGAGAAAGGAAAACCGGCGTGTCGTTTTCTTTCTTTTTTTTCAACAATGTCATGTTCTTCACTGCAGGTTTTGGTCTCTCTCCAGGTCAACAGGACACAGAGCTTTCAGAGAAGGGTAGAAGACAAGCCCAGTTAGCGGGACACCGCCTGATGTATGAAAGGTTCACCCATGCCTTCGCCAGTGACTTGAAGAGAGCTTATGAGGTAAACACACTCGAAATTAAATATCTAAGGTCTTTTTGTGGGTACGCTGAGTGCCAACCACGTGAAACTACGCGCTTTCCAGGCGCAGACTAAAAACACTGTTTGGATTACACGACCAACATGCGGGCCGAATCTCTTACGCTCACACAACGAATCTCTTTCCCAGACATGTGAGCTGATTTTGGAAGCGAACAAATTGAGCACCTGTGAGATTGTGGCAGACTCCAGGATTCGTGAACGGGTGTGTACAGTTATTTCTTCTTTCTTGAACAAAACCGAACCAACGTGAAACAGAAAAGACTGGGTTTTTGTGTGCTTTGTTGTGGTTTCAGAAATTTGGAGTCTTGGAAGGAAAAAGCTGTGATTTATTTGCCAAAGAAGCGAGAAAGGTGAAGTCGCGGGGATCAGTGCACGCCTATGTGCCTCATGGTGGTGAAAGCAACAAACAGGTGATGGTTGTTTCACGCCCATGGCACACCCTAAAAATGTGCTCTGCGATCTGCGACAAAGTTTCCTGCAACATGTGGCGCTCTTTTTTTTTTTTTTTTTGTGCGATTACAACTTGACAAACTTCTGGACTGACTCCCATTGGTTGATACCGCAGGTTCGGGTGCGGGCGCGAGAGTTTTTCACCGAACTCTGCGGCAACATGAAGGAGGTGTGGGATAAGGAAGGCAACAGCGGTGCGCCCCTGGCGGTGGCGGTGGCGGCAGCGGCTCGACGCCAGCGTGGGACGAGTAGCCTCTGCTCCAACAACTCTGATGTCTTCGTTTCCGGAGGTGCGCATCGAGTCTGTCTTGAGGGTGCCAGTGGATTTTACTGTGATTGTGAAGAAAAACCTCAGAGGTTCAGTGGTTTTGGCAGTTGAAAAGGGAACCAAATGAAAATGTGGCGTATTCATGGGGTTTAATTTTTACATCAGATCCAACAAGCGAGCCAAAATTTCAGTGTCACTTGTGCGATGACACTGAGTCGTTTGGTTTATCACTGCTCCAGAGTCTCCGGCGGACAACAACAACAGCGCTGCCCCTGACTTGGTGCTGGAAGGCGTCGCCCCACCTCCCGCCATGCCGCAGCCGGGAAAGCACGACAACTCCGGGTCAACGTCGTCCACATCCGGGTACTCCAGCAGCGGTGGCGCTGACAGTTGCGACCAGTTGTCGCCACTCGAGCCCGGTGGCGGCGTCAGCGGCGGTGCGCCTCCCTCCCCCGGTGCTACCATCCCCGTTCATGCCGACGATCAACCGCTCCCCGCCTCTTCCCCCACGGGGCACTTCCAACAGCAATTCGCGCAACTCACCAGTCAGCAGCAGTCAGCACCAGGCGGCGTCACAGCGGAATCGAGCTACAAAGGCAGTGCGAGCCTGCACGTGCCCCTCGGCTGCCCGAACGTGTCGCTGTCCCCGATCGCAGAGCATCGCCTCATCAGCATCCCGAGCATCAGCTCGGGCCGTGGCAGTTTCGACGACACGGACGCGCTGCTGGCCGCGACCTTCACCCCGGAAGTGCTGCTCGTCAGTCACGGCGGACTCATCAAGGAGATGATCCTCTACTTCGTCGACGAACTCGGCTGTGAACTGCCGGGCGGCAGGGAGGCGCTTATCAGGACTCCGTACAACACTGCCATCTCCAGGTTTTCGGTCGAGTTAGGAGAAGACAGCAAAGCGCAGAGTGTCAATTGTCTTCTCCTCAACGACAAGGATCATTTATTGGGACAAGATTTCGAAATTCTGGAGAAAACGGACGAAGTTTAACACAAGTGGAATTTAGTAATGTAAAATAGTTGCAATTTCAACGTGTCTACGTATTTCGCCACTTCAACGTTTGGAATCGACCCAATTGCGCTGGTGACATCTTGCACAGCGAAGATCAGCCAGTAGATCTACTTGGACTCAACAAGAACGAATGTGTTGAATTGATATCATGAACAGGCGAAGTTCTTTTGGTTCACAAGAAAGCCAAGACACCACAATCACCCACGAGACAGACGCACCTTTGGGTCCCAAAGGTGAGCATCGAAGAAAGGGCGCAGCAAAGTAAGACCAAGGTTGTACGTCCAGCGAGCAAGTTACCAGACAGTGGAATGCCCTTGACAGTTATTTTGACAGAACCACCAATTGGTCCAATTGCCCTTCTTGTGGACAGTTAAAGTTGAAATACGAGAAAGGTGATAAAAAGTCCTGGTTTTCATGTCAAAGCTGAGGTGCATCAAAACAAGCGTGCGACTTGTAGGTGATTCCGGAAAGCGTTTTCGTTTGGTCTTGTGTGATTCATGAGGATACTTTGTCCTCGTGTGCTTGATTGAGTGAAGGCATTGAGTTCCATTTGAACGACCTTCTTGTTTCGGCACAGAACTCAAAACTGGATCACCAGTGGAGACTGGCATTACTTCCCGATGTTCTGTCGCGCGTCATCTGCGGTGGTTCTTGTTTTTATGCAGAGACGCACCTTGTGTGCTGCACTGTCCTGTCAGTTGTAAACGTTTTCATTCCCACGGAACGCTGCTTCGCAAAATATCTGAGCAGGTGAAACAATGAATTGTCAACAGAGCAACGTCAAATCTACGGGCATTTGTGACGCATTGGTCAATTTTTGAGATTTATTCACTGGAATGCAGAGCATGTTGCACCCTTGAAAATGGTCGGAAAAGACCACAGCGAAGTTGAGAAGGTTCTGCTTCAACAAAGCTTACGTTAAGTTTTTCACTGATCCTCTTGGAATTTTCAAGAAATTGTTGGGCATTGATCAAAGAACGACAGTTACGTGTTGTAGTCATTCGTTGATTCTCTGAAACTTGTAATGCTTTGTCTTGAACCACATAAAATTTTGTCATAAAAACGTTTCGTCGTCCTCGGCAGAAGTCATCCAATCGGGCGATTCTGCGCAAGTTACCAACTTGTGTGCAGCTTACAGTTGCGGCCAAAGTTCAGAGGAACCCCTTTGTGTTCAGTTCCGTGCGAAAAATCAAAGCGCCGTCACTGTCCAACTGACCGACAAGAAACAAAAGTCGACTCCAGAAGGAGCCACGCACTCTGGAGCAGAGATTCAACCGCTTCGAGTCAGGTATGGCTTCCTCTGCTCTTCACACCCGGAAGAGACTACGCCCGCTAAGCACAGCGTCGACCGTGCTTGACGGCTGGACCATTGACACCGGTTGACTTCGGCCACGTCCAACTTTCACCAAATCTCCGTCAACAGGACAGGAATCGCCAGGGCAACCACGCTGAAGTCGCACATCGATATCAGAGGCGGTTGTCTTCGGCGTCACGCGTTGGATTGCGTCCATCAGTCCTAAATCCTGCTGAAAAAGACGTCAGTGCAATTGTGTGAAAAAACTTCTTCGACATTCTCACAAAAATTAAAGCTCTCCGTTCACGATCGAAATCTTTATTTGATGGTGGAAACAACCGAAGCAAACTCACGTGTTGTGCACGACCAAGGATCTCATCGTGAAAAGACGCCTTGTCACCATCACCACTGGCGAACCAACTTCTCAAAACGAGAATCCTTGCTGTGCCGTGGCTGGCTTCGACCCGACTTCAGAGCTGATGTTTAGCAGTGACGTCAACTGAAATTATTCACAAAGAACTGTCAAGCAACTGCATTCTTGGCTGTGAAAAAATTGGCTGTGCCTGAGATGGACTAATCACCAGTGTGTTTACCTGTTTGTACTTCGCTCTGATTTTCATCACATCATTCAGTATTGTCGGTCTTTGCGGATCATCCATAGAAAACTTGTCAAGCAGTCCTTGCAAGGATGTGACAACTTTCTCAACCCTGAAGTATCAAAGAATGATTGTTTGAAAGCCAGCTGGAAGACTTGACATTCAGAGTACGCTGCACAAACCTTTTTACTTTGCGTTTCTGCGTCACGTGAGAACTCAACTCACCTTTTCCTTGTGTTTCCCTCTTTCTTCAGCAACACAAGCCAGCCCTTCACAAACCCTTGGTAAAAGCCGATCTGCAAAGAACTTCGACTGTGGGGTGACATAGACCAAAACCACGAGACTCACCTTTGTATGAGTGCGCGATCCGCCAGACCAACCGGTCAAAAACTTGGTGAGGCACAGGCCTGAGGTTGAAATGCCTCACCACGGCCTGCACCACCCAGGGGTGAGTCTTTGGCCTCCCCTGCACCAGCGCCTCCTCCTCCAACTTTCTGACAATGTTTTGTCTTAGAAATCCTAGGAGTTCAATCACTTCACTGGTGATTGTGTGAACATTGGCAGCCATGTTTCTTTTTTCAAAAAGGAAAACCTCAAGGGGTCACGTGATCACATGATACCCCTGTGGTTGGAGGGATGCAGACTGAAGCTAGCAAAATAGTGATATTGTGCTATTATGTGGCTGTTTTCTATGTAATTATTTATTATAAAAATATTCAGAATATTAAAAATTGTAGTTGAACCCCTCTGCCCCCTGGTGGGGGAGGAGTGCGGTGTGACACACCAGCTGTAAAAACCACCACTCACCAGATGGCGTGATTGGAAAGAGATCAATAAATACGGAGGTTCCCACCCTCGGGGACAGTCTCTCCTGAGATACCAACCTGTGTGTTTGTGATATCACTACAGTGTGACTGTCAAATCAATTATCCGTTGCCGATGTGATTTGTGACATGAAACACACACACACACACACACATTTTCGCAAAGTCTCGGCTCACCTCCGTCCCAAGTCTGACACCGTGCTCTTTCCCCAGGCTGAACCCGTCCAGGTAACCAGATTTCTTGCCCAGCTCCACTCCCTGCTTGAAGCCTTCATTCTGGAACCTGAAACACAGAAGAGAGCGAAAAATTACTGATCACAACTTTCACGCTGACACTTCACATCTGGAACATGACAGACGGTGAGACCAGTGTCTAGTGTCAAACTTCTTGGGAAGGACAAAAGGCAGGATCCCAGATTATCGCCCAGAGTGAAGAGAATTTTCCTCCACAGCAAACAAAAATATCTCATCAGTGAATGAGAAATACCTTTCTTCCATAAAGATGATGTCATCAAAAATGTCTTTCTCTTCATCCATGATGTCAGAACCAACAGAAACAAATTCAAAATTTCGTGTTTTCCCTTGTCTGCTAAAGCTGGTGGCGACACCTTCAGTTTTGGTGTCCCTGCTCCACGTGTGGAAGACCCTTTTCATTTCCGGTTCTCTGACAACACAGAGCACGAGAGAAGTGCTCCGGATTTTTAGCCTTTGGGAGAGCACAGAAGCCATGGGCTTTCAAACGAAGGTACATGTTTTATCCGCAAGAATCCTCGTGTTGTTTCTTTTGGTGTTGGAAAACTTCATTCCGCAGGAATTCTGTCGAAAATTGACGTCAAAAAGTGGCTGTCGGTGATCTTGTAATATCGCTCACCGCAATGCTTTCAGTCTCCTTACTCCTGTGCGAAACACCGTACAAGTGAGTCCAGGATGAATGGAGATTTCCTCTCAATTGCAATAAATTCTAACGAATTCTTTGCCAATGACCTGTATCGGGAGAAGCTCGATTCCTGGCGTCAAGGCGTCGATCATCCTCTCTCCAATGTGCACTTGTCCTGGACTATCGTCCAGTTTGGGACAAACGTGGATGTCCACCCCTGTTGTGCTGTGTCGAAAGATTTTGCGTGACCCACATGAAGAACGAGAAAAGTTCAATGTGTTTGAATCGTCCTGCAGACCCTCAACGTGACCTGAACGCGACACATTTTCTGTTGCAGCCAATCCTCATCGATGCAAGGGGGCATTTGCTTGGCCGTTTGGCGAGCATCGTGGCCAAGACCATCCTCAATGGTGAGCCAGTTTGAAAAAATAATGTGAAACAACGCTGTCGTTAGTGACAAAATTCTTGTACTTACAGTCAAACGTGTACTTAGCAGGTCAACGCCTTGTTGCATTGACATTCAACGTGTACTTTGCAGGTCAACGTGTCGTGATCGTCAGGTGCGAGGGAATCAACATTTCCGGAAGCTTCTACAGGAACAAACGTAAGTCAGGGCAACAGTGCATTTTGCAGGCTGCCAGTTCTCTGTGTGTGTTGCAAAGAAGACAGCCGAGAGGTATCTCTCTCACCCTGACGGCTTCTTTGATTGTAGTGAAGTACCAGGAGTTTCTGCGCAAGAGGATGAACACAAACCCGAGCCGCGGTCCGTACCACTTCAGGGCGCCAAGCAAGATCTTCTGGAGGACCGTCAGAGGTAAACGCACACCCAACCAAGACTGCAATGTTTGCGGCAGGATGTTTGTGTATGTCCGAAAGTTTTAGTTCGCACCCTGAAGGTTTTTCAAACACCTATGCCCTCAAAGAGTGTCTCCAACCCCCCAACCCCCCGAAGGTGTTCAGAATTCACTTGCGGCCCCCTGCAAGTGTTCAAAATCTACTTTCCGCCCTCTGCAAATCTTCAAAATACTGCTCTTGCCCGGTATCTGGGCGCGCGGTCTGTAGTCAGATGTGTTGTTGCAGGCATGCTGCCGCACAAGCTGCACCGCGGTAAGGAGGCGATGGACCGTATGAAGTGCTTCGAGGGAATCCCGGCGCCGTACGATCGCCAGAAGAGGATGGTCGTGCCCGCTGCCCTCAAGGTTCTGCGTCTGAAGCCCCTCCGTCGGGTACGTGCCTCTGTCGAGTTCGTGTCCTGAGCTGGTGCCAGGTCCGGAATTCAAATCACATTTCTCCATTGACAATGCGATGCCAGTGATGACTGTCAATTATTACCTACATTGTCTGATAATATTGATTAGAAACTTTTCTGAGGCAAGCAAATTGCAGTCTTTATGTTCTCAGCATTGTCTCCGACATTCGAAAGTGTCATTGGTTGTGTTGTGCTGCACTCAGTTCTGCACCCTGGGACGACTTTCGCACGAGGTGGGATGGAAGTACCAGAACGTCATTCAGACTCTGGAGGCGAAGAGGAAAGTGAAGTCCAAGCGTTTCCACACCAAGAAACGAACTGACGAGGTAAGAGCCGTTCTGTGCTCGGCTGACGTTCCTGTTCAACTTGCGCCCGTGATGCTTATTTACCTACATTGTCTGAAGATTGTTGATTACACGAAGACAACTGAGGCGTACAACCGAAAGTACAAAGAGCTTGTGGATAGAGAACGGGTCATGACTTTTGGTGAAATTCAAGTCTTGCTGTTCCTTTTCAGAAACTGCGCGACGACGCCAAGGTGGCCATCGCCAAGAAGATCGCCCCTCAGCAGAAAGTGATCGAGAGCTTCGGATTCCGCTAAAACTTTACCGGAGAATAAACGAACGTTATGAACGAGAATCAGACTCGAGTTTTCTGTGACGTGCAGAAACAAAAGACAATTTTTCTTTATGAACTTTTTTTTGCGGAAGACAAAACGTTCAATAAAATCTTGCAGCGGGCAAAATTGCATCAATCATTCGAGCAACAAAACCACACAGCAACTGTCAGGCACTTGTCGAGAACAAACATCCTTTGCGCAAATTTTTTTGCCTGGGATTTTGACCAGTCGACAAGGGGCTTCAAGTTCACGTTTACCGAAGCCGCCCATTTCAAGATCGGTGCGGCAACAAATTCGGGCGGCATTTTTGCCACGCGTCTCGTATTGCATGACGCCCAACGGTGTCGCACGTTTCCTGCGTTAGAAACGACCATTGGGCTTCATGTTGACATGTTGATAAAATCTTGCCGCAGAACGCAACGAATTTGAAGCAAGTCCCAAAAGGCCATTGTTCATCAGGTTTGGCGTCTCGTTTCCTCAAGCGCACTGACGATGTCCGTGTAACGTTGTGAGAACACCGCGCGATTGTGAGTGACGATCCGCAGAAACGAGGCGCACGTTTTCTGCAGCTCGTCGGACACGGACGAGACGCCAGGGGGCAGCTGCACGCGTCCGCCCCGCCCAGCTCCCACCTGCAGCAGCTGACTCACAAGACTCAGAATCCGAGACTCTGAAAAAAAAAGAAAGAAATTGCATCAAAGCAGATTCGCGCCAAATTTGGGAATTTTTGCAAAACGAGTGGGGATGTGTGTGAGCAACACCTCAGAAGAAACAGCACGTTTTACTCACGAATAAGTTTGTGGACAGGATGGTCGACCGAGTGCACGGAGGTGACTTGTCCCTTGAGCAGATCGACGCGATCCTCACTCAGCCGGGGAAACCCGTGGTCGGAGAGACACTGCTGCACGTCGACCACTACCTGCTCCGCCACTGCCGGCATCGCGCCTTCCAACTCGCTGAAACCAAACGAACCCGTGTTTGCTCCATGTGTTTGCAAAGTCTGGGTGATATCAATTGTGCAAACCCCTGTGGACATTGCGCCGAAGAAGCAATGACGCATTTTCAAGAGCAACACAAGGGCCTTCAAGCCACATTCGATGACCAGCCCAAATTGCCTGATATGGACGGAAGTTTTGCGCACCTGGTGGGGACATCTTGCAGGATGGAGAGCAGGTGGTTCTTGAGCGTAGTTTTGAGGCTCTGGACGCCGGCGATGGCGGCACCGACGGTGCTGTATGTGACGAGTAATACGCCGCACACAACCGTCAGTCTCTCAATCTCCTCCCGCATTGTGTTTATCCGCTTCTCATCCACCAGCACAGTCTGCAAATATGGACAAATTGATGTGGTTATCACCATCTATCACAAACACCAACCAATGACGAGCAGATGTGGTCGTTCCGGTACAAATTCAATGACAAGCTGACAACAATTTCATTGCCCAACCACAATGTTGAAGTCACCTGTCGTTTCTCGATTGTTAGAGATCGATCAACTTTGGAAATTTTGTCCTGCCGTTGAAATCTATGGTACAGCTGTGTTTGATTATATTTCCAAAGGCAGAAATTGGTCGAGCTTCAAACGTCTCTGTTCTCACCTCAGGTAAAGGTTTGGCATCAGGCCAGATGAGCAGCTGTATGTAGGCGTGATTGATGACACCTCCCGGCGTCACCTTCATGGGAGAACTGACAGAACTGGACGGTGTAGCTGCTGATGTGGACGGTGAATCAGAGGTGTTCTGCGGCGTAGTTGTTTCTTTGGTCGGTGACAAACTTTCACTCAATTTATGCAGAGCTTCAAAACTTGCCCTGAGCCACTCTTTGGTGTACTGTAACCCGTCCAGATTATTTTCTGCAACGGCAACAGAAAAAGAAATAGATTCAGTTTCGTTTGTCTATCAGTCACGAACAGCATTCTTGATCACGAAGCTTGAAGGTAGCATGAAAGAAGAATCCACCTTCTTGAACTTTGAGGAAGTCTTCAAACTTGGCTCGCTCGTATTCAACCGCGTGTTGCTGAATGAGGGGTCGAGCCTGTTGCAACGTGAAGTTTGCCATGTCCAACTTCATCAGTTCCAACACTTCAAACACTTTCCTGCAGGAAGGAAGGCATTTTACGTGCACAACACGAAACCGGCCAATTGGCGGACGTCACCGACGCAGCGCAAAACTGGAAAATAACGTACTTGTAGAGGGGAACGACTTCCTTGATCTGCTTCAGCTCCACGATGTTCTCATCCCTGGCTGGAGCGCACAGTTTGGACATGATGTCAATCACGAACGCTGAGTATCTCGGAAAATCCAGGGCCCCGTGTTCTGCCTGCTGCTCGATCAGTTCTGTGTCCAAAACTTCATTGATTCGTGTCTTGAACGCATTGTGTTGAGGCAGCAACAGTCCCAGTAATTCCTGCAAGAGCAGCTTCGTTCTCGAAACGAAAAGAACGGTATCTCCCGTGTTGTGACAAAGTACACAGGCTCAAGGCAAAATGTGATTCTGAGAAGCAAGTACTTGGCGGGTCACAACACCTGTTTGACTTCTTCCAAGAGCACAATAGCATGAGAGAAATCGGGTGGGTCTTCCCGCAACTTCTCCTGCAAGGCATCCCAGAATGCTTCTTTCATGATGTCACCGACTTTCTTCTGAATGCTGCAAAAAGACGAAAACACACATATTGCAGTGACGAGGTGCTGAACAGTCAAAAATAGTCCACATTCTCCCTGTGAAGAACGCGCATCGGTGATTGATCGATCCCACTGTCTACGCACTGATTCAAACAGGGACCAAGAGAAGAAGATGGAGGCAATTGACAACACAAAATCACGCGGTTCAGTACCTGTTTGGCGCAGGGTCATTTTTCTGTAACTGCACATCTCCATCCACCGCGATCTCGTGAGCGAGCATCATGTTTCCGATTCCGTGCGCGGCTTTCATCACCTCGCCGAGAGACACGAACTTTGGAGGGGACGCTGAAACACCAAAGGGACCGTGTTCAACAGCACACACATTCATCACTTGGTCTTTCCTTTCAGACGAAAAAGACTGCAAATGATGAGGATAAACTCACGGGGAACCATTCTGTAACTGGAAGAAGGAGAGGCTGATCTTCCAGGTGATGCCGGTGGAGAATCGCTCCTCTGTCTTTTGGGTATGTCGTGAGCTTCAGTTGTTGAGGAAACAGCTCCTGGGCCTGAGGACCCCTTGGTGTCCTCTTCACGGTTGCTTTCCTCATCGTGCTTTGGATCCCCTTCCCCCGACTTTTCGGCCATATTCGCTGAACAAAAGACAAGCAACAAGAAGTTCCAGGGAATGGACGGGAACTCGATGGTCGCGGTTTCGGATCACACAGTTTGGGTAGGGGGTGTTGGCTGCAGAAGGGGGTAGTTTGCTGCAGGCGGGGGGGTTGACTGAAGAGGGGGTGGTCAGTTGAAAAAAGTACGGTTGGACGAAGAGGTGATGTTCGCTGAAGAGGAAGGGGGTATAAAATTATGAATCGACGCACACATGAATGCTGTGGGTTTTAAGCCGTTTGCTTCACCCATGTGGTCTTGCAAACCGGGATCGCCAACAAGTTTATGTTTTCTTGGCGTGTTTCGGAGGTATCTGTACGAGGGGGCTTTCCTTTCTGGCAGGAACAGCAGGATGACCGAGCGGTCTCAATGACTCTGTGGCGACCCAAATTGACTACATCCACACATACTGCGACAAGGTCGAGTGTCCGCCAGTCTGACCTTCACTGTCAGAGTTAAAGCATCTTTTGGAGATGAAGCGTTGTACCAGACTCACTCCACAGCTCATGCAGCATGTCTGCATTTGGTTTGTGACCAAATTATGTTGGGATTTTGCCCAGACAAAAGGGGCCTTGACAGTCTGCTTTGGAAATGCTGTTCTCAGTGACTCCAGGGTGTGCCATTGGATGGAGAAGTTCCGGAATGGATGCACCCAGATTGTCAACCTCTTCAGAAGACCAAAGGCAACAAGTGGCCACTCCAGGGTGAACATCAGGCGAGTTGAGAACCTTGTCACACAAGACTGCAGAGTCACTTTGCCACGCCTGACAGCTGTGACAGGCTTGTCGACCACAACAGTGTCCAGAATTCTCTGGAAGGACTTCCAGTTAAGGAAGCGCTGTGCCAAGTATGTACCCTACTTACTGACACAACCTCAGCTTGCTCGCCATGTGACTGTGTGTGACTTTTGGACCCGATTGAGGCAGAGGGAACTGCGAGTATTCAAGCTCGCTGTCACCATGGATGAGTCATGGGTCTACTCCTATGACCCAGAGACCAAAGAACAATCAAAAGAATGGCTGTGCAGCATGGAGGCACACCCTCAAAAACCCCGCAGAACCATTGGCACAGCCAAGGTAATGCTTGTCTCATTCTTTGACTCAAAAGGACTGATCTACAGAGAGTTTGTCAGGAGGCCTGTGACTGTCAACCAGATTGTCTTTTGCCAAATCTTCACCCATTTTGACATCGCATTCCAGAACAGGAGGGGATCTAGGGGGCAGGTCAGGGGATGCATGTTCATCCACATGGATAATGCCAGTGCTCATACAGCAGGACTGACCAGACAGCACCTCAGAAACCTTGGATGGACAGCCCTCCTGCATCCAGTGTACTCCCCTGACCTTGCCCCAGTGACTTTTGGTTCTTTCCTTGGCTGAAAAAAGGTCTCAGAGGACATCGCTTTGCGACCATTGCTGACCTGGAGCAGGCTGTCGACTACGAGATTGGGAACATTGGATCAGAGGAGTACAAGGACTGCATGCTTGTCAAGTGGCCTGCTCATTGGAGGAAGTGTGCCACCCTGTAGGGCAATGACTTTGAAGGTGTCCATTGACACTGTCTCTGTTTTCACAGTGTATTCATTTATTTTTGTTATTGTTTTGGTCAGACACATTCCCATTAAAAGGGCAGACATGTCATCTATTGTCTGCGTTGAGTCCATTTCGGTATCTGTGTTTAATGCCTCCCGACCGAGGTCAACAGTATTCATGCTGTTCCTGCCAGAAAGGAAAGCCCCCTCGTATTGGAGTTTGTATTATCGCTCACACCCAATGGAACGTTGACTCTCAAATACTCACTTTGTGTTCTAAATCTCGCGGTTTTCTTCAAGACAGATGTAAAAGTAACATTTGTGCAGGACACCGATTTGTTTCGAAGTGATCTGATTCACAGTATGTCGAACAATTCTGGAAAATTCTCCTCAGACATCAGTGTCAATTGTTTACACCGGAAGTGCTATCTGGGTCAAGAACAAGGGCAGCAATGGCGGCAGATGTGAATCAAACTCCGAGGTGCTACCGAATGAAAAAGTCAATTTCATTCCCTGTATCTACAATTAAAACAGGTAAACAAATACAAATTGAAAGATAACAAACTTGCAAACACTTCAACGCAAATGACTGCCATCAGCAAGGGTTTGCGTTGTGTCAGAAGGGATTTAAAGTTGAGCTGTGAAGTGCTTGTATTTGAATGTGACACCACGGCACGCTTGGGTGCATCGGTATTGACACCTGCTCCTTGAATGCAATCGCGCCCGTTATGTCGGCAACAGGTGTCTGGGTGATAACTTAGGCCAACCGATCAACGCTCGCAGAGAACGCAGCGATGAAGTTTCGTCCAGCCATTCAGTCCTAGCAGTTGCAAATGAGTACTGTACAACACATGTCCGAGTAGTTTCAACAATGGAAATGTCTGACTGTTCGCGATCCGTTCTGTTGACATACGTCCAGCGCCCAGCTGCAAGGAAAACATCTGCACGAAGTAAGATAGCTCAAGTAATGGCAGGACGATGGAAAACTGATCATTTGCTGGGCACAGTGAGGGGGGGGGGCAGATATAATTTGCTGGGCACAGTGAGGGGGGGGGGGAAAGATCACCACTCAGACCGAGTGCTCATTCGGGAAGGGCTGCTTTGCTGAATCATGGTCATCCGTTGATGTCAGTCCAGAGCTCTGGTCACTTGGGTAGCCTTCGGGAGGGGGTGGGGAGTAACACCACACAGAAATTCCAGCGTGGTGGTCATGGGGGTTGCCTGCCTCGACGCGCCTGTGTTCAAAGCTGTGCTTTCTTGTTCCTGTTTTGCCCTCAACAATTTGTGCACTGACATAGAAAGAAACAATTCTGGGACTATATACACCTGCGAACTCTTTTCCTTTTGCTCAGGAGGCCAGTTCAAAGCAACAGAGCTGTGGAATGCAGTGGTGACTTATGTTCGAGAGAATGTGGAAGTCGGCCGCAGGAGAGCGATAATCAAGCAGCACGACCACTGCTTCACCGGAGCCGAAGCTGTCGACGTCGCGCTGCAATGGCTCAATCTGCAGAAGGGAAACTTCACCAGAGACGTCACGAGAGAAAAAGCTGTGAAGGTTTGTTCCTCGTCGTGTTTTTTCCAAAAGCCGTGTTCCTGAGAGGCGATTGAAAAGAGAACTGGACCAGTGATTCATTTTCATTGACAACAAAACAGAAAACAAAAGATAAAACGCATAAAGAAAGCGCTCACCTGACAAAACACACTGTTCTGATTTCCAGTTGTGCCAACTGATGCTGGACAGCGGTGTGTTCGAGCCAGTGAATCCGAAGGCTGCGAAGACGTTCGAGGATCAAGGGACGAAGTTGTTCAGGTTTCTTCCCGATCCCGACTCGGAGAACAGCGATTCGTTTCATGTGTCCCATGAGGTTATCGCAGACAAGGCCAGGTGCGTGCCGCAAAATCTTTGTCAGTTCTGTAAATCTCCAGTGTTTTCAACTTCGAAGTCGTGTTCACGTTGAAAGATTTTTCTGCTTGAAGTAGTTTGTGTTGCCAGCTGATAAATTGTGAATGCGTGTGATCTGTGTTTGGCTCGACTGTAATCATCAGCTTATCTTCAAGAATGCGCGCTGTTATCTTTCGTCAGATGCACCGACAGCGACGGTAAATACGGGGCTTTCTACAACCCGGCGTACAGCAGCGGCAGCAAGCACAGCCACCTTGTGCAAGAAATCATGGACATCACCGGCACCTGGAGAAGACACAGCGTCGAGCACCTGCGGAAAATCACCCCTGCCAAACTGTTCCCCAACCGCAAGTCGAGATCCGAGGAGGACGTCTCTCGAGAAGGTACGTGTTTTTAATATTTCTTAAGTCTCAGTGTAGGTGACTCAGCAGACATACAGTTCAAGTGTTTAATTTCTGCACCATGCAGAAGACTGAAAGAAAGAAATGTCTGAACGCTGATGAGAATGTGTGTCGTTTTGCTGACGAGAAATTCAAACAGTTGTTGAACCTTCACAAGCTTAAAGTTCTGATTTCCTTGAAAAAGTGTCTGCAGACAGCTTCTTGCACCTTCAAAGTGGTTGTGATTTTATCTGCATTATTCCCAGCTAAGTCATCGTGCCTGCGCTCTTCCACAACGAAACAACTCAGTCATCACATTCAGCACAAATGATCTTGTGTTTACGCTTTCGAGGTACTTTTTCTGCAGAAGATCACGAGATGAAGAGGGAGGTGGCGCTGAGTTTCCTGCTGCAGCTGATCGACCTGCCGGTCGTGGAGAGCATCGTCAGTGAGAAGGGATACAATTCACAGAAGGAAGGCATGGCCTTCAACAACCTCGCGTTCAAACAGCAGGACAGCAGCATCTTGTCTGGCATCCTGCCCTGCAGGTATTGCATAGATCTATTCCCGTCTGATTCTTCTCAAATTCACACCGCAGTCGGAGTTGCAAAACTTTTGCCGAAAAAAGCTGTGTCGTAGTTTCCATAGTCAGACGTTTCTTTTGCCTTGTTCTGTTGTTGGCCGAATCAACCACAGTCAGCGCTCAAAAGACAGATTGCGTGGTCATGCAAAAATTTTCATTTTCCTGTGTGCCCCCTCCAGTCGCCATGACGACGACGAGTGGATGGAGGCCGCTACGGACGTCGTCAACTGCATCTCGAACGGGTCGGAGCTGCTGGACGCGTCGATGGCGGAGGACACGGGGTTCACGCAGAAGCTGCGGCTCTACCAGTCCATCGCGGATCACTACAGCGCGCGCGACGAGGCGCTCTGGCCCGACGCACAGTCCGACCTCCACTACGAGCTGTACAGCCAACTCATGCAGGGACGCAGGTCAGTGTGTGAGGACAATCAGAGCTTTGCTCATGCAGCACATACTTTACTGATGTCAGAGAAAGCGTGCTCGAATTTTATTTTCCAGACTGATCTCTTTCGCACAAATACATGTGCAAGTTTGTTTGAGCCACGTCTTGAAGCATTCTTAGGCTCACAGAGAATTTTGGCCATACTGTGTTGTGTCATTCGTGAGAAGCGTTGTTGCCAAGATTGAGAGGATCAACCAAGCTGTGTTGTTGCTCATCATCTCTTGGAAAGACAAGAGTTTCTCACCGACTGCGTCGGCAATTGCATTGTTTCGTCGTTACTTTTTTGCAGAGATGTGGTGCTGCGAGCGTTACAACTCAGTATGGTGCTTATTCCGACTCACGTGAGGGAGGAACTGCGATGCTTGTTGAATTTCATGCGAGTTGCAGCGGAGGACGAGGCTGTCAAACTCAGCGTGAAGGTAAAGTCGCGCGCGGCGCGGGCGTTGCTCGAGCTGCGCGCGGCAAAGAAACCCAAGAATCTTCATCAGACTCCCGACGATACACCGGTAAATACCACAGTGACTGCTTTGCCTTGTTATCTCAGACTGTTCAGTCTGAAATAATTTGTTTTTGGAGGTTTGCAACAACATTTTTACCCTTTTTGGGCACATCAGCATTTGAAAGTGCCTCGCGTAACCTGGGAATCCGGGTTCCAATCTTTCCGTGGATTACATTTTGCTGCTGCCCTGCTGATAGATGCTTGATCCATTGCAGGACTGCAACCGCACGCACATCCAGGCGGCCTTCACGCGGTCGGTGCTGCGGAGTAAGCTGCTCGCTCCTCACCAGGCGGCGCAGCTCGTCGCCTTCATGATGGACCACGCGCAGCGCCTCTTCACCGAGCCGCCCGACCTGCAGGTGGCGCTCACCACGGCGCAGGGCGGCGCGGACGCCGCTTCCGCTTCAGGTGAGCTGCGCGGCGCTAACTTTCAATCGATGTGACGACAAAGTCTTTTTTCTGCCGTGACCTAGGCACGCGCTTTGATTCTTTGTTTCCCTTTGTGCTCTTTGCACAGCTGAGAAAATATCAGATCGAACACAAAGCAGCTGTAACATCAGGCAAAAACATCTCCAGCTTTCCCGCAATGAGGTGTGGATTGTGCTTGAACTTCTTATGAAGGGGGATGTTTGACCACGCGTGGTGTTTTCACCAGATGGGGTGATCCTCTGGAACAAGCGAGCGTTTTCGAACGGTTTTGAACAAATTTCGAATGTCACAGTCGCATTTCTAAATGTTTCCTGTCTTTCAGATGTGACTTACTGCGCGCGCATCACTGAAGACGAGTACAAGAAACAGTCTGAGGAGGGCACCCAGGAGGCACTCATCGACCTGTACAACGGAATCCTGGAAAACGCGACTTTCTCTGTCAAGGAGAAGAAGCATCACATCAAACAGCTGCAGAAACACCACCCCGAACTCTATCGTAAACATTTCTCGCACATCAGCTGGTGAGGACGCCATGATTCATGTCATGACGCCCATTCAGAAGAACGGGAACCTGTGAACGAGAGAGACTGGTGCCTGCCTGTTGGTTCACTTGATTGAAACTTCAGAGTCATGGCTGTGGTGGACAGGGCGTCGTGTTATTTTTCGATGTCAACGCAGTTTGCTTCTGAACACGTCGCAAAGACATGGGTTGATGCATGCCAAAATATCTCATGTGCAGGATATTACCCCTGTGTGTTTGTGCGGGACTCGACAGAACGGATCCCTCCCACAAGTTTACGTGTGTGTGTGCTCCACAGGACATCCTGTCTCGTTGTTGCCATTTACAGCGCAAAGTGCTTTGAACTGTGTTTTTGCGCCTTGAGCGCTCTGCGGACGGATCGATCTGCTCGTTCTGACGTTGTCGCTTGTTTCACAGGGAAAAAGCGATCTTGCGGAAATGTTTTGTTTGCAAAGTTCGCTGATGAAACTTTCATAAGAATTGGCATTTCTCACGCATAACTGATCGGCGTTGAGCGTTGTAGGGCACGAATCCAGAACTCAAAACAATTTCGTTTTTGTGTTGCCATTGTGTGCTTCGCCAAGCAGCAAGCTGGTGTGTGTGTGTGTGTGTGTGTGTGTGTGTGTGTGTGTGTGTGTGTGTGTGTGTGTGTGTGTTGTGTGACAATCGGTCTGTTGGTGCAATCTTGTTGAGCATTCATTGAATTGCTGGCAGATACTCGTATGCCCCGTATGCTTGTAACTGTCAGTTGTGTTGTGCGACATGTTGTTGGGTCAGGCAAACTCAAAAGTGAGTCACCCACAGCGCTTTGTACTTTGACAATTTCTTCAGATTGACTCAGTGTGTGTCTCTGAAAGTGTTGGGTGGAGCCTGCGAGTGTTGTTCCGTTGCACGTGAAAGCTGCAGAAGAACTGACTCAGTTCACTTCACAATTGGGCAGTTCACAAGCCACTGTGTTCAGAACTTTGATCTCTGGATTGACCATTCCAAGTCGATTTGATCGCGTTTGGACTGAATCTCACGGATCGTGCGGAGATTGGTTCGTCGAACTGCCGTCTCAACGAGTGTTTTTCTCTTTGCACATCCCAGATCCAAACAACAGTTCGTGATGTGCAAATAAAATGTGACAATCGCGATTTGAAACTGAGTTGGTGGTTTTTTTTCATGCAATGCGACGGAAGTTAGTCTGTTCGACTGAGCGTAAAATTTTCAAATTGAGCGTTTTCCTTTTTTCTGTGGCCGCTCCGCCAATCGAATCTTGAAAACGAAAGCAGTGAGAAATCACGACTGTGCACGACCAAACAACGACGTGTGTTGCTGTGTTGCGAAACAACATGAAATGAGTCAACCTCAGCTGGAGGTGAGGAAACGGTGGGCCAACTGAAGACAGGTGCACTTGAAATCTCCCGTGACCACAATGCAGCCATTGAGCAGCCAACCTGCTACGTCAGGAAATTGAGCAATTGTGACAAATCACTGAGGACAACACAACTCGTTGGGCAAAATTGATTTTCTGCCACCTCCGAATTTTGTGGAGTTTGGAGTGGCAGGTCGGATAACTCCACATGTCTGGATCAAAACTCTTGGATCCAGTCGACACAACCAGAAATCTCAGGAGAACCGCTCGCGGGGAAGGGTCCTCTCACCTTTGAAACCTCTCGTGCGGTGTTGAGACAGCAAACATGACATGTAATTGTGGATTTTGTGTGCACGGCAACAAGGCAACCGAACTTTTGTGTTTGTGGCCCACCTGATGAAATCTAGCGGGAAATGGGGGGGGGGGGGGAGGCCAAGGCACAGTGGATCCAAGATTGAGGTCAGTGGGTCTGATCCTTGCAGGGCCCACACTTCATATCGAATAATTACCGGCGACATGAAAAAAAGTCTGCATGTGCACCTGCGATGAAGATCGTCGCGGTATACTCGTAATCAGAAGGGAACCCCATGGCCTGCCTGGATCTGCTTGTGCAGATGTGAAGACCGAAGACCCATCACACAGGGGTGTCCGGAGTGACTCGCTAAACTTCTGTGGACAGGGGGTGGGCCATACGGCAAATACTCGTATTGGATGCTCTTTGTCCCAACCTCCAACCCCACTCCACCTGGGACCAACCTAAATTTTGGGGTGGGTCCCACTGCACTTGCTCTGCGTTCTTGTCTTCTATCTTCTTAGAATGCGTTTTTCAGTTTGACACTGAGGTCTGCAAATTGTTTTCTTGGTTTGAACAGTACCGGCACGTTCAGGCATGATGATTGTCCTCAATGCTGTCGAATTTACAACGGGTGTGACGAGAACGTTGTGACGAAAGCGTCTGTTTTCTGTATGTCAATGGAAACTCGCAGATCAACTGCTCTGTTCAGATCAACGCAGACATCTGAAGAAGAAGACACGGTCTCAGTCCAATTCGAAACTGACAGGAACCAAAAGAACCTTTTTTCCATTCGAAAATAAGTCACACGAATTTGGGATGTTTTCGGCAAAACATTTTTGCCATTTTGAAAATCAAGGTATTCAACAGGGAGGTCGCAAATGTTTTGGTTTCACATCCTGTATCTGTCGTAAAATCTACTCCGCATTCATAAAACATGCAAGTACACACACGTGGTGTATACGCCAGCGATCGAAGATGCCATTCCGTGCGCATTGTCCCTTGTCAGCGAACGAACGTTGTTGTCGCATGGCTGAGGAGAAGCTGCGTCTCGGCGGGTTCGGTATCGATGCCCGCGGCTCCACCGCGCAGCGTCCGGCGCAACAACCAGCGTCGTCAGTCGATCGCCGCATTCCAGATTCACTCAACAGGTATGTGTCGCGTTTTTTAACTTTTCATTTTCTATTGGTTTGAAGTTTGTGCAACGGGTTTTATCTGGAAAATAGATGTCGGATTGACGGACTCATTCGGAATCACACAGAAGGGTTCTGTGTATGAAAGGCCCTGTCATGGAAAAAATTGTATTTTGATATTGACAACGAAGACAACAAGCATCGTCCATCGTTTGGGTGGTCATTCCGTTTCTCAGCATTGACTGTCGCTTGCCTCAGGGAACTTGGTCTGGATTCCCAGTGGTTTCAAGCACGCGGAAAAGAATACAGATCCCGTGTGTATCACTCTTTCATTGACAAATTGTTGCTGCTACTGAACTTCCTTGCATCGTGGTTCCTGCGCGGTTCAGCTCCTGGTTTTACTCGCCTCTGGAGACACGCGAAATTCCTACTTTTCATGCTGCGAAACTTTATGGTGAACATAAGCTGTGGTTATTTACTGGAACTTGATCCATGTAGTATTTAAGACAACAACAAATACAGTGGGCAATTTCTCAATCGATCTGCTTGCTGGGACTTCAAAGCCTATCCACAACTTGTGTCGTGCAAATTCAAAGCCTGTGCATGCAGGGTTGTGTTTGGATTCTTTGTTGCGGTACAAGAAAATTCGTGCCTTGTCACTTCGAAAATCTGTCGCGTAACAACAGGACTTCCTTCAGAGATAGCTTCAGTTTGTGACACAAAAGACACTTGAGGGTCCCTTCCTCGCAGACTCTCGATCCTCTGCTGTGGCAGACAGAAGAACATTGCCTTCTTCTGTTGCCGAACAGGTTTTGAGCGAAATTGTTTCAAACGTCTGTTCAAATCTAAAAATGCATTTTCTGGACACCACACTTCACACAATGAAATGTGGATCCAGGTGCCCACCTGCCCCTTTGTTGTGCCTGTTTGCCCAACGGTACCATTAAAGAAAGCGAAAGGCTGCAGGAACTGTGACGACAGATAGTTTTTCAAACGTTGGAAAATGCTTCATCTGCAAAAGAAGCAAAACAGGAGTCCTGTTCGATAATTGTCACACAAAGGAGATCACACAGTGTTTCTTTTGTGACATTGATTACTGGCAGAATAGATTTTCTAATTGTGCAAATGGATTCATGTTTACAAACTCTGACAATCTGGGCAGGTTCACAGGAAAATCAATTCTGTTGGGCTCTGTTGCAAAAAAGAATCTTCGTGTGTTTGCCTGCGCAAACATCCTTTTTGGCAGGTGTAAAAACTAAGTTCTGAATCAAGCGTCTAGTTCTGTATGGGAAGCCTGAGGGAGTGGGTACATCTCAGGTTGAATGCGCTGGAGGTAGAGAAAAATCCAAAGATCAGACCCAGAGATGCGACAGAGTCCACAGCTTTGGGCCTAAAGTGCTCATCCTGTGACTGACTGAACTTTTCTTTCCATCTACGTGCATGAACCACAGTACGGTGGGACCATTTCACACCAAGGGAATGTTGACCCAAATGCGGTTGGCAGCGCAACAATTTGCACCACCGCCTGATGCTGGTCAAAGGCGGTGAAACTGGAGAGGTCTGCTCAAGAAATGAAACGATCATGTCAAGGAGGTGTGGAGTAGGATGATTTTGGCTTTTTGAAAAAAAGCCAGCATCTCCTGTTTCATTGCGAATCAGCTTTGTCCGTGCTCGTTCTGTTGTTGTTCGTTTCCCCTGCTGTTTGCTACGTTGTTTCTGAGCCCCAAATAAAAATTCATCCAAAATTAGGCTTGAAGAGCATTGATCTGGTCTGTCGTGGTGAATAATTCAGACCCTCCCGCTGTCACATAAAAATCAGAAAAACTCGGAATGGGCGCAGTGCCATGGACGTGTGACAGAATCGATCACAACCTCGACGTCACCATCCTGCTGGGACCGTCTCAGGTTCGGGTGTCAACCTGCTGTTGTTTCGTTGCTGCTGGTTCCTACATAGTTGCCAAGGATCATGAGAAGTGTGGCTGACAACTTGTCACTTCTGCTTCACCTGAAAAAAGAAAGGAAATGGGTGTTTGCGCGAAAACGTACTGTGTGTGTTTCAGATACCTGTATGCAGCAGTTGAAAGTCAGGTAGATCTACATTGCAGGTGATGGAAAGCCGCACGCACTCGAAGGACAAAACCTTGGCTTCTTCCTGGTTCCCTATGACCTTGGTTTCACACAAGTTTGGCCAGTGATTATCCAAGGCTTTTGCCTTGATTGTTTTTTCGACTACAGAAGATAAAGAGGTGCAACTGATTCCAGGGACAAATCGGTTTCTTCCAGTGCTTGGTGACGGCTGGTGAATATCGAGGAGAGCAATGGCGGCTGCGGGCGCCGATGACGAGCCAGTGAAGGTATTTCGATTGCAGTTGCCATGCAATGGCATACATTCTCAAAATGTTTTGTTTCTGCATTTACCGTACCGTAAGCACAAGTCGCACCCATGCAAGAAAAGAGGCACCCCAACTTTAGTATTGATCTTTTAGCGTCAAGGTTCCAAGCATTGAAACAATGGTCAACCGTTCCTTGTGTTCAAAATTTCGGGGTGAAAATGTGTTTCTTTCATTTCCAACGGTAGAAAAACGGGTTTTACTGTTCTCTTTTGCAGAGATTGAAAGATTATGGAGCAGCGAGAATAATCTCTGGCCACAAAACTAAACGCCCGGTGAGTACTTGATTGTTCGACAAAAAGTTTTGCTTGATCTCTTTTCGAAGACTGGTGGCAGGAAATCAACTCCAAAACGCTTGCTGATGATCTGTTTGTTTTCACATGTTGCAGCTGAAAAGTGTTGAACTGCTTCAGTTGTACTTGTCGTACTTGGGACCGAAGAACAAAACGAAAGTTGTAAGTTCGCAATCTCTTGTGCATCCAGGTGGGTCGGGAACCCCGTGCTTCCTATTTCTGGCATCCGTCATGCCTCAGATCACCCTCTGTGTGCTGAATCCGCACCAAGGCTCTGGGTACAAAACTGACACCTTGGAACCGACCCCAAATTGAGACAAAGTACCTGCCTATGCAAGAATCAGTGTGTTATACCAGGGTAAAATGCAAATGCATGGAAGTAGAGCCTTCGTCACGAATTGACATCAGTATTTTCACCTCAAGCTGACCTCTTTTGACACCACATGAATTTTCTTTGCAGATGGATGACCAAGAATTTGAACTTTTCTGCCGTGACTTCAAAAAATTGCTGGTGAGACACAAGACCATTTGTTTTGATATCAAAGCTTGTTCAAGTTGGTTCAGATTTGTGCCACTGCATGAGTTGATCGTATTGTCTGTTTCCAACCGTCAGCCCAAGTCCAAGAACGAAAAGCTGCGGGGAACGGGCTATCTCGCTCTGAAGGAAGACTTAATGATGACGTTCAAGAACTCCCGAGCCAGATTCAACGAGAAAAACAAGAACCTGGTCCGAAGACTCCAAGGCTTACAACACGGGGGAAAGAACGACCCTGCGTGCTACGAAATCAAACTCAAGGACGACGAAATCGGACTCGAGGAACTGGGAAGGTGACTTTGCTGCCACGGCAGAAGCTCCTGGTCGTCCTTTATTTCACCAAAAGTCTGTCTCCTTGAAGATTTGAGCCGAAACCATCTTCAGCAACACCAAACATTTACACCAATGTGTCCGCTCTGTTGGACCGAACCCCTTTGCGTCCCACCGTTCCATGAACCTGGCTTGCACGCTGCTTCTCACTTGCAGAATTGTTTGTGTGGAGCCCAATTTTCTTCTTCGACCGGAACTGCGTCGATACTTCACAGGAGGTTCAGAGTGCATGGTTCGTGTGCAGAAGAAACATCAAAAAAAAATTTCACTGTCTCTTTGGGATGTTTGTGCCCAGTGGACAGACGGTTTCGTCTTTTGTCGAGACTTCTTTGATCAGATTGTCCAAATTCTTTCAGATTCCCAAAGAAGTTTGTGACAAGGTCTTTTCTCATTACGATGAGGTGAGGTTCATTGGTCTCTCATGAGTATTTATTTGCGTGCGTGCGTGCGTGCGAAGTCAAACCAAAGCTGAGCCGATCACATTTGCAGAACGGCAACGCCTGGCTGGGTCAAACGGAAATCACTGCCCTTCTGCGGGACATCTTCGCAATCCAGAGAGTCAAAGAAGAGGTACGGAGAACATTCTTGACCCCTCTGCTCCAAGGTTGCAACAACGTCTCCTTTGCGCGTGCGCCCAAACACGAATTTGTTTTGGTGTCACGTTCAAAAAATTTGCCTGCTCGTGAATCCATCAGCAGTTCTCATTGAGGGGCTTCAGCACATGCACTTCTTTTTGCACCCGTTGCTGTTGAATGGGCATGCAGGCTTTTCAATCCAACGAGCCACGGCCAAACTGTTCCATGAAGAAGGCAAAACGCTTTGTTGATACCAGGGGCTGACGAAATTTGAATGTCATCCTTTGCAAAGCGTCGGATGTTGTTCTGCGCCGGCAACTGGCAAAATCTGCTGAATCTCCCCATTCTCTTCTTCATTCTCTCCGGTGTAGATGACGGGGCGGCCGGTGTCAGCGCCGAAAGAGATCGCTGAGCTGATGGAGTACACGGACGAGATGTGCATCAAGTTCTCCACCAACCTGGACGGCATGCTCACGTTTGCTGAGCTCGAGCTCCTCCTCAACCAAACCAAGAAGTAGAGGCGGGGGCGTGCTGTAGGGAGGGAAAGACTACATTTTGTTGATGAATTGAGCTGGGGATGCACAGATTGAAGATGGGGAGGGGCAGCCCGGAGGGGTAAATCCTGGGAACCAGATCTTGTTGACAAAAGACTTTTAAAACTTTTCTGTTTCTCTGCTTGTAGATACCAAGTTTTCTATCACATGCAGTTCAACACAACAACTGTAAAATAGGACAAAATTTGTGTAATTTTGGATTCAGCTTTTCTCCGCAAATTTGTGAGCTCAAGGCGTGATGAAAAAAGTTGAACTTTCTTTGTGGAATTCAGTGCACCGAAGTGCCTTGTTGAAAAACGGACATTTTAATGGTTTTGCTGAAGCTAGAATCTGGAAACAGACTTGAATTTCCTTATTCTTTCTCAGCTGCAGTGTGGCTTGTTTTTCAATCAAGTGTTGAAAAATCTTGCGGTGAACAGCGATCAAAAGAAGCTGTGCTTGTTACGGTGGTTTCTCTTGAGTGCATGCACAACCTGTCAACACAAGGGTAATTGTAGTGTATGAAAGGAAATCTTGAGTGGAAATTGGCATGCGTGCATGAGCAAAACCTCCAGTGGATCCAGGAGGTCCCCTTGAACCCAGACAAAAACAAGTCTCTTTCTCTGCAGTGCAAAACACATTTTCCGGTGAAGCTGACACTCTCCTTGGGTTTGGCTGAGCCCACACGGCGTGGTCTGGGTCCGCCGGAGGAAGCGCAAAAAATATGGTATCATTTGTAACCTTGCACATGCATTCTTGTGAGCTTCAATCTGGAATCCTGGACAGACCTCTCACCCTGATTGGATTGCTTTTCAGTTGTTTGTTGTTGTTGTTTTCTGGGCCTTGTGTACGCAAAACCATTTGCACTGCTCACGAAGAAGTTGCAGGAGAAAAAAATCTGTGAGAATTTCTGTCTGCAGATTTTGCGTGTGTGACATGCAGTCCTTTAACGACAACAAGGCTTGTTTCCTTCAGTATTTAGACAAAATGTTGTCTTTCTTGGACTTAAATTGCCAGCTGTGATACGCTGTGTGTCTAGAACTTATGTTGGAACTTATGTTGTGTCATATTTCAATAAAACTTGACTTCAGTACACAAATGACTGTCATTATTCAGCAACTTCACTGAAAGTGGAACTGAGGTTTCTGAGTTATGCCACGAGGTTGTATCGTTGTTTTTTTTTGTTTCAATTACGTGCATGATTGGACTTCCATTCAAACCACTGAGGACAATTGGCACACATTATCCGTGCAATGTAATTGCAAAACTGTATGATATTGCACATAATTTGAGTACCGGATGATGGTTTATGACAGACTTCGGTGTGCAAGCACAAAACAAAACCAGAGCTGAGTTAGCTTGGTCTTCAGTGAGCAACAATGCATTCTTGACCACATCATAAGAACTGTCTCGCATGCACTTTTCACCTGCTCACGCATTTCAACAGACATCCTGGACATTGGAACCTTTTCAGCTGCAATGGACATGGAGAACTATGATTACGGCTTTGATTACGGGTATGACTACGAGTCCCCACAGATGGAAGTCCACGACTACGTCGTTTTCATGCTCCGCTGCGCCGCTGCGACCTGGATCGTCCTCGCCAACACCATCCTCATCGTGGCTCTCGCCAAATCCGACCAGCTCAAGAAGGAGACTCGGTTCTGGCTGCTGATCAACTTGGCCGTGGCGAATTTGCTGGTCGGGGCCCTGGTGCTTCCCTTCAGTATCTACTTGGAGGTGATGAGTGAGTGGGAGCTGGGTAAAGTCGCGTGTTACGTGTGGATCCTGACGGACGTGCTCGTCTCCTGCGTGTCCATGTTCACCCTGCTCAGCATCAACATCGACCTCCTCGTGTTCGTCACGAAGCCGCTGACCTACTACGACGTCATGCGGAAACCCATCTGCTTCGCGATGTTGTTATTCACCTGGCTTCTCGGCTTGGCCGTCGCGCTGCCGTTGGTCTTCTTCAAGCAGGTCAAGAGCGACTATGGCCAATGCTACGTAGACTTGGCGCCTTTCTATGCTCTGGGCTCTACCGGCGTCAGTTACTTCTTTCCGGGGCTCATTGTTTTCCTGATCAACATCAGCACACTGTGCATTGTAGCAAAGAAAACGAGGACCAAACGGCGAACCAGCTTCTACCTGGATAAATCACAGGAGCAGTTCAGCTGGAAGGCCCGAGGCCAGTTCGTCATGGCTTCCATGGTGGAGGCCCGGGAACGGGCTTCCAGGGACACCAACAGGAAGTTGAAATACAGAGCTGGCGTCATCACCTTGGTCAACGTCTTCTACTTGGCCATGTGGCTCCCATTCTATTTGTTGAATGTCTTGTTGGTTTTGAACCTGTACAAAGGGCATTCGCCTGTCCCCATGGGGCTGTGGCTGTGGCTCGGTTACGCCAATTCGGGGCTCAATCCGCTGCTGTGGCTGAACCTGCCGGGCGTGAGGCGAGCCCTGGCGAGACTCTGTTGCTGCTGCTGCGGCAACGAGCCACGCAGCGAGAGCGAGGCGGTGCTGGATGACACAGCCACGTGCATCAGAAAAACCGTGGACCGCGTCTGAGCGCTTGAGTTCCAACGAACGATCTGGTCACAGCACCACAAGCACGGACTTTACCAGAACTGAGACAACACAAAGCTTCTTGAAACATTTATTCTTCAGCAAAACAATCTGTAAATCACAGCATGAACATGGCAACATGCCTGACGGAAGACTTCATGCCCTCAGTATCCCCAAAGCCCCAAACCGGAAGTCAACTTCAGCGGAAGCGAAACTTTGGGTCAAGTTGTTCACCACAAAACAATCACATTGCGATTCTGTGTGGTCAGGTTCAGGGTGAATGAAGAATCTTTCCTGTCCGAAGAATCTCTTTGTTCGTTTTTCCTGTATTTTGAACAATAAACAGTCTGAAAACATGAGACCCGTGACTTATCCTTCCTGCATCTGCATCTCCCATATTTCCTCAGGATCCAAGTCCGTTGTACCCATGAGGTGTCCGTCACCAATGTGCATGTAGGTCTTTTCACAGAACTCTCCGTAGTAGCCTCCGGGACATTCGCAGTTGAACTTGGTGGGGCTGCCCGGCGGTTGGCGGACGCAGGTCTGGTTCTTGTGACACGGGTCTTCGAGACACGGATTTTGTTTTTCTGCAATCAGAGCGTGTGTCAATCAGCTGTCAAATGAGCAGAACGTCAAACTTTTGAGAATCTCACCCTCCCAAGAAGGAACAGCTTTTGAAACTCGGATGTACACCCTTTCGATATTTGAGGTCCATTCACGTGGGGGACAGTTCACCTTGTGGGTACCTGTGATCAGAACAGTGTGTCAATCAACAAACGAACCACTTGGTTTTGTGTCCTGTGGTACGACTGGCACCTGTCCCGGTGTGCCGGTCGGATAAGAGCGTCAATACCAGAACTGCGCAACGTGCTCGTACGTACACACTCGTGAGCGTCACAAATATATCCTCAACAATTCCAAGGAACTTGGGCGTTTTTTTGCGGCACATGGTTCTCTTACGCTTGCAACACAACTATCTCCCTTCAAAAGGTCTGGGATTTAAAGTTTTTTCCGTTCCACGGACACAGCACCTTTTTCGAGGGCGTAGACGACGGTGATGCCGATTGCGATGAGGAACATGGCGACGAGGACGGTGACGTGCAGCAGCTTCGTCTTCCAGCTCAGCTGCTCCGACGCACTCGACGAGAAGGACGAGACCGACTGTGAGTCAGTCTCGCTCTCCTCGCTCAGATATGAGTACGAGTACTCCTGCGGAGAACAGAATTGGTCTTCACTGAGCTATATTCACGCTCACAAAGAGCTCAGTTTCACATTTAAGAAGCTATTCGCAGCTCCTGCTCATCCTCCGAGGTCAACATGCAAGCAGGAAAAATCAGTTTATCGTGTTGAACAGCACTTTAGTCTCTGAAATGTGCCCTGTTCATGCAGGAACTGTCTTGGGTTTTTGGCGAGGACAGTGGTTGCGGATAGCAATGCATCGTCTGCCAAAGAGTTTGTCTCGAATCGTTCCGAAATCTGTATGCATGGCTGGTGTGTCGAATCACCTGCATTGGAAATGGTCATTTCCCTTCCAGACCAAACGGAAATCGACAACCCTGCAGGACCCTCTCATGATGAACAAATCTTTTGAACGTGAAAGTTTGCACTCACCACAGGATATAACTCCTTGCCATTTTCCGAAGTCAAAATTATTTCAGGCAAGCTTCCATGCCGCCACGATTTGGCCTTTTTTGCTGTCAAACCTTTCGTTGTGAGGCCTTTTGTTGACATGTTCAGTTTCTACATCTCTTGTGAACTCATCTCGTTCGGATGGAAGTCATAACTTTTGATCAGCCAAATCTCCTTTCCTATTGCCCATGCATCCGCCAGCAGACTTTTGGTTCGCTCTTTCACGCACCAACGCATCTTTTTTCAAGAGTTCATTGTTGGCTAAATATTTAGGTCTTTTTTCACGGATATGAACACAAGCCAAGCCACAGGCTTGCAATTTTTGTACGGCAAAGGGTTCTTTGTGATGTTCATCACGTGAAGAGATGCATGGTGTCACCAGGGCAACTGTTCAGTTGTTGGGATTATTTTTTTCACCAAAGTGGTTCAAATTGAACTTACAACACCAGCTTTTCCTCAGTCTTGCAAGCGAGGAGCTACAAGTAGGGTAAAGGCAGCAAGACTTCCTGGAAATGTCCAAGTTGACACGGGCACAACAGCTTGATTTTGCATGAAGCTGCTTCAGTCTTTCGCTTGAGGCTCAGGACGCGGGCACATCGGATCGGATTTGTCCTGTCAGAATATGAATCGGATTTGTTGAATGTCCGTCGCAATAAACCGTGCTGCCGATGGTCAATCGAACTGCAGGCGTCAAACCAGAGCCAAATACGCTTCAGTCAGTGTCCGTTCCCAGGAATCGAGGATGTTTTCGGACTTTTTCTTCGTTTGCCATGCAGGAAACTGTCAGTTGATGGACAGGAGCCAGCATCAGCAAGAACACAACAAGCAGCAGAAATGACAGTGCCAGCTTGAACAGAATATTGCTGATAACTCAAGGCAGAAGAACTCTCGACGCCTCCACCAAAGTCTCGCACGATTCCGTCTCGTTCATCTGGGCAAATTAAATTTGCCACATGTTGGTGTGGGCTGTGATTTCTCCCCCACCGAGATTCCACAGCTCTGCAGATAATTTCCCTGCTCCTTCTGTCACAATAAGCTCTCTGCGTTGAGCTGGAATTGACATTCATGATTTCTTGAAGCCAATGTTGGCAACTATTGTCAAAGACAATTGGACAAGTTGACTTTGGCAAAAGGCGTTACGAGGAAGGTCCACGAAATGACGGTTTCTGTCCACAAAGTAGCGATCTTTTCGAGAGTGCCGGAAACTCTGGAAATACTGGACAGAAACCGCCAATTCGTGGACCTCCCTCGTACTCGACCCCAATTAGGTTTTGAACGCTGGTTTTCATGAAAGTCCTCACAGCAAAAGATAGTCTCAGACAGGGTTCTCACACTGTACAAAAATGGTTCGAAATCACACAATGACTTTTCGAGACCTGTGGTTGAGAAAGCAGTTGTGTCATTGAACAGGAACCATTTTTTGTGGAGTGAGAACGCATTCCTACCACGATGCGAGCACACACGAGACGCTGTGTGATGATCGCAGAGTTGAAGAAATGCTCTTCATTTTGAGTTCATTTTCTGTGACTGAACATGTACCTGCACGCAGTGCGTGTTGAGTCCAAACACAATTTGCACACAGAACAACTTTCAATGCAAAGTCGCCCGCGTGACTTCAGCAAAACTGCCGCGAGGAACAAGTCTCCTCTTCAAAAACCTTCGATGTTCGTCTGGGAAATGGAATGATTTCTATTGGTTCAATTTGTGTCGCACGAGCGGACGAGATCCCCTGAAATCTCACTTACGCACGCACAGCTTGCTGACAATGAACAGGGATTTGGGGGAAAAGGCTCCGCGACTTAAATTTCTTGCAGTTTGGGTCCTTTCGAAACAAAAGTTTGTGGAGCGAAGACCCAAACCACGCAGTGCAGTAACGTTTGGAACGTACCGGTAAAACCCAAACAAAAGAAGTCAACGTTTCTCTTTGATTATTTTATGTATAGTGAGTAATCCCCCCCCCCACACACACACACACTCACACAAGTGTCCTGGCTGGTCGTGGTTCTTGGTTCATTTTTGGTTTGTCTTTCAGGTTTGTGGCGAAAGTAGATTGGACAGTGTTGTTCTTGAGTCAGGAGCTGCGAAGCATCACTTATGACAGCAAAAACCCCTGCTGTGGCTCTTTGAAATGCTGATTTCTTTCTTGGAATTTCTTGCGACAAGAAACCGCTTTCAATTCCGCTGAGTTTCTTTGGAGCCGGTTTTCCGCTCCTGAAGGCTGATCTACTTGCACCGGATTCATCCAATTCAAACAACATCGCTTCGTCTCATGTTGACATAATCCCTTCTGCGCGACATGATGAGGTGTCTCTCCACTTCGTCTTCCTGTCCCCCGAAGAGGCGGTTTCTGATTTTGTTGTATCGAGCTGTGGCGCCTGATGAGATGAGATTGGGAGCTGCAGGAGTCGCGAAGAAAGCTGATTCGCATCCTGCGACGATTCGCTGCACTGCCTGGATTTGTGACGAAGTTGACGCCTCCACTTGATGTTCCCTCCGAAAAGAAGTGAAGCGCTGCTGCTGCCTTGTTGTTTGTGAGAAACCTCGGAGTGCGTTTCTTGTATTTTGCAGCAAAACACAACACCCCTGTTGGTTGTGAACTGACACAAATCCGCGGATGTTGTCTGTAACTTTTCCACAAAATTCCAGGCGAATGAAGTTGCATATTCGTTGTCAGTGGTCAAAATACACAGGGGGGGGGGGAATTGTCTTTTGCCTTCGTATTCCTGTCGGTGGGCATGCGAGCCCATCTCGACACCATCAAGGATATTCGGACAAGGTCCTCGTGAAAACATCAGTAGAGACCCTGTTATCATAGCCATATTCCGCCCAATCTGTGGCACTTTTTTTCATTTGAAGTTGGAAAGATTGTGTCTGATTGAGAAGTACTAATGTCATGAAAGCTCATGTAAACGGACTGAGGGCCCGGACACACTGAGGCCGGGCGGGGCGCCCCGTCCCCCCGGGCGGGGCGCCCCGCAACGCATCTGTCGCGTCCACTGGATGGATCTCAGGCTTTTTCTATGTACTCACACACACTGGACACATTGCTTGGCAGCCCACCCGGGGGGACGGGGCGCCCGGCCCGGCCTCTGGATCCAAAAGATGTTCAGTGGCTGGACGGGCCGACCCAGGACGGGGCAGTTGGGATTCTCCAGGGGTGTCCCCAACTTTTGGTGCTTTGGTTCTGTTGCAGATGTTCAGTCGAAATGAAGCTGTTTTTCCTCATCCAGTTGGTGTGTGTGTTGATCTTTCCTCTCACTGATGAGAACATTGCTGTACTGGGAGC
>JAAUXT010081239.1_pt1 | contig 32219 bp, 43 predicted proteins | sample 7278171 | NCBI WGS metagenome assembly JAAUXT01 (sample SAMN14350112, study PRJNA611818) | marine sediment metagenome | isolation source: surface marine sediment (1.8m) | place: French Polynesia: Moorea | collected 2018-08
ATTACATTTTAGCCATAATCAGGGAAAAGTCACTGAAACAAGACTTGATTTCAAACCAGAATATATGATAGAAAGCCCCACAAAAAGTGCTTTTTTTTCTTCAAAAAGTGTTTTTTTTTTCTTCAAAAAGTGCTTTTTTTGCTTTTTTTTTTTGGAAAATTGCTGTGCGAGGACTGGAATAGTCATGCCCAAATGGAAACTGGAGGCTGTGTGGTTCTTCCATTGTGTAAGAGCCATTTTCATGCCAAATGTGCAAAAGGAAAGCAGTTGTTCACATCGCAGCAGATTGTACGCAGCCGATCCAACGTTTCCAGGCCAACACTGGACAGCTTCTGATCTTCCGTTCCACAGTCAAGCGAACACCCTGGGACAATCACCCTGCAAGTTTCAGAACAGGCCAATGTTTTTGATGGATTCTCCTGTGAACAATTGTAAGATTGAGTGGCTCAACAATGGAAGAAACTAATGGGTTGTAAATTGATCTGGTCGATCCTCGCACTCGGGTTGTAGGGAAGGACGTGGTGACCCAGAGCCGAGTGATGGATCACTTCTGTTGAATTCGGGCATCGGACATTTCATCACACTGCCAAAGCCAGGTGTACCCCATTGCAGTCAGAGAAAGGCCTGTTCCAAAAGTGGGTCCGTACAATGTTGCAAACTGGCAGTTTGTATTTGTCACCTTCGGCCAGTTATTGTGCCATTCAAGTGCCAGAGGAACTTGCTGAGCATCTTTTTGTTTTCCGTTGTCTCAAGGGAGATTGGGTCCTTCGAATTTCTCGCAACGTAGCTGTTGACGATGTGTCCGCTTTCTGTGCGTTCGTTTGGATTTGTAACCTTTCTGTACCAAGGCAAAAATGTTTATTCATATTTGTGGCATTCTTTTCCACTGAACCTGATGTCTGGGCTGCCAAGTGACTGGAAGAATGGCTTGCTGTTGAGTACACCGTGACAACAATGAATCCTTCCTGTTTGGAAAAATGGGGAAGGGGAATGAAACAGTTGCCTTGCCCAAAACCAAACAAAAATTCTTCAACTTTGTGACTGCTAAACTTCGTCAGTGTCTGATTTTCTTGACTGGAGAAGTTTTGTGACAACACCAACTTGGCAGCCGAACCCCGTATGATGTGCCAAAACCAATCGGTGCGTTGGATCTTCATAGTGAGCTGTTCGACACCCAATTCTTTTTCAATCCATTTTTAGACAAGGGTCTTGCTCGGCTACAAATCTTTGTGGGCGAAGGGAAGGACCTTGAACCTTTCTCAAATCCCTGCTGCAGATACGAGGGCCAGACTTGATACCCCAGGAGACAACCTCAAAGAGAGAGCATTGATCGCTGATCTGCTTGTATACATTCGTCCTGAAAGAAACGTGATTGCCTTAATTTTTCTTTCCCCCTCCAATACAGAATCAGCGTTCATTGCAGATTCCGTGTGATTGGGTTTTTCTTGGGGACCAATGAAACTCTTTTTGATGACTGCTTTTTGTGCCCCAAATTCTCTGATTCAAATTGTCTTCCTTGGACAACATGTTGAAAGGAATCTTTTGCTTTGATTCAACCCATTTTTGATCTCACGTTGTCGCTTATTTTGCTCTTCGACATCTGGCCAAATTGACCAGGGACTCAGTGGCCCCGGGGAGGGTGAACCGGTTTCGATGTCATTGTTCTCGGCACCTGCACAACAAGTCCGAAAATGGGAAGAACACCCAGCACTTTGTTAGGACTGTGGTATGGAGTGGGTGAGCTCAGTCTGATTTTGCAGCGAACACCCTGCAAGCAGACAGCTTGACTTGTTTTTTTAATGCGGTGTGATCATGCTGATCGGCGGTGGATTCCTGTGCGGGAGCTTAGGAGCGCAGATCACATGCTTGCGTGATGCTCGTTCCTTCACCGCTCCGTCCGCCAAAAGCATTAAACTTCCGAAGCGGAAACTTTATTTATGGCTTCATAAAATTACAAGTCCTCAGATTTCTTCTTGTTTCACCAAACACGAAGCTTTGTCTTCACTTGCGTGGACTGTGTTCTGCTGATGTTCAAACTTTGATGAACGGGTGCTCGAATCAGTTGGCATTTTCCGCCGAGCAGCTGCAGAGATGGGACCAGTTTTCCTGCGATTGACTTTTTGGAAGATGATGATTTGTCGGCAGGAGGCAACATCAGTGTTGACGTATCCAGAGATCCTGACGTGCGAGCGTTTTCGCTTTGGGATGTACGCATGCATGCGTGCTCTCAGGAGACAAACTCATCAAGAAGGGTGAATTTTGAATCTTGAGGCGCAACTTTGCGTGTTTTGGAATGTCAAATACGCAAAGCGTCGCACAAAGAAGTGTCGCTTGTCAAAATGGTTTGGTCTTACGTCAGATTATTCTGACATCTGACTGAAAGCTCCCTGAAAAGCGCTGATGAAACGATCCTGGTAACAACACGTTTCCAGGTAACACGAATTCAAAATGAAATCACATGCGCGGCCACATGCTCGACTCTCCAGAAGCTTGATTTCCTTCTTGGAGGCGCGATATGATTGTCTTTTGCGGCCACTGTCAATGCCATCCAACTTGTGGACAGGGTCCCTGAAAACCCTGCAGTTGCGCATTGTTATGTTTCAATATGTTGTGCCCCCAGACATCGAGGAACATTTTGGTCAGCAATTGACACTCAATCGAATCAGTTGGCAGGAACAGGCACACTTCTTTATGTGGAGACCGCACGTTTTCAGTACGGTGCTGTTCTTGTTTGTTTCCTTGGCTTGTGACCAATGAACTTCTTTGGGTTCGAGTGAAGGCGTTTGGACGGAACACACCAACGCCGTGAACCGCAGGAACGAAGTCAGCAAAGGAACCAGATGCACACTTGGTACCAAGAAGAATTTTTTCTGCAACATTTACTTTCTTCAACGCGTGCCAAAAACCTGGCCCAAAAATGCCTCGGAAGAGGAGGAGGTTGTTGCAGATGTTGTTTGTACACAACACATGCAGTTGTTTCACACTGCTGCGCGCACGTGTGTCGAAAATGACACTGATTGCCTGTTTGTGCTGTACATGATATGATTGGAGGGTCCCAAATCCTATTTGTAGTATTTGTTGAGACGACCCTTTTTGCGGCTGAAGAGTCCCTTGGCGTCGTCACATTTGGGGAATATTATTTAATTTTGCAGTTGTAGTGGCCGCGGAATATTGAGTTGCAAGTAATTGTGGCCACCCAGACTCGTGGATTTATTGGGAGACGCCGTGTCTGTGGAGCGTGGGAGCACAAGTTTGTCAAAGGGACGTGAACCAGGAATCATCGGTGAAGAATGACTTCTTTGCAGCCAGCGCTCCCTGAATGCGAGTCAGAAGCTGAACACAAAGTTCCCTTTGATCAGAGGAAGTGCATAATATCGGGCCTTTTGACATCCAGGTTTCGAGGTGAACAACGAATCTAGAGAATGCTTTTTTCAACTGTTGAGACAATGTTTCGTCAATGAATGTGTTTCAAAGATGCATGCGTTCAGCAAGTGTCAGATTCCAATTAAAATCCGGAAATACTGGGTGTGCGCATTTCAGTCAGATGAAGGAAGCACTGGATCTCAGCATGTGGATTTCGTCTCGTTTGCTGGACGTTTTGGGCGAACGTTATGTTTCTGGTACCCATTGAATTAATGAACCCAGCAAAGGGAAAACGGGAAACTTGGCTCGACAAACAGACGTCACCTGTCATTTGCAGATTATTCTTGGCAACAAACTTTCCTCCCTTTGCGTGCACGCGAGTCACAGGCCGGTCCAGAACAGGTTTTAAATCCCTTTGAGATTACACGACGTGCTGCCGACCGACGCAGAGGAGACAAGACATCCTTCTTCTGGTCCGCCGCAAGCCCGTTCAAACGGACGGATTTTAAACACCAGGTCAGTCCTTGGTCGTAAAGTGTGGGAGGAAAATCCACGGTTGTCAGAAGATTTCGTGAGAGAACATACAGACTCTGTCATTTTCCCCTTGCCCAAAGTAGTTTTTTGTTGTGTTCTTGCGCCGCTGCAAGTTGCAAAAAAAAAAAACTTTCACATTTTGCAATAAAACGTAAAAGCTGGTTTCTTACCTGTTTCTGAGATGTGACAAGTGCTTCAGTAAAATCCAAAAGGTTTCAAAAAGTACTAAAAACTCCATATCGGTTGCCACGTCAGTGAGAATGTGGCTCTCAAATGACTAACTGCTTCACAGACTTACATTCCGCCCTCAACATCAGCAGACGAGCATTCTCTTCCTCCCACCGCTTCAAAAGCTGCACAATGGTACAAGCGAAGCCAGCAGCGGAGGCAATGGACAAGTATTCACCAAGCTAAAGCGAACGGTGGTCATGCCTATTGATTCTGCAGCCCCTGGTCCTTATCTTGTCCAACCCTGCAGTGTGACAGCTCTGATCGTCACGGGTGTGTTCAGCGACGCAATGACCCGACTCTTTCTCACAACAGACGTGTAGATGCAGATCTTGCAGTTGGGAACAAATTTCGAACTACGAGGTGCCGTATTCTATTGGCTTCGTCAAACTCAATGAACAAGTTGTCCATGCTGAAAGAAAATGCGTGCATGTTTGACTTGCCAAATAGTTACTGTGTAAATTTTGTGTTGTTCGTCTAGTTGACTGTGGTCTTTTTGTTCAGACCAATCTCAAGGCACATCTGCTGTGGACTAAGTTCTCGCCCCATTCTAAATCAATTGTGGTTCCTTTGAAGTCTAACTTACAAGATATTCACCTCAAGAACGAGTCCTTGACATGGTCTGTGTTTTTATGCAAGCCGAAGAAGAAAATCCGAAACTTCAAGACTTGGTGACAGCACACAGGCTGGGGATGGCATTTCTGCGGCACTATGTTCGAGTGAACTTGCGAAAACGTGAGTCAGGTACCGGTGGACAGCGAGTGCAAGTTTTGTTTCAGCGCTCGCAGTGATGCACCTGAATTTGACGAATTTTCTGAACGTGGACAGCTTGACCTGACCAAATCGGCTTTGGCTCCGACAAAAACTTCTGTGACATTGAATTGTAACATGTCATTCCGTCAAGATCCACTGCCACATGCAAAACGCACTTGACCTCCTCTCTGCCTGTGTCAGAGGTTGAATTTCTAACTGATTGCGTGTGTATTGAGAGAGAAACCTGGACGGACTTGGCGTGCTGGGGACATGTGAGGAGCTGTGTCGCTGGAGAACGGGTGATTGCGACTGGGAGATCGCCCAATAAACTGTCATTTCCTCGTCTCATGCTGGACAGGCAATCGCACAGGATTCCACCTACTTCTCTATCTCGTGTGTTTTTCACATCAAATGTAAAATGTTGTTCATTGTGTTCTCCACTCTGGGTGTCGGAGGAACCGACTGCCAGGTGATGACGCTCGTACGAGCAAGGAGCCACATCAAGTTCCAAGGTGCGCGACCCCGTCTGAATGATTCGCTTCGAGGAGTGAATCTTTCTGATCCGAGGGCACGCTTCTCCAAAACATTTTTCAAACAGGTCCTGTTCGCAGTGCTCGGTTGAAGACGACGGGCACTGCACACTTGCCGCCGCGACGCACGTGAAGCCATCTGCCTGTTGTCGACGGCCAAGCAGAAACTCCGTTCAAATGGCGTTATTAACGTCTTTATGTCGGCTTGCTGCCCAGTGGGTTGCATTTCCTTCCCCTGGGGATTTTGGTGGCTTCTTTATCTTGCTGGGCCCGGCCCAAATAGAGTACGCAAGTCGGGAAATAATTCAAGGATGTCGGATTCGGCGCCAGGAAACTTGACAAAGGATCAGTTGTGTTTGGAGCACGATGCGCGGAAACGCAGCCTGTGGCTGGTTCCGGGTGCCAGGAAGCGATTCTTTGCAAATGCCCGATATCCACAAGCTCTCTACAGAAAGCAGGCCAGGGCACAAACCCTCTGAAGAAGAATCTATCTTTTGCAGTCGGACACGAAGTTACTTTTTGCCAACCACGAACTGTTTTCTTGACGTGTTTGGTGCACACAAAACACTATTCGCCAAAGCTGAGGAGAACAAATGGGCGTTGACGGCTCGACTTTTTTCAGTTTGTTGGGATTCGCTTGACCTTGTCAGCAGCACCCACAGAAACGAACCGGTGCGCTCAGAAAAACAGACAACCCTGGTGGTAAACAAAATCCCAAAGAACGGACAGAAACTCCATTTGAGTGGAACTTTGAATGCTTCTGGTCTTGTCGTTGCAGGGGACTCAGCAACCGTGAACGCGGACGCGCGGCGGGCCGTGCAGCATCTGTTCCCGCTGCTGTGCGCGCTTCCCGCCGCGCTGCGTCGCGCCGCCGCCGCCGACGAAGACGACGACCCCGCCGCTTATCGCCGCTTCACAGATGAGCGCCTCGAGCAGGTTAGTCGCGGGTGCGAGGGGCGCGGGGTCCAAACCATCTGTATTGTGTGCCTGTCAAGTGTCGTCCCAACTTGAGCCGCACAGGGCCTGGTGGACTTGGAAACATTGATACCATTGAGCTCATGGCAACGGACGAAGTAACTCGTTGCCAACTGAATTGGTTGCGTTAAAAATGCAAACGGAGCGAAATGAAGAGTGCTGTCCAAATGTCAACAAATATGTGTTCCAAATGTCAGAATATTTCGTGTTTTCCTGTCATAACGCCCCGATGAAAAGAAATGCTTCAACAGTCCTTTGCTAGAAAACGTGGGTCTTCTGTCGAGACATTAGTGACAGTCTTTGGGTCAATTGTGCTGTTTTGGGTTGATTGTGAGAACAGACGTCCACTCGTGTCATTGCTCCGAGGTTGCCTGTTAGACTTCCCAAAAAATCTTCGGAAGAGGTGTGGGTTGAAGAGAGGTGCCCTGTGTCCAACACCCCCATTTGAACTGAAGATGTGACACTGGTCGCCACTCAAGTGAGGACACACAGGGGGATGAGGGAGTGCAAGGAAGACCAACTGCGTCATACCGAGTAGCGCAGACGCGCACAAATTGCCTGGAGAATGCTTCCAGCGATTATACAGGACGAGCAAGGTGGCAGGTCGCTTCATTTTGTGAAGATTCGGCAAACATCTTGATGTTTGTTCAAATCGAACGAAACTCAACTTCTGCAGTCACCAAGAGAAACACGAACGTCGAATCATTGCCAGAAACAAATCTGTCCCTTTATGGTTGGTGCGTGTTTCGTTCAAGCTGCTTTGAAATTGAGAAGTTGAGAAGCGTTTTGTCGGAGAGTGGAAGCTGAGATCGGAACCGCCCTAACAACACATGTCATTCCCTGATTGCATATTCGCTGAAGGCTTCAGCGAAGCCAGAAACACGCGACGCTTCATTCAGATTGACATGATTTGAGACATGATTTGATGATAGCCAGTTCCTCACACATGCCTGACTCAAGTGAGCAAGAATGAGAATTTTGTGAAGCCAGATGACTGAAAATTGAAGAAGGAACGACCACATGACCACGACGAAACAGAGGTGTCTTCGTTTGCTTGGTGTCTTCTTGGCTTTTCATTGAATTTTTCTGCTGTCTGTCTTTTATGATTTTCTTGAGACTTCTTTGACAAGCAAAAGGTGTGATGATTCTGAGGTTACGATGTGAACGGTCCCGCCTTCTGCCGTGATTCTTCAGTAGAACCATCATTTCTGAGGAGTGCTCATCGATTTGCACTTTTCACTGCAAGTGTGTCTTGTCTGCTTACTTGAATGCTCCGTGTTTCTTCACGGAACATTCGGATTCCCCGGTTCTGCAAGGCATACGCCTCTCCTACCAAAGGACAACGCAAGTCTCCAAACTCATACAGATGGCAGATATTTTCAGACTTGGTCAAAGTCAAAATCAAAAGATTGTGCACGTGAAGTGCTCAACATGCTCAAAGCAGAACATTTCTCCAGAGGGAAGGAAGCAAAGGGTGCCACAGCAGTACAGTATCAAAAGGACTCTCGATCGGGTCATTCACGGCGATCCTGCATTCCCCGCACTGACGCGTGTTTGTTGTTTCTTTTCAGGCCTTGGACGCTCTGCTGTGGTTGGAAAGATTCCTGTTGGTGTGCCACGAACCGGTGAAGAGATCCCAGAACGACGTCATGATCGCCAGACTGGCGCTGCACTGGAACTGGCTGGTTGACAAGGCGCTCCCGCTATTGCTTGGCCCCAAACAGTGCGTCAGACATTGCTGACAGCAAAGTTCTCTCTGATGAGCACAAATGCGACATTTCTTCAAACATGTGCTCTCTCTTGGTCTTTCCGAATGCAGGGACAGCAGCCTCCAGGTCATCATTGAACAGTTGCAAGGGATCTTGGGGCACGACAGCGAATCTTCTGAGAGGCAGATCGCCATTTGGAACCAGCTCGGACATTGCAGACCCTTCTCGTCACAGGATGCAGCCATGGTGTGTTTGTTGTCTCACAGACATCTGTGGTCCTCATCATGTCGAGAATTTCGCTGTAGTTCGTTGTTATTGACAAATCAAGGAATTGTGAGACTGTCAATAGTTTCCATGTTGTAAGTGTACTCTTCAGAAGCTGTCGCTTGTGAGGGCTCAGCGTCATTTTGTTGAGAGTTCAATCCCGTATGGGGCAGGGGGGCACAATCACCAGTTGAACCTTTGAACTGACAGGTCGTGTTTCAACTGACTTCTGCGCTGCAAGAGGCCGACCTGCACGTGGGATCAAAGCGCCGGCTCAAACTCGGATTCTGGCTCACTGAAGGCCCAGCAGTGAAGCAACTCGTGCTGCAGATTCTGGAGCGGGCAAACAGTGCTACTTCTGATGCTGAAAGTAAGCACCGTCATGTGGCAGTGACAGCGGACGTGGACGTCAGCAGAGATGTGCTGTGTCACGCCCTGCCGAGACTCCCAACCTGTCCAGCCACTCACTCCTCCTTTTCAAGAGAAAATTTTGGAATCTGGTCAACCCAGTGTCCATGTGACCGTGACGCTCCAATCTCTCCCAATTAATGCAATTCGCCCCTCAGGATCCGCCCCCCTCGCGCAAAACGCTACAATAGAAATGCCCAAGAAGCGGCAAGTTCTCGGTCAGAGCCTTTTGTGGTGATGCCAAGTTGAATAACCGAATCAAGTGTTGCAGGCGGGGATGTTGATGAAGGCTGGAGGAAAGTGCAGCAACTGTTGCAAGTGCACGGTTTGTATGCCGCGGAGGAGGATGCCACGGGCGCCCGTTTTCAACAGACAGGCGTTGTGTCTACTCGACCGGAAGATGATCACATTGAGCACCAAACAGCGCTGCTCCCATTGTACGATCTGCTGGCGCTGAAGGCCCAGACCTCGATCCTGTGCGAGGTGAGAACGAGTCAAAAATCCACATGACCGGGAGGGGCGCATTGATTTCGTCAGCGCACTCCGGGTTGGCGTGGAAGCGAAGTGCAACTTGTCAGAAAATGTGGAAGAGTTCACTAAAGTTGGTGGCCAAGGTGAAGAGAACAGTTTCTTTGGCTGTTGTTTCAAGTGTTGTTTCAAGTTAATTGGCACTTTTGCCAAATAAATGAATCAGCATGAAATTAGTGAAGTTCTTGTTGATGCGTCGAGTACACATCGGGGAGTCGTTTGGTTTCAGGTGGCAGGGGGCCGGGCCGACGAGGAGCGAGTGCGAAGATGGCTCGACTTCAACATCGACAAAACCACCCTCTCTGCACTGCATCTTGCAAAGTTCAAGATGCTGCTTGACTCCTCGGACAAGGTGAGAATTTTTATGTCGGGCATGTTTGAGCGTGTGTTTTGTGTATCGGTGAGTTTGTGTGCGTGCATGTGCAGTCACGCGAAATGCGGTCTGAATAATTTGCGTAAGAAACGCTGTCGACAAGTTGTCTGGTGCGCAATAAGTGATGAGCCTCTTTCTGTCAGTGTGAAATGCAATTTGTGGAACTGAAAGATTTATTGCCCCCGAAGAAAAAGAGAGAAAATTATTTGATGCAGCTGATGGTTGGTTTGACGTGCATTCACATAGCGTGCGTGGGTGATGAAAGTTGCACGTCGCTCCAGTCATCAGCGGATTGCATTGTGATGCATACTGTTCGCGCTGCGTGAGTGTGTAGATAATTCCATCACAGTGAGTCGTGAGCACCGGGGACACCAATTGCATTAGACTGCGCCCAATTTTGAAACACTTAACTGGCTAAATCATATTTTGCAGCCTAATGAGCTGCATCGTGATTGGAATGCCGTGGGATATTGACTGGTGGGTGCGCCGCGCTTCTCGAGAGGTCGGGGTCCCGTGAGTGGGAAGTGCGCTCAAATTGAAACAAGCCCGCCAAGTTCTCAACACTTGCAACACTCGACGAAATGCCAGAGGTTCATTTGCAGCTTATCAAATGGTGCACCAGATGCTCGGCACTTTAGTGACTTCCAAACGCAATGTTTCCAGGATTTCAGACGTGTTTTTTTTCGCGAATTACGCGTCAGCTTACTGCAATTTCTGAGACTAACAAAACAGCCAACACCATGAAGCGCTTTTATTGCGCGAACACGACCATAAAAGCAGAAAATGGGTTCATGAAAAACTTCCAGCCGGTTCTTGATTACATTTACCCGCAATCGTTGGGCGAAATGAACGAGGTGCAACAGCATTTGCATCACCCACACACAAAAAAAAATAAACTGGGAAAGAACCACACCGTAGAATAAGTGAATGTGCCAATGTCTGCGAAACTGTGGAAGTGACCGTCTCCGAGTCATTGCAAACGCACACGTGAGATCCCAGCTCATTCGCGTGGCTATGTGATGCCATGCGAGCAAGACTGGAGAAAGCCACATCAAAACGAACCCCGTGCTGTTGTCACGCGTGGAATTCACCCGTGAACATGCTGTCGGATCTCTGAACAATTCAACTGGTGTGTCAGGAGCGGCATCGGGAGCTCTTCGGGGCGATGCTGGTGCAGCACGTTCTGCAGCTGCAGCGCGACTCCGCCGTCGCCGACGTGGACGGCTGGACGCGCTGGCGAGAAGACGACGGTGAACCGACCACCACCAAACACAACAGCCCCAGGACCGTGAGTGCAGAACAAATTTGGAATCCTTGATTCAAGGAAGCTTTGAAACGAAAAACATTGTCGAAACTACTTGGCGTCCCATTCGTTTGTTTGACAGGGCAACTACGTTCTGTACACAAGTCCTGTTAGTCAAATCATGCGACGGTTGATTTGGTACCAAGAGGCACAAGACGGAACCGAGATGCTGACAGGACTGACCCTGGGCGATTGTGACTTGAAGCTGAAACAACTCTCCGTCTTGACAAACCTGCTGTGGAAGCACGCCGCCGATTTCTGCACGTCCGATCCGTGGTGAGTTTCCAAATATTCGCCATTTGTCATCTTTCTTCATTGTTATGTCGCGGAGGCGTCTCTGTCAATTTCAACCGAAGTTGTGTGTTGTAATTTTTCAGCATCGCAGATGCAGCTCTCGCAACAAGTAGTTTCGCGAAACTCATCTCAGCTGTCCTGGCCGTGTTCCCTGAAAACACAACGGACACCAGTGAACTGGAAGAAGCGTTCAGTGGAGTGCCGGTGGCGGGTGCTGTGTGGGAGAAGGCAGAGCGACAACTGAAGATGTTGCCTCTGGACGTGCTCGTGCCAGGATACCAGGACGTCGTGAGTGCTGCCGTGTGCAGGTTCAAGGAGTGTGTCAACAGCCGTGATTCCCCGAGACAAGGCGCGTTCCGAAACGGGCAGGCGTTTCTTCTCGGAGGCCTCCTGCAGACGTATTTGTTGGCGCCACAAGGACCTGTGGATCCGGCTGAGAAGCAGAACATCCTGCTGAACCACGCTGAGCGAGAGGTAATGTCAACACCGCTCAGCGACTTTTTTCTTGGTGCGCAAATCCCAGTTTGTACTGTCTGATTCTTGAATAGATGAGAAGAAAACAACAGTCCGGTCCCTTTTTCAAACACAACCTTATTCTTGCATTTCCAGTTAGAAGACATCGCCAGTGAGTTGGAAGTGAGGAACATGTGGTCTCAGCTGCACACAGGCTTCGACCTGGACTTGCAGGAAGAAAATCCACATCCGAGACTGGCGTACCTGCTCAAGAGGAAGAAGCAGCTGTTGGCGATGGCGGAGGAGCTCAGACACAACATCGCATTCCGACCTCAGCCGTCACAGGTCAGGCCACACGGCACAACGTCAACTCTGTATTGGCAGCCCTGACGGCACAAGAGTGACCAAACGGCTTTTTTGTGCTTGTTGTACGTCAGAGGCAATTTCCCGTTGCAGTTTCCGATGCTCCTACAAGACGTGCAGCAGTTTTTGAGGAGCGTAGTTGACGTGGAGAAGGTTTTGCACATCGCAGACCACGCGCAGCAGTTGATGCGCGACGCTGTATTCAGTGCTGATCCGCAATCAGCGACTGGAAAATTCCTCAGCGAGCTGCTGTCCTGGCAGAACACGCTGCAGCAGTTCGTCTTGCGGACGGAGACTCAGTATCCGTTGTACGCAGATCTGCTGAGCTCGTTTCTGGCAGGTGTGGCACAGGTGAGCTGAGTTCTCGGCAAAATGACTCTTGTGTCGGTGGTAACCAGTTGAAAACTCTGTTTTTGTGCCTTCTGCTTCTTTTGCGTCCAGATTTTGCACGGGGTGAATCTGGTGCGCAGCTCACTTCAAGCCACGCTTGAGGTGAAGTCGTCGGGGCAGCTCGACCGGCTCAGCGAGATGGTTGTCACTCTGACCAGATTCCCAACAACGACCGTGGAAACCCCGTCCAGTATCGCGCTTGTTGAGCATCAACTGCTGCCTGAGAACGCCAAGATTGTGGCGCAACTTGCTGCTGATGATGGTGAAAGCAAGCAGTTGATCTCCAGGTGAGGACCAGACCATTCAGCTTGTGTGCCTTTCTCTTCCAGCCGACAAATGGTTGAGAAAACAAAATCATGAAATGTACAAGCAACAAAACAGTATTTCTCGTTGAATGCAGGTATTTCAAGAGGACTTTGCTCCTGGCAAAGAACCATCTCCAAAACACTGGGAACCTTGACATGAGGAGCATCGCAGTTTTGTCGCACATCTTGGGTCTGTACGTGAATTCTTGGCAAACGGCGGAGGAGACGAGGAAACAGCGGGAGCTGGAACAGGAGAGTCTCTACAAGTTCAGATCCAAAACGCACGGCACAGACCTGACGGAGGAGCAGCAGGAGTATGTGGAGATGAGGGAAGCCTTCCCGACCTTCGAGAAGGTGATACTCGATAATTCTCGTTTCACGGAAGAGTGAACTGCTCGTTCATTACACATGACCACTGTGGTGTACCGAGCAGTGTGATAATTGTTGACTTGAATGCGAATATTCTGTAGGACTTCGAGGACATCAACGTTGGATTCACTGCCGATGAGAAACAAAAGCCCGTCGAATTTTCTGAAAGTCCAGACAACTATGTTGCTGAGGACAGGGACCTCCACCTCACTGAGGAGGAAATGGCTGAAGTCTGCCACGTTCACATCCAGGTGACGACACATCCATAATGGACCTGATGTCACACCCTTCCCATCAGCCATTTGCAAACTTTGGTGCAACCCCTAAAACTTGTTGGGTTACATAAAATGTCGGGTAACCAGGGATATAACCTGACATTTTAAATTTTCATATTGGGCGATGTGAAATTTTGAAGTGTCAGGTGACCCAGTCACCCGACATATTAATTTTTAAATGTTGGGTGAGATGAATACTCCGGCGAGTTTTCTATGCTGCTGGCATGTTTGATCCATTTGCAACGGCAGATGAGGTGCAACGTCATCTGCAGCAGCGCGTCTCAACTTGGATGAGTCCTCTTTCAGGGTGGTTTGTTGAGTCTTGTGAATTTGTATTTCAGCTGTTTTCGAACTTGACTAAATCCCCGTGGATCAAACAATCTCTGGGTGAAGAAAATCCGAAAACGACCGACCACACGGAAGCTGTCATTTTGGGATACTCAGTCGCTGGAGATGTTATCAAAACGCACGTTTCTCTCGTGGACAACAGCGTTGACAAATACAGTGCAGGATCTCATCTGGTCATGTGCAGACATCTCACAGACACAGTGTCCAAGTCTCAGGTGAAAAACTTGGATCGTTTACAAAGACTCCCAGTTTTGCGAGAACAGTTTTGACTTGCAACTGTTGAAGGAGTATAGGAGGCTACACCTGCTTTTTCTTCTCGTATGACAGGACACGTGGAAAAAGCCGTACGACATTTACCGTGATGCTAATCCGTCGGAAGCTTTACAGTGTCGCCCAGTATTAGACAAAATGAAAGAACGAGTGAAGGAACTCCTGAGCGAGTGGCCTGACCATCCGACCCTCAAACAGGTATGTATGGAGTTGTCTGTTCTCTTTCGTTTGACACCAAAGATGAGGATGAATAAAATGTTGGTGCATCAAAAATCCCACTCGCTGTGTGGTGGCCTCGTACTTGTCCTCACGCTGTAGATGAAGTTGACATGACATTGCGCGGGAACTGGAAAGATCAAACATTGTCTGTCAAAACATGGATCTTTCTACAAACTGTCCGAGACTGGTCTCGCTCAAGCTCTCTTACTTTTGCGTCCGTACAGTTGGTGACGGTTGTGGATCGGATCAAGTCGTTCCCGGTGACGAGTCCGGTGATGAAGCTGGTGAGCGGGCTCGAGCTGCTGCTCGCCAAGGCGCGCGAGTGGGAGCAGGTGGCGGCGGCGCACGTGTCGCTCGCCGCGCCGCACCTCGAGTCCGTCACGCAACTCGTCATCCGCTGGAGGAAGCTCGAGCTCCAGTGAGTTGAAACGATGCGCGAACAAAACCAGGAGCGCAACGTATCAGGTGGAAATGCGAAGAAGCAGCTCTGGAATGGGGAGATGATGAGGAGTTTTTGCGTTGTTCTTGCTTTGGTTGCAGTCTCCCAATTTGAGTTGTCAATATTGCCGCACAGAAGAACACTTTTGATCAGTGGCCAGAAATGACTTTGAAAGTACCTGGAATTTCCTTTTTGCAGATGCTGGAGTTCCAGTTTGGACACTGTGGCGTGGAAATGCGAACGTAAAGCCTGCAAGTGGTGGTTCCACCTCTATCAGATCGTGAACAACTTTGTCCAGCAGCAAACAGATCCTGAGGTGAGAGTGCAACGAGGCTCGTTGAAAGCTGTGGCTTTTGCGATGTCTCCCCGTGCTTTTCAAAGAAATAACACGTGAAATTTGACATGTCAGGAGCAGCAGTCAGAGTCCAGCATGCTGAAGGCTCTGGAACAATTCGTGGAAACATCGACTGTGGGAGAGTTCCAAATGAGATTGAAGATCTTGTTCTCTTTCCACTGTCAACTGCTGTCTATGGATCAGTCAGAAAAACAAGGTAACGAAGGGTCAAAACATTTCAACTGCTGGATCTACGTCACTTCAAAATGTGGAAAGGACTCCAAAACAGTTTGATCATTCTGATGTGAATTGCAGGAGTGCTTTTGAAGATACTGTGGAACATTCACCAGCACTACATTCAGTTCCTTCCCAACATCCAAGATCGCATTGCGAAAATCAGGCAACCCATTGAGAAACAGCTGAAGGTACGAGCAATAATCTCATGAATGTGCAACTTTTTACGCAAGAGACAAGAGCCCAGACTAAGTACTTTCATGTCTCACAATTGTTGACAGGGGTTCGTCAAGATAGCCCGTTGGAATGATCTGAATTTCTGGGCTCTGAAATCAGCGGTGGAGAAAACGCACAAGACGGTGTTCAAACACACGAAGGAGTTTGAGAAAGCGTTGCAGACTCCGGTGCGGCCCTTCCTCACCGCCGACACCAGGGACTGGATGACAGAGGCGGACGAGGAGGGCATCTGGGACAAAGTTCCCGTGAGGCAGCTCAGAGTCGAGAAGTTCGTGGCTCCTGAGGCTCTGAAGGTGCGTGTGGCGGAATTTTTCGTTTTGTGTTGTCAGGCAGAAAGAAATTCGGTGTTGTTGACAAGCTGCGTTTCTCCCTCCGTTTCAGTCACTTTTCGACGAATTGTCTCTGGACGATTCCGACGCGGAATCCTTCCGAGCAAAGCTGCCAAAACTGTTTGTCAAGATGCGTCAGTTGAGCAGAAGAGCGATGCAGAGATGGCGCTTCGGCGAGCTGAACGAGAGTGTGGACGAGCTGACTGGAGAAATCATCAGCGCCACGAGGGAGCTGCAAATGGCAGATGTGACGCAGGTATCGACTCGTGAAAAAAAGAGAACTGTCATCGTGTCACGTAAGAGGAGCAGTTTACTCGATGTGGTTGAACAGAACCTTGAATCGTGATGTGATTTGCAGGGAGTTGACAAGGAAAAGCAGAAATCTGAGGCCAAACACATTCACACGAGGAAGCGAAAAGCGCTGGCAGACCTGTTCAAGCATCTGACATTGATAGGTAAGCACAGAGCATGTGTGATGTGTTATTGTGTATGTGTGGTGTGTGCGTGTACTAACTTCACACGGACAATGCTGCGTTGCTTTCCTCAGGGCTGTCATACCGAAAAGGCATGTTGCTGCACAGTCATCAGGATCCAGGCACGGACAGTGGTCGGAGCGGTTCCAGCATGCTGAGCGAGCCGCTGGACGTGGACGCGGCGCTGCAGCAGGTCGGCGCTGCGGGAGCCGAGACGGGCACGGACGGCGAGACGCGGCGCGCGTGGAGCGGCTGCGCCAAGTACATGCTGCGCTGCGTCTCCCGACGAGCGCTCTTCGCCGCCGCACAACAGGCTCCGTCTTCTGTACGTGTTCTTTGTATGCCTCCTGCAAGCGCCCCACGTGTGCAAACCGTAAAATGTGAGTCGCGTGCAGAAATTCACAAAAAAAATTCTTTTGTCACTGCAGGAGCTTGGCGGGCCAAATTTGCAAAGATGCAAAGGTTTCAGTGAACACCTGATGTCACTGGTGCAGCACAAATGGGACCAGATGGCGCTGTCTTTCCGAACGTTCTTTGAACTGAGGAGACAGATTGACGGCGTTCAGAAACTGGTGAAAGATCGTGGCCACGTTTCTGAGAAAAACGGCTTTGCACCACAGTCAGATGGAAAGCAGTGGCTGGTGAGGGATACGCGCGTGTTTCTGATCTTCGATGCTGTGTTGTGACATCCATCTCATGAGCCAAACCATTTCCGTTGCAGAAAGACCTCAAGGATGTTGTGGATGTTTCAAAGGAAGGGTTGGAGCAGATGAATGTGGTGCTGGGCTTGTGCCCCACAACTTCGGCAGAATCTACAGTCGGATCTCCAATACCAGAGAGGCAAATTCCGTCGTTGGCACGAGTGACGCAGAATGACCCACTGTGGGAAGAGGCCCGTGCTGCTCTATCGGTGAGATCACATACAGCTCTGCTTGGTTTCAGAAAGACAAGACAGTCAGTTCAGATGACGAACACAAAAATATTACCAGAACAAAAACCAAAATATCACACACATACATACACACACACACACACACACACACACACACACACAGCGACAAAACATTCAAAACGTTTTTGTTTCAGGCGGCGCAAGAGCGAGTGAAAGAGGTCAAGTCCACGGTTGACCAACTGTACTTCCAAGCTTCTGCTGTTATCACTTGGGCTGACATCGATGTCATGTCAAACAGTTTTGACGCCTTGTCAAAAATCGAGGGATCGTTGGAACAGATCAACCAGCACTTCCAGCTTCCAGGCAAAGCGGGAGGGTCGGTATTCAGTGAAGCGTTGTCTTCACTGAGGTCGACCATCACGTCCGCGAGAGAAGCGTTTGGACGGTGGCTTCACTCCTTGCATACGAGTATGTTTGACCAATCGAATGTCTGTGGCATCGTGTCTGAATCTGACGTTTTTGTTCCCAACAACAGCATCAGTTTCATTGTTCGTGTGTATTTTTGTGCGCAGAGCTTTCAGATTGCGAAACTTTTGCAGGTGACAAAGGTTGTGATGAAAGTTATCGTGAAACAGACATCACGGCTTTGTCAGAAAGTGTCTGCAAAGAGGTGCTGCTTGTGATCCAAAACGTTGTGAAGAAGCAAGCGGAGCGTGTGCCACACGAAACTGCGCAAACTGAACACAAAGAAAACGGAGACGAGGAACCGACCACGGAGACCTTGGCTGAAGGTTTACTGACACAGCACCTCGGTCAGGCAGTTGATGCGAACTTGGAGATCTTCAGAGCTGCGAAGGTTGGTTTCATGGCCTGGACATGCCGTTTGAAGAGACGTTTTTGACAGAACCTGATTCGCAAGTCTCTGTTTGCAGGTGTCTCATTTGGTGAACCGGCTTTTGGAAAAAGTGTCTTCATACACCAGCGAATGCCTTGACTGTCAACGACTGCATCAAGATGTGAATGTGGCCAGAATAGTGTTCCAGTGTCTGCCTCTGCTGGTCCAATACACTCAGATCTACCAGTGTCTGTTGACACACGCAATTACTTCGCACAGATCGTCCGCCAAACTGCTATCTGTTCTGCTGTCCATATTCACAGAACTCACGACTAAGGTACGTATGTTTTCTTGAAGCGCGCGATTCCGTATTGTTCGCTGAGTGTGTATGTGAACAGGGTGTATTCACGGTGGGCAGGGGGGATAGAGCCAAGCACAGACCTGCCAGATGAGTGCTACCCCGCGCCTGACATGCCCAAAGGAGGGCCGCTCTCACTGCATCCGTGCCCAAAATGTCGTGTTTGATCTCTAGTCACTTGTTTTCTTTTTGCGAAGGGGGAGGACATGATCACTTCGCGTTCTCCGTGTCAGCTGCGTTTTATCGTCTGTCAGACAAGCTGTAACTTGCGTGGGTTGCAGGGTTTCTGTTTGCCGGCGGAGATGTCTGACGACATGGGAGGGGAGGGCGCGACGCAGTTCGAAGACATTGAGGGCGGCGGACTGGGCGAGGGCGAAGGCGTGAAGGACGTGAGCGAACAGATCGAGTCTGAGGACCAGCTCGACGAGGCGAGGAAGCAAGGTACAGTTCGTGCAGAGTTTGTTTTTTTCTGACTGGACAAAAACTATCCATCTTCGTGTGATTCTTTCTCGTGTGAAAAAATGAACAAATTGGTTTGTTCTGTTGGAAGAGCATTGAGTAAACAATTTAGGTTTGTCTCTCACAGTGTGGAAAAAGATGTGTGAGTTTTACAGTGAAAACGTTGCTGTTGAACACGCAGGCGAGGAGAAGCAGGAGCAAGACCCGAGCAACGAGCCCGACGTGCGCCCTGAAGACAAGGCGATCGAGCGATCGGAGGACTTCGAAGGGAAGATGCAGGACCTCGAGCCTGCCGGTAAAAACGTTGTCCTGTGGGATTTGCCAAGATATGGGCTTGCAGTGAAGCAGATTTTTGCTTTCCGGAGTACGATTTGCTGTTGCAGTGTTGTAACAAGAGGCTGACTGAATGGGTTTGACTTGCAGAGGACAGCGACGGCTCCGAAGCAGAAGAAGAGCAGGAAGAACCGGAGCTGGATAAACAAATGGGCGACTTGGGAGACGAGGAAGGCGAGAAGCTGGACGAGCAGCTGTGGGGCGAGGACGAGCCTGACGAAGAGGAGTCGCAGGTGTGTGTGCGTGCGTGTGTGCATGCGTGTATGTGTGTGCGTGCGTGTGCGTGCATGTGTGTACGTATGCTAATGGAAATTCAGTCTCTCCGCGAATTACCCTCAGGAGAAGAAAGAAGAGTTCGGCCCGGGAGCAGGAGATCAGACGGAGTCAGAACTGGTGGCCAAGGACGACAACGAAGACAACATGTCGAGCAAGGAGGACAAGAAGGAGCACGGAGAAGCTGACGACAAAGAACAGAACGACAAAGAGAACGAAACGAAACCTCACGAGTTGGATAATCTGGATGATGTGAGTTTTCCTGATCGGTCTCTCTGTCAGTCAGTTCCTCTATTCATTTTTTTGTAAATTTTGGACTTGGACTGTTGAAGAAAACTTTTCACAAAAAAATGAACTTCATGTCGAGAACCCTTCAGGACTGTGGTTCAAACGTTCTCGTGATTTCCATTGTGCTGATAAATCGGACCGTTGTGCCGCGCAGAGAGAGTACGATGAGAACGAGGCTGACGCGCAGCGCGGCGCGCAGGACGAGGCGGCGCCGCCGGACGTGGAGGATCTGCCGCGCGACATGGAGCTGGACGAGGACGAGCGCGACGCCGCCGACGACGAGACGCCCGACGACGGCGAGGAGGCGACGGGTGAGGGCAAAGAGCCATTCCATCGCGAAATGTACTGCTTTCCCAAGTTGATTGATTGATTGCTTTGCCTTCTCGAATTTTTGTTCTTGGCATGTTGCTCATATCTGGCTTCTGGACTTGGAGAGTGGCCTTTTGAATCAAAGCTGTATTCGCTTGATTTTCAGAAAACCCGTACGACATCGACAAAATGAAGGAAGCTGAGGATGAAAAACTGGACAATGACGAGCATGAAGATCACAAGGATGAGGGTGACGAACATGACGCAGATGATCAGGAAACAGAAGAAAACAAAGACAGCGGCGTTGATCAAGGAAGGGGAGAAGAGGAACCGATGGAAACAGACGAGGGAGAGCAAGGAACTGACAGTCATCCTGGATTCCAACCACAGGCAAGACAGTCAGAGCTATGTGTTGAGCTGTGGTTGCCACTCGAATATTGCGTGAAAAAAGCGACGGTTTCCTTGTTGGCCAAGAAAGAGAAAGGTGTTGATCGTGTTGTTCACCAACCCCAGGTTGATGAGGGTGAGCAGGACCCGGCCGAGCAACAGCAGGACGAAACGCGACCGGAAGACGCTGCGCAGGCGGCGGAGACGGCGGCACGGACGCAGCACGACTCGCAGCAGGTGCAGCAGAGTGACGCCGCGCGCGACGCCGCCGGAGATGGAAACGAACAGGATGAGGTGAGACTTCCGCGGGCACACGTTTGTCTTGAGACAGATCGAGCGTTCGAGTGTTTCGTGAGTGACCTAATCTTGGATCGACAGAACAACTGCGCTCTCTTCGCAAAATTGAAAATTGACTTCTTGTTGTGTCGTCGCTCCTGTGTTTCAAGGGTTCATCTAAATTTTTCTCTTGCGTCTCAGGCGGAAGGAGTTGGTCTGTCCCAGTCGGAAGAACAGGAGGGACACAAAGGCGACAGGGACACGAGCGTTGCGCGGGGCGGCGGCGCAGGGCAGCAGCAGCAGCGCGTCCAGCGGACACCGGGACAGTCGGATGCCGACAGGGTGATGGGTTCCGTGGACGAGAAGGTGCAGAAGAGACTGAAGACGATTGACAGCAACACCGCAGACAACAGTGAGGCAGCGGATGAGCAGCGGGAGCAGCAGAGTGACCTGTACGAGCACGTGAAGGACGCAGCGTCGCAACACGACGCGCAAACAATGGACGCTGCGACCGACGAACAGGCGAGTCCACTTTGTTTGTTCTCGTGGCAGTCCGACCGTCCCCTCTGATACGTTTTCAAGCCAGGTGCATTTCTTGGCGAACAGTATGAGGACATGGAATGATAAGGGGAAAAACAGGGATTGTCACAGAAATGCACACCGAACATGAGCGAACAATGTGCGCCAGTGAGAAACGTTGGAAGCTAAATGAACACATGTTTGTTTCAGGCGCAGCAGCAGCAGCCGGTGCCGAACGGGGACGAGGAGGAGGCAGCGGAGGAGCTGACAGAAGAGGACGTCGAGATGCAGCCCGACGATGAGCAGCCGCCGCAGCAGCAGGTGACGCAGCGGGTCGACAAACAAAAGCTACGCGTCTTGTTCTGCTTGTGTCACAGACACTGTATTGTGTCTGGGCCTTCCAGATCAATGAAAACTACGTTTGTGTTTCAGGATGAGTCGAAAGTGTTGAAGCGATCGGCTTTGAAATCGAAGAACCAGGAAACGAGTGAAGGCACGGGTGGGGAAGAAGGAGCACAAGAATGCAAAGCTGAGATTTATGGAGAAAAGGTCAGTTTCCGCTGCTCACGATTCTGTTCGTAGCTTCACTTGAAGTGCAGTTTGACATTTGTCACGCCAGGGTCAAAAGTATTCCACAAACTTTCTGCTTGTCTCAGGTCATGACGCACAGTGCGGGACGTGGACCGACGTCCACCTACCACACAGCAATGGAACTTGTGTCTGACACGAGTGTCGACTTCGACCTGGAGAAACTGCGCTCAGAGTTGGAGCGAGATCTGCACACTTGGTCGCATCCACAGCAAGCTTCCGCCGACGAGGTCAGTGCGTTCACAATTTGTTTCCGTGTGCAGTTAGACTCAAACACGAAGCTTCGCAAAGAAAATGAGGTGTTGCGTCTTGTTTGTTCAGGAGCGGGCGGCGGCGGAGGCGTGGCTGCAGTACGAGACGCTGACGACGCCGCTGGCGCAGGAGCTGAGCGAGCAGCTGCGACTCGTGCTGGAACCGACGCAGGCGTCGAAACTGAGGTGAGCGAAATCCATGGTCTGTCGTTGCGATCACAAAGCACACTGTTGGCCTTTTCAGTTCCATGTGAACTATTTTTGTTCGAATTTCTCACCTGACTGTATTTTGTTCACAAGAGACTTTGAACGTCGTTTTGTATGATGTGACAGAGGTGACTATCGGACTGGGAAGCGGCTGAACATGCGGAAGGTGATTCCGTACATCGCGAGTCAGTTCCGGAAAGACAAGATTTGGCTGCGCAGAACAAAGCCGAGCAAACGCCAGTACCAAGTCATGGTCGCTGTCGACGACTCCTCAAGCATGGCCGACAACCACTCCAAGCAGGTGGGGATTCTTCTTCCAATGGAAAAAAACGCGTCCGTGGTTATCTCGAGCAAGTGTGTTTGATCTGTCAAACTTGAAGCTGGGAAATTGTTTGGTTTGGTGCTATGCACCGAATTTGGTCGTTGATGTTTGTGTTGCACCTCATTCATACAAAATCCACCATTTGAAGTTCGCTTGCCTTTCAGCTGGCATTTGAGTCGTTGGCGGTCATCTCGAACGCTTTGACGCTGCTGGAGGTTGGGGAGTTGGCCATCTGCAGCTTCGGGGAAAGCGTCAAACTGCTGCACCCGTTCCACGAGCAGTTCACCAACCAGTCGGGATCGAAACTGCTTCAGCAGTTCACATTTGAGCAAAGGAAAACAAAAATCGCTCAGGTGCGTGTTTCAGAAGGACAGGTGATATGATACTTGCATTTCCATTTTTCTGTTGATGGGCTGTTCCTCAAAACGGGTGTCACACGCTGCGCGCTCTCTGCAGCTCCTGGACTACGCGACAGCGACGATGCTGCAGTCCCGGTCTCGGCAGCACGGCGCGGCGGGCCGGCCGGAGACGGCGCAGCTGCTGCTGATCGTGTCCGACGGCAGAGGGCTCTTCCTCGAAGGCGTCGAGATGGTGCGCACGGCTGTGCGCAGGGCGCGCCACGCCAACGTCTTCCTCGTCTTCGTCATCATCGACAACCCGCAAAACAAGGTGAATCAGAAGTTTCAATTGCGCGCTTGAAAATTACAGCGGATGTACCGGTATGTTCGTTCTTGGCGCTGTTCATTGCAAGTAAATTTTCGATGATGTGCGACTCTTGAAGCTGCCACAAACACGCGTCTTGTTCGTGTTGCAGGACTCGATTCTAGACATCCGGGTGCCTGTGTTCTCGGGCGCGGGTCAGCGGCCGGAGTTCAAGTCGTACATGGACACCTTTCCGTTCCCGTTCTACGTGATTCTGCGCGACATCAACTCGCTTCCGCACACACTGAGTGACGCGCTGCGGCAGTGGTTCGAACTCGTCACCGCCGCCGATAAGTAGCTGCTGCATGTTACACGCTGCGTAGTATTCCATACTCAACAGACGTGGACAGAAAATATTAATGCAGCACGGATACTTGTGCACACCATCCGTGTGTTGAAGTTGATTTGGCCTGGACAACTCGTCGATTTGTGAGCTTCAACACGGAAATAGGTGTTCACAAACAAACGCGTTTGTTGGTGATATTTTTGAAGTAAGTCGAATAAAATGAAAGAAAAGATTTAAAGTATTGACTTCTTTTGAAAGGATGAAGCAAAGAGGTAACTTTGCGCGTGTGCGAGACATTTGTGTTGGAACGGACGGTACGCACTTGTACAACGGCAAAATGCAATGCTTCCTGTTTCCCCGTGTGTAACATACCAAGTGGTCGCAAGTTGGAGACCAAGCACTTCAGGCGTTGGCAAGGGAAACTCCATCAGTCATGTCAGAAAGAATCGATGTGACACAAGTTCGATTCTGAGATCTTGAGTGGTGCATGGTTCATTCAAGTCACAGACAACACTTCGAGCTCGTACACCCTGTGTGTGTGCGAGTGTGTGTGTGCGTGTGTGTGTTTGTACGTGAACTGTGAAACATCCGGTTGCCGAAGTGGGTGGAGTTTTTTCCTCTTCCCAAATCGCGCATTTTTGTGTGTCGTATGGAGGCTCGTGCAAAATGCTTCGATTCGGAATGAAATGCAGCGCGTGCAAAAGCAGAGATGTGTCTGTTCGAGTCAGTCGTTCACTGTCTGCTCAAGCCTCTCGTTCCATTTTGATAAGAAATTCTTATCAATGGTTCAAATGTTGATTCTGGCTGATCTCTGATCAACAGATATGTGCCGCAGTCGCCTGCAATTCTCTTCTCACTTTTCATCATCAGCCAAACAAGACGTAACACATTCGGCCTTGTTTTGTGAGACATGAAAGAGATGAAAATGCAGAAAATGACCGCCAAGGTAGGTGTTTACTCGCGTCACTTTGATCGCGTCGCAGCAGCTCACCACACTTTCCTCAGCAAGTGAAGCGTCCCGGCATCTGCCAAGACTATTCAACGAAGAATTGTTCCAGGTGGCGCACGCCAACAGGGCGTTCCGGAGAGGCGCGAGTGAGAAGAAACGCAACTTCAGACTCCACAGTCGACGCGACAGCAGCAGCAGCTCATCAGACGATGAGGACGAAATTCTGCACAAGGCAAAATACAAAGACGTCTTTTGTGGTGAACTTGGTTGTGCTGCATGAAATTCTGGAAATGCAAAAGCAGCAAAGGGAGCGACTGTGTTGTCGGAGCACACTGAGCGTGACATTCACCGTCCCAGTCAAAGAAAGCTTTTCAACTTGCACGCTTTTGCAGGCGACGAGAAATGGGCTGTCAGAGAGGTTGAATTCCCTGCTGGACAGGCCGAGCTTGCGCAAAGCGGTGAATCGGTTGGATGACGGTGGGCTCAGTCCCCTTCACTACGCCGCCAGATACAACAGAGTGCAGTGCGCCCATATCCTGCTTGGAAAGGGAAACGCGCGTAACGTTTGTTTCTTACCTTCTATGAGTTGTGTGTCTTTGCCTTTTCGATGAGTTGCAAAGTGGACACGAAAAGCAACAAACAGCAATGCATCTTTGTGCAGTCTTCGCTGAATCAGACCGAGCCTCACTGACCTGCGCTTTTGTCCACTGATACGTTTTCAGAAGCTGGAGTTAGGAACAGGGATGGGGCGACGCCTCTACATTACTGCGCCAGAAAGAAACAGACTTCCGCATCGCATGTGAGTTTCATCTCTCAGCACTCGAGTTTTAGTTTTTTTTGCGAATGATTTGGAAAATAGTTGTTGTTTCTTGTGTGCGCTATAATTTTTCCAGGAAATGCAGGAATTGGTCAAGCTGCTCGCGACGTCCCACGACGTGAACGTAAAGGACAGCTACGGCTCGTCAGCTCTGCATTTTGCCGCGATGAGGGGCAACGAAGTGGCGACTGCAGCTCTTCTTCAAGTGCCAGGGATCGACGTCGATGTGTGTGCCATTCTTGCATCAATTTTGTTCTCCTTTTCTTCAGAACACATCCACTGAACATTGATCTACGAGTGCGTGTGGGAGGCGTGTGCGTGTGTGCACATGTTTATGTATGTGTGGGGGAGGAGGGTGTTGGCGAAGACCTCTGGGTGCATGCGGAAGGAATGTACTCAGTGTGCGCAAAGGAAAGTTATTTCGACAGTGGTTTAATCAACTGAAAGTTTGATTTCTTCTAAGCATTGGACCCTTCTTGTGCTTGCAGATCACAGATCAGTACGGCGCCACTGCGCTGCACGACGCGGCGACGTACAACGAGCTGGGCGTCGCGCGGCTGCTGCTGACCCGCGGCGCGCGAATCGACGCGCGCGACGACGAGGGCGGAACGCCGCTGCACAACGCCTGCATGAGACCCAACAACACGGACATGATCAAACTGCTCGTGGACAGCATGCCTCCAGAGAAAAAGATTGAGGTCAATGAGCTTCTGAATTTTGGGGTGTCTTTCTACCCCACCCCCACCCCACTTCAATGGTTTTGAATTTGCTCTGCAGACTTTTGAAAAAAAAAAAAGTCCGTGATTCGCGTTTCATGTTTTTCAGTTCGTCAACATCCAAGACTCAGACGAAGAGAGCCCCCTTCACTTGGCGATCGACGCCAGAAATCCGGCTGGAGTCCAATATCTTCTGGAAAATGGTGGGTTTCGTCTCGTCAATTGACTCAAATCCCTCTTGCAGAAATTTCCCGCCTTTCGAATGTTGTGTTGTTGTGCCTTTGTTTGGCGTTTTGCTTCGTGGCGGAGTTCACCTGAACATTTGGGACCCACTGTGAGAGTTTTGAGCTTGCCTTGGTGAAGTGAAGGTGCATCCCAGTCTGTGTGGCAGGCGCCCGGCTGGACCTGCAGTGCCGCCTCACGTCGACGGCGTCGTTCCCGCTGCACCTCGCCGCGATCGCTGGCGACGCGGACGTGATGACGGCGCTGCTGAGCGCAGGGGCGGCGCTCCACGTGCGCGACAGCGACAAGAGCTCCCCGCTGCACAAGGCCCGTCTGACCGCCTTGATATTTTGAGTTCAAAAGGAAACTTCTGTGATGGTTTCAGTGTAAAGAGTGAGAAGGGTCAAAGCGTTTGTTCAACTTCATTGTTTCAGGCTGTTGAGTACCAGCATGAGTGCATCGTGAAGCTCATTCTGGAGCATTCCAAATCCAACTCGGTTCTGGAAAGCAGAGATTTTGAACAATTCACCCCACTCCTGTTGTCAGCATGTTACACCAACGCCAACATTACGAAGTTGCTACTGAAAGCAGGAGCTGACATAAACGCCGTTGAATACAGAGACAAAAACGTTTTTCATCTGGCGTCGGAGTTCGACAGAACAGAATGTTTGAGGGTCAGTTTTGTCACATGAAAACAATTCTCGATTCCTTTGAGAGACTTGAAGTTTGTGTCAGAATTTCAGGTTGAGTTGCGTGTTTGTGAAACTCGTGCTTGCAGCTGTTGATGATGTTCGCTGTTGCGCGGAACCACATGGCGCTGCTAAACGACGCCGACAACGAGGGCGAGAGTCCGATTCACGACGCTGCGCGCAACGGCAATCTCCCCAACATGCAGGTGATGCACACCCTGCAAAATCATCAACACTCATCAGAGTCGCTCGCTCCGCTTTGCACTTTTCTTTCACGTGCTCTCGCCTTTGCTTGAACAGCTATCGGTCCCGAAACATTCAATGAGTGCGAAAAATGAATTTGCTGGGAAAAATTTTCACCGACCAGTATTGGAACTTGACGTTTGGTTTCTCGTATTTCAGCTCCTTCTCAAACACAAATGCGACCTGAGCGCGAAGAATGAGGACGAAGAAACACCTTTTCTGATCGCTGCAAAACACGGGCAGAGCGAGTGAGGCTCATTCACTTTCCTTCCATTCTCACAGCAAAGGACATCGCGTTGACTTGATGTCTTTTCACCCTGCAGGATCGTGGACGTGATTCTGGAAGACACGGTGAAGGTGCTGAACGACCAGGACGAGCTCTGCAACACGGCGCTGCATCTCGCGGCCGAGGCGGGACACGTCGACATCGTGCAGAAACTCGTCAACATCGGCTCCAACAAAGAGAGCAGGTTCAAATTGAAATTTCTCTGCACAATCTATTCTGAAATCCTTTGTCAAATTTCGTGATTTGTTTGCTGTTGTGTCACGAGTATTCTGAAAGACATGTCGCCTGGCGGAAGTGTTGAGACAAAGGGAAGACTAACTGCTCTAATGTGCCTTGCGCGGGACTTCTGGGTCACGTTATTCTCGATGACGGCTCTTTCAGAAACACCCGCTACGAAACTCCACTTGATCTGGCAGCGACGAATGGGCACGAAGACGTGGTGCAGTTTTTGCTCGACGAAGACATCTCACCCAACAACCCCAAGGACAAAGATAAGGTACCACTTATCTCGGCTGCTGGATTAACTTGCGTTTTTTCCAGAGACAAAGTCGCGCGAAGCTGAACGCGCAGCTCAGATGAGAAGGAAGAGAGAACGGCTGTTGGCACAGCATCTCATTTCAGATGACGCCTCTGCTGCTGGCGGCGCGCAGCGGTCAGGACGGCGTCGTGCGGCTGCTGCTCGAGCGCGGCGCTGACGTCATGGCGACCGACGCCGACGGCAGAAATTGTCTCGACATCGCCATCGACAAGGGACACAGGTTGCTGTGTCGTATGCCAGAACCAAAGACAGAACCACTTGTTTTCGCTTGAGACGCCTCTTTTGAGACGACAAAGGACAGTCTGAACGGAGACACAACTTGCAACTGTCCTGAAAGCGGAGCGTTGTCTGCACGCAGGGATGTGTGCCTGGCCATCATCCAGTCGGACGACGAGAGCTGGAGGCTGGCGCTGCTCAACGAGACTATCACGAGGTCCAGGCGAGACTCCCCAATGAGAAAACTGATCAGGAAAATGCCAGGTCAGCAACCCACAAATCTGTTGATTGTTAGTTGACGTCCAGTCAGCTGAGTTCCTGTCTTGTGTGAGTGTGCAGGTTTTATTTTGCAGAAGTGGCGTCTCAGGTTTTGAACCGTTGTGTGACTCACTCACCAGATCTCAAGCCCAGTGACAAAGAATTCTGGTACAAGTTTGACTACACCTTTTTGGATGACACGTACTTTGATTACAACCCCGACACCTTCGATGGCATGCACGACTCTGAGGGTAAGCAGCTTTGATTTCCTTGATCATCGAGGAGACTATCACAGACTCGCCTTTGCAGTCTCACCGAACTGAACTTGGAGACTTTGCAATGTTGAGGAACATTTGAACAGTTGAGAAATGAACAGTCTGTGTTTCAGATGAGACGGAGTACGATGACGAAATGTTGTACGGCTCAGGTGCTCCGTACACGACGGAGCTGACAGACCTGAAGAACAACCATCACCTCATGCTCATGGTACAGACCCTTCTCTTCATTTTGACCAACAGCCTGAAGAGGATCTGGGAGTCATTGTCCCATTCGTTTGATGCTCGCAGATACAGGAGAAACGAGACCAGCTGCTGGGGCACCCGGTGGTGCTGGCGTTAACGCGACACAAGTGGAACGTCATCAGACCCATCTACTTCCTGTTCCTCGTCTACTACTCGCTCTTCGTCACGCTGCTCACAACCTACATGCTGAGCGCCGAGGCCGAGTTCAAAGTGTACGCGCTGCTCGGGAAATTATTTGTTCTACTCAGCAGAAATCAGCTGCGCGTGCATCCGCGAATCTTGAATTCCTCGTTTCGTTTCGCAGAAATCAAACGGCCTGCAACCTGCCTGGCGCGGAATCAGTCCAGTCAGATGCCGGGAATGTCACCAAGTACTTCATTCTTCTTCTCGCCGGCATCGGGATTGTGCAGGAGGTAGGAGACCACATCAGTTGAGCACATCGAGCGTTGCTATATGGCTGACGTGCCCTTCTCGAGTTGTACGTACTGGCTGCATGACCCAAGGTGCTTTGTACTTGTTTCCGTAGATCGGTCAGATCTCGTCGGGACGTTGGCTGTACCTGCAGGTGTTGAACCTGCTGGACTGGCTCACCTACCTGTCGTCAATTTTCGTAGTCTTGGACTTCACCAACTGTTACGCACGAACTGTAAGCAAACATAATGGTCTATTTCGCTCGACTGAAAGCCAATCGTGATTCCTCCATGCAGCAACGACTGCTTTCGTTTTGGCGTAAACGGACGGACAAAAAAATTGTCGGTTGCTTTTGCAGCACTGGCAGTGGCAGCTGGGCGCACTCAGTCTTTTTTCCTGCTACACGAACATCATTCTCTTCATGCGTCGCATTCCCGGGCTCGGTCTCTACATCGTCATGATGACTGAAATTCTTGCAACTTTCTTCAAGTTTTTCATCGCCTTTTTTCTCTTTATTGTTGCATTCGCCATGGCCTTTTACGTTCTCCTTCAGAATCAGGTGTGAATGTCCTGTTCACCTTGTGTGCGAGAGTTTGATGGGCATTTGCCTCTCACGGCTTTTGTTTTACAACTCTGATGTCTTGCTTCAGGAACCTTTCTCCACGCCGTTTTACTCAATCGTAAAAACCTGGGTGATGATGATTGGAGAATTTGACTACAACGATATTTTTCACACATTACCACTGAGCAACGAGAATCCCCACTACGAGGAGATCACCTATTTCTTCTTCATCACCTTTCTGATTGTGATGTCTATTGTTCTTATGAACTTGCTGATCGGTCTGGCTGTCGATGACGTCGGAGCCTTGCAGAGTCATGCCAAGCTGCAGAAAATTGCCTGTCAAGTCAGCTTTGCTTCACTTTTTCTCTCTCATACATTCAACATTTGCGGCAATCGACAAAGTATTGAAGGAAATCTCGATTCCATCTTTGGGTTTTCTCAAAACAGTTCCCTTTCGTCGCACTTTTTCAAGTGACCCATTTCAGCTGCTTCCAACCAACATTTTGTTTCGTTTGTGTTTGTTGCAGATAGAACTCTCCATGGACATTGAATTGGCAATGCCAGAGAAGGCAAGAAAGAAGATGAAATTCAGTGTTGCGAGCGAGGTCGTGTTTCCCAACAAACTGAAGAGAAACCGGATTCGCTACTGGATCGATCGGCTGTTGGACGGTCCCATCCTCAGCATGGACAAAATAATCGAACACGCTGCTGAAATAGTACGTCTGCTCCATGCACTGTGACTTTGCAGTTGCCAGCAAAGATGCTGACAGTCTGATCATTTTGAAAGAAAGGTCTTTGGACGTTTGTGGTGTGGGCGGAATGACGACAGAACCACAGTGCTGCTGGGGACGAAATTTTGCCGAGCAGACGGGGCACGATTCCAAAATTGGACAAAAGAAATTAGCTCCATGGAGCTCGCCACTTTGTTTGGGTTGCTCACCATTTTCGTCGGTCGCTCAAAAATTTGAGCAACCTGACACGATTGAGCAACTTCAAATCACCCAAAAGCAATATGGCTCAGCAGAATCTGCCTTCTGATGGCTTCGCAAATTGAGGAAGAAGATGTCATGCACTAATGACACAAAAATATAGATTTTCATGGTCGCACACACCGTCCGCGAAACAATCTTTGAGCTCTTGTGGACTGTTTCCTTCGTGTCCCACCATTGTGTTGAAATGTACCAACAGCTTGTTTTGTCGCTATCAATATCATTGTTTCAATCGCGCAGGGAGGTGAAAGATTCAGCGAGATAGAGGAGCTCGAAGAAACAGTGCGGAAGAAGTTCAAGCAAACGAGGCTGCAGATGAGTCAGATAGAGAAGCGGGTGGAGAGTGTGGAGCGGCTCCTGCGCGGCCTCGCGAGCGTCGGGGGCGCCACCCCGCGGCAGGAGCCGCCGCCGCCGCACGAGCCCGACGACGACAACGACCTCTTCGACCAGTTTGACGTTCAGTGAGCTCTGCTGTGCTCAGTGCGCTCACAACGGAACTGTGTGTACCAGGCGTGCCCACGATGATGGTTTTGTTTGGTGTCGAAGTGAAACGCAGCCTGGCGTCCACAGCAGCGCAAGACTCGATCAATCTGGATCATGTTCATGAACTCCGACCACCACACAAAAGGCCCTGATTGAGGCAAGATAGAACCTTGCTCTGGTCAAAATGTCTCACGAAGGCAGTTAGTTCAACACAATGACCGCGGCCGAATCGGGCACTCAACCACAAAGTGGTTTCGTCGCTTCTTTACGGCTAATGGGTTGTTGTCGCAAATGAGTTTGACTTCTTCGCTGTTTCTGGTTTTCGCATTTTGTTTGCTGAAGAACACAACATTCTGCAGAAGACGGATTTGTTTGGAAACTATTCCACACAAATGACATGCAGTGTTGCACCGTGTGGCTGCGCGCCAGTGCGCAGGCAGAAATGTTGCTAGTTAGGTGATTTGAACCTTGAAGCATACATTATGTATAATGTATGGTGATGGTGAAAATCACCTATAGGCATCAAAAGGCTAAATCTGTGAATGCGAGTTTGAAAGTGCTCTATTTGTTTGATTTTGGTCATGTTTGGTTTTTTCGTTCACTTTTGGGCTGTAGTTGATGCATAAAGTGTCAAAAGAACAAATTTTTGCTTTTACATATTTTTACGGGCAAAAAACCAATATGGCTGACATGGTGAAATTTGGGTATGGCTGTATAAATGGCTTTATAGCTTG
>JAAUXT010132147.1_pt1 | contig 32219 bp, 43 predicted proteins | sample 7278171 | NCBI WGS metagenome assembly JAAUXT01 (sample SAMN14350112, study PRJNA611818) | marine sediment metagenome | isolation source: surface marine sediment (1.8m) | place: French Polynesia: Moorea | collected 2018-08
AGTATAGTTTATTGTAGAGTATGAGTTGGAGCTCAGTGGTTTAGGCTACCTTCCTCTATGGTGTCACAAGCTATTGTGTCTTGGCAGTCTGGGTCATGTGCCCAGCTAAGGCTAGTGGCTCCATCTAGGGTAATGTTATGATTGGCTGTGGCTGTGTTGTGGCTGTGGCAATACTTAGGGGGTGGTCATGGTAAAAATATATAACAGTTGGCATGTCTGTCAAGGGTTGCATGTCAAGAGTACGCAGTGCTCAAGACATGCAACCCAAGACAGACATGCCAACACACAAGAACACATTGTTTGACCTTAAATCACAAACACTGAGTCAAGTGGTGTGATGACCAGTCACACGAGTTGTAGTATGAACAAACTCACATCTACAACATCTGTGGCAGTCTCAAATCATGTCAAATGGTTTTGTTTGATGAACACAAATTTTGACAGGGACACAATGCAGGTTGTCATGTCTGAAGAATTTGGACTGGAAGCTTGCATTTGTCACATCTGACCACTTTGACTCAATTCTTGAAAGAGAGCAGACATGTTTTATAAGTGTTCAAAAATGTTTGAGGAAAGAGAAATTCAATTTGGCAAGGTTTTTGTGCATTACTTGTTGTGTACATCTTTGCAGCTGTGTCATTCAGCATGTCAACATGAAATTTGAATGACTTACTGTTTGGCAATGTATCCAGTGATTCAGAAGACTGTTTGAATGAAGATACCAGACTGAATGAAACTCAGGGGAACATCAATTTTGACCCAGGAAATGAGTCAGAGTGATTTTTCTCTTTGCAAAATTGTTTTTTGCAATTTTATGTCAGCTTGGCGAATGCCCCTATGATGTCATAGAAAGGTCAATGAGCATCTGAAAAAATGGAATTCCCCCCCGCCCAAACTAAACAAACTGATGTGGAGTTTCCCTTCTTTTCTTGGATGCTGCTAGAAAAAATCAGTTTTCAAGTGAATTTTCATTGGATTTCAGTGGGGCATTCACATCTATGCAGTCCACCCAACACTCCAGACCAGCCAACTTCCACCTGATGTCCAACAGCTCATCCAGTGACAAAGAAACAAGTGTTGATGCATTGAGTAAACTGCCCCCATCTGAATCTCTGATTTTCTGACCAAAACCCTCAACATCCACACCTACTGCAACAGCTACTTCTTTCAGACCCAACACCTCTTCAAGCAGTGTAAGACAAACTGAACTGAAGCAGAATTTAGTTGGATACAGTGACTCTTTCAGTGAAGAACATGAAGTGATTGATATTGCCGGTGTGTCAAGCAACAGAGAACAAACAAATCCTGTCAGTGAGTCTGAATTAAAGTCTTTGGGTGGGAAAATGTTTGCAGTGTCAATAGACAGAAAGATAGCTTGAGCTAAAAAATTGTTTGAGGATTAGAAGAAGGCCAGAAATGAGTTCAATGAATGTGGTTCTATTTGGGTCAATTTGGATGATGACAAGGTCAACAAGTCTGAATTGTCTGCCACTCTGTGTCAGTTTCTGACTGAGGTTCATCATTATGATGGTCATGACTATCCAGGCAACACTCTCTACAGCATTGTAGTCATGTTGCAATTGCACTTTGAAAAGAAAGGTCGTGTCTTCAAGCTGATCAATGATCCCAAGTTTGTCAAAGTGAAGAATACACTAGACAATTTGATGAAGAAATGGGTATCTCAAAGAGTCTCTTCAACCTCAAAAGCAGCCAACCCAATCAGTGTCAAGGCTGAGGAGCAACTTTGGCAGCAAAACATTCTTGGTTGTGAGGATGCAGATCAGCTTTGAGATGCTGTAATGTATCTAATTCAACTGAATTTTGCATTATGCAGTGGCAAAGAACACTGCAGTCTGTGATGTCCACCTTTCAATCCACAGATCTGTGTTCTTCAAAATTCTCAAGGTTAAAAGTATTTGGAGTACAAAGAAGATCCTCAGAGTAAAAGCAATCAAGGTGGCCTAAACTCCCGCAAAAATGAGCCAAAGATAGTGCACACTTATGGTCACAACAATCCTCTGCACAACATAGTGGTTTTGTATCACAAGTACATCATGTTGCTCCCTTCCAAACCCAAACAGATGCCTTGTACAAGTATGCCATGGTCAAATCTCATCATACACCCTCCTGCTGGTTTTTTTTAGCTGATCAGCATCAACTCTTTGAGCAAGACAGTGTCAAGACTCATGTCTAAAGGTGGTTTCTCTGGAAGGTTCACTAACCATAGTCTTTGTGTGAGTGCAGCAATGTGCACATTTCAGTCCGGTGTAGAAGAACAAATTGTAAAAGAAAAGACTGGACATCACAGTGATGCAGAAGAAGCAGTGATCAGTAGCAAAGTGAGCAAGTTGTCAAGAGGATGGTTTGACATTGACTCAGGATTCAAGGGCACTCAGCATATCACCATGGTGGGGTCTCCACAAATTTCTACATGTGAAAAACTATGCAAAATACTCAGTTGTGTCGATCCCACACCACCCAAAGTGAAGTCTGTCAAGTTTGGGGTTGAGTTTCATGACAATCATAACTGAAAAGACATTGCTAGTAGTCACTGTACACACTTGTTTGAACCATATATGACATGTTTTTGATGTTGGAATAATGACATGTTTTTCAGCAGAGCAAAATGTAGTCATCTTGTCGATCAACTCAGTGGTTGACTGCCCAGTCGACCAACGCGAAAAAAGCATAAGACGTGATTTGAGACTGCCACAGCGCTGTAGACAGTCATCGTAACAACGCTGTGACAGTCCCAACTCAAGTCTGAAACAGAACAAACCAACAGGGCTAGTGCCCGCTTCAAATGTTTGTGGTTTCTTGCAGTGTGAGAACTCTGTCTTCCCCAGACTTGTGTGTTACAGGTTAGCCGCTCAAACTGTTTTGCGTGCACGAGTGCTTGAAGGATGATGTCCAAGAACAAACTGATCAACAACACTGTACAAGGAAGAAGAAATGTTTATGTTTCGTTGGAAAGGACACATGAACACACGTACGACAAGTCTCCAAACAACGACGAGAGAGAGAGCATTTTTGCATGTTGGGCCAGCGTTTGGACAGAGTGCGGAAGATTTGTATACATACGTATAGGAATGCTTGCACAGAAGGAACAAACAGACCACGCAGAAACAGAAGCGTGCAGCAAAATGATGATTCTTTTTCAAAGTGTACAAGTCCAAGCATGTTCGAGCTGTTCGACTCAAAAGTTCTACAATTGACGCCTTTTTGAAATGAAAACAGGCGCATGGTGCCGTCGCCAGATCTATTCGAAGTGATTGAAGCTCACGCATGCTGCAGAGAGCAAGTCTGTGTTGTTGCACGGTCGAAAGTTGCCAAGTTGGTGATGGGTGAGACAGAACGCTCGTCGTGAAGTTGTCAATCTGTCCGCTGAAAGTTTTGAAACATTCTGATGTCAAAACGTTGTCGAAATTCACGCATTTGCACATCTTTCTCATCGTTTTCTTCAGATCAGAGGGAACTTTTCCCTTGCACTTGCCTCTCGTCAGACGATGGCGCTGGGCGGCACGTCGGCGCTCCCCTCCTGCAGCCCGTTCTGCAGCCGCAGCCAAAACACTCGCTGCGCTCGGGGGTCCTCAGGCCACGAGAGACAAGTTATGTTCTTTATTATCATCCGCAAAGTACCAGGAAGCTTGTCTACATTCATCCCTGGCATAAAGACGCAGATGATGATGTTTTCTCCTCTCTCCAAAGACGCCTGTAACAGGAAGAAGAAGAGGACCAACGGATTGCAAGAACATGTCAATTTGTCTGACAGTGAAGAGTGACACTTGCAGTTCAGTGACAAACCTGGTGAGCCATGAGGAGTTCTTCAACACACCACTTGCTTTTCAGGAAATCTTTCGACATCACGAAGATCACTTTCCTGCTTTTGGTTATGGCTTTGTAAATGTTATCCACAATTGAAGCTCCAACCAAAAAATTTCTCTGAGCCACACAAAATGTCAGTCTTGTTTCTGGACTTTCCAGGATCGGCAGCAGCCTCTTGATTATGAAATATTTGGCATCAACACGACTGCAGGACACAAAGGCGCTGTAAGTGTATCTCTGATCATCGTTCAGCTTTTGCTGGCCTTGTCTCATTTTCAGAACCATGTACTTGATATCGTGTCTCATTCTATAGGTCATGGAACTGATTGTAATGGTGACAAAGACAAACGTTTGAAATGTTGCAGCAATTTGGAGCCAAAGACTACCCAAACATTTCTGCTGGAGTTTAGCAAAGACATTTTGAAGTCTTTCAAGTGAAGCAATTGTGTTGTCATCAAACTTGCAAGAATAATTCTTGTGGTTCACCAGCATGACATCTGTCCTCAACATCCATTCAAAAAAATGAAGGCAAAAGCAGTTGCACTGCAGCTCATTCCCCGAGAGATCAACCTTCAACAACTTGGTTTTGCTGTGCTGCTGTTGAATGTCGTTCAATTGCAGTGTTGTTTCATTTGAAAGGCATTGAATGTGATTGTGAGAAAGATCAAGATATTCCAGACGTGAAAATGTTGTCAGATCCAGAGTAAAATTTGCAAATCTGTTCAAGGATAAATCCAAGCGCCTTAACTTTTCCAAATTTTGTAGATCGGTTAAATTATGCATTGAGTCAAGTTTGTTGCTTGACAGGTCAAAGACCTCAAATTCGAGTGGTGCTCTCAAAAACGCAAACCGGTCGTTTGGATCACTGTGGCAAGCAAAACCTTCTCGGTCACCCAACCTGTTGCCTCCGAAAAGGATTGTCTTTACCGATGTCCAATTACACTTTAGAAAAAATGAAGGACTGATGCACTCGAGATTGTTTCTCCTGACATCAAAATGTACAATTTCAGGCACGACCCCGTGCGGACAGAATACTGGATACAAAGCAGTCTGAACCCCACAAAACGATGCCTTGAAATCGCTCAATTTTGAAGGGCGAAGCAGAACTACCTCTGGAAGATCAACATTCACCAGTCCGTTGTGGGAAATGTCAAGCCATTGCAGGTTTGGAGGCAAGAACAAAGGACAACTCATGCCAGGTGCGCATATGATTCCTGCCCCTCTTTTCTCTCGAACCGACCTGACCGAACTGAAATTTCTGTTTGTAGCGCACCCAGGCCCTGTGTACTGACAACTAATGTTGAGGCCAGTGAGACGTTTCAGGGACAAAATGTCAAAAACAAGTTCGTGCTTTGGAGAAATAAAATTGTTGCTGAATGACAGGATTTTCAGTTTTGGAAAACATTTCGAAAATGTGGGATCGAGAGTGGTTATGTCATTGTTGTCCAAAAATAATTCTCGGAGGTCTAAACCGCACAAGGCACTCTGAATTCTGCTGGAGACTCCGTACTCGTATTCCATTCCAGTGTTGTTGAGTTTCAGAATTTGAAGCGACGTGTTGTGCAACGACTTGCAAATACCAGGAAGGGAAATTCCGAGTTTGGGATTATCACTCAAATCCAAGATTCTTAAATCATTCAAATAAGATAAGGCTTTTTGTTGAATCGATCTCAGACCTAATCCTGACAAATTAATGCTTGTAATGTTCATGGCCTGCACAGATTGAAACATATCTTGGCTTATGAAGTTAATTTTTTCCCCTCCCACAAACACAAGCGAGTTTAGCGAATCCATTGACACAAATGAATGTGGCAGAGGTTTGTCTCTGAACAAATCCATCTTCAGTTCCCTTACGTCTTGCAGCTCTGAGATGCTCCCTGGATACCAACAATCCCCGAGACTTTCGCGAGGACAATTTTGCCTGATGTCAAGTGTTTTCAGTGAAAATTTCAATGGATTGAAAACAGATGGTGGCAGAGAATCATTGAGTGCCAATTTGTTGTGGAAGAAATTCAGTTCAGTCAATTGAGGCAAATTCGTCAATGCTCCTGGAGTAACTTTTCTGAGTTCATTTCTTGTCATGCTGAAGAAAACGAGGTTCCTGAGCGACGTTTTGAAAGCGTCAGCTGGAAGTGCTTGAATGTTGTTTCTGTCCAAATACAGATGCGTCGTTTCGACAGGAATGTCTCCGGGAACTTCAGAGAGACCCAGATCGGAGCAGTCGTAAGTGCGTTTCTTTCCGCCCAAATCCTCGTGATAACTGCATTTGTGATTACGAGCACCGCCCGCGAACAGCACAGCGCACTGAGTGAGGAGCAAGAGGAAAAGTACTGTCCTCCCCATGTTCTGAACCCTTGTGCAGACTCACACTCCCTGCAAGAACATGCAGAGCGTTTCAGGTGTTTGACATCTTTTGTGACAAACGTTCAAAAATCAAGGAAATAGCGATTCATTCTCTCACCTGAATTCAATGAGAAGTTCCAAATTCACACCCGAAAGAAAATTCAAGCATTCAAAATGTTGTCGGTCTGGAATGGCTGTTGATCCCACTTTGTGAGATTCACATCTCCTCGCGTCCGTTTTAAGAGAGTTTTGCGCGTCGCTTACTTCATATCAGGTGAGATTACTCCATAACGGAAAGTTTTTGGACAGGTGAAGACAGTTTTCTTATCAGCCGAAGAACACACACGCCTGCACTCACCGCATTAATTCACTGCTCAAGCAATCAAATCCCTTTCAAAAAAAAGTTATCTCCATGAATCTGAACAGAAGCTTCCTGATGCCATGCATGCAAACAACAAACATCCTTGTCCACACATGAGAAGGAAACATTTCATGTCGTGCTTAGATTTTCGTGAAATTTCCTCAAGGAACCCATAATCCACGGTTTGTCACGCTCTCAAAGTTCTGTTTCGGTGTGGGTTACTTTGAGGGTGTCGAAATGCACCCTCTCGTCATTGCACAACAGCGCACTTTGAGAGCGTGACATGGTTTCTTCAGGAAAGGATCCTGAATTTCGTTTGGATTCAGACACCATGCAGGATTGCCAATTTTATCAGGGGAAGAGAAAAAAAAAACAGACCGAAAGGCCAGGAAATCAGTGTCCAATGATGAACACGAAGGCCCAGAAAGCGCGCGGTTCCACGCCAACTTGGCCGACAAGAAACTTTAGATTTTGGCCTGAATTTTTTGGGATTACTTTCGATGTCTTGGTAATTACAGCAGGTCGCTGTTCGGGTCGCTCTGAAGAGCAACCCGAATATGCACCCGTTCAGATCACCTGCAGAAACGAACTTCTGGAAATCCTACTCCCCGCAAAAACAAATGCCCGTTGCGAGAAGGAAAACACTTCTGCCAGAAACCAACATGATCACGGTTTAAAAACGCTCACCCAGAACGAACTTTCCACACTCTCTGCAGACGGAAAGTTGCGTGTTTCTGAGGAACCACCCGTCAGTTCGCGACCCGGCCATGCAGAGGGGCAGAAGGGAAGCACATTACACCGTTTGTCTGTGTGTCTCGTCTCGCTGGATCGAATTTAGCGAAATGGTTGAACGTTGGGAATTGCCTTGAAAAGATCTAGTCTGGCAGACAGTCAAGATCCGAGAGTTTTATTCGCGTGGTGTCGTTTGTTTTGCACAGAAAAAAGCATTTTGTGAACACGAAAAGGGCATTGAAATTTGCCGTGTTTCAACACGCCCGCGTCTACTGATCACCAACCACTGCATGCAGAGCAATGAAATTATTTTTCGTTGATGTTCAAACGAGCATGCTCAGAGGTTGAATATTTTCATCTCCCATCTGCAGTCCGTTTTGCAGCAGGAACCAGAAGACGTCCTGAGCTCTGGGATCCCGGGGCCACCGCAGACACGTGACGTTGCGAACGATCATCCTCAGCGTCACTGATAAATTTCTCTCCGTTACATTTGGCATGAAAACACAAATGATGATGTTCTCTCCGCGTTCGAGTGAAACCTACGAGCAAAGAGCAACCAGTTCAACAACAAAACAATAACTGCAAGTTCTTGAATTTCCAGAAAAGAAGAAAATTCGGTTCTCTCCCACAAACCACTCACTTGATGGGCCATAAATAATTCTTCTTGACACCATTTGCTTTTGAGGAAATGTTTGGATACGATAAATATTGTCTTGTAGCTCTTCGTTAAAGCTCTCACTATGTTATCCATAATTGCTTTGCCAACTATGAAGTTTCTTTGTGCAATGCAAAATTTTAGTTTGGTCTCAGGAACTTCTAACCTTGGCAACAATTCCTTTATAATGAACTTAGCGTCCAGGTGATCAAATGATATGAAAGCGCTGTACGTGAAATTCCGGCTGAGCGTTTCTCTTGTTCTGAAATATCTTATTTTCAACGCAATGTATTTGATGCCGTACCTATATCTGTAACCTGTGGAACTGAGAGTGATTGCCATCAAAATAAATGCCTCTCCAAAAATCAATACTTTGAGCCACGAACTTCCAAGGCACTTTTCTTGAAGACGATGCAGAACAATCGAGAGACTTGTGAGGTGTATTTTGCTGCCATCATCGAATGCACATTGGTAGGCATTCCTCTCCTCAAATTCTATTTTTGTTCTCATCATCCACTCAAAGAAGTGCAAACAATGACATGTGCAAGAAAGGGCATTTCCTTTGAGGTTTACACTCACCGGTGCTCTATTGTTTCTTCTCAACATTTCCAACTGAAAAGTTGTGTCATTTGAAAGACACTGAATGCCATTGTATGACAAATCAAGGAAAGTCAAGTTGGTCAATTGCTCCAAATTCAGTGCAAAATCCTCAAATCTGTTTCTGGATAAATCCAAATGTTGTAAGTTTTTCAAAAGCTGAATTTCCTGCAGATGTTGAAATGTATCCAATTGATTCTCTGCCAAGTTTAAGACTTGTAAATTTTGCAAAGGTTCCACAAACCCAATGATGTTGTTGGAATCTTTGTTGCACTCATTGCCTTTTACATCACCCAATCTGTTGCCCTTAAGATAAATCATTTTCAACGATTTATTCCACGAACATTTTGAAAAGGCAAAAGCATTTATACACTGCATGTTGTTCATGCTCATGTCAATGCTCTCTATTTCAGTCGTGATCCCTTGATGACAGTAAACTGGATATTTAAAGACTTCAATTCCACAAAAGGACAAGTCCACGATTCTCAATGAAGACTGTGTCATAAACACAACTTCCGGAAAATTGCCATACAGCATTCCGTTGTGTGACATGTCAAGCCAGTCCAGATGCCGAGGCAAAAGCATCGGACAACTCATTCCGGGTGAGCACGTGTCTCCGGGGATGTGCTCAGGAGCAGATCGGGGTTGTCGCACCTGTTTTTGTCGCGGTGTGTTCCACATACATCCCGAACCACCGTATTGACAACTCAAATTGAGTCCCACCAAATTTTGTAACTCAAAAATGTAAAACAACAACAAGTGATTTGGGGCAATCAAGTTTCCGCTCAGCGACAGAATTTCTAAATTTGGAAAACAGTCATGAAAGATTGGATCCATTTTGTTGATTTTTGTTCTGATTGATGGATAGCATTTTCAAGTTGAGGCCACAGAATCGCCTCAAAGTGTCGCTTGCTGTCCAGTCTTGATATTCCAAACGGATGTTGTCTAAAATCAATGTTTGAATTGATGTGTTGTGAAGAGAATCAGATATCTCTGCCACATTACTGCCAAGTCTTGGATTGTCACTCAGCACCAGTTTGACCAAGTTGGGAAACGCGTAGAATGTGTCATTATGGATTCTACCAATATCAAGTCCAGATAAGTTCACTTCTGTTACATTCAACAATCTGAAGGAAGTGAACAAGTCTCCAACATATTTTAATTTGGTGCCTCCACCAAACGTCAAACTGTTGAGAGCAACTAACGAACTGAAGTCCTCTGTGATAACCACATCTCTCAGCAAATCCATCTTTAGTTCTGTCAAACGTGTCAACTTGGCAACGGATTTTGGGTAGACACAACCTTGTAAAGTTTGATTGCAGGGGCAGTTCTTCCTCAAATCCAATTTCTTCAACGATGAGGCCAGTTTTGAAAACACGGATTCAGATAAAGAGAAATTGCTTGTCAAACAATTGCCAAATAAATTCAGGTCTTGCAGCTGAGGCAAATTGTCGAACGCTCCTTCATCAATGGTTTCCATCAGGTTGTTGCGCAAAGTCAACACCAACAGACTTGAAAACGCTCTGACGAACGCATCTTTCGGCAACTTGTGAATCAGGTTGTCATCCAGGTTCAAATGCGATACGTTGGCTGGAATGTCATTTGGAACCTGAGTGAGACCCATCTCAGAACAATCGTACATCACTGCGTTCCCTATTCTCTTCTCCTTGCATGTGAAGTTTCTGTGACTCGCAGAAAGCAAGTGACAGAGAGACAAAAGTGTTTGAACAAAGATGCCCAGTCGAAGAAACGCCATCGCCTGATCAGAATCTCCCGCGAGAATGAAAACCCTGCAGGAAAAGGGCCACAACACGGCTTCACACGAGAAACAATCTGGTTTGAACTGATAAAAGGGTTCCGCAGAGCAGCTGAACCACAATCTCACCTTGGGTCCTCGCTTCCCATGCCAGTCGTTCGGCAAAAGTCACTGACAGTTTCAGCCACGAGTGGAAGATGGAAGGGAACCTGAAACGAGCAGTACCTTCCCTATCTTCGTGTCGTTTCGCTTCAACTGGTACCTGATGATTCATGTTCCCGTGTGCAAAAAAGTGAAAACCAGTGGCGGATCCAGCTGCCTGACAGAACCACCAGCGTGATCCCAATTTCGGCTTTGACACTTTCAACACACGTTTTCAAGGACAGGAACAATGGAGGGTGAAAGGTGCAAAGACAGTTCTCGCGTTGAAAATATGTAGTCCAGCGAGTTGTCCGGCCCTTCAAGATTGACGGGTACATCGAATGCTCGTGAACGATTCCTTCTCGTGAACGATTTCTCTCCCATGCAATACATATCAACTGGTGTTGCATTTGAGACACGAGGTCCATTGGAGACGTTATGCACCTCGTTGACGGTGAGCCGGCATTCCCGAGGATACCTTTACCGAAGGGGTGTCGCAATCACTCATGTTTGGTGTGTGTGCAAATCATGTGGGCCTGTGTTTTCACTGCTTTACTTTCGACGCCTCCCAATCGGGACCCCGTCTCCAAAATCCGCCTCGAGTCGGACAACACTGCTCGAGGCAAGAGATCAGAGAAGGAAGAAACCCGAGGTGCAAGGCACGTGAGCCACTTCGTGCGTTCGTGCGTCCTTTGTCAAGAAGCAGGAAACACGAATACAGAGTGGGACGATGCGGGATTTTCTGGCTTCCAAACAACGGGTCACAGCATTTCTTTGCCACACAAAGCGTTCAGAAGAAAAGCGATGCGTGTGTCGTGCTTTCCCGTTTTCAGGATTTGACACGCACTTTCGGTGGCAAAGCAGCCCCTCTATTGGTGGAACCCACCTAGCCCGTCATGCGTTTCTCTGCATGCATGGATGGTAGAACCATCTCCACCTCCATGCAGGTGAACCCCCCTCCCCATACAGCTGGTGGAAGCTCCCCCAAGGATGGGATGCTCCGTGGTTCGTGGAACGGTAGAACCACCCCCTCTTAAATTCTGGGTGGTGGGACCACAGCCTGATGTGGATTCTGGAACCTCCATTAATTACGGACGGCAGAACCTGCACCCATGCCCCATGCACAGAAGAAACCCTTCGCTTTGGTTGGTTGACACACCATCCCACTTTTCAGCAAAGCTGAACTTGAAAACAGGGATAAATGTGCAGTGAAAGGACGTACTCCGGGAGTTTTTGGCAGAATAGAGTTCAAACAAAATCGCGCGACTGAGAGCGTCCGCTCTGTCATCCTACGTTCAATTTCGAAGCATCATCAGGAAAACTTTCAGATTTCTCTTGTCCAGGAGCCGCCAGGCTCGGGTCACATGTTGATCAGTCTCCACCCCAAAGACGAACCACACCACAGGTTCTTAGTCTACCCAACAACGAACCAGGCTCCCTCAGGTGTTGTCACAGGAGACGTGCAAATACAGAAAAAGATTTCCCCTTTGTCAGTGAAACATGCAGGCAAAACGAGTAACTGTCTTCCAATTTGAAGAATGAAAGCGTTGGTGCATAGTACAGTTTTAACGACTCGAAAAATCGTGTCAAGCTCTCAGACGACCTTTTCGTCCCAATGTGATGAAAACACACACACACACACACATATACGCACACACATATACACACACATACACACACATACACACACACACGCACACACAAGTGCGCGCAAACGCACGCGCTCACACGCAGTGACAAATTTCTACCAAAGGCTTCGGGCCTCCATGGAGCGCAGAACTCGAGCGCGCGCTTTGCTCCTTGAATCGCACTGAAATTTGACAAAAGAGCGAGGCAATAGGATTCTTGTGAGCAAAGGCCATGTGGATGGCAAAAGCCACGCATAAAAGCGCAATCAGATTGAGACTCTGAAGCATTGAGGAGTCACTGCGAGCGACTGAAAGGCGCAGCGCTCGGTGCTCACCTCGCGTGACATTCCTGTGGGTCGGTCGGATCGCCGCGCGCTGCGACCCAGTTCAGCATCCGAGCCACATCACTCGTATCCCCCTCACTCACTGCACCACAAGACACACCAAACCAATGTGCATGAAAACGTGAACATGGAGTACCATCAAATAGTTATCACCTTTTCAAGAGGAATCACCTAATCATGGCACTGTGCGCGTTCCAAAGATAACATTGCCCTCTCGAAGTCATTCAGAGAGAGGTGATAAGGGGTGAGAGCGTCGGTTTTTTTGGAGGACCACACAACCAATGTTGGACTTTGCTGTTGATATCAAACTGGGCCAGAAGTGCGATACTCGCTTGAATCACGAGTGAAGAGAAAACACAACATTTTCTTCCATTGCAAGTAGAACAAAACGTTATCATTCCAACGGTAAGTCGCGCATTCAAAACAATTTTGTTCGCTTTGGGTGTTTGGCAATGGTGTCCAATGATGAACAAACGTGAGTTGGCGTTTTCCCACTGATCTTCGTGCACAAGAGGGAAATGATTGACAGAAGATATGAACTTCGCGGTCACAAAGGTCGTTGCGGGGAATGAGTGGCGTGTGGCTGAGCGGTGTTCCTCTTGCGTGCAGGTCTGCGTTCGAATTCAAATCCGTTACCTTTGATCCTTCCGCGCATGAAACACACTTTTTGTGTGTGAAGGTTCAATGGAGTTTCAATCTCATGAGTCACTGCATGGTTCAGTGTTTCGTGAAGAGGAAACAAGACGTCAAGAGGTCTTCTCTGGTTGCATGGAGGAAGTTTGCAAAGGGCACGCACTTACAAGCACCACGCACCCAGACATTCACAAGAAACTTTTCGGGTGACAGATTGGAGTGCTGCCCACAACTGCATCTTTGTTTCCAACTTGAGCAGGATGCAATGAGTCAATTGTGAAAACGCGTTGAGAATCATTTTTCTGATGTGTTTTCGCCCTTGTCTGTTTGTGCCGCACATGCAATACGCCACTGTGTGCGCGCGCGTGTACGAGTATCAGCTGTGTGTGAGTGTGCGCCCCCCATCTGTGCGCGTCTGTGTGTCCTTGCGTGTCTGTATACGTGCGCGTGCGATTTCGAAAGAGCGTTCTGGGGAGAGAAAACATTCCGAACGTTTTCACGGCGTATTTGACCAAAAAACATTCAGTTCTCGATCACGTTGGATCCCCTTTGCAGCCCGATGACTCACTATGTTCGCTGCAGGCTGACGATTGTATGACCACAACCACTGCTGCCACCCTGAGCGAGTCTGAGGTTGATGAGGCTGAGCGAGAGAAACCTGCGGAGGAACCTGGTGAAGAGGAGAAGGAGGTGAAGGAAGAGGCGACACAAGAAACAGACATCCGGCGAGACAGTAGTCAAGACCAGGATGCTACAGCAGATGAACTGAAGGCGAACCCATCTGAAGACGTCAATGAACACATCACAACAAAACCATTGGCAGAAGAAGAATCAGATACTCGCGAGGAAGCCTTGAAGAAACCCAGACAAACACCCGCGAAGAGCGCGAAGGGTCGAAAAGAGGGAGGCGCCTCCTCTGCAGACACTGGAGAGGAACTCCAGGGTGACCAGCAGCGAAGACCGCGCCAGAAGCTGCTCGTCAAGTTCAAGCCTGAGTGGAGCCAGTCGGCGCTGCACACCGGTAGGAACAGGCTCAGCGCCCCAGATGCGCGCCCTACAGTCTCCACTGCGTCCAGCCAAACTGTAGGGAGTCGGGGAACCACCAGCACACCGGGAGATTCAGATTTGGACAATACATCAAACTCAGACGTACAACACCCTTCCTTGGGTCATCAGAACACTTCCCCGAGGAATGCACCTCGCGACACACCCGAGAACATCACTGTGAGTCCAGAACGAAGGGATTCACAACATCAGAGGAAAACAAGCACAACACATCAAACAGAGCTGTCCAAACGAAGAAACAATCGCAGCTCACAAGAAGAAAGCTTCGTCCGACATCAAAGTAACCCAGATCATATTCCACCTTCCACTGTCCCAAAGCCAGTGACCCTCAATCCGCACCAGGGCAGTCGCCTCAAGTCAAAGCAGGATCAACATATTCAGGGTACTGGGAACGCTCCGGATTCTGTGACACAGCCGGTTCCCACCATTTTCCTCCAGCTCTTCGCGTTCGGTTCGTCCGAGTCCAACTCGACGACGGACGCCCCGAGGCTCGGCCATGTCCTCGACGAGGATCCGCCCGACAGACCCGCGGGCGGTGGACACAGGGCCTCCGCCCTGGAGGACCCCATCGCACCGGGGGGCTCCTCCCTGGAGGGGCCTCCACGTGGTCCTGGACCCACTGCTGACTCGGGCCGCACCATGACACCTGCGCAGGGAACCACGACACTGTTTCCGGTAGTGAACGCTGACACCACCACCACCACCATCACGCCCCACACCACCACGTCTGCTGTGAAGCTCGGAATTCAGGGAATCTTGAAGCCCACGCGCCCACCTTCAGTTGAGAAACCTGCCCCCACCAATGGTAAGTGTAGAGCGAGATATCCTCTTTCCCATTTGAGATGCACAAACGGATGTTTCAGGCGTCTTCTTTTGACAAGGGACCTTTTCCGAAATGTGCACGTTCGAGTGTCAGTTCTGAACTCTCCAAGTACTTTCTTTGACAATTTGTCTCACACTTGACACGTGCTGCCATCAATGTCCACCACTTTTCTTCACAGCCACATTGACCGTGTTCAGCGACGGAGCGGCGGCTCCTCCCGGCCCCGGCTCCTCCTCCGTCTCCCCCGGCCGCGCGGGCCCCGTCTCCCCGGGCTCCTCCTCCCCCGGGCCGCCGCTGCTCGCCGTGCTGCTGCCCGTGCTCGCCGTCCTCCTCCTCCTCGCCCTGCTCGGCGCAGTGCTCTTCGTGAGGAGACGAAGGAAATTTCTGCGCCGCAGGAAGTCCAAACTGTGAGTTCAGTCTCAGGTTCCTTCCAAGAAACATTCTGTTCCTCTTTTACTTTGGTTCCACGTTTTCTTGTTTTCGGTTCAGTTTGCATGGGGCTTCAAAACATTTTATTTGCCTGCCATGGGTGGTGCTTGGTGTGTTTGCAGCGTTGAGAGAGAACCCGTTGAGGATCCTCACATAGAGATGGACTGTCTGACAACAATACCGAATCCAGACCCGCAGCCAACAGGTAAACCCCCCGCGTATTGCGGCCGCACAAGGAACTGGGAATCTTGGCTTCGCTCTTGCAAAATGTAACATTCGAGACGTCTTGAATGTGAGGGAAAATGGACACAGTGCTGTCTTTTCCAGTTTGGTGTGCGTTGGGAAGGGGCTGGGATGCCAAAATTTCTTTGGGTCCAGATGACCCGTGATTCACGACAGCTGACCACAGTACCCAGCATTTCCCCTTTCAGAGCACCTGCTGTACGCCCAGGTGGACAAGTCTCGCAAGTCTCGGGTCAGCAGCGGCGCCGTGAGCACGACCGACGAGACGACGCCCCTTACCGCCGCCCTCGACGACGGGGCGCCGCCCAACGGGGCTCTGCCCCACCTGGAGCTCCACCCCGAACCGGGGGACCTGGCCAAGAAGAACCAGGATCACGAGTCACCTCCCAACAGTCCAGACGATCTGGAGTTTGTGGACAACGATCTCTACGAGAGAGACTCGGATGGCGGTAACTCGGGTCAGTCTGGACCTACCGCTGTGGCGAATCATGTGGAGGACGACGAGACGTATGAAATTCCGGAGGACGTGGTCGGAGCCCAGCAGGAGGCGCCACCTCCGGTGCCTCTGAGGACGAGCTCCTCTCCCGCCAGACGACCCCTGGTGAAGAACTCCGACACACCCCCAGTGCCATTCAGACACTCTTCATTGGCCACCTTCACACCACCACTTCCCCCCAGGAGTTCGTCAAGGTTCAGTTTGCCCCCGCCAGGCACGGGTGTTCCCACCAGCAAGTCCACCGACCGGCTGTTCCAACCGACCCCACCCAAGCTGCCGCTCCCGCCCTTACCCAGGAGCAAACAAATCAGCAGGTCCATAGAGCGGCTTTTCCACCCAAGTCACCACGACCAGCAGTCGAAGAACAGACTGTCTCCAAGGCTGTCTCTGCTGCTCACTGATCCTAAACCAGAAGAGTCTGTTTTCGCTGCGGAGCCCAAGCGAGCTTCCAGTGCAACTAACCAGGTTGCCCTCCCTCGCGCAGACCACGTGGTTCAGTCCAGCAGCGAATCAGAGCCCTCCACTCCTTCCTCCAGTGACGACGAATCAGATTTCGAAGACCTCCCACCCCCTCGAGAAAACGCCCCTCCTCTGCCGGAAGGAGCCGAGGCCGTGGTTCCAGCAGGTGCCACGGGTGGCGCCACTGCATCTTCGGATCCCGCCGAGTCCGATTACTTGGAGCCGATCAGCTTGCGCGACCCAGAGTCTGTCTCGCTGCGCAGCGACGGTTCCCATGACTACGACCCGGTCTACATGCCGACCAATCCGGGCGCGAGCCACATCGCGCACCTGGTGGACAATACAAACTACCTGAAGGGGGCGCGCAACCGCTCCAACTCCAAGGCGTCCATTTCCGGCAATCCATACGAAGAAATCCAGTTTGGTGGGACTGAGGTTTACGCTGACGTGGACGAAAGTACGATGACGTCACCTCCAATCCAGGATCGTGTGACGTCATCCCCAGTGGCCCCAGCTCCCCCCAGACTGACTGCAAGGTCATCCAGGAAAAGTGACCTCGTTCCATTGACTCCACCTCAGGTGACCCCGAGGTCAAGTTCCAGGTTGAATGGTGCTACCAATGGTTTTGTGACGTCCACACCCCTGATCCCACCCCGCACTACTTCTGCTTCAGCTGCTACACCAAAACTACCACCGCGCTGCCCTTCCAGCTCTGACCACACAACGCCCAAACCCTTCCCCAAGGCTGTGCTCAGACTTCCTTTGGAACCCAGATACAGCGGCCTGTTGGCTGACACCTACATGGGGGACGAGGAATCACATGACTACACGCCTCTTGACTACGACGACCACCAAACCTCAACAGCAGGCGATGCCAACAACAACAAAAACAAAATACCAGAAATCGAGGAAAGACCGTGGGAAAAGCAAAACACTTCACAAGATGGGCTCAGCAGCAGCCTCGGTCTGTCCAGCACCGAAGTTCTGAACGAGGACGACAGTGACTACGATCCCGTGGCGAATGACGATGGGACCGAGCAGGTGCTGAACCCTGATGAGATCTACGAGCCTATAGAGGGCGCGGACAACAAGGACGCCATCTACGAAGCCATCGACTTCGGGGATTCCGACTGAGGAATCACGCTGGATGGCGCTGTGTAACTTGTGCAGGGCCACTCCCATTGGGTCACACCCTGCTGGGCCCTGTTATTTCGTGGTTCCACTCAAACGTGCTGTTGGCCCACAGTTCTGCGGCTCGATTGGACAAGTAGTTCGGCAAATGGCCAGGTCGTCACAGGTAACTCCCACCAAACCGCTGCTATTTCACTTCATTTCATTTCAACGCCAAACAAAGAAACAAAATGCACATCTTGCCGTGCGGTTCAGGGTAACAGATTATCAGGTGCATTCTCCAGAAGAAGCAACACATGATGTACAGCTCTATAGGTACGACACGCGCGCGTGGAAAAACTGTCCGTCTGTGGCGAGTAGTTTCCGCTTCGTTGGTCAGTGCACGAAGCGAACTTGGAAGTTTCACAGCACGCTTGTTGCAACACCATCATTGTTCAAATAAATTTTCCCTATTTATTTTCGTTTCACACATTTTTTATCGGTTCACATCGTGTCAGTCTCTCTGAGAAATTGAAACGCGCGGGACGGAGGCTCATCCACCGCCTCCAACAAATTTTGAAATTTTGTAGTGTGCCCACACTGCCGGAGTCCAGTCAGTCGGCCCAGACAGCACGGTGCAAAGACTTGAGATCGCCTGCCGCTTGTGGAATCTAAAGTGCGAGCACCATCATCATCCGTTTCACAAAATCACAAGTTACTGTGGAGGCACAAAATGACCTGACTACGCTGTCGGTAGACTTTTCACGAGTCCGGTGTTCCGTGCTCAACTGATTCATCACAATCAGAGACCCTTCTGCGTACTCGTATCCTGAATCACAGGTTCGGAATCAGGTCCGTGTGGGCGTGCCCCACGTGGCTGTTCTGCAGATACGGGGAGCCGGACACCGACTCAGTCCTGGTTCACACTTCACACGCGTTACACCCCCAAGATCCAGAAGTCACTTGCAGGTCTGAGCCCCTGTGCATTTCGGATGTGCACCCACTGACTTGCAGCAAGACGCAACGTGCACCAGACCTGAGGCTACGTGGGCTCGGCTCTGCAGATGACGGAGATGCGGCGGTCCCTCAGCACCGCCTCGCCGCTGAAGAAGGACGTCTCGTCCGGCAGCACCTCGTGCGTGTACTCGTACCGAGCCCGGTCCCTGCAACAGACGGGTCCCGTCAATTGCATTTCTTGCACACCGTTTCATTCAGCACAAATCAGCAAAACAGTGGAAGTGAAATGAATTGTACCCAGTTGTTGTTGTTGTTGTTGTTGTTGTTGTTGTTGTTGTTGGTGGTGGTGGTGGTGTGTGTGTGTGTGCGTGCGTGGTGATGTGTGTGTGAGAGAGAGAGTGAGATAGAGAGAGAGAGAGAGAGAGAGAGAGAGAGAGAGAGAGAGAGAGTGTTGCGCGTTGCAAGAGAAAACCTTCAAGTAGTTTCCGGCTGACGGCGTTCACTGGTCTTACCTCATGATGTAGAGCGACCTCTGGCGCAGCAGCACGTCGGCGTGCTTCGACTTGTCGGCGTCGCATACGAGGCGCATCACGGCCGAGGACAGCAGACTCAGACCAGCGATCACGCTCCCGCAGAACTGCAACATTGCGTCAACACTGAGCGTGTTGGATTCGCGTGCCTAACATGGCGCGACTTGTCGGTTCAGATGGCGCGTTCAGCCTCTGAATCTTATCTGCACGACGCCCTCGAAGATTTTCATAATTCGTTGGCTGTCAATCTCAAGGTCATCTCACCCTGACGCTGTCAATGTGCGGCTTGATGTGGCCGTCCTTGCGCAGGTCGAGCACGTGGACGTGGGAGAGCTGCGGCTGGCCCGGCGGGAAGGCGAGGTCGCGCACGCGCTGCAGTACCTGCTGGTTCGCCCGGCTCCACCGATTCCGCTCGATCTCTCGATACCCGTGGATCGCCTGCATGAAACAACAGAAAAACTTGTTCAAGATCCCTTTGGTGGTTTTCATGGATGATGGACGCGTACGAAGTTGTGTTCCACAAATGCAACCATTCACGTTTCAGGACTTGTGGTGATCTGAAATCAGGTTCTGACACAACAACCTGTTTTATACACACCGAAACAGGTCTGAAAGTGTGAAATAGTGTTGTGGCACTGTGTGTCAGAAAACTAACAAACGGGTGGGGCACTCACGTCATCCCAGTGGCTCAGCTCGTATCTACTCCGCTGCAAATGTGGCTCGAGTTCCTTCAACAAAACGTCCTCTTCATCTGCGGTGATGAAGTCATTGAAAACCAGCATGTCTTGGACAACAATGTCTTTCGTCTGCTGATCATCGCAATATATTTTGGTGGCGTCAGGTGAAGGTTTACTCGGCGTTTCTGTGTTCGCAGCTGAACTGCAAGGTCTGGTCCTGATTCGTGAACGCTCCAAATATCGCCCACATAAAGTTCCTGAAAGTTCACACTTTGAAGTTAAACTGGATAATTTCCTTTTGAAAACAACGGAACCTATCACAGAACTAAGTTTTGTCATGTTGTCTTGTCCCTGTGAGCTGTTCAACAACTAAAATCTTCGTGAATTCACATCTCCCCTTGACCACACAATCTTCGAGGATGCACCTTTGCGAGCTGTAGATCACACCGAAAGAAGATAAACTTTTCCTCCGCTCGAGCTGGTGATGACTTTGCACAGGGTTGCTATTGGAAACGGAGAAGCCAGCCACACGAGTTTGAAACGACAAAATCGGATAAAATTTGCGACATATCCCAAGACTGAGGTGGGTTTCATTCTTCAATGCAGTGCAAGTGAAGATTTGAATGCAGAGGGATTCTGCAGACCTGGCGTCTGTTACTCATTTTGCAGTGGATGACCTGAAATCGCTGCAACTTCCACAGATCTGGATTGGTTTCTCTGTTTTGATTTTCAATGTTCATCTCTGGGTGAAATTGCTTCCACTTGGATGAAATGCACGGCTCTTTTTCCCATCATAGAGGTCTAACGGAGGGAGGCAGGATTCTCTTGGGCAGACAGAAGAAATGAGAACACAAAGAGCCCTTGCAATTCTTCTGTGGATATGGAATTCCCACCCCCTCCCACGAACCGAGCCTTAGCTGTCACTCAGTGAGTCGTGTGTGAATATGTGGGATACAAACTGTGAGACTACAAGTGACATCTTTGCATTTTCAGACAGACGCCACCATGTCGATTGCCCAAGCACAACCCCGGCACATTTTTGGCCTCAAATCGGCCGTCGCCGGAAACGTGTCGTATCACGACGAACAGACGATAGTGTATCCATCGGGATCCAGCTGTATCCTCTACAACATCGACCAGAAAACACAAAAATTCATCCCTGGCTCAGACAAAGCGGAGGGAATGACCTCAATGGCCGTGAGCCCCAACAGACGATACGTGGCCGTCGCGGAGAAGGGAGAAAAACCTATCATAACAATTTATGACTTGCATTCATTACGGAAAAGGAAGATTCTCAGTTCTCCTGAAGTGCAATCTGGGGAGTATGTGAGCATGGCCTTTTCTCCGGATTCCAAGTATTTGGCGACACAAGGAGGGAAGCCAGATTGGACTCTGCTGTACTGGACATGGGAAAAATCTAAAGTGATGGCCAGCACGAAGACGACAAATCCTCAAAATAGTCCTCCAATACACCAGGTTTGTTCACATTCTCTGGAACACTGATCCAGAACAACTGAACATACATTCGCTTTTGATCCTTTTGATCAAAAGGTGGACATGGACGTGCCCGTGGTCATGAATGGAAGAAATCTAGCTCAACGCGTTGTCACAATTGTTTTGAAAGACCATTGTGTGTTGTTCTGCAGGTGACCTTCAATCCCCAAGACAACACGCAGCTGTGCGTCGTGGGGCAGGGAATCTTCAAACTGTTCCGATACAGCGAGGGCAACTTGAAACAGTTCGGGATCCAACTGAAGATGGAACCTCAGAATTACGTTTGTCAGGTGACCAATTGTAATAAATACAAGAAATAAACCCACATCTCAAAATTGCCGTCAATAGTTGAAAGAAGGAGAAGACTGAAGTTGATTCCGGGACTGACGTGACCTGGGTGAAATGTGCCGTCAACAGTGCGTCTGACGCAGCAACTGTGACACGCGTCTCTGTTTGCAGGACTGGGTGTCGGACGAGCGGGTGTTGGTCGGGACGGACAGCGGGCGGCTGCTGCTCTTCGAGTCGGGGGAACTCAAGAGCGAAATCAACGTCAAGCAGCCGACGACCAACTCGGACAGCGCCGACAAGTGCGTGATGCGACACTTCGAAAAAGTTGCATGGTGTTTCGTGCATTGGATGCAGCAGATGGATTCTGCTGATGTCTTTGTAATCTGGCTCTCGGCTTCAGACCAGCGGAGGCGGTGGTGGAGGAGCCCCTGCTGAGCACGGGCGGGCCGCCCCGCATCGCTGCCCTCGTCGCCTACTCCAAGGGCTTCGCGTGCGCGTGCGGCTCCGGAGTCGTGTTCCTGTACGAGAAGACGGACGACAAGGACACGTTCAAGAAGACTCGCGAAATCAGGGTGCGTGTGTCAGGGGGAGGCAGGTGGGGTGTTTTCTGGTTTTGTGCCCTCTTCACACCGTGCAGATGTGTCTTGCGTGTTTTGATTTCCTCATGGCGGAAGAGCAGTGACATGTTTCGTGCTTGACGTTGCAGATTCCTCAGGACGTGAACAGTGCGGACCCGAGCAAGGCGGAGTCTCAGGTGGTGACGGCGCTCGCCGTGTCTCCGGCCGAGGAGACGCTCGTCGGCGCCACCGACAGACAGGAGCTCTACAGCATCGCGCTGTCCACCGCCGACCTGGGCATTGTGTGTGTGTGTGTGTGTGTGTGTGTGTGTGTGTGTGTGTGTGTGTGTGTGTGTGTATGTGTGTGTGTATGCACGGGTGTGTTGCGGAGTGTGTGTGTGTGTGTGTGTGTGTGTGTGTGTGTGTGTATGCACGGGTGTGTTGCGGAGTGTGTGTGTGCGTGTGTGTGTTGCTGTGTGCGTGCATGCGCCGGCACGGGTGTTGTACCAACGTGGATGGGAGCGAAACAACAGTGAGGACCCAGCGCAAGTCATTGTGGAAGACCAACAGACAGAAACAAGATCCTTGGTCAAGCGAAAGTCAATTGCGCCCTGTCACTGACACCCGTTTCTCCACTTTCCACAGGGCGACCAGGCTCAGTTCGAGGTGATGTCGCAGGCGTTCCACTACAGTCAGGTGACTGGGCTGGACCTGTGCACGCGCAAACCGCTCATCGCCACCTGTTCGCTCGACCGCTCCATCCGCATCTGGAACTACGAGACGTGGTCAGTGACCTGTGATAGAATCTCTCCAGGGTTCCATCTATCTGGAGCTGCGCTGCTGTTTTGTTTTGGTGACCAGAAGCTGTGTTGCCAGGGTTATTCGATAACCTGGCACTGTAGTTTCAGCAACCAAGGGCTGTGTCGCTGAGATTTCATGCAGTTCAATGGATGAACTGGGTTGGTTGATTTGGTGACCTGGAGTTGTGTTGCAACAGTTTCAGGAACGCAGAGCTGTGTTGCTATGGTTTTGGAAACCAACAGAAGTGTTTCAATGGGTTCATTAAGTTGCGATAGTTTCACTGGTGATCCTGGTTTCAGCAACCTGGAGCTGTACAAGGAGTTCGCGGAGGAGGCGTACAGCGTGGCGCTCCACCCGTCCGGACTCTACATCCTCGTCGGCTTCAGCGACAAGCTGCGCCTCATGAACCTCCTCATCGACGACATCAGAACCTTCAAGGAGTTCACGGTCCGCGGATGCAAGGAGGTAAAGTCTGTTGTTCACTGGGTGTGTGATACACACAAGTCATTGGGGCGCTGCATTAATGGCCTCGCAGAGACAATTGATCTGAGCAGGGTGTGGCGCCTTTCGTCCGTGGCCTGTCCGTGGTCATTCATGGCCTGGGCATGCATAACAGAGAAAAGCACGTTCCACTCACGGTTTTTGACGCCTCCCTCTTGCCCGCAGTGCGCGTTCAGCTCGGGTGGGCACCTGTTCGCCGCCGTGCACGGAAACATCATCGCCATCTACTCGACCATGACGTTCGATAACGTCGCCAACCTCAAGGGGCACAACGGCAAGGTGCGCGCCGTCATCTGGAGCCAGGACGACTCCAAGATCGTCTCCTGTGGTCAGTGTGTTCTTTGATATCGGCGTGGTTCTGCAGACTGGGCGCATGGCTCTTTTGCTGCAGCTGACATGAAACAACAACATAAGAATCAGGCGTCTCGGCAAAAACACCAACGGTTGAGCCCAGTTTGCGTTGGCGCACCGCTCAGCCTTTTCCCATCAGTTGGGATTCAACGGAAAGCAGTGCGCTCCGAGCCGTGGGGCGCGCGAAATATTCTGACGTGCACACGTCACCTGTGTTCCAGGTATGGACGGAGCGGTGTACGAGTGGGACGCGTACACGGGGAAGCGAGCGGGCGAGAGCGTGCTCAAGTCGTGCTCCTACACGAGCGTCGCCATCACGCCCGACGGCAAGACGACGTTCGCCGTCGGCTCCGACAGGACGCTCAAGGAGGTCGCCGATTCGCAGGTCAGTGTGCTGGAAGCAATCTGTTGGACGTGTCTTGGGACCTCAAGACCAAATTCATTCCTGTCTGCTGGATAACTTGAAGCACTTTGAACTGGAACTGGCCTGCATAAAAGTGGGGCGTAAATTCTGAACACACCAGTGCAAACATGCACGTAAAACTGGCTGAAAGCACTGAAGAAAACAGGTTGCGAGTTGCACCTGAAGGTCCCTGACGTTTTCCTCCGCTGTCTGCGTTGCGCAGGTGCTGCGCACGGTGGAGGCGAACGACGTGGTTCTCACTGCCGTCGCCATGTCGCACTCGGGCCGCATGCTGTTCGTCGGGACGGCGGCTGGCACGCTGCGCTCCATGAAGTTCCCGCTGACCGTGCCCGGGGAGTGGACCGAGTACCAGGGACACGGCGCCGCCATACTCAAGGTGGGGTCTTTGCGCGTGCGTTGCGGTCCTGTACAAGCGCCAAGAAACACATGCAGCAAGTGGCAAAGAATACAGCTTTGAGTAGATCAATGGCGGGACGTAACATTGTCGTGTGACTAAACAAAAATTTCCCCACCCAGACAGAAGTCAGAATGTGTTTGTGTTCCCTTTCCAGATGAAGATGGCGTATGACGACCAGTACCTGGTGACGGTGTCTGAGGATGCATGCGTCATGATCTGGAAGGTGTCGGACAAGGAGGGGCGTGGCCTCAAGAGGGACAAGGAGGTCGGGTACGCAGAGGAAATCCTCATCACCAAGAGCGACCTCGAAGAGAAGGTGAGTTGGGTCTGCAGAGTTGGGGTCAGGCCCGCAGTTGCCCAGGGTTCTTTGACAGCGGCACACGAAACAGGGAACAACAATCAGAACTGCCAAATCAACAGACGGCCATTTAAGGAGAACAGACACTGGTCACTCTTGAGGGTCCTGAGGCCCAGTCACAAAATCTATGCAGATAATCTAGGTTCTTGACCTCAGTCTCTGCAAGTCGTGATGGATCCTCAAGGCGCATGTCGCTTCAGAACTCGATGATGGCGGAGCTGAAGACGCGCGTGGACGAGCTCAAAATGGAGAACGAGTACCAGCTGCGCCTTAAGGACATGAACTACAACGAGAAGATCAAGGAGCTCACCGAGAAGTTCATCCAGGAGATGGAGAGCCTCAAGACCAAGAACCAGGTCAGTGGCCCGTGCAATGCGTGTGCAAACACACGGGCGAACATACACACAGACACACACACACAAACACACACACACACACACACACACTGAGTTCCAAGATCATTGTCTCAGAACTGGTTTTCGTTTCTGGAACTTTGGGGCATCAAGGCATCTCCAAACTGACCCTGATTCGCTGCAGGTGCTGAAAACAGAGAAGGATAAAGACGAAGCGAAGCACGAGGAGGAAAAGGGCGAGTTGTTGGAGAAACACAGCAAGGAGCTGCAGGACAACGGTCAGTCAGTCCAGCAGTCTCCTTCCAAAGCACTGGTCCATGACCTGCTGACCACAAAAAACAGCCACAAGGACTGACATCTGCTTCACTTCCACATTAACATTGCAGATTCTGAGCAACCAGAATATCGGTCCATCACAACCAACCCGAGTCGGTATGCCGCATGACCTCGCTCTCAATGTAAAACGTTCACACTGCAGAGGGAGCGAACAGCCAGAAGTTGATGCTCGAGTACGAGAAGTACCAGGAGCTGCAGGCCAAGAGCCAGAAGCAGCAGGAGGACTACGAGCGGCAGCTCGGGGACATGGAGGACTCGCGGGAGCGCGCGCTCGAGGAGCTCACCGACTACTACGAGGCGAAGCTGCAGGAGAAGACGAGTGCACTCGAGCGGGTGAGCAGGCCGAGGGCTTTGCTGTGGTCCCTTTTCAAGAGTACAGAATGACGCTCGTGTTTCCAAAGCTTTCCTGGACTGACCCATTCCATCTGACAACACAAGGCTACAATTGTTTCTGGGGCCTTTGTGGCGGTCCGCCTTTGCACGTACAAATCAGAGGTCTCGCAGATTCATTCATCCAAACAACCAATCACTGTTCATTCATTCGCGAGGTTGTTCTGCGCAGGCGCACGACGAGTCCAGGCTGCAGAGTCGGGAGCAGGAGGAGACGAAGCGGCAGATGGAGGAGGACGCCGACCACGAGATCCTCGACATCAAAAACACCTACGAGAAGCGGCTGCGCGACGAGAAGGAGGCCAACATGAAGCTCAAGGGTCAGTGAGGGCAGAACACGCGTCGTCTGTTGTCTCTGTGCAGTTCACGCACACGTGTGTGAATTCTCTCAAAAGCAAAATCAAAAAGAAGCAGGAAAAGGTGATAGTTCTGTCAAGATTCGGCCTTCAGGTTCTTTACACAAGTTCCTGGTTCCCCTGTGTGCCACACAGTTGAGATTAGAATCCACAGCTGACAGCAACTTTTCACATTTCCTGTGTCGCTCCTGCAGGTGAAACCGGAATCATGCGCAAGAAGTTCACGAGTCTGCAGAAGGAGATCGACGACCACAAGGAGGAGATCAAGAAGTACCAGGCGGAGACGACCAAGCTGCAGACGGTCATCCGGAACCTCGAGAAGGACATCGCGGGGCTCAAGAAGGAGATCCAAGAGAGGGACGAGACCATCCAGGATAAGGTGAGGAAGTCAGGCTGGAAACTGGACGGCATTTTGGTCACAGGGCAGCAATGCGTTCTGCGCCGCTGAATCCACTCAGACCGACAGATCCTGTTGCCGCAAGATGGTTCTGACGACGTTGTTTGGTGGTTCTTTTGCAGGAGAAGCGGATCTACGACCTGAAGAAAAAGAACCAGGAGCTGGAAAAGTTCAAGTTCGTGCTCGACTACAAGATCAAGGAACTGAAGAAACAGATCGAGCCGCGCGAGAACGACATCAAGGCGATGAAGGAGCAGATCCAGGAGGTAGGCACACATGCGGGCGCACACATGTGCACACATACACGCGCACACACACACACACACGTGCGCGGCATCCAGGTGACAAGTGAACAATGACTACTCTGTGTTCAAATAGGCATGGCAAAGGCCTCAGGCTCAATGTCTCTTTGTCGTCACAGATGGAGAGCGAGCTGGAGCGCTTCCACAAGCAGAACACGCAGCTGGAGCTGAACATCGGGGAGCTGCGGCAGAAGCTGCGCGCCGCCGAGACAGAGGGCGCCAAGGAGCGGCAGCGCGGCCGCGACACCGAGGCCGCCGTGCGGCGCTTCAAGACGGACCTGCACAACTGCGTCGGCTACATCCAGGACCCGAAGCTGCTCAAGGAGAGCATCAAGGCGCTCTACCAGAAGCACGTCCAGGAGGACATCGTGAGTTCCGCCCATGTATTCTTCGTTGGTTCATGTGCATATTTCTGCAAGAAGGGCAGACTGCAATGCAGACCCTACAGAGCGTATGAGCCTAGCTCACCGTGCTCTTCAAATTCTGTTTGGTCAGAATCAGAGTGAGTTACGGTGTCTCATTCTTGTCCGTACAAAACCGTCAGTTGTGCCCTTTGTTCCCTACATGTTGAATGCAAATACAGTTCCTGTCCCAGTCCTCACGTCACTCACGTATCTCCACAGTCCGAGTCAGCGTCGGTGGACGCCGACATCCAGAAGGAGTACGCGCGGCAGCGGGAGCACCTCGAGCGCTCCGTCGCGTCGCTGCGCAAGAAACTCGCCAAGGACACCGAGATCCACCGCGCCGACAACGTCAGGATCATGCAGGTAACCAGGACATGCAGATCCCCGGTCCTCATTGACCGTGGTGTGGTGCCCCTGCAGTGTCAAGCCTGTGACAAAGGGCCAGGAGGCTGAGCTTCAACTGATATGACCCAAATAAGTCGGGGCCTCGTAACAGTGGAAATGACCAGAACAAGGTCATGTCAATTTCAGTACGAGACAGTCTTTCCGGAAAGACGGATTTATAGGCTTCTCGCGCATTCCGTCTGAGCCCCAAAAACGTACTCTGCATTGTTTGTGGTACGAGTCTGGGAAACTCAAGCTTTTGTTGCAGGAAAACGTGTCTCTCATCAAGGAGATCAACGACCTGCGTCGCGAGCTCAAACTCGCGCGCTCCCAGGTGCACGACCTCGAGGCCGCGCTCGGGTTGCACCGGAAGAACAACAAGGCGCATGCGTCGGAGACGATCGCCGCCATCACGTCGACCAACAAGAACGCACAGCTCGAGCGAGATCTCGCGGAGCGCGAGAAGGTGGTGGAGCTGCAGCAGGAGGAGATCCTGCGGCTGCGCAGTCGAATCGGACAGATGGAAGGCTACGGCAGCAGACCCCCGTCAGGAGGAGCGAAGCTGCCGCCCATGCAGCAGATGCAGTCCGTGCAGTGAGAAGGCGCGCGACGCGCAGGCGCCAACTTCGTTGATCGAGGAACCTTCACGCATCTGATAAATTTGTCAATACTGAATCATGAACACACAAATGTTTGGATATTTGGCGATTGGTTGGGTTTGAATTGAATGAATTCCAACCGCACATGAGAACAACCGGTACTTTTGTACATTTTGCCATGTCACTGACGGAGGACATAACGCGCGTCCGGTCTTCGTTGCCGTCCGCCACCTGTGCAGGAACATGTTGCAGTATTTTGAGTTTAAAATCAAGTCACGTGACAAGCACGACACGCCGTAAACGCTGGCGAGTTTGGTCGAAACTCGTTGACACTTGCTTTGTCGAAACGGTGTGTGACGACCACACCAGGTGAGTATTTTTCGCTTCTACCACGCTACGGTCAAAAAGCCCTTATTGTGGTAGAAGTGAGTTCACACACTACAAAAATGGTTCCTGTTCAATTGAACTCGACCAAAGGTCTCAAAAAGTCGTACGATTTCACAGGAACCATTTTTGTAGCGTGTGTGAACTCTTACATCGCTCGCTCGCTCGCTCGAATCGAAATTCAAAAAAGATTCTTCCGTCCAGTGATCAGCTGTGATGTTCTGTTTGCGCATCAGTCCGTTTCTACTGCAGGTTTTGCAGAACTGTCCTTGTGCAGGAAAAGTATTTTGCTCTGTCATCCAATATATTTACAGCAGACTGTTTTGAATAAACCGTTGTTTGAACATGAAAACAGTTGTTTTCGCAGTCAGAACAGAAACAAGCCCAATTCAGGCATCTTCTCGGAAACCAACAGGTCACGTGCTTTTCTTATTTTATTGCAAAATTACCAGAATATGAAGGAGATCAACTGAACAATGTGAGTTCAATTGCAATCGTTGTTCAACGAAAGGTGCACAAATTTTACGCGCTGATCGCGTCTGGCAATGACATGATGGGAACAATTCTTAACTGCAGCCTTTGTCACCCAATTCTTTATCCATGAGAAGAGATTGTTGAAGAACAGCAAAACGTGTAGTGTCGTGGCAAAATTACGAATCAGAAAGCGAACGTGAAAACAAAATGGCACATATTTTTTGTGCAAAATAAATCGAGTGCCCTCAAGAAGATTCCTGCTTCACACTGCCCGTTACCCTCACGTGACGACGCAGCGTCCACTGCACCGAGCTAAGCGTAAAACGCACACTGTGTGAAAAGGGCGTGGCTCCGACGGCGGAGTTAGATGACGAAGGGGAGGATGGCCTTCCTCCCGCGCGGGTATTCCTTGAAGTCGCGTTTGTAGAGGCGGTGCTTGTTGAGGGCCCACTGCGTCATGACGAAGCCGCCGGTCAATGTGAAGAGCAGCGCTGTCAATCAACAAAGGGACGCTACGTCAAGCGAGGACACTGAAGCAGTCGACCTGTTTCACGTTGTACGCATCCAGCGTTGCGTTCACGCACAAGTCCAAACTGTGCCGCTGAAGATGACACAGTGTTGTCGACTTGCGTGAGACGCATCGTTCGACGCAACCACACGTTCAGGCTGGTTGCGTGTGTTTTGGTGCTGGAGCGTTACCTGGGAGGGACTGTGTCATGACGCTGAAGGCAATCCACGACCCGATCTCGTACGTGTAGTTGGGGCAGGACACGAGTCCGAAGAGCTTTGTGAACGGGTTTGACGTCGGGTGCGGGATGCGACGGATCTTCGTGCCTGGAAATGAGAGAAACACACAGATCTCAGATCCGTGCATCGACCAGCTGTTTGCGGCTGAAGTTCTGTTCTGAGGCTCAACTGTTGCGAGTTGGAGATTTCCCCAAGTCAAAAGCTTTGTATCATATCAATGCAACCTTGAACATATGTTCAGTCTCAGTCTCACCTGGTGGCCTCAGCGCACTCAATGCCAAGTGTATGGAAAGATTCCCCAGCTCACAGAACTGTTCAAAAGAAACAAAGAATGAAAACATAAATTCAGCTTGCACATCGAGTTGGAGAGAAGCACTGTCGGGTCAAACTGAAAAGATCTCTGGCCAGAAGATGGCAACGAGAAAGACAAAGGAGGCGGTTGGTTCTCGGACACACGCACCACGAAGGCACCGAGCGCGCCGTACACCTGGAGGTCGCTGGTCGGGGGAGTGTACAACGGATGGTTCACGTAGTACGACACATAGCACGCGAAGCCCCAGTAGTAGATGCTGTTCTGCAGTGTTGAAAATAAGAGCACAGGTTACTCTTTTCGAACACCATATCTTCACATAAATTCTGTGAACGATGCTGTGAAGGCTACAAAACCCAGTCACTCTGCAGCAGTCAATACTATTTCGTGTTTCACACTGAACAAGAAAACGCCTTTGTTGGACAGCAAACACTGTTCTTCTTGACTGGGCTGAGAAGTACCAACCCTGAATATGTTGGCGATGGGCGACGTGGCGTGAGAGAAGTGGTGAACGACGACAGTCTCCACCAGCCGCTTCGCGTAGTGGAATGTCCAGCAGAACGCCGCAATGCTACAAACACACACCATGACACCCTCAAGGCCGCATTCACACAGGACGCCTCGCATCTTGGATCAACCGACGTTGAGCCCATGGACGTACCAGAAAGTGACCACTGACGTGTTGCACGGTACACATTCTCTCACTTGGCAACAAGTTCCCAGTGCAGCACCGGGAAATGCTGTTATTTTCGAATGTCAGACAAAGCAGAATTCCCCAATGTTCCACGACGCCACGTTGCTGCACGCTCGGTGCGCGCGGGTGAATCAAGGGAACAAAGAACTCACTGCACAACGGAGGCCTTTGGTGCAGCAGCTCCCTGAAGCCCGTACATGAAGGGCGGCCGCAGATAGAAGACTAGATACAGCACCAAGGGACCCGCGTACTCCGTCAAGAACAACTGGAAAAAAAAGAACCGTTTCAACTTCAGTTCGCATCATTTGATTGTTCAGTCCAACATATTTGACATGAAGAACAAGAGTTATGTGCGGTGTCAAGGGTCCCACTTTTCAACATTTTTCCTTCATTTTGGACACCACAAAGCAGGTGACACTCACTGTTGCGTATCCAACCTGAGGACCAAGATCCTTGAAGAAGAGTTTGGACCCTTTGGTCAGCCCGAGTTTCGACAGCGTTTCTTCATCCTTGAGCGACTTTCCTCCTGTTCCAAAAGCACAGTCCGCGTCAACAGATGCAGACATTGTTTTAGGAACATTAGTCCAGCCAAATGAAAGTGACCCGACTTTTGTCCTTTCGCAAACTTTTATCAACAACACAAACTGCGTTTCTGAGAACTTACTTGGTTCAAGTCTGAATGACTGTCGTTCCGGATACAAGTTCGGCTCTGCAAGAAAGAAATGTGCAGAAATTTAGACCTGCTTCCACAGACGGGTTCCTTCGTGTCCAAACGGAGCGTCCACGCGAAGGGCAAGAGATTGTGCGCGTTGGGAACAGAAATCGGAATCTTGTCAACAGAAACACTTACTCAGACCCCGGAATGCGTACTTGATGTCAAGAATGGTTGATGTCACTGAAAGCTGCAAAGATATTTTCTTTCGTTTGAAGCACGTGTTTTCCAAGAGCGTAGACCAAATTTCGTTCGAGGGTCGCCAATGTCGCTTTGAATTCCAGCTGACGCTATACGAGGGGAATCCAAGTTCTGACGTTCAAACATGCTGTTCGTTGAGTGCGATCGCAATCGACTGAATACCTTGATCGTATAGGACAACGCACTGACCACTTCCACCAA
>JAAUXT010013975.1_pt1 | contig 32216 bp, 31 predicted proteins | sample 7278171 | NCBI WGS metagenome assembly JAAUXT01 (sample SAMN14350112, study PRJNA611818) | marine sediment metagenome | isolation source: surface marine sediment (1.8m) | place: French Polynesia: Moorea | collected 2018-08
ACCCCCCCCCCCCCCCACCGCCCACGCCCCCCACCCTGACCTACCCACCGACCAACGCTCGGTGGGTCTCCGACTCTCTGCCGTTGGGGAGGGTGTGGTGGTCCTGTGAGGAGGGTGGGAGGGTGTGGTGGTCCTGTGAGGAGGGTGGGATTGTGTGGTGGTCCTGTGAGGAGGGCGTGGTGGTCCTGTGAGGAGGGTGGGAGGGTGTGGTGGTCCTGTGAGGAGGGTGGGATTGTGTGGTGGTCCTGTGAGGAGGGTGTGGTGGTCCTGTACGGAGGGTGTGGTGGGATGGTGTGGTGGTCCTGTACGGAGGGTGTGGTGGTCCTGTGTAGAGGGTGCTGAGGTGCTTTTTGGAGGGTGTGCAGGGTGCGTCGTGTCTTGCATCCAAGAACCAACTGGAACTACGCCAGTGCAAGGGCCTCGAGGCAAACAAACTACAATGTGGCAAAACGCAAAACGCCACTTGGCATCGATGCCAAGAAAAAACAACAACAGAAGCAGCCTTCTGCCTTTCAACACGCTGGTAGCGTTTGACATGTAACGCTGACTAAAGTACAACGAAGCGCAAGCGGCTCTGATCGCTTTTACCACAAACCCTGAAATATAGGGGTCGGATGCGAGAAACGACTGTCCAGTGACAAAACGTCAGCGGGTCATCCGACAGGTGGGGCTCATAGAATTGGGGTTCACAGTCCTCACTCTTACAAAAGAACTCCGGTTGAGATGTCGCGCGGCCGTGGCACGACAGCTTCAGACGACGAGCTTCTGAGCCGCGGCCTGTCTCCCGAGGTGCTGCACGCCAGGTGGAAGGTACAATTTCTAAAAATAAGAAGCTTACAACTTTGCAAAGCTTCCTTGACAGGCCATTGCTCGGGGGGAAAGTGTCTTATCGTCTCTGAGATGGATGGTAATCGGAGCCTCACGTTTTACGGGTTCGCGAGGAGAGAGAGAGAGAACTCGTGTTTTCAGCCCCTGAGACGAGAGCAGCAGCTTCAGCTGAGCTTGCGCAACAACTATTGGGTTCAAGAGAGCATGCTGTCTCTCTGTCGCCCTTTCTCTTCTCTCCCCTCTCTGCTGTCTCTGTCTCTTTTCTCTCTCCTGTCTCTCCTCTCTGCCTGTCTGTCTCCTTCCTCTCACTCTCTTGCGCCATGCCTCCCTCCATTTTCTCATCAACAGTTGGGTTCAAGAGAGTATACTTTCTCTCTGTCTCTCTATTTTCTGTCTCTCTCTTCTCTCTGCCTGTCTCTGTCTCCTCCCTCTCACTCTTTTGCTCCATGCCTCCCTCCATTTTCGCCTTCTTCATCTCTTCTCTGTGTCTCACTCTCCCCCCTGCTCTCTTTGCTTTCTTTGTCTGTCTTGTCTTGTCTGTCTGTCTGTCTGTCTGTCTCTCTTTGTCTCTCTCTCTCTCTCTCTCTCCCTCTCTCCCTCTCTCTGACCCTCTCTCTCTCTACAATTGTTTTGCTTCCGGCTGTTGTCGTGGAATAGGAAGCTTCAGCCCTGGCATACTGATACCACGGGACGGCACACACGAGATGTTCTGGTGATCATCAAGGCTGCACCCTCTGCAAAGTGCTCTGAACTCTGGCCTATCCTCTGTGCGTGTGGAACCGCGGGGCGAACCCAGCATTGGGTTCAGGACGGAAGAAGCAGCAATCCTTTGATCCAAACCGCTTACTTTGAAACACTGGAGAATGAAACCAATCCTAACTGGGCCTTCCTTGGATCTGCCCCCGCCTGAGCCGTCCTTTCTCTCTCTTTCTCTCTTTCTCTCTTTCTCTCTTTCTCTCTCTCTTTCTCTCTTTCTTTCTCTCTCTGTCTGTCTGTCTGTCTGTCTGTCTGTCTGTCTGTCTGTCTGTCTGTCTGTCTGTCTGTCTGTCTCTCTCTGTCTGTCTCTCTTTGTCTCTCTGTGTCTCTCTCTCTGTCTCTCTCTCTCTGTCTCTCTCTCTCTGCACGAACCCCAGCCCCATTCCATCCCCCGATCACCCCGGGACCTCTGTACCTGCCTCCAACCTCCTTCTCCGGATCACCCCTGGACCCTCTGTGCCTGCCTCCCTGCCCTCTTCTCCCCTCGATCACCCCTGAACTGACTGCAGGGGCCAAAACACGCACACATGCACGCACCCCAGATCAGCCCTGGACCTCTCTGCCTGGACTCTTGCCCCCATCCCCAGCTCATCCCCGGAACGGCTCGGACCACCCCTGGACCCTCCGTGCCCTTCCCCACCGGGGCCACAGCGGTCAATAGCAACTAACAAAGCCGGACACGCGGCATTTGTAATCACGACACAATCGGCCAATTACCTTGCGTTACTCAATCTGCCCGACTCTGCCCGCGCCATTCCGTAATTCGATGAATAGGAGTCGCGACCCCCGGAATAACAAGGAACACTTTGCTTGATGCGTGTTGAAAACTCGGGACTACAAAGCAAATTAGGTTGTCCTCGAGGGGCCGGGTCCGTGTCGTGTTCTGCTGGGGGCCGCAAATGACCGCAGAGTTATTTCCCCGGCCCAGCAGCAGCGCGGCCCAGTCAGGCACAGAAACTCGGGGGGGAGGAGTTCTGTGTGAGGGGCGGACACAGTGTAGCCCCAGGGGAATCCCGCTGCGAAAAAAAGGGTTTTCCCCTCACATGTTTGCGCATAAAGGATTGAGTTTTCATGATTTCGGACACACCCACCAAACACGAAACACACACACACACACACGCACACTCACACACACAAACACACTTTTCAACACAGGCCTCAGAATCCACCTCTGGTTCTTGAACAGCGAATGAGAAACTTACGCCGATTCCGCGACATAAAGCCTCGTCAAACCGGCCGCGCTGGCGCTCGGGCCGGACAAGTAACTGGAGGGGGGGGGGGGGTCAGCGTTCCCGGGAGCCCCACCAGTTGGAATAATTAGTGGATGTGGCCCTACCAGTTGGTGTGGTGCTTCTGGCCTCACCAGGTGGTGTGGCTCAACCATGTCGGGAACGTCCTGCTTCGCGTCCCGAAGGAGTCTTCGGACGCTGGCTGACCCTGACGCAGCACCCGCAGCCTTGCAGCAAACGCGTGACGCACCCACCGTGAAACAGGCCTGAGAACGCCGAGCGCGCGTACGTTGGGCCACCTTCTCACACAGCCAGAGGTGGAAAACACATCGATCGCCGCGTTTTCTTACGCCTCGCCTTGTTCGATGGAGCAAGGTCGTCCTCAAACCCCACAATGACATATGTCGCGCGCCGAGCACTTTTTATCACGTTCGTTTCCGCGGGGCCCTGAGATATGACGGCGCAAATGAAGCTAAGTATCTGGGTGTCGTGGAGCCGGATCCAGATACGCCAGCGCTCTGCACTGATAAGGACTGATAAGAGCTGAGGTTCCGGCCCCACCAGGATCAGATCCAGAGGGAGGGATCATGCAATCCAGGAGGGACACTTCATGGAATCTGTGACGCAATACATTTCGGCGCGCTGATTTCTTGCGCAGGCTGGCTCAAGTGTTCTTCACTGTCGCACTGACATAAAATTTGGGTGGTCAACCAATTTCGCTCAGGCTGGCGCAAGAGTTTACCTCTTTGTGTCCGAAATGGACGAAGTTGAGATGCTCCCCCCACGAAAGGTTTGGGAAGCGGGACGTGTCACGTGGTTCCGCCTCCGCCCCTGGGAAAGTCTCCCCCACGCATGCGCACTGCGATGTCTTCTCCGCGCAACGCGTGGGTCTCACCAACGAAGGGCTGTGGTTCGCAGCAGCGGCACGTCCTCCCGACAGAATGAGGCGAGATTCGGGGGAAAATCACCGCCTGTCAGTGTGTCCTCGCTGACGAGCACCTGCAGTTTTCCTCCGTGTGTGTGTGTGTGTGTGTGTGTGTGTGGGTGTGTGTGTTTGTGTGTGCACGCGTGTGTCTGTGTGTGCATGCGTGTGTCTGTTTGTGTGTGTGTGTGCGTGCGTGTGTGTGTTTGTGTGTGTTCGTGATTGTGTGCGTGCGTGTCCGCGCGCTTGTGTGTGCGTGCGTGTATGTGTTCAGGACATATGCTCACGATGCGACCTTGCAGTTTCTCTGATTTGACCTTTCTTCACTCAACGTGTTCTGTCTCTTCCCGCAGGTCGAGCTGAGATACGGGACATGTGTGTGTGTGTGCGTGTGTGTGTGTACGTGCGTGCGTGTGTATCCTCATGAAATCAGCGCATTTCTCTGTCTCTTCCCGCAGGTCGAGCTGAGATCCGGGACGATATCCACAGCGATGCAGAAGAACTTGTGATATTCAGCGACGTGGAAGCGTCCAGTGAAGCTAAGCTCGCCTCGCTCAATCAGCCCCGCATGGGCTACACCTCACAGCGCGGTCTCTACATACGGGTCGCCAAACCCATCGACAAGGGCCACTTCAACTTCGTGTACGGGGTATTTCAGGAAACCGGACTCAGTGTCATGTGTGAGTACACTTCTCTCAGCTTTGACGTCCGAACGAATGAGCCACCGTGCGTTTGGCGTGCAGATCGTGCACTTCAATTCTGTGCGCATAAAATCAAAGCAAAAGACAAGTGCAAAAGTTGAGAAGTTTTACGTCGGACTAAGGATTCAAAGATCAAAAGTCCCACCTTTGGTTCGTTTGGAGTTTCAGTGCGAAATAACGTGTGAACAGCAGACAGGAAACGAACGGCGGTTTCACATTGGGTGACGCACGGTCGGGTTTTTTTGACGTCGGCGTCAAAATTTAACTTTCCACCTCATGGTGAAAACTTTTGACATCAGCCCATAAGTGACCATGCGTCACCCAAATTGAAAACCCCCAACGTCCAACCCATCGTCCTTGGCTTGTGTTCACATACAGTGTCAAATCTTGTGCGTGTTCCCCACGTTTGTGCAGAGCTCTCACTCACAGGTCCGGTGTTCTGTGCTTTCAGCCTGTGAATTTATCTTCCAAGACAAGGAACTGCCGGGATTCAAATGTGCAGAGATCAACTGGTGCATTCCGAAGCAGCACCTCTGCAACTCAGTGCCTAACTGTCCCCAGGGATCGGACGAAGACGCTTCGCTCTGCAAAGGTGAGTCCGGCCTTCTCTGTCTCTGGGCGCGTTCGATTCACCGTGCACGCGAGCGACCTAGATTCCAGAAGCTTTTTTGACCTTGACATCCAGGTCAGACAGCAAGGTCACAAAACTCGTTTTGCTCTGGTTGGTGAATCGAACATGGCCTTCAGTGTTGTGGTGCAGGTGGCGCTCCTGGTGTTCGCGTCGTGTGCGCAGCGTCCTGCGTCGCGTCACGTGACGCCGCCGAGGCGGCGTGCGCATGCGCGGACCGGGGCAGCGTCGGGGACGCATTGGACATGGTGTGAAGGTGGCAACAATGAGATGATCTCAAGAACGTCAGTCTCTTCCCCCCGACAACTCATGTGTTGGTCAACAGGGTCCAGCCCTGGCTCGCCCACCTCAAACCTGCCAGCAAAATCTATCTTCACCTCCGAATTTGGGGCTTCGAACACAAAATGGTTTCCCGTTCTGGAATTTCTCCGTGTTGTTAGGGCAAATTTACTAATTCAGCCCAACACAGAACGCGCCCCTGTAACAACTCTTGGGCGGAGAATGTAATGTTTTCCTCTTGGTTCGGGTCTGAGGTCGTTCCGCAGGCTTCACACCTTGTCCGCTGTGGAACCATCGCCTTTTGTTCTTTCGCTGTTGTGTTGTGAAGACTCGCAGTCGGGAGTACTGATGTGTGGGGAGTCGGTGTTGTCTGTGATGTTGGATCAGGTCTTCAAGTCTGGAGCGACCTGCGGTGATCAGCGTTGGAGGCGTGGCGGAGGAACATGCTCCAAACAGATAGGCGGGTTCGCACTGTGGTTGCGTGGCCCGTCGCTACAGAGTGACGCACATTGAGGTGTGGACAACGAACCGAGAACCTGCTAGCAAACATTGTAGTTGTTTGACGACAATTGGGACGTGAGTGCCTTTATTTCAGCGCAGAGGTAACTGTGGTCGCGTGGATGTTCAACGTTCCTGAAGGTGGTTGTTGCCGAAGAGACAGACAGCTCCAACGAACAGGCGAATATACTGGCAGATAATACGGAGGTTTAGCTGACACGTTCGCTCGTTTCCGACGTGCCCCAGTTACCAGATCAGTGACTGATATCAGTGACTGATATCATGGATTTAGTCACTTGTTGACTGCTGCAGTAAATCCATAGCAAACTTGGCTGCCTGTGGCACTCGTCTGGCAAAATTGTGGGCACGTTGTTCCTCTGCCTCTTCCGCTCTTTTGGTGATGATCACGTGTATCATGTGTTCAAATGAAATCCTCCCCAGGAAGAATTGATCCAAAAGAAGGATGGCTCAGGGCGATGGGATCTTTTTTTGTGCTGTTTGGTGGGGGGGAGTAGGAGCTGTGAGCATCAACATGTGACGAGCTGTGAAGCGGTTGGAGCTGCGTCTCCGTGTTGACGACAAAGGGCGCGACCTGACGGTGCAGAAACGCTGCCACAACCGGACGCACCAAAACGTCATGTTGAAGGGCTTACACATAAGGCCGACGTCAACGTCAAACTGCGACGTGAAGCAGCAAAATTGACGCCAGTTGCTAGGTTTTGACGTTGATGTCAACTGCAAAGTGATTGACGCTGGTGCAATGTGGAAACAACCCACAGTCAGTGTCAAAAAAGTTGCAGTTGACGTCGCGTTTTGACGTCAGCGTCACCAAATGTAAACCCCTTTATGCATTCCCGCCACACGTCCCTGTGTACGTCAGACGTGACACGGTGGATGGACGGGGGTTCAACTACGTGTGACGTGAGACGTGCACGTAGCGCCAAGGAATCTCAGACTCTGAGCGAGGCGAAATCAACGCGTTGGTTCCCATGGCGACCGTCGCCGGCGTGGTTCGTTTTGTACAGACTCAACATGGAACCAAACGTATCAATCCACAGCTGCAGAACAGCGGAGTGAGGCTGGCTTCATACAGCGCTGCGTTTTGCGTCATGCGTTTTGCGGCATCATTGATGCCTTTGTCCACAAGTTCATTGCATCAAGAATCAGCTCCTACTGATTGTCTGCGGCAAACAAATTGCGTCACGTTGGGTGTCATGTTAAATTTTGACGCCACCCAGATTTTGCCGCAAAACACACAAAATGGGATTTTCTGTATGAAGTGGCCTTGATGCGTCCTCCCTGCGCTGTTAACCTTTGTGGTGTCTGGGTCTGCGGGTCCCCGGCGCTGCCCGACACGGCTTTGGCTGATCCCTCGTCTCAATCTGCCCCTGCAGCCAGACCCGCTCATCCCGCGTCCGCAGACAGCGTGACGGAGTCAGGGAGCAGAACAACGCTTCATCTGTCGCCATGGCAACAGGGTCAAAGTGGTTTGTTTTTGGGGCAGGGCAAGCCACGAGACCTGCTTTACTGGGCATGAGTCAAGGGGTTTCACATTGGGTGACTGACGGACGTTTTCTGCGCTGACGTCAAAAATGTCACCTGTTAAATTTTGACGCCGACGTCAAAAAACGACTGTGTGTCACCAACGTGAAAACCACCTCACGCGTGGCGTGTCTGTGCCAGCGATGACGTAGCCCCCGCCAGGGACGCCGCGCAAAACGCCCCGTCTCCCGCCGCAGATACCAACAGACCAGGTGTACAGAACACACAGGGAGAGTCGTCCTGACGCAGAGAGCCTGGGTCTCCCGCAGCCACGACGCACACAGAACACACAGGGAGAGTCGTCCTGACGCAGAGAGCCTGGGTCCCCCGCAGCCCCGGCGCATTCCTCATGCGGATGTGAGGCGAATACCTCCCGGGGAGCGAGCGACCCAGAACCGCCGCGACACACGCACAAGACGCGGGGACAATCACTCAGCGGCCGGCCTGTGTTACTGCACATGGTCCCGTCAAGGGCTGCATTACAGTGCGAGAGAATGGCTGTTGTTACATTGGGTCGTTTTCTTGACGTCGGCGTCAAAATTTAACATTGCATCCAATGGTGAAATTTTTGACGTCAGCGCAAAAAACGGCCGCGCGTCACGCAGTGTGAAAATCCCAAATGGGAGGAACGACGCAGTGCTCAATTTAAATGCAGAACTGGGCGTCCCTGCGCAGGTCAAAGAGAACCACGACGCAGCGTCACAAAAAGACGACGCAGCGCGTGACGCGCCCATTGACAAAACAACTCAACCCAGAAAACCTCACCACTCCTCGTGGAGGAATGGAAGAAAATGAAAACCGTTTGAAAGGTTCATCTTGCTCCGTTTCAACTGTGAGTGACGTTTCGCTCTCGAGTTTTCCTCGCCGTTTCGGGTTTCGGGCCCCGAGACTCGGTTCTTCTTTAGGATTCTGCATGGCTGCGCTCCTCCACCCTTTCAATGGCGTCCGCGTCACTCAATAAGCCGCAGCCGAGAGGCCCCGCTCCGCAGCCCCCGTATCATTTCGCCTTTATTGCTGCCTGCGTCTCTCTGCGTGGGTAGAGATTGAGAAGTTCAGTTGGACTCGATGACTTTGTGCATTGAATTTTTACAGTTATTGTGGACAGGAAAAAGGGAGTTTGGATCTGGAGGCAGACAGCACGAGGAGCTGTTGAGAGCGGATGGGTTTCAGGGACCGCTGAGGGCGGGCCGGGCCGCAGCCCAGCGTCAGCGCGGTGCATGCTGGGTGCGTCACGCGTTGCGTCAGGCTCCGTCAGAGAGTTTTAGCCGTCACGCGGGTTGGTTGCTCCGGAAATAGAAGAGGCTGAAGTGACATTTCCGCGGTCAAAACTTGTTTCTGAGCTCAGCTGCTTGTGTGGGGTGCACAAGGTCAAATGGGCCAATCTACAAAGCCTGGACTGGTTCTTTGATCAACAAAAAATTTGCGATGGGAGGGAAATGATGCGAAATGTGAAGGGCACACACACACACACACACACACACACACACACACACACACACACACACAGTATTTGTGTACATTTCCCCCACAAAGTGGAAATTGGCGTGTGTTCGCGTGCGCGTATTTGCTGAAACCCACCGTTGTTCAAGCGACGCCACGCTACCTACACGCAGCAGCGCACGTAGAAACGCGCACGTGACGCACCACGTGACGCATGCGCCGTGAACCCCGCTCCACGTGACGCACCGCGTGACGCATGCGCCGTGAACCCCGCTCCACGTGACGCACCACGTGACGCATGCGCTGTGAAACCGGCTCCACGTGTGCAGAAGCCTCGCCTTTGTGCGTGCCCGCCCCACTGTGTCCATCTTGAAATGACTTCTGGCCGCAGCAGCGCTGCTCGGCACAGCGCTCCCTCTCTCTCTCTCTCTCTCTCTCTCTCTCTCTCTCTCTCTCTCTCTCTCCTCACCAATGCTGATTGTATTCTCCCACAGTCCGTAAGAAAAAAATACCGCGGCGGAGGCAGTGAGAGAGTTCATCTCAAAGGAAGCGAAATCTGTGATGAAGGAGAGGATCATTCAGGGGCAATAGTCGCCTGTGTTATTCTTGGGAAGCTGGGCGAATTCCGCCGTCGCCACTGCGATCAGCGCCCGTGCACCGCCAGCACCGCCACCATCGCCACCACCGTCGCGGAACGCACTGTTGACACTGGTTCCGTGTCTGTGACAGAACGCCGTGTGCAAATTGTTGTGCACACACATTTCAATAGTACTGTTCACACTGGTTCCTTGAATCCATGGTGGAAAAGGTTTTGGCTCCAAGAGGATCACGAATCACGGAAGCAGTGTGAACAGGGGGAAGGCAGGAAGTGTTCACTATCCATCAATGGAAAATTAGAAACTGTGGACCCCGGGCCATACATCACGTGGTCCCGCAGCTGCAGTACTGAGCACTGCCTGCAAAAGGGCAGGAGGATGTGCGCGTCGCGACGAGCCTGCAGGGCCCGACCCACAACCATCACATCCACCAACAATTTCCGAAAAAGAGAGGTTGTGACACTGGTCGCCCACACACACGTGTGTTCTGACGTAGTTGGCTGCGTTTTTGTTGGTGCCGTGTGTATTATCTGAACCCAGGGCCTGTTTTTCTGCAAGATGCTATCTCTGCTCCCAGCCCCTTATCTCTAAGGCTGTGAAGTGGCCTGATGCGCCGGCGGAACATTGTTGCCTGGTTCCCGGTTCGCTCAGCGGGGAATTGATCACGTGACTGCGTCCCGCGTCGTCGTCATCGGCCCCCGCGTCCCGTCGTTCATCAAAGCGCTGAACCAAACCAGCCGCCCCGCCCCCCCCGCCCCGCCGCCCCCTCCCTCCCCAGAACTCAATTCCCCTGTATCACGGGGTGGATCTGATACACACGCCTGGCCTGTGTTACTGCCACCGCTGCTGTTGTTCTTGTTCCTGTTGCCTTCCCTTTCTTTGATTCCTCCAATGGATATCAGAAATACCGTTACCCCAACAACGTCGCTGTTGCCGTGGTTCCGGCCGGTGGGCTTGGGCGTCCCGGAGGTCTGATTCACGCGGTGTGCGTCTTGTGGTGCGTCCCTGCACGCGTAACTACAGGACGCTACGTCAATGTGACGACGCAGCGCCCACGCTCGTGGACAGCCACATGACGTGTGTCGCAAGTCACGTGACGCACGTCACAGTCCACGTGACGTTTGCAGCCCACGTGACGTTCGCAGCCCACGTGATGCTGTTGCAGCCCACGTAAGGCTTGTCACACGTGCCGCATGTTGCAGACCACGTGACTCGTGTCGCACACCACGTGACGCATGTCGCAGCCCACGTGACTCGTGTCGCAGCCGGCGTGGCCCGGCCCTACCCGGTGTGGTCCCAGCGCTGCATCGCAATGGCCCGTCGGAGAAGCCGTTTCATTTGCGGTAATGGGTCTCGGGGATGAGGAGCGGATTTTCGCTCTTGTGGAAGGAAGGCTGTGATTTTCAACACGTGCCGCTGCGCCGCCGCCGCCGCCGTTTAACCCGGTGTGTGCAGAGGCAGGGCAGGACGGGACCCTTAACCCTCTGTTCGCGGAGGCCGGACCTTGAGCGTTCAACCCTCTGTGTGTGCAGAGTCAGGGGATTGGACCATCACCTTTTTAACCCTGTGTGCGCGGAGCCCGGTCAGGACGGACCCCAGACCTTCAACCCTCTCCATGCAGAGTCAGAGCGGGACGGGACTCGGACCCTGTTAACCCTCAGTGGGTGGATTTGGGTCGGGACGGATCCAGAGAGTTTAACCCTCTGTATGCGGAGGCATGGGGACGAGACCAGCACCTCTGACCCTCAGTGGGTTGATCTGGATCAGGACGGACCCGTGGCCCTTTCTCTTTGTGTGGAACCTGTTTGAGAGCATGATATGGTTCTAGTTCGGTGTTATTGACTGACAACAGGCTTGTGTTGTTCCCTGTGTCCCGCGTCCTCTTGGTGTTTCCCCTTCACGGAAGGTGTGACGCTTGGGCGTGGAAAGGAAGGATAGTCGGAGGTCCTATCAACACAGAGCTTCCATGAAGAAAATATATGAGTCTCAACACACAAGAAATGGCGACGAGGGTGTTCGAGGACCCGGTGCCCAAAACCGACCAATCAACTGTCGTTACACGTGTCTACTGAAAATCAGGTCAACTCCTGTGCCGTCGCTGCTTTTTTGGGCGACCTTTTGTTGCGTGCATGCAGAGCTCTTTTTCGCAGCGGATGGAAAGGGAGGAAACTTTCGCTTGTGTCGTTTTGCGCACAGTTTCAAAGGGGAGAACTGGGGTTTTGATATTTGATTGGCTGACGGTGCGCGGCCTCTGGCGTCTCTTGAACTCGTGTGTTGTGCGCAGATTACCTGGGGGAGCCTTATCTCCGGGGAGCTCTGAGCTCTGGGGGGAGGGGTGGGAGATCAGGCAGAGAGGGTTTTTTTTTGAACTCGCACACAAAACAAAAAGTTCATGTCAGCAGATTATTGTTTTCTGTCCAGAGGAAACAGCGGAAAGCGTTTGTGTGTTCTATGTCACGTGTGTGCGTTCTGGTCACGTGAGTGCGTTCTGGTCACGTGAGTGCGTTCTGGTCACGTGAGTGCGTTCTGGTCACGTGAGTGCGTTCTGGTCACGTGAGTGCGTTCTCGCGCCGCACTTCCTGTTCAGATTCCTCCGCCGAGTTCGGGTGCACAGCGCATGCGTCATGCGTTGCGTTCCTGCGCGGGCCTGTGTCGTCCAAACATCGCATTGCGTCGCATCACGTGACGCACCCGATGTGAAACGCCCCACCACGTCACCGTGGCGACGGGGAGAAACCCAGAAGGGGAGTTTTCACATGAAACTGATCATGACGCGCTGGCAGGGCTGAGGACTTTCATTAAGATTGCGACAGATAAAGTTAATTAGAGAGAGGCTGTTGCGATCAGCCTGGAGACAGACGCACTGAAGAGAAGGAGCACAAGCGCTGGCACACTGGCTCAGCCTCCCCCCTCCCCCTCCCCCTCCCTCCTTCCCTCTCCCTCCCCCGCTGACGTGCCCAGAACCTTCACCTGTCCGCCGCGGGATCACGAGCACCCGACGCAACCCGACGCGACGCGACAGCGAAGGTCAAGAGAACAGCGCGACAAAGGCGGAGGCGACAGCTCCGGCGGGGCGGGCGGCGCGGTGCTCGAGGCTCAACACGTGTGTGATGCGCGGACGACGTCGCGTCACGTGGTACATCAAAGGCGACGTCGCGGCGACGTCGCAGTGACGCGGTACATCAAAGGCGACAGGCGCGCGGGCAGCGGGTGCGGCAAAGCTCGTTGTGCGGTTCTGGCAGAGTGCGCAGTGGGAGGCCGGGTTCACGATGGAGGCGTCGTGTCCCTGTGGAACTCTGGGCGGTGCAAACGCAATGACGAGCGACGGAAGCGAAGGAACGATGCTGTGGCCTGAAATGAGGCGGCACGACCTGACCTCCTTTTCCTGGAAGCAAAATTTGACGACTGTCAAGTTGTGGATGTCGGTGAATCTGGTCGAGTCTCAGGCCGTTACTCTGCTTGGTTCTGCCGCGGGTTCAAATTCTGGTTCCCGTGGTTTGGTTCTGGTCCTTTCCCTGGCTCTTGGGTCTGGTTGTACCTCCACCTCTCCCTCTGGTTCTCCCAGTGAACAGTGAACGGCTGGCTTCACGTAAAGCAGCGCTGCGCAGGTGCGCGTGCAGAACGACGTAGATCTGTAGCTCTGTCAGAACATTGTGCTGACGTCAGCTCTTGGTGACAGCGAAACGGAAATTGTGTTCCTCTCTCACAAAGCGAAGCAGGGCGAGAGCGTTCTGTGCTGAGGGCCTGGTGCCTCCAGTACACGGTGTGTGGCGAAACTGTGGGGCTGAGTCTTTCAGACTGTTGTCTTCATTCCCAGCGTGTTTTGTTCCTCAGGAGAATGCACTGGCATCACGTGTGCCACAACCAGCCCGATGTTATGAAATGGCCACAGACACCCAACATCAGGAGGCACGGGGTGAGGGTCCCAAGCCTCTGCCCAAGGTCAATCAGGTCTGGTGGAAGGCTCCTTAGCCCTCTTACCTGGTAACTCCACATGTCATTTCTCACCTGAAATGGTCACACACTCATCAAGGCTCTGAGTGCCCTGTGCCTACTGATGCTACATGCGAGTTGAAATGAGGAGGCACCCCTGTTAAAAATTTGGGGTGTCTCCCTATTTAATTCCACTGGCACCACGGTGTTGTCCCGTCTCCCCGGGCGCTGCTATGTGGAGCTGCGCCGCGCCGCCGGGGAGCGATTCGAACGCGCCCGAGACTCAACATGTGAAACGCTGCTCGTGTTGCATGAGTGCTCCCCGAAATGACGTCAGCGCCTTTGACGTCGGATGCAGTCACGTGAAGGGAGGCCAGGTTCACGCTGCGTGCGTCATCCGCAAAGCTGGATTTGCGCAAGGACGCGATGCATGATGCAGTGAGAACCAGACGGATTGGGCGTCATATTGAAGGACGCGAGAGTCCACAGGCCTGTCTCAAACCAGAGCGTTCTGCATACGCAGTGTTTGGATGTGCGGAAAATTCCAAAGTTCTGTTGAAGCACCTATTGCGTTGTGCAGGACATGACGCATCCAGTGCGAACAGACTGCAGAGACGCAGCGCGTGACGCACCCAGTGTGACGCAGACTGCAGAGACGCAGCGCGTGACGCACCTAGTGTGACGCAGGCTGCAGGGACGCAGCGCGTGACGCACCCAGCGTGACGCAGGCTGGAGGGACGCAGCGCGTGACGCACCCGGCGTGACGCAGGCTGTATGCAGACGGAACCTCCTGCACAAGGGAAATGGCTTCAAAAAGACCGCTTCCGCTTTGCTCAACTTGACGCCTTTTCAGATTTTTTCCCAAGTTGGCGTGTGTGTGCCCGATGTTTTGCAACAGATTAGACGTGGAGTTTGTGGTGCAGAACTGGAACATGAAGTTCAACCAGTTGGAGCAGGTTGCGATGCAAATGTTCCCTGCAGCAGAGGCGTCGCGCTGAAGCCAATGGGCGCAGCGATGCTCACCCCTCATTCACAGTGCGTGCGCCAGTACATGACGCACACCAAGGTGACACAGCACACCACATCAGGTATCACCCAAACAAATTGGTGGCAATGGGGTGGTGTGCATGGCTGTGTTCACACTGACTGCTTACTTATGCACCACCATGATCCAGAATGGGTCTCAACCCCAACCATGCATGCGCCAGTGAACGAAGGGTTGAAGTCAACACAGTGCCCGCTGCTTTCAGCATGGCATGAACAAGGCCACGGTGCAGGGTCCACAGCGCGACTCCACAGGGGGCGCCTCTGATTTCACGATATACGAGCTCACAAAAGGCAAAAGTTGCTCTTTTGTGCGCGGCCGTCCCTGGATGCGCCCCTGGACTCTGCTCGGAGTATCTCGCTCACACTTGACTACTCAAGCAGCGACAGAAGGTGTCAGCACGTCACCAACCGCACCGAGTGGGATGTGTAAGTGTTCCGCGCTGCGAATCAATAGCGGGACACGAAGGGTCGCTTTCCCCGTTCCTTCATCCCTGCGCAGACCCGGGGCGCGGGCGGGGGGCGGGCGGGATGTGGGTGGGGAACCGGGTGGGGCGGGTGGGGAGCGGGTGGGGAACCGGCTGGGACATGGGTGGGGGCAGGTGGCGGCTGGGAGGCCAGTGCTTGAGATGTGAGTGAGGGAGTGGGGCTGGGCGGGAGCCTGGGTGGGCGGGACGTGGGTGGGGTGCCGGGCGGGTGATGGGGGGAGTGAGGGCGAGAGTCAAGCCGTGCCTTCACACGGTGGAGCCTGGGCTCTGCCTTTGCATGGCCGCTGCTGGATTTCTCAAGCAAAACCTCTCGCTTCATCCCCCTCGAGCGAGACATGTATGTGTCAGCACGACGACGCTGTGTGAAAGCTTTTCAAATGCGTGTTTCATGCTGGAAGCGTCTCTATCCAGGTCAACAGCAGTTGTCTCACTGAGTCAACGCATCGCCCGTCAATAGGGACTTTATGCACGGCGTTTGAGGGGCACGTCACGCCAACGCAAGTGTTGACAAGAGCAAACAAAATGATGACATTGTGCACAATTCCCATGGCACTGGCCAATCACCACACTCAACCTGACGTTGGCAAGTGGCGCGGCGTTTGACGGAAACGTCGTGCATAAAGTGCCTAATCTGTGCAGAGTCGCAGCGCGTGACGCGTCCGGTGTGAACCAGGCCGCGGGCCTCGGGTGTCAATTTCATCAATACATCTCGGCTGCGGTTTCCTGACGCTCGAGGAGGCAGCGCTGCCGCTGACAGACCGAGCTACCGAGAGCGGGCCGAATCTGTGTCAGAATTTCAGCTGTCAGCTTCCAAAAGACGACGGGCCTGGAGGTTTGCAGTGGGGGAGTCATTGTGTGTTTTCACTGCATGAAACTGGACTGTCAAGACTGCACCTGCAAGCGACAGAATTTTCATACATTTGTCGTTCGCACTTGCTCGCGTTCTGAAACCATGGGCTTCCGCACGCATGCGACACCACGCCGGAAGTCAGGTCAAGACGAACTTCCGGCGTCCGCGCCTTCGCGGAAACAGAAGGAATTGAAAAGAATGAGCAAAATGACATTGACCACGCGAAATTGGTTCGTGTAATCGATGCTCCTGCCGTGGTTCTGGCCCCCTCTGGTCCTCCCCCTGAATCCGCTCTGGGAGGAAGGAGGGGTCGAGACCTGTGTTTAACTGCGCAGACTCGGCGCGCGGGACGCAGTCACGTGACTCCATCTGCGGAGCGCTGCGTTACGTCGCGTTACGCCAGATCACAGCTCCGGCGCCTGAGCCGTGCAGCTCCACGTACAGAGAGAGGACGGGAGAATCGACAGGTGTCAGCACCGGTTCGATCCATCTTGGGAAACAACACTGCTTCACGCAAAAGGATCTGGCCACACCAGGTTTTCACTGGTTTTGAAGCGAAATTTGTCATGCGCAATGACGCTTCCGGTGGCCAGACCGGAAGTTGGGTTTCCTCACCAGTTGGCGTGGTGAAATGACCACCATGAGACTTTTCGTGCCTGGTGTGGCCGCTCACATTGACTACAGACGCGCGTCCAGTCCATACTTTGCGCCTGTCCGGGGTGACCGTCGTTTGACGTGCTGACGTCCCACACTCACCGGAAACACGTGCTGCGTCACCGAGGCCGAGACTGGTCTGCATTGCACGACTGGATAGATCCCCACACCTAAAGTTCTGCGAATAGCAGGGTTGTGGGAACAAAGCCAAATTTGTGGGACCACGCAGTCCGAGCTCATTGAGGAGGGGGCTGCTTTCTTCCCGGTGTACAACGTGCTGCGATCTCTTCAAGAGTTCTGTTTGAATTCTAGATTCAGTTCTTTTGAGTCAGTCTGTTTTCACAGGGTGTACCTCAAGCACTGTGTCCCTGCATAAAAACATAGACGCTGTGTTTTGCCTTGCGTACGACACAACGTCCGTTGGCGTTCGTGTGATACATCTCGCGTGAACGTGGCTTTGTTCCTTCTCCGAACAACGGTCAGCGCCAGCCCTCCGTGCCTCCTCCCGCGGACCTCTCGACAGGGGAATCCCTCCTCCAGCGACAGCGCTGCTCGGAGAACAGGCCCAGGGTGAGGAGGACACGCGTCACTCTGAGCCCACTTCACCTTTCCGCGGTTCCGGAACGTACCACGTGGTCATCGCCTCGTTCCCGCTGCGCCCGTCATGCGACGCTGCCCTCTGGGCGCTGCGTCAGAAACACCCATCGCTGAGCTGGCCCCACCCCTGAGCCCTGCCTCCCACAGCGTTTCACAGAAGCAACGTTGCGTTCGATGAACAGCGACAACGCACAGAGTTGCGTACGGTGGAGACGGTGGCGACTTTGAGCAAACAGCCCGCAACCTAAACACGCAGACGCAGACGTAACTTTTGACCAACACAGCTTGCCAAAAGTTTCGTTTGCGTCTGCATTTCCAGGTTGTGGATCGGGTCTGGAGGCCGCGGGAAGAAGAACGATAGAAGCGGGGCGGGATTGGGTCAATCTCCCCCGGTGCGACAGGGTCGAGGGAAGGAGGCCCTGAGTGCACACAGCCCTGCACACAGGGGCTGCGCACCGTGCCTTCTGCAGGCCTGTTTCACACTGGGCGTTGCGTGGTTGCGCTTGACGTAGCTGCCTTTGTCGTGTACAAGGACGCAAAGTGTGACGCTGCAGCGTGTGAGCGTTGCGTGGTTACGTTGAACGCGTCTTTCCTTGACCTGAGAATGGAATGGACGCAGAACGCACACAGCGTGAAGCACGCGTTGGGATCTTGACTCATTAGTTGCCTCAAAAAAAAGAAGCCGTTCTTGTGCGTCGCTTCCGTGCGCACCTGAATGAAACTCGCTTTGAGAAAAACGCTCCGTATGTGCTGGAGGTGACGGCACTGCAGTAGTACACGGTTTGTGCAGAGAATGGCTCAGTGCTGCAGCTACGTGCACAGAAGTGTAGACTGTGCTCACATTGTGGGGAACAGGGCCAACTACGAGCTCTTGGCTACCAAGTACCGGAAGCGCTGTCCGTCGCAAGGTCGCCCACGTTTGACGTGGGCTTGACGTGAGTCCCATCCGTGCCGAATTCACACTGGGTGCGTCTGGCGTCTCACGTCTTTTCGCGCGTGGGTGTCGCGTTGCGTTGGACGTTTGACGTCCACGTCGTGCCCAGTTCCCACCCTGGATGAGTCGTGGGTCGCGTCCCCGTGTACGTCGAGAGTCAACGAGCGCTGCGATGTAAGCGACGACGATGAACCTGGTACGAAGACGCAACGCGTTGCGCATCCCATGTGACCCAAGCATCAAGGCGCCAGGGCCCTGTGATTTGCGCAGAGGCACATCACGTGACGCAACACGTGACGCATCCCTGTGTGAACCAGGCCTGAGGCCTGAGGACAGACGTTGAGGGGCTTCGCTGTCGTAAAGTGGGCGACACGGCCACTTGGCTTCGGCTCAGAGGGAGAGAGACCCTGAGTTTCCTATGGTTACTCTGCCTGCGTCACCACGGCGCTGGACACACGCTCAGTCGCGGTCCGGACACACAGGTGAATGCCCAGGATTGTTTGCGCGTCCAGCCTTGCGATGTGTGGGTCGAGTGGGTCGAGTGTGGATGGATTGCGAGGCGGAGCGGTTGGGCACAAGGACAAGGCCCGCTCACGGGTGTGGGCGTGACCCTGGGTCCTGATGAAGGGGAGACGGTCCTGAACTCGAGTGCTGTGTTTGGACGGGCGGAGAGCAGTGAAGACGGAACACGACGTGGACTGGGACACGTGACGACGTTTTCAGTCCGGACGCTCTTGTACTGACGCGCTGGGCACTGCGGAGGATTTGAGTGTTGGAATTGAAGAGAATCTGTGAGGAAGGAGTTTTCAAGTGCAAGGACGTTGGCGCACGGAGGTGTGTGTGTGTGTGTGTGCGTGCGTGCGTGCGTGCGTGCGTGCGTGCGTGTGTCTGTTGTGATTCGTGTTTGTGTGCAGGTAGTTTGTCTGGAGGTGTGCGTGTGTGTGCGCAGGTATGCGTGTGCGAAAATGTGCAGATTTGTGTGCGTGTGGGTATGCGTGTGTGGAAGTGTGGACGTTTGCAGATTTGCGTGCGCAGATGTGCGTGTGTGTGCAGGTGTGCGTCGGCTTGAGTCCACAACGCTGTTCCAGCGCATGCGCAGGTGCGCGCGTGTGTCACGTGGGAGCTCCGTGCACCTTCAGCTCAAACGGAACGGAATTACACCCGTTTAATCTGCTTGAGTTCTCAAGAAATTTCAAGGCCTGCTGCACACTGCATGCGTCACGCGTTGCGTTGCGTCTCGACACACGAAGTGAAGCTTGACGTCGTGAAGATTGACGTCAACAACGCTCAGCACCATTCTTTGACGCCAACCTTTGCGTCCCATGTTGAAAATTGATGTTGACGTTTGACGTCGGCGTCAACGTTTTGACGTGAACTGCACCAATGAAAAGGGCTTCACATCAGAACATGGACGCTGCGTCTCTTGACCTTCGCAGAGACGCAACGCGTGACGCATCCAGCGTGAAACGTTTCCTGCGCCTGTGGAGAAGCACGGTGCCCCACCCCTCGGATCTGCAGGATTCCCCCTCAGCGCACCGCGCGCCGGGCGCGAGCGTTTCATTGGCTTTGTCGCGCGTCTCGTGTCTGCAGCGGAACGCGGCGCTTGAAAAACGTCCCCGTTTCCCCAGCCAAGCCTTGGTGGTATTGACAACAGTGCACGGGAGGCGCTGCAGAGATTTTTTCAAAACATTTCTGAATGGGGAGTGTGGGTGTTCAGCGGTAGTGTTTCACAAATCTTGTGATGTGTTTTTGAGGTTCTCTGCGCCTGGCCTGGTGAGGCGCAGGTGGAACCACCAGGTGCTCCGCGCATGAACATCGTCACGTGACCCAGGGTCAGTCCTGCTGCCCAATGGGAGACGTTTCTAAAACAGTGTAACCGGCGCATCGCAAGGCTTCATCATGGAAACGCGGTATTTACAGTGGCAAAGAAAGAAAACGACGCAAGAGACATTTTCAAAATGAAGTTTTGCAGCACAAAAAGCAGGAGGGAGGCAAAGCCAGGCTTCTTCCCTTTGTATCAAGGAGCGAACTTTGATCTTTGGAAATTTATGTGTCGGAGGTAGGAGGGAGGGGGTGGTGCGCGCGCGACGCAGGTTTCTCCCAATCTCCATCCCGCGCAACTCACCTGAGCTCGGCAAATAACAGCAGTTACTGGATTCTGCATTAGCGCCTCTGCAAATGGAAACAAGTGAACGCGGTTCAGGTAGACGGTTGTCAGACGCTGTAGCAGCGGAGACGCCACAACGACGCCACTTACGTCGCCGCTTTTAGACCTTCACGACGTGACAAACGACACGAGGGAGAACGCGCGCTGAGCCGGGCGCCCCGGGCGCGTGCGTGTGTGGTGTATGCGTGCAGCGCCGGCTGGGTACACAGCGGAGGGATGGATGGTCACGTGGACGCAGCACGACGTGGACCGAGTCTCTGACGTCACGACGTGGACCGAGTCTCTGACTACGTGGCCACGAGGCGAAACATCGGGACTTTCGTGCTTAATTGCATTCCAAGGTCCTTTGGTCGGCACCTCTGAGTGAGCGCGTCTCGGGAAGTGCGCCCTGCGGCGACGTCGCGTTGGGCCGGGGCCGCATCCGATACGTCACGCGTCGCGTCCCTGCGCAACTCAGCGGGCGTCGCGTCACTGCGTACGTCAGTGGGAGCACATTTGACGCTTCGCCAATCACAAACGCTTCGTCACTGACGAAACATGAGACGGAGACGTAGGTGTTGTGGTGACGCAAAATGACGCAGCGTTCTCTCGGTGACGTGAGCGTCGGGCGCGTCCCGCGTGAACGTGGCTTGAACGTGAGCGGAGGAGGAGTGAGGATGCGCGGCGTCCTTCACAGTCCCCGACACCTGTGCGACACAGGAACACGCTTGATCTCCATTCAACCGCGCGGCGCCGCAGCACTGCGATTTGAACAATTTGACGACAGACGCAGCGAGTTCTGAGCGTCGCTTTGATGCGCGCGGCTCTGATGTCGGATGAAAGTGGAGGAGGAGGAGGAGGCTGATACCGCCGACACCTGCGCACAAGGGGAAGTCACTCCAAGGGAAAGACGCTCATTTGAATCGGGAGCTGAACGCAGCGGTTGACGTCTTCGGGTCACGACGACGACATCGTCGCTATGGACGACATCCCGATCATATCGCAGGAGCTGCTGCGCACCTTCTCGCAGAAACCGTCGTCGTCGCGCAGCCCGTTCGGCCGGAAGCGGCGTCGTCGCACGTCGACGGACGGGTTCCCGCAGCGTATGGCGAGTCTCGAGGTCCCGGCGACAACGACGACGAGGACCAAGCCGCGGCGTCAGGCGAGCTTTGACCCGCCGGCGGCGGCGGCGTCGCGCCACGTGCCGCGGCCTCCCCGGGAGGCGGGCTTCGTGCTGCCGCTGCCGCTGCTCCTACCGCCCGTACCCCCGACAACGCCGTCAACGCCCAAGACGCCCAAGTCGAAACGGAAGAAGATGAAATTGGTGTCGCGGTCGCTGTCGGACAGCAGGGCGCCGAGGGACGCCGCCGCCGACGGCACGACGAAGACGCCGTCGCCGTCGCCCCGGGCGCCCGGGCCGCGCCGCCCGCCGCTGCTCTCGACGAGCAGCCGGTCATCGCGCGGGTCGGAGCCGCGGACGCCGCGCCGCTGGTCCCCGATCCTCGGCGGCTCCCGCATCTCGCTGGACGGGGCGTTCCGCACGAGCGTCTCTCGCGCGTCCTTCTCACGCTCAGCGACGCTGCCCGAGCACGAACACGACGTCTTCACGTTCGACGTCGACGTCCAAGGTAAAAGAGACTTGTGTCTTTGGGTGAAAGGCAGATCTCGAGGGCTTTGTTCCTGTCGCACGTGAACGTGTGTTTTCTCTGCTGGAGATGGGCACTGGTCATTTTGACTCACAAGTACTCACACGCTAAAGTACCCAATCTGGAGATAGCCCTGCACAATGGGGAAAGTCATGTTCTCTCCTCATTCACACCACACGCCACACGCACTTTCATGGGGTGCAAGCCATTATGTGGAGGCGAAATTTCGTCGGGCCTTTATCACACACACACACACACACACACACAGACAGTGTGTGTGTGTGTGTGTGTGTGTGTGTACGTGCGTGCGTATGTCTTGTATGTATGCACGTGTGTGTGTGTGTACATTCAGCACACGAAGCGCCCGTTGACGTCCAGTGGGCCTGTGCACTAAATGCGCAGTAATTCTTGGGCTGTAGCACGCAGATGTTGTTTTGAGCGCGGCGCGTCCCGGTAGATGGAGCCGCCGCCTCGGCGCGCGGCCGCGCACCTGGGACCGCGGCTCTGTGGGCTCAGCTGCCAGGTGAAGGAGCTGCTGCCGCGGCGCTGCAGCGAGCCAAGCCCCGGGCCTCACCGGCGACGAGCGTCAGGGTCACTTCCGGTGGGGACTTCCGGTCACATGGTTCTGGGGTGTGGGCGTCTTTGGATGCCCCCCAGAATCGTCTCTGTGTACACACAGTTGTTGGCTTCTGCTGAGATGCAACGCATGAGGCGTCCAGCATGAACAGGGCTGAAGAAGTTTTTTGTAAAGGAAGGGGAGGGAAAAAATGTGGCTTGAGGCACCGCGCGCGCGGCTTGCATCGGAATCTGCCAATGATGCCGAGTTTTGCCTGCAGAGATTCAGCACCGCGTCACATCATTGCTGCGTCTGAATGACTTTCAATGTTCGTGCAAAGACAAAGCGTCGCTCGCAGCGTCTCGGAGGCGGCGCTGCGGCTCCGGAGGCGTCACGGGTCGGGGTGCGTCATGCCACACACACACACACACACACACACACACACACACACACACTCAGACAAACGCCTGCACACTTGTACAGGGACACCACCCGTCCCGCGTGAACCCGGCACACAGCCCAGGGCTCCATTCCTGCACAGCTGGATTTTCGCGATGGAATTGCTCTGTTGTCACTGACGACGACATTGTTGCGCGGAAGATACTTGGTGTGCACTTTTTGCACTCGGAGCTGCACCTGTGCGGCGCAGTTCTGTAGCGCGTCGATAACTCCGGAAGGTCCCTCCGATCGAGTTTTGCTGGAGGGAGGCGCTGTGTGTTGTGGATCAGGTCTCCCACACCCTGCCGGTGTGTGGGTGTGTGTGTGTGTGTGTGTGTTGTGGATCAGGTCCCACACCCTGTCGGTGTGTGTGTGCATGTGTGTGCGTGGTTCAGGTTTCCACTCCCTGTCGGTGTGTTCAGGTTCCCACACCCTGCCTGCAGATGTGCGTCCCTTCGCCCCGGTTGTGCCGCGGTGTGTCTTGTGTTGGAAGCGTCGCGCGCTGCGTCTGTGTCCGACCCTGATGACGCAGCACGTGTTTTCCTGCGGCGTTACACAAATACGTCCACAACAAAAACAAGGCCCTTTGTGTCCGTGTCAACGTTGTTACGAAAACAACAGCGGCTCTGTCGATAACAAGTTCACCTGTAGGAAGAGCCTCGGGGACATGTGTGTGGATCTGGGTTTCGTGATCAGAAGAGCCAAGAGAGACACACACGCAGAAACACAGGCATGTTTCACATAAGACGCGTCGCCTTGAGCTGCGTGCCGCGTCATCAGTTGCGACACAGGCGAGTTTGAGCAAGCAGAACCTGGAAACGCAGACGCAAACTAACTTTTGACTGTCACAGCATGCCAAAAGTTACGTTTACGTTTCCAGGTTACGAGCTGTTTGCTCAAACTCCCAACAACAACCAACTCAACGCAACGTGACGCAACCCAACGCAACGCAACGCGTGACTATTCACGGTGAAACGGGCCCCGGCGCTGGAAACACGAATCAAGACGTTCTGTTGCCAAGAAACAAAAGTCAATCGGCGAAACACGTGATTCGGGCTGCACGGAAACAAGCGTCGCTTTGTGGGCGCGATCGAAGCCCTCTTTTCATCTCCTCCTAATCAGGCGGACTTTTCCTGGCGAAAATCAGGTTCCTTCGTGCTCCACGTAAAGAGACGGGGAAACGCGGCGAGGCGAGGGTCACACCGGCCGCGTCGCGCGTCGCGTCATCGTGCGCGTCCTCTCAGCGCGCGGCGCGCCAACACGCCGACGTGAACCAAAACGTGGTTTTCACGTCTGGGGTGCGGACACATGAAGGTTTTGCATAGGACGCACCACCTGTCAGTGCAAGAGCCAATGGGTGACGTCAGGTGCAGCACTGAACGTAACGCGCACAAACGTACGCGCGTAAAAAGAACAACGGTGTAGGAATGTGTACGCGTTGACGCACGTCGCGTGAAGCAGGGTCACGGCGCGTTCTTTCCGCGCGTGCAGGGTGCGGGACGTGCGTGCAGGGTGTGGGACGCGCGTGCTGACTGTTTGATTCGGGACCCTGAAACATTGCGATCGATGGTGCATGGAACGGAGAGGGAGGGAGAGCGAGAGAGGCAGAGCGGGGGGGGGGAGGTTGGTGAGGAGGGAGAAGGGGAGATGGAGGCAGGGAGGGAGCAGGAGGGTGGTCGGAAGAGAAGGAGAGAGAAAGACAGGGAGAGAGACAGGGAGAGGGGCAGGCAGTGACAGGTAGAGGCTCAGTCGTCCGCGCGGCTTTGTGCTCATCCCGGTCCACACCCAGTGAACACGCCTCGCGTGAAGTGCAACTTTGCACCAGTGGTAAGGTCGGTTCTTCTGAATATGTCGTGCGTTCCATCCCCAAACAACGCTGGCGCAAAGTTTAGCGCGACGCGTGACGCATCCAGTGTGAAACGCGTCTTCATGAGCGAGATTATTGCACTCCGTGTGCTGCGCCTCTGTGAGAAAATTGTGTCACGAGGCGGCTAAATTCAACCGCGGATTCTATTCTCGTTCTCCCTGTCTCTGGCCAACGTAAAACGTTTGCTGCATAGAGGGAAGAATCGGTGTCGTATTAAACGGGGCTTTGTGCGGCTAGGAAACGCGCAGGTGTGAAAACGTAGATCCGCTGATGAGACGCAGAGGGAGGCGTGGCTCCGGCTGCGGGTGGAAACAATCCGTTCTGATTGACTGAGTTCTGCCGGGGAGGGGGAGGGGGACGGGAGGGGAGGGGGCTCAAGGCGGTCCGTCCGTCTCCAAGGTGAAGCGTAACAAATCCCTCTCTCGACGTTACGCCGCGTACACGCCGCGCGCGCGTCTTTGGTGGACCAGCAGCGCACATGCATTCACTGTCCACCCAGAGTGCAGCACCCATGTGAACCTTATCCACGTGGTACATACACCTGCTGGGCAGTCATGGTGCACCCGTGCGGTGTGAACCATCACCACTCATGACGCACTCAAGCTGCACGACACGAGTTGCTGCAGTGTGTGTGAACCCTGCAAACACAGGACGCACTCTCGCAGTGTGAACCGTCCCCAACCACGACGCACCGGCAGTGTGCAGCCTGCAGTGTGAAACCACGGTGCACCCTGCAGTGTGAATGCACAGTGCACCCTGCAGTGTGAATCCGTGATGCAGCCTGCAGTGTGAATGCACGGTGCACCCTGCAGTGTGAATGCACAGTGCACCCTGCAGTGTGAATGCACAGTGCACCCTGCAGTGTGAATCCGTGATGCAGCCTGCAGTGTGAATCCGTGACACCCTGCAGTGTGAATCTGTGATGCACCCTGCAGTGTGAATCTGTGATGCACCCTGCAGTGTGAATCCGTGATGCACCCTGCAGTGTGAATCCGTGATGCAGCCTGCAGTGTGAATGCACAGTGCACCCTGCAGTGTGAATCCGTGATGCAGCCTGCAGTGTGAATCCATGATGCAGCCTGCAGTGTGAATCCGTGACACCCTGCAGTGTGAATCTGTGATGCAGCCTGCAGTGTGAATCCGTGATGCACCCTGCAGTGTGAATCCATGATGCACCCTGCAGTGTGAATCCGTGATGCAGCCTGCAGTGTGAATCCGTGATGCAGCCTGCAGTGTGAATGCACAGTGCACCCTGCAGTGTGAATCTGTGATGCAGCCTGCAGTGTGAATCCGTGATGCACCCTGCAGTGTGAATGCACAGTGCACCCTGCAGTGTGAATCCGTGATGCAGCCTGCAGTGTGAATCCGTGATGCAGCCTGCAGTGTGAATCCGTGATGCAGCCTGCAGTGTGAATCCGTGATGCAGCCTGCAGTGTGAATGCACAGTGCACCCTGCAGTGTGAATGCACAGTGCACCCTGCAGTGTGAATCCGTGATGCAGCCTGCAGTGTGAATCCGTGATGCAGCCTGCAATGTGAATCCGTGATGCAGCCTGCAGTGTGAATCCGTGATGCAGCCTGCAGTGTGAAGTCATGTTGCACCACGCAGTGTGAACGCAGCCCCCACATTGTCGTCTTCGCCGCGAAAGTCAATGCGGTTTTCCGAGCCCCCTCCCCCCCCCCTCCCAGCTCGGTACCTGCGGGGTCAACGGGTAGATTGATTTCATTCGAAAAGCGTGAAAAGAAAACTCTGCAGACAGACTGTGGAAGGCGCCTCACGCCGCGCGGGTTATTTTGATGCGGCTATTGTCGTGAAAGCACGACCGCCTGGAAAAAGAGATCATTTGTTTTTCAAATGTCAGTGGCTGTGGGCGGGTCCACTGTGGCGCTGCAATTCGAGAGAACGAACACTGGATTGGGAGGTCGTGGAGAGTTGTGGAGGCAGGGTTCACTGTGGGCGCGACGTGCGTTGCGCGACGTGCGTTGTGAGCGTCTTCATGGACTTCATGCACGGCGTTTGAGGCGCATGTCACGCCAACGCCAACGTCAAAAAGCACACAAATTGATGACGTTACACACAGTTTCTGTGGCACTGGTCAATGACCACACACCACTCGATGTTGGCGAGTGGTGCGACGTTTGATGGAAATGTCGTGCACAAAGTCCCTATGGGGCCTGGAGGTGCTCATGGAGTGGAACAGGGACGTTGCGTCCGACGTCATGCCGTTGCGTCCGACTCCATGCCAAACGCCGCGTGCAGTTGGGTCGCAACGCAGCGCGTGTCGCACCCAGCGTGAACGCGGCCTCACGTGGCCCGTGAAAGCGCTTCCGGTTTGAGACGCGGTTCTGCGCACGCAGCTGTTTGAGAAACGTGACGGCGGGAACGCCGCCACCGCCACACAGTTCAAAAAGATCCATTTTCAAGACGGGTGGAAAAGGTTGCATGACCAATACCTCGGGAATGGTGACGAATCATGCTTTCTCTGAGAGGAAAAACTCTGCTTTGATGTTGGAAGGAGGAGCGGTTGTTTCTGGATCTGCTCGTGTGAAGGGGAATGGGAGAAAACGGCGCCGCGGTGGAGAGAAGCTCGATTCGCGAAGGCCGGGCGGCGGCGCTGGGAGCATTCTCCTGCGCGGGTCCCAAGGACGGTGATGCTGACGCTATCGGATCCGCACTCGTGGAAAATGGGTACGAATGACTGTTGCGGTGATAGTGTGCGCAGGGCAGCGGAGGACGGCGCCGCGCGCGCGGGGAATGGAGCATGAAGCATGAGAGACGCTCACGTTGTCGTCACGAATCGAGACGATGTCGCGGGTCAGAGTTGACGCGGCAGCGGCGGTCACGAGGGACGCGGAGACGCACGCACGGCGCGTGATACCGTCCCGCGGGGCCAGGGTGGAGAGGACGCCGCCGCCGCCGCCGCTGCTGCAGCCGCTGCTGCCGCGGAGGGAGAGCGACAGCGCCGGGGACCCTGCGGGCTGCAGCCCCGGACTCTGCACCGGAAGCGGCGGGAGCGACGACGTCCGGTGCGAACCGTGCCACAGCAGCAGCAACAGCAGCAGCCCGACGGGCCTCCTGCTGCGGATGGTGCAGCGGGCGCAGTGGTCGCCCATCTTGGGTGGTCCCGGCTACACCATGTACTGCAGGAGTCAGGGCCTCGGCAGCAGGTACTCCGTGGGTCCAGGTCCGGCGGCGACGGACGACAGGACGACGTTCACGGCGCTGTCGGCGCAGGAGCAGGAGCTCATACTGAAGGTCACACCTCCACACGCTGCAGGTAGATTTCGTATTCAAACTGACACCCTTTTCACAGTGGATGCGTCCTGCATTGCACAAGTCAACAGCCCTGTTCACATTGTACGTAAACGTTCTGCGTTGCGTTTCCTGCAAACCACGTGATGCGTGGCTTGCATCGCATCGCTGTTTTAGCAGGGACGTTTTGCAAGGTGTCTCTTGTGAGAGGCCTGAGGCCGAGTAGAGTGGGACGCGTCCCCTGCAAGTCAATGGATGGGTGCTGCCTCTGACTAGTATTGTACGATGCAGCCCACCTCGTGGGATTTGGGTTGGGACACATGTGCAGCTCGCACCCCCCCCCCCCGGCCGGCGTGAACGCTGCCTCAGCGTGAAAAAGGTTGCGATTCCTTTTACCTGACGCCACTTCTGAGACTCGGATTTCAAACGCCACAGACGCCTCTTCACAGAAACACATTTTCTGAATCTGTGAGTGAAAACTTTGAAGACTGAAGAGTTCTGGGGAAACAATTTTTCTCGCTGTTGACTTCACAGGTGCTGTTTTGCGCAAAAAGATTTCGCAAATTCTGGCACGTGTTTAAATTGCCCTCGACTTTGCCGCGGAATTGAACAGCGCGAGAGACGATTGAAGTTCAAAATAGAAAATATTTTTGTTGAGGAAAATGAGTTGCGCGACATTGATTCGCGACCTGCACGTCGCTCGGGCGCGTGCGATGTCAGCGCTCGCGATTCGCTCGATCCCGTCAGAGTCGAACGCGTCTTGTCGCTTTCGAGTGTCAATTTGAATTGGAAGAGAAAAGTGTTTGTTGATCTGTGGTTGACAGTATCTGGTCGAATCAGACGGGATTTTGATACGGGAGTGCGCGTCAGACGTATACCCGGAAGGCGTTGTGTTGTCGTAAGGCGTCGTGCGTCCAGCGCTTCATCCTGCTTGTGTCAAAACTGACCTCAGCCACCAAGGGTTCCGAGACACTGTCAACTTGGCAATGTCACGGTCCAGCAACATCGAACGCGTCCGCTCGGGCGGATTGTGTCGAACGCGCCCACGTGACGCGTGAACAGCAGCTCAATGTTAATTGGTGCCTTGATTGACTCGTCGTGGGCCTGATTCACACGTGGCGCGTCGCGTCTTCGCACACAGGTCGCTATGGCAACGATCGTGACTGTCGTGGACGCAGCGCACGACGCACCCAGTGTGGAATGAGCTGAGGGCTGGAAAGCCTCATTCTGAGGGAAGAGTGACCGTTCGCTTGAACGGGCGTCGCTATTGTGAGCGATAATAGGATGTCGGGATTATCCCGCGGTAACGACTCGGGTCAATGGGTTTCTGCGCCTCGAGTCACAGAAATAACTCCGTAAATGATACGTTTCTGCGAATGGGAGGAAAAGACCTATTTGACGTGCAAGAAGCAAATTCCTCTGAAACAGGTCAATGTCAAAAGAATTTAGAAAGGACGCCACAGCGATGACACCTTGACGCCATCTCTCAAACGCCGTCACGGCGTTCTTGACGCGGTGACGTTCAATTGTGACCCGAAAACAAGACGTGTGTCAATCCATGCACTTCATTTTGCAGCGGCCAAGGCCCATGGCAGTTTAGCGACACACACGCGTATTCAGTTGCACAGCTACACAGCGCACACAGTGCGTCACGGGCCTGAAGCGGTTTTCACATTGGTGACTCGCCGTCGTGTTTTGACGTCGGCGTCAAATTTTAAAACATTGAACCCAATGATGGAATTTTGACGTCAGCGCAACAAACGACCGCGCGTCACCCAATGTGAACACGCCTTGAAGCGGGTGCGTGGCGTCAGTACGTCAGTCCGTCCGTACGCCCAGCCTCGCTCAGTATGCACGTCGCCCACACCGCGGATACGAAGTCGCTCGCTCGTGGACGATTTATGGCCGCGAGTACCTGACGTGCCTGGACAATTTTTTTTTGCGCGTGGAATTTTTTCAGCGCAGCCTTGAATGATTTTGCACTGAGCGGATTTTCTCCTTGGTAAACAGCGTGGAGCAGCGGGGCCGTGTTTGCTAATCAAGGCTTTTGGCTCGGGACGCAGCGGTGGCAATCAGAGCAGGACGCGTCCGATTAACACGACGCGACGTGGAGCAAAGCGAAGGGCGCGTTCGATTTGCACGATGTGACGTCGAGCGCAGGGCGCGTTCTATTTGCATGACGTGAGGTTGGGCCTGGATCTGCGTAGGATCCTCTGCAGTTTTGAATGGTACCACGTTCTGAATGCACGCCGCCTCGCACAACACGGTACCCCCGTGCGGGGTGAGCACGAGTTACGTTGTTGGAAGCACTGTGGATGTGTGTGGATCTACCCGAGGTGAGGGCCGCACGCAGAGGACGCGTCTGTGTTGACGCACCGCAGGTTCCGTGACGGGGTCGGGCAGCGGCAGCAGCAGAGATGGGGAGAAGTGAGGCGCTGATCAGCGCCATTGTGCCGCTTAAAGGGATCAGCGCCGGGGCCACGGCGCCTTCATACGGGACGTCAGGGCGGTTCACACAGAAGACCTGTGCGGTACGCACACACCGGACGTGGTGAGGCATGTTCACATAAGATGTGCGTTACGTCCCAGGATCAGTGAGCACTGCGTCGCTGAGTGGTTCACATGTGAAGCGTCCCTGGTTTTCGTCCTGACGTCGTCACGACGCCCGTTGGCGCTGCTAAGGAACGACGCGTGAAGGCGTTGTCACACACGCATTTCATCCGCGGACGATTGGGCCACGTGACATGCGACATTGGAATCTTGAGTCTTGTGTCTGATATGGTCAGAGTCCAATTTTTCTGCAGACATCCAATAACGATGGGAGCAACTCACTGATGTAGCCGCTGTCCTCAGTGTTTACACGCCGTGGTGTGACGTATCTGGTGTGAATCGCACCGCCTGGTCGTGTGCGTGCGTGGGTGGTCCGCGGCCCCCCCCCCAACACTCACACCTGAGTGACCGGCGGATTTAGTGTCGATATCCCGACAGGAGAGCACTTTGATCCCAACAGCTTTGACGGCTGCGTGACGGGATTCGGGGCTCGAGGCAGATTTGCGCCGCGCTGCGCTGCTCTGTGCGTGGATCTGATCGCAGTGGGCGACTCGTATTGACGCCTGTAGAATCATCTACGCAGAGGGCTTCACGTTCCTCACTTCATGCGCAGATTGAAGCGATGATTGTGTTTGGATTTCGTTGATTGTGTCGTCGCTTTGCTGTGAGGCGAGAGAAGACGAATGAATCACCGTGTGGAAAGCTGTGTGCAAAGTGCGAGTGCACAGCGTTGATTCAGGCGAAGTGATAACTGAACATTTCTTTTGTTGAAATGCTTGGGGAAGTGGATGAGGTTCGGTCAAATTTGGGTGGAGAACTTTGACGATAGACTGATTACAGTGGTGACGACGGGAGGAAGAAAAGTGAAAGATCGCAGCAGCGCTAGGAGACAATATGATCGACAGATTGCAGTGGCACCAGCAGGAGAAGTAAAGATGGACAGATCGCAACAGCGCCATCAGGAGAAATAAAGATGGACAGACCGCAGTAGCGCCAGCAGGAGAAGTAAAGATGAACAGATCGCAGTAGCGCCAGCAGGAGAAGTAAAGATGAACAGATCGCAGTAGCGCCAGCAGGAGAAATAAAGATGGATAGATCGCAGCAGCGCCGGCGGCGGGAAGAGGAGGAGCGGCGTCGCGCCTCCTTTAGCGTCTTCCCGCTGACGACGCCGTCGGGACGGCGTTCCTCGGCGCCGCGGGCTTCGCTGACGGCGTCGTCGCCGCGCCCGTCGCTCTGCGTCGTGTCGCGGTCGGCGCGGGCGTCCTTCAGCCGCTCCCCGCGCGGGTCGGGCGCCGGGCTCGACGCCGCCGCGTCGACGGCGTTCCTCAACCTGCGCTGGTCCCCGATCCTGAGCGGGTCGCGCTACGCCGTGCACCGGGCCAGCACGTCGCGGTCCTCGGGCGACGCAGCGTCGGCGGCGTCCGGCGTCATCATCACCATAGAAACCGCAGGTAACCGGGTGATGGGTTTGCGCGGCGCCGGAGGCTCGTGCTGAGACGACCTTTTCACCGCGCGTTGACAGCGCCACTTCAGCCGCGTTGCCAACAGCGACGCTGTGCGCAGTGATATCGTGACGGGAAGCGGCGCCGCGATGCGGCCGCTACGTCATGCCGGGAACCCGTCAAAAAATACTCGTGAGCAGAGAAACGTGTGCGCATCTTGGTGCGCAGAACGCAGCGTGAAGCAGCCGTGTGACTGACGCTCTCGGGTGGTGATGGAGCTGCGAAAGATTACGAGGGAAGTCCTATAATATGCGGTTTCTGTCCCAAAATTTCGGACTTTCCGGAACACCGAAGTGTTCATTCATCCTGAGGTGAGAGCCCTGACACAGATCTTGGTCTG
>JAAUXT010004674.1_pt1 | contig 32206 bp, 32 predicted proteins | sample 7278171 | NCBI WGS metagenome assembly JAAUXT01 (sample SAMN14350112, study PRJNA611818) | marine sediment metagenome | isolation source: surface marine sediment (1.8m) | place: French Polynesia: Moorea | collected 2018-08
ACCCTCAACGTCCGTTAACAAATATCCCCACCCAACAAACCACCCCCCCCGCGCGGGGGGGGCGCCCCCCACATTGAAGTCGCTCATTGATTTTTTCTCAAAACGAAGTGGAAACATGAGCGAACCATGTGGAATCTCGCGCAACATGATTCAGCATTCTGAAGATCTGAAGATGTCCGGTAAAGCTCTTTTTTGAAAACCCAAATAAAGTTGACAGTTTGGAAAAATTAAGCAACAGATTCGCCCCAAGCTCGTTTATCTTCACAAACTAGTGAACACTTCTTGATCCTGTATCACAGAATGTCTTTACCCAGAAGTTCCATCTTTTTTGTGCTTCTGTACAACACACATATCACACGTACACTTCAAATGCAGGAATAGAGTCTAAGTCTGTGCGTGTGAAGAACACTGGCTAGTTCTGTCAGACTGGCCACAATGGCAAGAAGTGAGATGACGTCAAATTGTTCGGTGCAATTTCAAAAAAGCGGTGATCCACACTTACGTACAGACCGACAAGAACCACAACAAAGTTTTGGTCATTTTCAATCAACTTCTCCCTTCTGATACAGACCAGACAAAGACGTGGTCGAATCTGAGAGAAAAGCATGACACTTGGGCGTTTGGGAGGGCCGCTTCCTGGACCGCCGCCTCACCACAAATGTGCAGTGACGCGATGTGCTGTCCCAGACTTGAATATCCTGAAACCGACGTGGTCACTATTCCCCTTGTGCGGGGAATTCGAATGAGCACAAAGCGTCCTTTGTCCGTTGGTCTGAAATGACCTTTCTGGATTCCTCACTGCCGTTTCGTGCGCCATCTGTGCCCAGACCGTGGTGGAGATCGACTTGCTTCTGCCTTCTCTTTCGCTTGAGCATGTCGTCCTTGGTCTCCTTCTGGGGTTGTCTTTGAAACATTGTCCGACTCCAAGGTGAGAAATTTCCTCAAATCAAAACTTGGTTTCCTTCTTGCTGTGCTGGCCTCTGTGAGTGCCACTCGACGTCTCTGACGTTGACATGAGTGTGGAGACTCGAGTGGAGCGCCATCTGCTGTCCGTCTCGGACGTCACACTTCGGTCGTACAGTCGAGCTCCTGGCACAAAGTGAAAATGATCAAATGTTACCGAGAGAAGACCAAACGAAAACACGCAATGCCTCAAAACCCTGATTGCTCAATGGTCAATCTCTGAGTTGGGTCAGTACGACGCGATTCTTACGTCTGCAGCAGCGCCCGAGCTGCCTGTAGAGCGTGTCGCTGAACATGAGATAGATCCAGGGGTTCGTGCAGCTGTTGAGACTCGCCAGCAACACCATGATGACGAACGCGTCGCCTGTAGCAGAGAGACGAACACGTGCGAGAAACCGCGACACAGAGTCACTTCAGATCACACCTCACCTCACGTTCAAGAGAAAGTCGTTGAAACATCACGTTTGCTTCGATCGGTTTTTCGAGGACAGGGCCCTCGACCTTTTCGTACTCTCAGTATCAGTTCAGTCCCTGGCCATTCGGGTGCGACCCTGGTTCCTTGGTGTGACCTTCCGGCTCTTCGGTGGGACCGTCAAATCCAGGTACCTTGCCTTCTTTGCCAATGTGGTGATACTTGACAAAAAAGAGTGCCCGTTTTCTCTTTTCCCATTTCCCCTTGTGCTTTGAAGTCATTCCTTGAAACGTACCTCATGAAATATCAAAAATCAAAAGGCAAAGAAAAGGGAAATCCCTAATACCCAACATGCGAGTCAACCAAGATTCCCATCTTCCTCTCTTTTCTATGATTGGCAGGTTTTTGGTGCCCAGATTTAGGGTTAGCACCTGAAGAGCCAGGGTCCCATCAAAACAGCCAGAGGATGACACAAGAAGAGCCACATGATCGCACCCAAAGAACCGGACACTCAGGACTAAACTGAGACTGAACATGAGAAACAGGTCGAGGTAACACATTTGTTCGAGCCACACTTGTGTGGGCTCGACACGACAAATGCGTCTGTTGTGCTGAAATTCTGCGGTGTCCCTCCTGAACTCCACCTGTGAATGGCGCGTTCGGGTCCCACGCCGCCCACATCTGCGCGATGAAGAAGGGCCCCCAGCAGACGAGGTAGCACAGGATGACGGTCAGCGTCAACTTCACCGTCTTCACCTGGGATGCGAGAGAAGGAGATCCGCGCACTGAAGCAAACCTCGTCCTGTTTGTACTCCTGTGTGGGCCTTCACTTCCACACGGTCACGACAATGCACAGAATTTGATTCTGAGTGCCAAAACTTCAGAGTTCTTCCACCGGTACAACCAAACAAGGGAAGGTTTCGTACCTTGGCTTTGCTCATGCTACCCACGTGCGCTCGGGGTCGACTGTGCAGTTGTTGAGCAGCCTTGCTGCTTCCGTTCACGCTCGAAGACTTCGTCCCGTTTGTGGAAACCCTGCAAATTGTCCAGAGAAACTCTGCATGGCATTTGCTATTGACCTGAATGGATGAAAAATGATTTTGCCACACAAAGCAAAATTGTTGCACAAGATGGTATATACAAGAGTGGACTCGGGACTCGACACCATGTCGACTGCAGAAAAGCGTACGGATTGATGGTGTGTGTGTGTGTGTGTGTGTGTGTGTGTGTGTGTGTGTGTGTGTGTCTTTGAGCACTTCAGCTCTTTGCAGACTCTACTGACGAGGTGGATCCGTTCTCCCTGCTGACGGGGCCTTTCTTCCAGGCGCTCTTCCCCTCGCGCATCGACGGCTCCTTCGACATGACGCTCCTCCACACGACCAGGCAGATGCGCCCGTAGGCGCCGCTCAGCAGCGCGAAGGGCACGATGTAGATGGCCACGGTGATCCACGTCACGTACACCTGCGCACCCAACACAAACACAACAGCGATTTTATTCACATGTGGAAGTCATGGTCACTCATCAGACCTGAAGTGTTTCGGTTTGTGTTTCATATCTTTGAAGAGATTGTCTTTGTCACTGGGACAGTGACCCAATGCGAGCCTGGCGTCAGGGCAAGGCGGAACGCAAGTGACGTACCGGTACGGACCAGGGGAAGTGCCAGACTCCCCAGCAATCGTAGACTCCGGGCAGGTGACCCAGCTCCCGGTAGCCGAAGATGTGGATCTGCGGGAAGGAGAAGATGAGCGAGAGAAGCCACGCGACGCCGACGAGCGCGTGCGTCTTCCGCCGTGTCCAGGTCTGCAGGAAGAAGAACAATGCTCAGACAACAAACAACACAGGCTGACAGTCAGGGTTGCACCAACACATTGTTCTGCGTTCCTATCCTGAAGTTTGTTGCAGTTTTGCTGATTGAAAGTAATTGTGAGCATCGCAGAGGCAAATTTCTTCAGTACACCTGACATGTTGTGGAATTCAAGTTTGACCGGACAGCGTTGTCACCTGGGAGATGAGCGGGTGGCAGATGGCAATGTATCTGTCGATGGCGGTGGAGACAAGGACATAGCTCGACGCGTACATCGCCACCACCTGCAGGTACTTCACTCCGCGACACAGGAAGTCACTCGCAATCGCGAACCTGAAAAGACGAGTGTTCTCTTTTTGTTATGGCGGGTTTTGCTTTGATGTGTTGTGACGTTGCGTGAGGTACAAGAGTTGCAATAAATGATCAGAAAAAGACAAAACCCTGGCAAAGCACCTGAAGGTGATGTCCCACAGCAGCTGCGGCAACACGTTGAAGAAGGCGACGAAGAGATCAGCAACGCTGAGGTGCACGATCATGAGGTTCATGCGGCTCAGCTTCTTGCCGCGCAGCGCCAGCACGAGCAGCACCACCGAGTTGCCGACCACGGCCAGGGCGAAGATCAACCTGCGGGAACCACCGAGGGCAAAACGTGAGGTACGACACACTGACCAATGACATTGGTCAAGAATGCAGAGTGATTGGTGTGCAGGTCCCCTTTGGAATATCAACATACTTCTCGCACTTCAGTACAAGTGCTTGGGATGGCCATTTCAGTGCCTCAAGCAGCTTCAGATAGGAAGTCTGTTTGCCAGGGTCATGAGGATGATTCCGTGGTGTTCGTGGAACCTGATTGTGATGTGCTTTGACACGCACATGAACTTCTCGTAACAATTGTGTTTGCAGAGATTTTGAGAGAAAATAGCCCTGAAATGTCACCAAGACTTGCACAATATGCAAAAATGACCGACACCAGAAAAGGGTCATGAGTTCAGGTCAGCAGGACTGGAAATCGTCAACAATTTGCACGGCTGTTTTTTTTTCTGACCTACATGCTTGATACGAGAGGCGACAGAGTAGGAACACAACTTCCTCTGTACACTTTTCCTGGGGTGGATCCGGGCCCGAGCCCGAGCTTCTCCTTTGCACAAAACACTTGACCACACACAACACAGACAAGTACACAAGTTGCAACAAAGTACCCCAACTTTGACCTTGATTTTCTGGCATCAAGGTTCCTTTGAAACAATTACAATGTCGTTCCTGTCCATTATTGGTGTATCTTGCACCATTGATACCCTTTGTGTGCAACTGTGACCCTTCGTCGTCACACATCATTCCTTTTTGTTGGTACAAGTTCACGAAAAGTGCATGGCACCCAACGACATGTCCCCAGTAAAACTTCTGCAATACCTGGATTTTTCTGCGAAAAGGGACATTCGGTAATGTCTGAGTGAGAAGGACCTTTCTTATGTGCAGCGCTTCTAATGGTGGTGATGATAATGGAGCTGAACTGGACACATCTCAGCAAGAATGGACCAAGCTAATTGTACTGTCAGTCTGTGTGGTCCGGTACCTCGGGAAATAACCCCGTGCAATGAGCGCTATCCGTCCAGATCAAACAAGGTTATGCGATTTCAACGAGGCTGAATTGACCATGAATGGCTCCAAAAATAGAAGAAGAAGTAATGAGAACGGACTGGGAAACAGTCTTTGTGAGGAGCAAACTTTGTGCCATCGTCTGTGTCGAAGATAAACATGAATCCAGGGTTTGCTGTTTGTATCACGTTCAGCGTTTCAAGAAAACGGCAAAGCATATTCAGCAGTCTGTTCGAGTTGTCCCAAGAGTGGCTGCACAAGCGTTTGTCATTTTCTCAAACGAGTATGCAGGGAGGTGAGGTCGGGGAACTCCCGTAAAATATGCCTGCAGGTCTGACTGGTTTCTGTATCAGCTTCTGTCGCGAACTACTGATCAGTTTACCACAGTTTTGCCCGCACGAAGATGTCCCAGGGGTGAAATGTAATTTGGAGGAGGAAAATACCAGTCCTTTGTTGCATCAGCGAAAGCTGTTGAGAGTCAATTCTATCCTTATTGTTATCTTTTCACTGACAATGACGAAGTTCTGGCTTGTAGACGAGCAACAGTGGGTGGTCACACCACTGTTTGCTCCAGAACTTCACGTCCTGCACCGCTCTGATTTTCACGCCTGCAGCACTCATATGTGCAGAGACCGTGTCTGAAGCAATTGAATGAAGTTGAAGAGACTCACGCGGACACGGCGATCTCGATCCTGGCGAGCGCCTCGTTCCTGCCAGCAGGGGGCGACGCAGAACTGTTTCCGGTCACGTTGACGCACGTGGAGTTGATGACGTCGTCACAGGTCACGATTGACGTCAATGTCGGCAGGGCTGTGGTCACTGACGTCATGTTGGAATGCTTGATCCAGAACACTCAAAAAACGTTGACCTTGTGGACGTTCACTGACTTCGTTGGTTCTTCAGGGACAAAGACGCTTGCTTCCCTGGAAAGAAACAAACACAGGCCTTTGGTTGTTCGTCAACGGCTGAAGGACAGTTTCGCAGAGAATCAAAGCGCACAGCCAGAAACAGAACACCTGCCGTCTTCGCAACATTCGGACTGGTCTTGAGCCGACGTCCCACAACAGAACATCACAAAGGTTTTTACAACGGCCTGTGTTCAAGATGTCACACACAAGACAGCTTGGCGCCTCTCCGTTTAACTTTATGACAGTAGTGGACATTTGGCTGTGAGTTGGCACAGGAAATGATGGTCATGTGGTCGTGATTGCCGCAGCAGCTGTCTGAATGGCAAATAACCAAGTTTGCAGAAGAAATCAAATGTGATGGTGATTTTCTCGCAACCATCGGAGCTCCACAACAGCATCACTGCAGCACGTCACTGCAACCAGGGAGACTTGTCTTCGACGAACAAAGCATCTTCACAATTTCGAAATCAAAGCATCCTTTGTAACGGCACCACAAGAGGCTGCTGAACTTCACAGTCCTCGACAGCAATTTCTCAGTTTGGGCAGCGGAGCAGCGCGCAAGACGGAAGTCGCTCAGATGCAAGCCGCAGAACCACGGGAAGTCACAGCTCTGCTCCCAGCACAAGTGGATTCTGCTGGTTGTCCGCTCCAATCCCGGGCTGCGAGATTAATGACCGTGGAAGCTCAATGCCTTTTGCTTCTGTAGTCAGCAAGGCGAGGTGTTGATAACAGTTTCCCCACTTCTCACCAAAACGCACAATTGCAAAGAAAAGTTTGTTTCTCAAGTAGCAGCAACTTCTTATTCCCCTCATTGCACAAAACTACATTCCTCAGAGGGTTGAAAAAATTTAGCTCCCGTGTCATCAGCAATCTGATTTAATACTTGACCACTGTTCTTGTATGAATCTCCCCGAGGAAATTTCTGCACTGCAAGGCAGATCCATTTCAAGCACCGAATCAACGTGTCCCCGTCGAAAGTTTCAGCACACCATTGAAGGGCAAGGATGATTCGTGGTTGTTTTCTTCCTTGCAAAATGAGCCACGGAAACGACTTTCATCTGTGCGCTGTGTGCTGTGTTTACGATCACTGTCACTTAGCCGTGCATCACAGGGACACTTTGATGTTGCCAATATTTTTCGTGTAATTTGTGACATGCTGAGACAACAAGGAAGTGAAAGTTGCAATGCCTCACCTGCAGCTGTGCTTCTTCCTTCCATCGAATCCTGGAAACAATGAACTACCTCGTTGAACATGTTCTTTTGAACGCAAACATTTTGTTTCCATGAACACTGACATGAATGGTCTTTCGCCTCAAAATTGTTCCGCGTGGTGTTCCTCCGCTGAACTCTGCGTCGACGGATTCCAAAATCAAATCCAGTGCAACTGCTTTTCCAGATTTTGCAGACTGACCCAAACGTGCGAGGCGTTGGCGAAAACTGGCCAGGTTCGTGCAATTTGGGGAGCGCGCACCTCCCAGGCAACTCCGAAGCTGCGCTCACTTCGTGCTAACAACTCGCCATTCAAAACGGTGCCGCTCCGCAGACGCGCACAACCTTCCTGTCTGTTAAACAGCCTGAAATTGCAAACCAAATGAGTGAGTGAATGAAACTATGAATTGAACGACTCGCGATTTATTTTGAAACAAACAAACAACACAAAATCCCATTTCATGTTTTCACCTCATGCTGAAAATAGTGTTCGAACGTAATGAAGAACTGGAAAAGCGACCCCATAGTACAGGAACATTTTTTAGCTGGACCATCAAGAGACTATGTACAGATGCTGTGACAGCAAGTACTTTGAACAACACCATTCAATGTTCCTGTCACAAAGGGCTTTTGGCAAAAAATGCGCAGAACATGTCCCATTGAGGGTGTGATGTAAATCTTAGCGTGTTTCTTGTCGGAATCATTCCTGTGAATATCAAAACCGTTTGACCCAGAACGAAAAACTCTGAAACAGGGCCAAAGCACAGAAACGCGAAATTGCATTCTCAAGCCTCATAAAGTCCAATCTTTCAGCGAGAAAGTGGCGGAGATCAGGAGAGCTTTGCAGAACCTATTTGTCCATCTGCAATAGAGCATTCAGTTGGCCGTTCGAGAGGCGCACGCTGAAAACTGGTGCCGTAGACAACTGAGCAAAATCCATGAACACGTGCAGAAAGCGTTCCTCGGGCCTTTTGAAGAATTATGGGAGTGTGTACGGAATAGGTGTCCAGTTTTTGTCTCCATGTTACGAGTCAAAACGTTGTTGGCATCCAATAGAGCACCCTCGGAGCGAACCCACCACACGCGTCGGTGCTGGTGACCTGACGGTGCAGGATCAGCAGAACTGAGTGCACAGCTCTTGAGCATGCAATGGCGGATCATTCGGCTCAACTTCTGGATACTTTACCGTTGGCTTTCTGTCAAAGTACCTGCTCTGAGTATATTATAAAGCGATGAAGCACCATTTACTTCAGATTGAGATGGTAATCGCTTACAGAACCAATGCTGTCCTTTGTGCGCCCAAAATTTGTGTCGTGCAGTGGAAGAAGTTCACGCCTCACGTCTTTTCCCCCAAGTTTAGCGACAGCGCTACTGCTGATGACGGTGAGTCAGTATCTTTCCAAAGAGCCGAAACGAAAGCCACAGAGAATGCCTGAGACAACATGTGCACGTCAGCGATGACCCATTGTGGAATTCCATTGCCGAGACGAATGCTGCCTTTGTGGTCAAACTAAGTGCGCAATGAAATTGGCTTGGACAAGTGAAGGTGGGAGGAGGCTTGGGCTGCTGGCGATTCGCTCTCCCAGGGATGCAGTATCGCTCCACTACTCTACAGAATATAAAAGTATGCAATAGGGAAATATTGAAACAGACAACACATCACGTTTGTTCCACGCGTTATCCAATCAAGAATGCCTTGCACGGGGTGAGATACACAAAATGGCTTTTGTGTGTGCACGAATTGGACAAACAAGCCTGCATCTACATATTGCATGCAACGTTCTCGGTATTGGATGCAGTACACTTGTTGTTTCAAAAAAGAAAAGGGGGCAAATTGCTGCTAAAATGATTTGTTCACGGCATGCAAGAGTAATTTGTCCAGAAAGCTGTTCATATATTTGAGCCACGATGTGCTTTCTTTACGACACCCCCGGGCGACACTAAACAGCTGCTCATGGCCAGATCGTGTTGAGAGCGGGAATGGACCTCAGCAGTAGAAGTCAACTTCGAAACTGCCATGTATGGGACAATGCTGCACACGAGATCTCAACCCGTCATTTGGCAGCCACGGATGTTTGTGAGCAATAACAACCACAAACTGCGATAATTATGCGCTAACTAAGCCACTCTGAAGCAGCTGCAGTTTGTGCCAGACAACTGGCTGATTGAGATTTGTTTGAACGTCTTCAGATGGAAACAACATGAGAAGACAAAGGAACACAAAAGAATTTGTCCTCAAGATGTGACAATTTGTGGAGAAACCACTTTTCAGTCTGGAAACACCCCCGAGCATCCCAGGCTGTTTGTTGTTGGAAGTGATTCTCAACAGGCTAACATACCTGACAGGTATGGATTTTGTGCGATCATAAATCTGCTTTAAAAACTCGTTCCCTTCCGATAACGTTGATCTGGCTGACAACATGAGAACAGTCAGGCCAGACTCGTTGTGGCTTGAAATACATGGCAAAGTGAAGTGCATGCGAGCAAACTCAGTAGAAAAGCGACACAGCATGCAGAAACACGCTCCATACAGTTGCTATCGCCCTCTCAGACCCATTTGACTCTGGTTGGTGTCACACGATCTGGTGGTTTCGTGACCAAACCCTTCAGGCTGTTCCGCGACTTCCAGCGGAAAGGCAGGAGGCACAGAGCTGCGCGTGGGCGTGCAGCGGACACTTCCCTTCCTGACCTTGTGCTGTGGAGCGTCCGTCCGCTGACTTACCGCTTCGCTGGAGATGAATGGCTGTGAGCTGCCCTCGGATTCCCGCAGGTGTGACATGAGAGCGGGGATGAGAGGAGACACCTGAGTCTACTGCGCACGCTCACGACGCTCAACCACCTCACAACTCAATCTCCTCAAAAGCCGGAGCTCAGGTTCCGCCGAGGAAAACTTTGGCTGTTTGTTTTCGCCAACAGAAGCCTTGGCGTCGGAGCACTGCAGTCCTGAAATTAAATGGAAATGGAGTGATCACGGGTCTGTCAGAGAGCAGGTGTTCTGGCATTTCAACGTAAGAAACAACGGAAATTCTCAAAAGTTGTTGGACGGTCTCATCCCATTGCTTTTTCCCTCCTCAGGTCCACAGTGTCATGTGTAAATTGTTCACTTTTTCGCATTTCATGTCAAATGGTACAATGTCTCGTGCGTTCCCTGACGGCCTGCCGCTTGACCAAGTTCTGGATCTGCCCCTCAAGTGTCTTTGTTCTGTTTGTGTTACAAAACTGAAAATGAATTTGTCTCAGATGTGAAATGAACTCTTTTGACTTTCAAAATTGCTGGCGTTGAGCCTTACAAAAAAGAACTTTTGATTGCTCATGCACATAAAATTTTGCGTTCAGGAAATCACGATGCCCAGGGAGAAGTCCGAATTTACCTCATAAATCTCGAAATTTTGTCACAAGTGTTCAAAATAAGGGGCACAGAACCAGCCTCTGGTCCACTCGAGTGCTCATGCAAGTTGCAGATCTATGGACCCAGCATGATGCACAGCGGCCTGCATGTGGCACAAAGTCACCATTTGTAGGAACCTCGGACCGCACATGCGAAACCCGCATGCCAATATGGAGTCCAATTCACTTTATGGCCAAGAAACAATGAAATTGGAAAGCAATATGAACTCTGAGAGACCCATAATGTGGAAGCTATCACTTTTAGAGAAGGGTTTATTAGGATTTACTGCACATGAAATATCACTTTGTTACCCGCGTCCGTCTGCTGCACTGTGGAGGAAGTACACGCCCAGCGTCCGCAATCTGAAGTTCTTTTCGCGAGGTGTCTGGGTGAGGACCCCGCATTTACCGAACTGCGCCCATACATCAACGAAGCGTTACAAGGCACGACAAACGTGCACATGTCGTGATTACGAAAGGCGAAAGCAAACTTCATGTTTTATGCAAAATATGTGGACGTGTGGTTGGGGTTGGATGTTGGTGGATGGTGTGTGGGGAGTCACATGGTGACAGCGCTGACGAATTTGTAACATCCAGGCTGAGTTTGTTCTGAAAGCTCTCAACGTTGTTTGTTTGTGTGAACGGAGGGAAATTTGTTGCATCATTGGTCCTGAACTCCACTGCAGGTGAAGGTGGTGGTCCCGCAGATGTTTTCAACAGTGATGGCATCGATTTGCATCCTTCCCACATACAGCGCCGTTCTGCCGGTGAGCGCGGCGTGTGTCGCTTTCACCCTGATTGACCCAACACGGACGGCGGATACGACCTCCTGATCCCGAGCGCTGTGGTGGAGATTGAGACCGAGGGCGGGCGGCGGGCGGTGCGCCTCGGACAGCAGAGTCGGAGTCATGTATGCAGACCGTCTCTGAACTGTATTCGTCAATGTGTGTTTTCGGTCTTGACATTTTACAAAGACTTGACACGGGAGTTTATTGACTGTTTCGCGGGTGGGAATAAATAATTTTCAGGAAGGCGGTGATGAAACTCAAAAAATGATACGAAACTCATACTTTGCTTGGAATAATACTGAGAACAGTGACTTTCGTGCCTTTTTGTTGAGTTTCGTTCCCGCGTTCTCAGTCGAGCTGCGAAACGGTCAATTCTCGAAAGAAGAACCTGCGACCTTGGCTCAAATGTGGCCAGACTGGTTGCAGGATTTGTGCTGGTTCGTCCCGGGGAGTCAAAGTTTAGATCTGCAACGGGCCAGTGGAAGACACCGGTGTCCATTACCCGACCTCGGAGACTGAATCCACAAATGGAGGACGGGCAAATTGAGATTAGGGGGCTGCACACCAGCTACATCCTCGTGGGGAAAGGCGCTCCATTTCAACGTCGCTGCACCTTCACTCACAAATACCCTGCGAACAGCTCTTGAGTGTCTGATGTTGTTCAAAGGCGTTTCCGACTCACGTCAATCGGAAGAGGCTGCAAATGTCTCGCTGCCGAAGACTGTTCTGACGATGCAGTGCTTGGTAGTCCCGTACATATCTGACGCCCATTTACTAGGATGTTTAGAGAACTTTTCTCAGGATATGCTGCAGATTGCAAGAATTACCTAATGTTGTCCTTTCGGAAGTTGCTCTTGCTGCACCCATTTGTCTACGACAGGGATGGACTGTATTTGACATTGATGGCCAGAAGCAGACGACTAAACTTGGTGTTAAAGTTGTTCTAAAGCTTCAATTTTGCTCGCATTGCCAGACTCATGAGCAAACCGTGCTCAGAACATGAATTCGTGGGGTGACATGGATGAGGCGTCAGGGGTGGCCTCGCATTGAGTTGCACATCACGATGCAATGAACAAGACTTGTGTGTTGTGAAACTGATCATCATAAATTTAGGTGTTTTCAGGCGTAATTTGTCACAGGAATCAAATTCGAAATTGGTCTTTGCATTTTTTATGATTTCAGATGAGAAAAACGATTATTCCGCATCACCTTTTGCTGCTCACACCAACGTGACTTGTGAGTTTTTGATCCTGGCTTGCCGAAGAATTTGTCGGCAAGTGATTTGTTGTGACCTGTTTGGTACCTGCAAATGTGTCCATCCATCCAGAGGTTTATTCCAGCACACAGACCCATAAATGCAGACTTTTGCCCTTTCGAGAAAAGGGCAACGAGTATGTCGAAGGGAATATCAGCCGCAGCCAACAACTGAAATCAGAGCTTGTTGTTTGACTGTGACCAAAGCGCAGAATCTTTGTCAAGTGCACTGGAGATCGATTATTTCTACATCTTCATGTCAATGCTTACACAATTGTAAATCCAGACTGTTACAGTGGACAGTGCGTCATGAGATTTGACGCGGGACGAAGTGCAGGTCTCTCTGCCAGACAGTCGATCAAATTTGTGCACTTGAAATTTATGGCTTGATCGCAGCGTTGACTCTCTGCTTCAACCTGACCAACATCAAGCAGTGACGCAAAGTTTTCTGCTTTTGAACTGAAAGCTGCTTCCACTAAAACTTCGCAGAATGCGACACGGTGACACTGCCGTCATCGTCTCCTTTCTCATCTCCTTTCAAGGTTCTCTCCAACGAGCTCACCATAGAACTGTAAATCATCCTCATCAAGTTAAATTTCACCCGGCGGATTGAAGTTTAATTTACCGCCCGATTGTGCAGTGTCGTCTCAAGACAGATTGGTGCTCAGGGAATGCGACTCTCGTCGCCTTCACGTTTTCGGGTGTTTGCTGCAATTGCCTGCCTCTGCGCGGCGGGTGAACCCAGGGTTTGGACAAACAAGGGGAACCAATCAGTGAGCCGATTTCAACTTTGAAAAATTGTACATGCCAAAAGCGTGCAAAGGCATTGAACAAGCCTGAATGAGAAATTCGCCTTAACGACACCAGCAGTGACAGTTGGCCAGTCAAAAACTGAGTTCCACTTTCTCCTGGTTCCTCAACACTCGTTTCAGAGACAGACGTTCGTCCCATGCAATTTTGCTGCATTCCTGACCAATGTTGAGAAGACAACTGCAATATCAGAGCGGTCTTGTTGCTTTTATCGGGGAAAGAGGGGAGGAGTAGGCCTGCAGGTCCTGGACCCGTCCCCGTTCAGGAGGAAGGAACCTCTCTTTTTCTGGTGAACAGAACGCGCTGTCAAAAGCGAGAAGAACGCAACGAAGCGCCAAGAGAACCGAAGGAAGCGACGCTTGCTTGAGAGGAAGTGTTGGTGGATCAGTCCACAATAAACAAAGATAAAAGAGGTGTGTTCTGCTGTTCTGGTTCCAGTGTAGCTCTGAGCTACCCATAGCAAAGTCGTTCAGCCATCTCGTAAAGTTCTCAAGAAAACTTTGCTTTTGCGACACAAAGTAAAGAACGAAAAACAATTGCAATTGGCTTCGTATTTCATCTGGAGACATACAGGACTCTGACGAAAGTCACCCCTTGTGCCTGGCGCTCTCGGCGCATTTCGCGGGTTGCGCCCAGCATGCGTGTCCAGTTCGTCAGGATCAGCCAACGCGGCGCCTCGACGGGTTCACCGATCCAGATCCAGACGGCCGGCGTCACCCTGTCATTCTGACGCCGGTGACAGAACTGCTCCTCGACCCCTACCTGATCAAATGATTTCCCTCTTTATTTTTCAAATTTCACGGGCTACTTTTCAAAAAATTAGGTTGGATTGTGGCCATTGGGAGACTCACCCTTTGCCCAGATCCTGGGTCCCTTTGAAGTTCAGTACAGAAAATCGTACCTTGTCATGAAGAACAACTTTTCCGTTTCTTTTTAACACGTCCCGACCAAAAATAGATTTTTGGATAAGTTTGCCACTTCGCAGTTTGTCAATCAAGTCAGATGAAAAAATCTTCACAAAGCACGTCCTTGAGTTGGAGGTAGGCTGCTCGAGGGGAAGTCACTTCGTTGTGAAATGCACTCAGGCAACAGACTCATAAACCCCTCGCCTAATCTCTTATCTGGAGTGCCATTCTTCAAGTTTTGCATCTGTGCAAGTTTGAAGACGAGCTGTTCGTTTGTTCATGAAGAAAGGAAACCGTAGATTGTTCCGTCTCCGCTGCTCAAGGAATCTTTTTCTTTCTTTGCCAACGTGTCAGCAGACCACGGTGCACATCAAGACGAATGTTGAGTCCGAGGCCAAATGCCCAGGAACAGAGGTTTTGTGATTGATAGAACTGGATCCACGGTGAGCGAACTCCAGCCTCTTGTGGCGCGGACAGGAACTTTCAGGCACAGCGATGCCAGAGGCAGTTTGCAGTCATGTCACAGCAAATTGCTCCCACCAGGAATCGATTACGTGATTCTCTCGGGTGAGTTTCGCCAGACGGACATGGATCAATGAAAGCTCAATTACTTTCCAGAGAATCCAGATTCATGAGGGACCGAGCGCGCGGTGACCAGACCGTGTCCTCTTGGTCTTGTCTTTCAACTCAGAATCCCGACCAGTGTGAAGTCTGCGGGATCACCAAAATGATGAGGGCACGAACTGGTCGCATACATATGACGGTGACTTGGTTGCACTGAACGGAAACACGTGCAGCAAAAATTATTCATGCGACAGGGGATAAGATTTGCAGTTGTGTATGACAGCTTCAATCATTGGCTGAACAAACACCGATGCAGCTCGAATAACGAGCTGTTTCAAACTCTTTTTCCTTGCAAAACTTTTACCGGTAGTTGTTTGTTCCTTTTTTTGTTCTTGTCGCAGAAGCTCTTGTTTGTTTAGCAGACAAACTCTGTCTTTTCTAGCCGGAAGAGCAATGACAAGTTCAGTCTCTCACTCAGACACCCGAACGACCAGTCACACTCCCTCCAGCGTGATGAACGTCGCGGCCAATCTGCAAAAGGTCTCCGGAGCCACTCTGTGCCTCGTCACACAAATAGACACCAAGCCAGTTTGAGAGTTCAGAGGCGCACCTTTAAGTGCTGGGCAGGTTCTTCGTGAAGCTAGGAAAAAACTTTCCACAGTGGAGCGGGAATTCACTTGCACTTTTCAGGAACAAACAACAGCGAGTCCATTTCCTACGTGGCTGCGTGTTGCTGGGGAGCTGCTTCCCGCCGACGGAAACCCGCGTTACGTGCCAATCACAACTTGTCAATTGCTAAGAGGTCGGGAACCGCAAGCTGTCTCTGGTGAAAAACAAGTTGCCCAGCAAACGTCGAGTTCTGTCCCAGACACGCGATCACTGGGATTCCTCAGTGCAATTTTCGCGTGTTCGAACAACGTTGATCGGACGAAATTCGGTTTCCACAAGGAACTCGGGGCTCTTCTGGGGACACAACGCCAAGCTGGACAGCATCAGCGCTACGCACTGTCAAAATATCAGGTTTTGAGTTGTACTCTGGCTCAAATGCGACCACACCTTCTGAGATTCCAACTGGAGAACGCAGCGGTTTGTCCCCAGTTCCACGCCTCTGATGACAAGTGGTACTCGTATCTCTTTGAAGAGCGTCAGAAGCAAGGATCCACAAACTTATTTGGTTCATTTTCTGCCTGTTTTTTCCAGTTGCAGTTGAACACGCGCAGAAGCTGCAGGGACAAGGGGTTTTGTTTTTGAGATTTGTGCATCAACAGACCCATCACCGAAACCTTCCCACATTGGCCTGTGTCAAGACTTGACATACACGTGCAAGAACTTCAGGGGAGAGCGAGGGGGCTGGTTTTTGAATTTTTAGAGTTGAAGTTGGGCCCCTCATACCTTATGAGTCGCTCGCCCCCATCTCAAAACCAAACCCTTCAGAGGGGCAACTCGTGTTGTTCGTGTGTTCTGCCAATCGCGGAAGGACAAATAATGAGCTGGTAATAGAAACTTAATTAGTGTGTGAAGTAGGGTTAATCAGGTGTGGAGGTGACTTTCCCAGCAGACAGTGATGCATTGTGCTCGTGCGCTGCGCGGAAATTGGGTTATTTCATTAAAACCTTCAAGGAAGCGCCTCAGTAGAAGTGACGTGGGCTGGACAGGTTCGCTGCCGGAATGAAACCAACGGGAAATCGTAAAAGTACCTGACTTATTTTTAGTTGTATTGGTGGAAAAAACTATCTCCAAGGTTTTCAGTGTCACAAGAAACAACTGGCAAATTTCATTCACACGCACGCACGGCCCTGTCCACCGGTACGAGCGTACCAACCGGAATCTACACAAGTTGGGGTCTGTGCAGATGTGTCTTTGCCACGATTCAGAGAACTTGGAGACTGCGTGCAGACTACCTTCTGAGCCCAGAACCGGGCTGTGTGTCATTACAAATTCATGCACAATTTCTGCACTCAAAATTCTGTCTGCAGCTGTCGTACGGACAATGAACAGCATTCGCCTGAAGTAATTAAATGTGCAGAACAATGGGTTCTCAATTCTTGGCTGTTTCTTGCACACATTTTTTGTCTGGAACACAACAAAGCAGCAATGATGGACTGAAAACTGAATGCATTCTTTGTTGGTTCGGGTCCAGTGAAAACTGGCATCACGTGAGGAATTGTCTGGTTTAATACAATGTGTGGTGGGGTGTCGGTCCGTGTGCCTCCGCTCTAGATGCATCTCCGAAGTTTGAAGATTCCAAAGTGAACTTACAACTCATAATACTTTTTTCGCGTGCAGTACATTTGAATCTCTGTCTTCAGTGTGTGTGACTTTTCGCGTGCCCTATGTCGTGTGCGTGGCACCTGGAATCTTTTTACGAACGTGTGAAGCTGAAGAACTCAGAAAATAGAACTCCTGAAAATCTGTCATTGGGAAATTCATTTTCAGGGTTGACAGTGATTTTGGGATCGTCAGTGCTCACCACAGCCAACTGCGCTTGCGTTGAAAACTGTTTTCAACGTTCAGACCCAACTGAGAAAGAGGCATTATGTCTTCATTTCGTCTCGCCCATAATTTCTGATTCATTCACATATGCCTTCGCTCCTAATCAATCAATTTCTGCCTTCATTCATCTTTTGATCTGCTTATGAGGCTCCTGGCTAAAATTACTGCATTGCAACTTTGTGCCTCGGAAGCTTCTTCGTCACAGCAGCAGCTCTGGTGCGGACTGTGTCAGCGGTGAGTGATGTGGAAAAACGTGGAAACACACACAGACGATTTGTGGCGAAGAAACTTTTGAGAGTTGTGTTTGTGTTTGCACCGAACAAGGCGAAGGTGAAAACTTTTTACTTCCTTGTTCCTTTTCCCATTGTGCCCTTTTTGTGTTGTGTTTCGCAAACTTGCTGTGGAAATGGAAAGACAATGGTTCGTGCCTTGATAGCACACTTGCGCCGCCAAATGAGTCTGCGATCCTCATCTGCTGAGAGTAACTCATGCAGGCAGTAACTGTCTGATTAGCGCTCCCCTCGCAAAAAGCGCTCTTTTAATTAAGTCTGACTGATTGCTGCGCTCAAGGATGTGTCCGTCTGCCATCTTTCTCCCACACCAGAAAATGAACGGAATCAGAGATGGAAAGTGAACTGATGGAAATGGAAACGGTCTGTCTTCTTTTGTGACTGCGTATTCATGGACACAGAGATTGTTTGAATCCAGTTTCCCGGCAGATCCACGACACTGAATGTCGCTGCAACTTCCGATGATCTGTGGATGGTGGGCAAGGTTCCAATGATACTGGCGCAATGTTGGCGGTTTTCGCCAAGGCGCCCCAGTACGAGTATGCTCATGAAAAAGAGAAACTGAGCACGATTGTGCAAAAGTTCTCAAACGATAAAGCCTGCACTTTGTTGAAACAGCAGGAAGGTACGAGCGTCGGCAAATAAGAAGGAAACCAAAGCTGATTCGGGGAACGCAGACTGCAGGGACGACTCAAGTGAGAAGACGTGTTTGTCTTCTGCTCCAATTCGGAACAACCATGCGTAAAATTTGTCTCTTCATACAAGTTGAAAATTTCAAACTTGGGCGTTGGGCTCACACCCAAGCTGATTCTCTTCTCGGCCTGACTGGACGGAAGCTTTTCCAACAGAGTCAAGCTGTGCACAAAACACAAGATATGGATCTGAAAAGTGTACTCCTCCCCATTCTCGGGTCCTAAGTCCGCTTGTTTCTGAATCAAAATTCATTCACATTTCCCGAACACGAAGGAGGCGCATCTTCAAGGACATTTTCCTCTTTTTTGCAAGTCAAAGGCAGTAAAAAGCTGGAAAGTGGGAGGACATTGCTCAATTTATCGAGCCAAGGACAAATTCACCACTTCAATGCTTTTCTTGGCTCATCAGGAAATTGGATGAACCCAGATTCTCTCCCCCTCTCTCAGCTGCTCTGACCTTCTCTGTACAACTTGTCTTTGTTCTTCAAGTTTCGGTTCATTGTGTCCACACTGCTGACGACAGGTCAGGGCTCCCCCGACTCCTTTCTTTTTGTGAGACAATGGAACATCAATGTGCTCTAAAATGCTGTGCGCATTTTCCTGGATCAGTTCTGCAGAAGAACTTATCTGTTTGTTGTTGGTCCAAGATGCATGTATCCGATCTGAACACTGGACCTGGACGGATGGCGGAAATGACGAATTATGACAGATTGATTCCCGGCATGATTCCAGCAGCCCGGTTCTCTGTTTCTCCTGAAGACTGTTTGAAACATCTCATTCAAAAGCTGAACTTGCTCTCCGCGTTTTCATCGTCCACAAATGTCTCTTTGGATGACAAATGGACAGGAGTGTTGTTGGAGACAGTGCTTCGAAGAAAACCTTGAAGTTCCAGTGTTGAAGGTCCACTTGTTCTTGCCTCTTCATAGGAATCGTCCTGACTGATGTAAACGTGCGATTCCGGGAGAGGTGCAGTTTTTCAGTGTTTCCCTGTCCAAAATGGATTCCGATGTATCCAATTATGTGTTTGTCGCTTTGAAGTCCGCCGTGCTCATTGTTGCTCGTCCATCTCCGGGCATCAGCTTCGGTCGAAACACAGCAAACAGCAAACAGAGAAGCACAATAATTGACCGAGTCAAACCAAACATTATGTCAGAATTGATGACCACAGTTGAAACAAAACAAAGCTGTAAATCTCTGGTAATTTCTGATCGAAAGCAGATCACGATACTGGGCGGCATCTCCCCCAAACAGTTCGGTTGTTTGAAATCGTATTGTGGATGATCAGAAGAGTGGCAGTGAATTGTTTTTCTAGTCCAATGAACCCAACCGTGTTCAAATCCTCACGTGTTGCAACTGCAGGAGTTTGGGCCCAAAAGGACGGTCTTGAACCAGTAGATCGTACCTCCCAGTGAAAGATTCAAATTGTGCATATCCGGGAAATTCCTTGAACCGACAGAGCTTCTCATTTGCAACGCCCGTTCTGGTTGTTAGTCAATTGATTGAAGGTCCGAGGAAGTCCCTATCTTTTCCTGGTGCACAATTAGAGCTTGTGCAGCACCAACATAAATACAATACAGTCTCCCTGACTGAAATACAAAATTCAGAGCTTGGGTCCAGATTTTAAATCATGTCACACAGATGATGGTTTTGCTCTTGTTTTAACTGTGGAGGTTCTCATTGCAAACATTCCCCACTTCGTACATCAAGGCAACTTGAAGAGCAGGAACCACCGTATATTGCAATTTCAAAATCACGCTGCCAAGGTCAGTCCCATATCACAGCTGACATGTCTCCAGTCCCCGCAGCACAGTGGCCAATCATCACTTCCATCCTTTAGAACTCAACCCGACCGAAAGACGTGTAATCAAGCCAACTTGTTCCTCGGCGACGGGCTCTTTCCCCTGCCGACAACAATGCAACACAAAAGAGTCCTGGGTTGCTGAGAGCGGGTGTCAATGGAAGAGTTTATCGGAGTTTCCGGAACCTGTCACCCCAGTGATTGGTGGTTCTCATTCGCGCGGTTCGGTCAGCGACACGTGATGTGGCCTGGGCCCCAGGCACGAGGGATATTCTGAACCGGTCAGGTGTAGACTCCAAATTTCAGGAAGCGCCAGAAAAATGGACCTGGGTTCACACATCGGATCCTTCAACTCTGCAGCCAGAAGACTGAAGTTGCGGCTGAGGCTTCAAAAGACATGTGTAGTCTACGAGTACAAGACGGTTGATTCACCTTGATTCACAGTGTATGTGTCGCGTGTGTTTACTTCCAACTCTGTCGGAGACGTGTGGTTTGGTTCTTGCATCACAAAGTGACAACAACGTGAGTCACAAATGAAAGGCTTGCTGCTCCATTGACATCTCCTTTACGGGAACAGCTTTCGACAACAGCCCTTTAATTTGACCCGCTTGGTTGCGTGGTTTTGCACGATTCTGGCACCGGCGGAACCTGTGCGGGTGTGGCTTGGTGGATGCGTTGTCGCAACAGCATCAGAAACCGCAGAGAACAGCGCAATTCCACCACATCAAAACGGAGGTAAATGTCGCTTCAAGTCCAATCGATCTGAGCTTATGTCCAATGGAAATAAGCTTCTGACAAATTACGAGAAAGCTCCAAACATCTCTGTTTCACCACAAGAGCTCAAATGTCTGAGCGCACACAAGTGAAACAACATGAGAGTCCAGGACACCACACCGTTGAACGAAGTCTCCCTGTCAGGTGAAAAAGGAGAACATCTGTTTCTTCAAAGTTGAAGTTGGACCACTCAATGCTTGACCTCCAAAGGGTGTGACTCTGTTGAGTCTTGTCTTCTGGCACCAAGTGCGTGTAATGAAAACACAAGAAACAACACGACAAGGTAACCTGAAACCCATTCTCAAATGCAGCGAGCTTCGACATCAACAGTACGAGCATCACTAAAGTTGCATTGCTCTCACAGAAGATGGATCGTTTGGTTTGCACTGCCTGTCCAACGAGATTTCTTCCAATTCTGCCACAGATCAGTCTGGCGACGCCAGATATGAGTCTTGTGTCAGTGTGGGTGTTCCCCGGACCTCCAGATTACCATGCTTCACCGAGTTACATCAACCCTCGTTGTGTGATAACCCTCCCCTTGGGTTCAAAGATTGACATTTCAATGTTCACGTTTGTGACAAAAACTGGTGTTATATTTTCCCGACATCGTGTGCACCAGTCCTGTTTTGAAGAAATGTTCGTACTTGTCCTGTTCAAAGAAAATGCTGTGTTGAATATCTGACTTCGAATATCCCGAAGATCATTCATCCTTTCGTCTGCGGCTGTGCGTTGGTACTGCAGCTTCACCTTGATTTCTGACCAATTACACCTGATTGCTTCTCATTTGCTAAACGACCATTACCTCAAACTTATGGATTTACGATTAAGACAACTTCATGTTCTGCCGCGATAAGCGGGTTCGCCTTATCATCTGGATTCCGTGGAACCATGAAACAAAGAATGAGAAGGACGTGTCAGCGCGATCCGCTGCTCTGAGAGTTGCTGAAGGCTGAGCTGAGCGCAGAGCAGGAGGATCTTCAGCGGAACCAGAGGGCACCTCTAAATCAGCAAAACGTACTTTATCCCCAAATTATGCACTTCAGGCACAAACCCTTGAACGAACCAGCATGTAGGTGCCAACCACGGTCTTGGCCAAGGTGGAAGCTGACAATTAGTTGGGGAATCAGGTTTGTTTTGTCAGGCTGGGGTGTCTGAGAGGGTCCTGACTTCAAGTTGCAAAATTAGGATTTTTTTCAAAACACAGTGAACAAAGGCCACAAATTGGTGGGACTGGAAACTTTCTTGGATTTTCAGCAGACCCCAATGAATGAAGTTGCACCTTGTCATGAATTTTGTCCAGCTGACTCCAGAAATCACCTTTTGTCATCAAATCTGACGTGGATCCCAACCATCCCAGCTGTCAGGTTCTCACCCTCGTCCTGGATCCGCTGGATATCCCACTGACGAAAGGTGCATTTTGACAAATGATGTGACATCAAAACAAGCCCATCCCGCAAATGACACGCAATTCTGCAACATGTGACCCGATTTAATCCCCCGTATCAATTGAAAGTTCTTTCCTATGACCTAATTTTACACGTTTAATCCACAAAGTGGCCGAGCAAAATGAATAGAACGAGGATCAATCCTTCTGAGTGCTCTTTCATCCAAAAATACGGTGACATTTGACTCAGGGTGACTGACCTACGACCTCCCTGGAGCTGAAGCTGGGCTTGCTCAGAATAGGCAATTTGTGATCCTTGTGTAGAACCAGTCCAGCGTGATTAAACCTGCCCAACAGTAACAGAAACAGAACCGCTTGTCAGATAAGCCAAGCCTCATGTGGAGCACGTTCTCGGATCATCTGGAGACTCAACAACTACAGAGCATCACGAAAACTAAATTTTGCAGGAGACAACAGAAGCCTCCTTGACGAAGTGTGAACAAACAGAAGACATTCCAGTCAGGCTGGTGGTTTGTTGTTTACGCCAAGTGCAGGAAGCCCTTGAGGGAAAACAGTTGCCTCAGGGCAATTTTTGTGCACACAACGCGCAATTTGGAAGGTTCCGACAGAAAAGCGGCAAGATTTCGTGACCCGCTGGAAGAATGCTTGACAAGAGCTAGATCTACGTTTCTATTTCCCAGCAACCCTTGGACGATTTCGAGAAAACGGAAGCTTTTTACGGTGACACCTGTCAACGGACTGATCCGGGGGACGAAAAAATCCTCTCAGCGCTGCGCTGCTTCTGCGCATGCCTTGCACCCAGAAAAAGAACACGACTTGACCAAGAAGTGACAGGAGCGAAAACAAAGTACGGACTGCAATGCATGGTGACCAACATACGCTTTGGAGACAAATTAAATTCAGCACATAATCGATGGTCTGACGAGAATGTTTCTTTCATATCTACACTGTCAGCTGTTGTGGTCCACAGGTTGTCTTGCTCAAGTGAGCTCGATTTCAAATTTCTCCTCTCCTGCATTCATACGTGGACGGATTAACTTGTTTACGGCCACAGACTCAGCTGTTGCTCTGAAATTGCTTTTCAATCTTCTGCTCGGGATCTAATCCTGTAAACTTTGCAAACATTACGCAACGACGCTGCGAGTTTGACAGTAACATATGGGGGTGAAGATTTGGATTCGGTGGTCGTGGTGCGATCCGCAGCCTGTATGGAGATAAGTAGGCTTCAATAAGCCCAGGTGTCACATTACTTCATCATAGAAACCTTTCAGTGCGCGAAGTGTGAATAGCCTGCAGAGCAGATAGCTGTCGAATGAAACGTCAGCCTCAGCCTTCCTTCTCTGTGACTCAGACAAACTCGCTCTTGCGAGACATGGAACAAAACATATTTCGCTTTGAAGTCACCGCTGCGATTGGAGCTGAGCGGTTTATGCTGAAAGTCGGTACACAAGGGACCATCAGGCTCACCCATCTGCAACAATGGTCATTGTGTCTGACAAGCTTCGCAGAGGAAACCATTGATGCCAATGATAGAAAACTTTTCCGTCAGTAATTTTGCAGAAGAAATTTTGACCCTGTGTCAAGAGAGAGCTTTTCCATCAGGCTGACCTGTCGTCCGATCCAAACCTCATGAATAGTTTGGTTCTGACAGAATTTTGCTCTGTGACAGCCATGAATTAAATGAAAACATTTGCAACAAAAAATCCAAACACTGTCGAGTTTTCCGTGACCTTCCCTCCACTGGCTCAATGTTCGATGTCGGCTGTCTGCAGGTGTTCTCTTTTGCCATGAGTCTGCTTGGTTGCTCTGGCATGTGCTCTTGAGTGCCCAACACATGTTCCTACAGATTGGGAGATGCAAACAGACTGAGAAGCTCTTTTTTGCGGAACGATTCTGACCTCAGATTTGTTTTCCTTTTCACCATTCGTCGAGTTTTGGCGGTTTGACAAAGGTTGTTACAAAAAGAACTCCATGTTCCCAGTCGATCGACTTGAACTTGCCTTCAGTCGTCATCACCCGGAACCAAACAAAGTTTGCATCACCAGGGTGAACAAGGACAACTTTCAATTTTCTGCATCAGCCTTCCACGTGACATGTTTGTTCAGGCTTGCTGACCAGCCGACCAGTTCTCCAACTCCTGGCTCCAACACTGACTTTTGTTCGTGGAGGTTATTTCCAGACGAAATCTCGTGTTCGCCAAGGCAGAAGTTCTCCACTGAGTTTTCTTGAGCCCGCTCACCCCATTCTGTGAGCGTCTCAGGTCTCTCGGCGCTGATGGGTCGGTGGACGGGAATGCGCATCAACCTGCACCGCGCGCGCCCACCGCCCTCCGCAGGGCTTGTTTACGGGACTGATAAGCTGCACGCTGCTGGCAGTCGAAGCCCAATTTACTGAATGCAGGATGAACAAGCAAATGATACGCCTGATCAATGTTGTGTTTTCAATTCACATACAGTTGAATCAGTTTGAGAACCTTCCTTTCGCATTTTCTGAAGGTTACCTTTGAAACACCCAGACGTGTTTGTGTGAAGATCGTCGGATTTTCTTTCTGCTCCCTCCCCTGTACAACCACCATGGAAGCAGTGCGGAAACCACATCTGCAAGACTCGGGGTGAAAGATTCCCAGATTTACTGTGTTTGCAGTGATAAGGAGAGCTGACAACCTCCGACGCACCAACTGTGCATCAAAAGCCCACAACAAAATAAATAGTTGGAGCTGAACTACTCCCACTTGCACAAAGTTTGCACGTCTGATGTAGTTTTGTGGTCCAAGTGCCTGGCCACAATCAAGCTGATAACGTGGGAACAATCGCGCATTCAACACAGAGAATTGTCAACTTCAGTGGGGCAACATTTTATTCAATTGGCCAAGCCTTGACCTCTGGGGTGGTGGTGGGAGGGGAGACTCCTACAGAAAAATGACCACTCGGCCTCTTGCACATGCAGGTGAAACAAATCTCGAAACGTACACTGGACGGACATTTTCTTGTCGGTAAGAGAGTGAACTCGCTCAGTGCTGGATCCACCACGGAGGGCGTTGTCGTTGTCATTGCCAAGTTGTCTGTGCACGCACAAAAGATAATAATTTGTCTGCGGAAATGAACTCAATTTAGAACGCTCACTCGTACATGAACATCTCTGTGTCCCAGGTGTGACACCGTTTGAAAATCGGTCGTTTTTGGGAATGATGGCCTCTGCACAGGAGGCGGTTCTTCACCTGCCGGATGAGCTGGTGGCCTTGAGCCACGGATTCTCCCTGGACATAGGTAGCTCTCTCAAACTGTTCAATGTGTTTGCAAATCCATTGTGTTGCAGTGTTTCCACAAAGAACCACGTTTCTGCAAGACAGACACACCAATTGTAACGTTTTGTTTCAGGTGGTTCAATTGCCAAGCTTCTGTACAGATCTAAAGAAGATTATGAAGGAGGAAAACGCAAGGACTCTTCAGTACGTGTGACATTTTTATTTCAGATTAGTTTTCAAAAATGCATGCAAGTGTATGTGGTGCTGTGTTCGCCTTTGACAACGTCAATTAGGTGGAACTTTTTCCCGTGCATTTGTAATGAGACTCCCCCGTGACGCACAGAAAAATTTACGAGAACTGGGCAGGCTTGAATTCGAACAAAAGGAGACCGACTTGACTGTTGAATGAAGTCTCTGCGTCGCTTCAGTCGGAGGGAGGAGTGCGCATGGTCAACTTCCCGCGCGACGACGTGGACGCCGTGATCAGGACCCTGAAGGAGTCATGTGACCTGTCACGTGACGCGCACGGCGTCGCGCACGTCTACTCCACCGGCTTCGGCGGCAGTTTCTACGCGCGAAAATTCGAAGAAGAGCTGGGCGTGAAGTGTGTAAACTTCCCTTGGTCGTGCATTTCTATAGACCGCCTCGCGAAATATTCCGTGTCTTCCATTTACGCGTTGTGGCCAGCCGAGTTGACCAAAATGGACGACTCCGCCCACTTAGCCCTGTGTCCAACCCAGGGACAAAGTCGCGCGATTTTACCGGCGGCTGGCCGCAGACGTAAAAGGAACAGGCCCAATAAGGGCGGACGCACATCTGATCGGGCTGGAACATCCCGACGGGCCAGTGAGCCCAATCCGCACCTGATTCACATGATGTTCAGGCTGTGTACCAATCAGTGGCACACTGCTTCAGGCCAGCTTCAGGCTAGCTTTGGGCTGGGATATTCTATGTGCTTTTGTTTTTTTTTTACAAAACATGGGATGTTCCATATGCTTTTGTTTGACACAAGATGTTTCATGTGCTTTTATTTTTTGCTGAACATAGGATGTTCCATGTGCTTTTGTTTTTTGCTGGATATGGGATGTTCCATGTGCTTTTGTTTGCACAGGATGTTCCATGTGCTTTTTTTGTTTCACATGGGATGTTGTTTTTTGCTGAACACAGGATGTTCCATGTGCTTTTGCTTTTTTGCTGAACACAGGATGTTCCAATATTGCAGAGTTGAAGTACAAACAAAAAGCAGAAGAATCTGTTCCTTGGTTTGTTTGCTGCTGAAAGTCATCTACATTTTTGCAGCTGGAAATTACAGTTGCCAAGGAATATCTCATTAAAATTTAAGCCTGACTGGTCTTCAGCCCAATTCATTCGGTCCTCATGCATACTCATTGGTTCAGAGCCTGATTGGGCTGACCAGCCTGACCAGGTGTGTATCACTCCATAGGGAACAATGCAACACGAACATCCCAAAGCTGGCCTGAAGCCAGCCTGATCCCAAAGCTGGCCTGAAGCCAGCCTGATGCGAAACTGACGTTGGGATGTTCTCCAGCCCGATCAGATGTGCGTCCGCCCTGAGCAAGAAATGGGTTTGTTGCGAATTCTAATTGACCTTGTCCTGTTTTGTGCATCAGAATGCACAATGGGTCGGAGTTCGACTTCTTCGCTCGCGCTTTCACCGAGCTGGTCCGTCACGTCCCCAGAGATAGGGCTTTCCTGCCGCTCAATCAGGATGGTAAGCATTCAGAACACATACAAGAAACGAAATTGTCTTGAAGAATGATACCGGCGTGTCAGGTGGATCATCCACGTGTCTCGTGTTGTTTTTCTCGAAGCCATCACATCAGCGGAGAATCTAATTGCCCGGTTCAAGAAGATGGACGGCCCCGTTGGAGGAAAGGAAAACGAAGACATCCCAGAGCCGTACACCCTTCCGGAGAACCTGGAGGACATCTTTCCCTGCCTCCTCGTCTTGGCTGGATCAGGAAACCCGATTCTCCGGGTACGTCGTGCAGATCTTGTTGAAAAGTTGTGGACGCATTACACAGGCGCGCTCTTGGATTCTCAACCACTGACTGCCTTTTGCTAGATGGAGAGATCTGGCACCTACAAGATTCAGACGGACTTTCCTGTGCTCGGGGGCAGGTTCATGCTCGCCTTCAGCAAGATGTGCTGCGGAGTCGAGGTGAGATGTGGATCCGTGCCCACACACAAAAGGTGGGGACAGGCTTGTTCCACGCAGTTTCTGTTCGGCCCGATTGAGATCTATGTCCCTGAGTCAAACTTCGCTGTTCTGCAGAGTTTTGATGAGATGGAGGCGCTGATCGCCGGGAGCGACCAGGGCGCGTCGTGCGACGCCTTCCCGCAGGACCTGGTCCCTGCCAAGTCCACGGCGCAGCGGGACGCCGCCGCTGGTCTGTTCTCGGGGAGCTGAAGGGTGGGCAAAATGCGCAAGCGCCGAGAGGGATGACTAAAAAGACACCGAGGATTGAGGTCAAACTGGTCTGTGTGAAAAATGTTGGGTATGCTCAGTATACGTGCAGAACGTTCGTCAAGACGGTTTGCAACTTAGTTGAACAAGGAGGAAATTCTGTTTTGGGTCTGCCTTCAGGCGAAGAAAAGGATATTTACCAGCGTCTGGCGTCTATTGAGAGTAAGGCGGAGACAACGGCCCCATACAGAGTGTTTCCGTTCGGGAAAGGCACCATGCCCAGCTTCAGTGAGTGACCTTCCTTGCAATGTCGACTGTTTCTGTCGTCAACGGGAACAACTTTGAGAACAATCGGATCCAGGTTTTCAAGCCCAGTGTAACTTTGGCAATTGCAGAGGAAGCATCTAAAGGCGACATATTGTACAGCATGCAGCGCAGCGTGGCCGAGACCCTGGCGCAGGCCACCTTCCTCATGACATTCAGGTTCCTCCTCATTGTTTTTCTCTGTGTCAAAGGACCTGGTATGAGGTTCCGTTTTCAGAACAAGAACAGAAAAGTGTGTTTGGCAGGGATGAGAGAGGCTTCATTCATTGCACGCGAAATTTGGTCTGAGACCAACGTCCAAACATCCAAAGTGTCCAGTGCATGGGTCACAACTGCTCTTTTCTGGCTGTACAGGGAGGGCGTCCGCAACGTGTTTTTCTCAGGCAACTTCGTTTCAACGCCTCGGGTCCAGTATTTCATCACGGAGGCCATCCACGGCATGAACATGAAACTCAAACCGGTGAGTGAGGTTGTCAAAACAGACGTATTTGCGCGTAGAACTCCGTGGATTCAGACTTGAAGTGGGAGCAACTTCAACTTTGAATATGAAACACACACACACACACACACACACGCAAGAACGCGCAGGAACAATTCAATGCACTGTGTAACGGGTCCTATTACTACTCACACACACATGTACACAAACGTTTTGTTGTCAGACGCTGCCTTGATCAGGGGGTGGAAAACATAAATGTGTTGGGTTCGAGCTCTCAGTCCCTTTGGATTCTTGAAAGAGAAAGGCCCCCTGGCAGATCCACAGTGAGAGGCAGGTGGGACCAGAGCTTGTCCTGGCTGGAGTTTGACCATTGAAAGGGGGTTCTAGTTTCACCATTAATCCAAAACACGAGCTGGATCTTCAGACCTTCCGTGTCGCACAAGCCCTGACCAATCCCACGCGTGGGTTTGTGAGGGTCTGGGACTTGTATGTCCTCTTGCTTGTTGGTTGCATCCTGAACAAAAAAGTACAGATTCTTGAAAGGTGAAGAGTGGACTGATTTTCTCAATGTTCTGTCGCTGAAGGATGAGAGACGCAACTTCCGCTTCGTCCGGAACGGAGGTCACCTCGGAGCCATCGGCGGCTTCTTCTTCAGCCAACCAGAGGACACGCCCAAACACTGAAGCGCTTCAGAGGCTCATTGGCGAGGAGAAAGATGAGAGAGTCACAAAAGAGGTTCATGAAACTGCGCGAAAACAGGAAAGGAAGGCGAGTTGAAAGAACTTCTCAGGTTTTTCATCAGAAGTTGAAGATCGCTGACCACAGCAAACATTTTCCGACATTTGCAATAGTACGAAAAATTGTTCTCGCTGCTAGTTGAATTGATTGATTCGAGCACAACTGGTCTTGCCTGTCCATGCTAAGGAACAGTGGCCTTTGTGAAGAGGCACTTGAGTTTTTACAGGAAAAGGATCAAGTCCCAAGAGGTTTTTTTCAACCATTTACAAATTTGCTACAATTTTCAAGCCGTAACTGTTGTGCAATGGATAAGACAAAGAACGCGCAGACACAACGCCGCATTGATATCATTCTGAAATTCAAACTCGGATGGCGTTGGTGTTCGATGCGATGCCGGGGCCAACGACGGGTACGGAGTTTCCGTTCACCATGTTCCCGGCGACGTCCAGATCGGCGGTGATCTGCCACTCGCTCCCTCCACAATCCGGGGTCGGCTGCTGGTACCTGCGCAATGAACGCTGAGGCGTCAGGAATCCAGCTCACAGCACAAAGAGAAAAATGTGTCTTTCTGTGGGTCAATCTCTCTGGGTTTGGTTCTGCAGGTCTGGTTCTGTAGGTCTGATTCTACAGGTCTGGTTCTGCAAGTGCGGCTGCATGGGTGTCATTGGGCCCAGACCTGTAGCACAAGATACACACCCACAGAACTGGACTCAGATCCATAAACAGACCTGGACCTAGGCCTGGTCAAGAGACTTGGAACACTTGACATTGATCAAACTTGTGAAGATACGTGACAGTATCAGTCAGCAAAACCTTTCGTTCTCTTGGTCTGCTCCGACCACAGAAAGAGAAAGCATTGAGACAAAGGTTCTTCAGTTGATTCAAATTGACAAATTTTGCTTTGATGACAGAACCCAAAGTACTGCGCAACTTGACCAACGTAACCTGACCCAGACTGTCACAGCCAGAACCAAACCCACGGAACCAGACCTAGACTGGTGCAACTGGGGTGTCCAAGAATTCATTGCGAGTCTGGTTCCTGGAACAACTTTCCAACTCAGTACTGCCACGGTACAATGATCAAATTGGCAGTGACCCCTGCTCAATTTTCTGCCCGAGCAGTAGGACTCATGAACACAATTGAACGAAGTCCAATGGTCCAGTTAATTCTGACAGTGAGTGTCAATTCCAAAGAGTCGCGAATGTTGAGAACCCAGGGAACCGGGGCCCTACTTCTGCGTACCTGTACGTGATACTGTGACCGACCCTGTCCAGAGTTCCAGACACCACGGCTGTTGTGCAGTAGGGTGTACTCTTTGATCCTGAAAGAGAAACATAAAACATCAATTTTCGCATTTGAGCGGGAGATTCCTTGCAGAGTTCAGACAAGCTTCATTTGCATTTTACTCAACCTGTGAACTGGTCACAATCAGTTCCTGTGAATGACAGCAGCAAAGTGTATCTGGTGCTTGTCGGTTCAAAACTGTAATGAACACTGAATTCTTGATGTGTGTCACACGTATCGCAGGCACTGCCACCGAATCCCAGGTCACAAGTGTCACAAGTTCCAGCAGGACCGAAGTTTGCGGCGCAAGAGTCACAGTTTTGTCCAGCCCAACCTGTCGCACAGGTGTCGCAGGAAGGTCCAGCCCAACCAATGTGACAAGTGGAACATGCTGGTGGATCATGGCAATGTTCTGAAACTACAGTCAACACAAGGATTAAGTGACTTTTATCTCACTGCAAAAATCACAACAGGGCTGAAATGTTGCTGGCAAGCTTTGTGTACAGGAACATGACAGTTTCAAATTGAGTTTTTGTTTCACTTGAGGCAACAAAGGACCACTGCCACAAGTTCAAACGATAAACTTGACTTCACCGATCGAGGTGATTGACACTCAACTTGCTTTCAGAAAGAGAGAACATGTAGATCTACACTATTTGAAAACCAGCACGGGATATGGATGGGTCGACGTACAGGAAGCCTGTTGTTGTCGTTCAGAACATTTTGTCAAGAATCGGGATGAAAAAATTCTTCAACCGGTGTAACAGGCACTTCTAACGACCAGGAACTTTTGACGACCAGTCAGAGGATGTCAAAAATCTCTAAACTTCTTGGTGTTTTGACCACCAGGTCACTTTTGACCAGTGGTCAATTTTGACCCCCCAATTTTCACTCACAAGTTGGCAAAAATAACCAGGTATTGTTGACTACTGGTGGTCAAAAATGCCTGAAGTTTTAATTTGGGGATTGTTGACTCCTTGTAAAGTTCCCAGGTGGTAGTCAAATATACCTGGGTAAGTTCAGAAATTTTTGACAGCTGGTGGTCAAAACTACCTAAAATTTTTGATATTTTTGACAACATCGCCAAAAAGTTCCGGACATCAAAAATACCTGAGACACCGGGATCTGATCTGAAGACGTTGTAGCCTGTTCCAGCTGTCCAAGAGATATTCTGGGTTCCTCCCGGGGTTGTCAAGATTATGACGCATTCGCCTTTTCCTGTGCTGAACTCCTTGTGCTGAAATCCTGCACAGGAGCCTCGCGTAGAACATCTGAAAGCAGTGAAAAGTGGCTCAAAACAGAATTTGTTTGTTTGCACGCACTAATTGTGCTTTTCCTGCATGAGAATGATGCCTTCTTCCCACCTGGTTGACTCACCTCAGACTGCACGCCAGTTTGGATGGAACCTCTGTCACCACTGACACGTCCCCACGGACTTCCGTCACCTTCATGAACATTGAGTCAGTGATGCCATTTGTGCTGCAAATTTGCTTTACACAGAGGAAAAGGATGAGAGAGCTTAGCATACTTGTCCTGAAGTCCGTGCTTGCCTGGTGGGTCAGCAAAGGCCAAGTCAAGACACAGACTGCTGTTGTATATATGAGTGAAGCCCCAGTAGTGATGTTGTAGTATAGTTTATTGTAGAGTATGAGTTGGAGCTCAGTGGTTTAGGCTACCTTCCTCTATGGTGTCACA
>JAAUXT010106439.1_pt1 | contig 32173 bp, 47 predicted proteins | sample 7278171 | NCBI WGS metagenome assembly JAAUXT01 (sample SAMN14350112, study PRJNA611818) | marine sediment metagenome | isolation source: surface marine sediment (1.8m) | place: French Polynesia: Moorea | collected 2018-08
ACTAAATTCGTGACAAGTTCAGGAAGACTTACCTCATGTTTTGGTTTATCCACCTTTATTTGAATCCTCTGGATCCATTTCCACAATTTCTCACAGAGAACAATAGCCACAAGGCACAACACAATACGTGGTAAGTCTGCCCACACCGTCGGTGGAACCTCCATGTTCAGTCTCTATAAGTGTGAAACCAGTGAGTAAAGTCCGTGAATAATCACGTGCAATTCTGAGTCTCTTCGCAAACATCTGGCTGTCACACTCATGTGACAGTCTACCGAGTCAGGTGCAGTGGTCCGATAACCAATGCAGACTTTTGTGCCGTGCTGTTAGGTCAACCAGAGGAGATCGCACTCTGCGCCTTGAGTACTCTTCTCAAACTCTCAGCCGCTTCCCTATATCCGGGCACCCACACACTCTCCACCACGCCATGCATATTCATTGTTGAGCTATTATTGTTATAGACTAGTCTTTATCTGCCACATACATTCCACACATGCTTTTGCAAAGCTGATTGATTGTGACCCAACAATACAACCTCCAAGTACTACAATATATCACAGTCAACGCTTTCAGGATATGTTGTCGGCAGAACAGACTTTCATTCATATGCTGTTCAGCTGAAGTATAACCACTGCCATCCTTGCAGTCCTTGCAGTAGACGAAACTTTTGGACTCCCCTTGGTGTTTGACACCAAAATGACAGCAACATCCTCAATTTGTTTTTGAGGCAAAATGACAAATTGAGGAACGACAGCCCGTAGAGTTCACTTATGCTCCACCAAAGCGCATTCATTTGCCGAGAATATTTTTGAGTTTTGAGAAGGGACACTTGGTTCTTGTGATGCCTGCGACTCGCAGCTGGGTCCACAGATAATTGAGCAAACGGAAGAGATTTGTCGGCCTGTGCACATATTTGTTCTGGACATATGGGTGTGATATCCGTGGAAGGAATCAGTTCCGTTGATGGGAAAAGAGTTTCTTTCAGATTCATCTGAGAGACAGTTTCTCAGCGAATTGCCGTCGTGCGAGGAAGGTTCTTGAGATCCGGAAAATTTCGTGCTATTTTGAGGGTTACCCTTTTGTCCCTTCCCTTGACGAAAGGAGAGAAAAATTAAAAATTCATAAGGATTACTGCCTTTGTTCTTTGCCAAAGCAAGCGTGATTAATGTATTCATTTGACTCATTGTTGCATGTTTCCCGGCTGCTGATGTTCAAAAGTTCTGATGTGAGAAGTAGCGACACAGACACAGAGGAGAAGGCTTTGTTTGCCACATGGGCGGGGAGAACAAAAGTCCTGAAAAGGATTCATAGTCAGACTCCATCTTTTCTAAATCTCCTTCTTCTTTGGCTTGTGTAACACAGACTGAGCTGCACCACGACTATCGTCTGCGATAGAAATGGGAACTCACAGACGTGGAGTAGCATTCGGAGATTTCCTGCAATTTGCACTTGAGTGCGCATAAAGTAGTATTGACGAAGTCGGCCCACTTGGGGAATGTTAAATCTAAATGGCCGACTTAAACATGTATTTTTTTCCAGCAGCAAATCTTGTAAGTTTGAAAGGCTTCATGTCGAACTCCGGAGTCTCGTCCAGGGCGAGCTGACAGAGGATCTTGCCTGTGACTGGTGACATTTTGAAGCCGTGACCTGCAAAGCACAGCAAAAATCTTCCCACGAATTATGCTAATGCTTGTCTTGCAAGTCTTGCATATCATGAAAACTGTCAAAGAACATTCCTGCTGCCAAAATCGTATTTTCTCCTCGCACGACGGAGAGCGGCAGAAGCCGTGGTCACAATTACCCGATCCCGCCCAGGCTGAAACGGACTCTGCGCATGTAACACCATTAACCGTAATTGTGTGGCACCTGAAAACCCGGCTCCGATGACAATGTGACTGAAACGCGGATGTCTGTCCAGGACGAAATCTGAATCAGGAGTCATCTGCGAAAAAAAGATGCCCAAGTCAGTATCATGCTGCAGCTTTCAACATGTTTTGCGAGTCGTGTTACTTCTTTTTTTTCGTCTGGCAGAACGCACGACCAGTTGCCTTGAGACCTGACTGAACAAATTAACCCGTACCGTGTACATGCATCTCTCGATGACCGCGGGTGTGTCCTCGACATCTGGCAGATGTTGCTTGATGATCCGACTGCAGGCGGTCAGGTCCCAGTCGTCCGACACGCTGTCCCGCGCGTCCGGGTCCACGTCGAACCCGTAGTGCACGCTCAGCTGCAGAACCAAGGGAAACCGTGGATTTCCATTCTGGGGAGAATTGTCTTTGACTCAGAGAGTATGCTTTGACTTTGTTCTCAGATGCGTGAGACTTTACCTCCATCAACAGAGAAGACTTTGAATCCACAGCAATTGCTGAAACAGCGTTTGAAAGAGGAAACCTCTTTGCTTTTTGCTGCATTCCTCCCTCCTCTGAAGTCTAATCTGTGTTGGGAACCAAACTGTCTCGCGAGGCGGACTTTCCTGCAGACTCCTAACAGTTGTTGCCGTTGTGTTGAGACCTCCAGTCACGAGCGTCATGACCCAAACAATACAAGTGCTAACTCCGGCGGGATGAACCAGCGGAAATGCAAGACGGCAACAACCTCAACTTTTCGTGTGTGACGTGGGGTGTGAAGATATGTTGACCCAGCCTGCCCGAAAGCCCACTGGTGAGGCTGAAACTTTCAAAGTGCCAAGCAATCGTTGTTCGCGACAGAGAAGGTTGAGTCAAAGACTCCAGGAAGCACACTGTCTCCTGCTTTTTGCAAAGAATCCAAACACAGCGAAAGCAAAGAGTCTGATCAACGTGCTAGTTCAGCTCGTCTTCCTTCTCGCTGTTTCTTTTCTGTCTCCAATTCCGAACCAGAAACAACTTCACGTGTGTGCGATGGCCCATCATCATGCTCACGCAAGAAGACGATTCTCCCACCGCAGGCCCGAACCAGCTGCCTCGGAAACTTTACCAATCACAGGAAGCGCACGCACCTTGATCATGCCCGGGTACTCGGTGCAGGGCACGGAGTAGATGTTGTGTCCGTCGGCGGCGTGCAGGAGGCGGATGATGGGGCAGCGGTCCGCCTCGAGGCCGCAGCGCCGCCGCAGCCGCCAGTAGAACGTGCTCACCCGCCACGGCTGCCAGCGCCAAGCAGTGCCAGAGAATCACAGAAAACAACAGTAACTTCCAGCAAACTATGTGTACTGACACAGGTATGAGAGCCTGAAACACCAGCGGCTCAGTGGATCGTGCATTTCATTGTGAACCTTTCTTGACAACAAGGGACGAACAAGACTGCCAGGTTCACCTGCAGGGGCAGACTGAGGCCAAGTGGCTTCAGCATATCTCGTGCCCAGGCGCCCACCGTCAGCACCAGCCTTCTGCACCTGTACTCGCCCCGACTCGTTCTGACCATCACCGGGTCCCCAGGGACGATGTTCAGCACTCGCTCGCAGTCGTGGATGACGCCTCCGTTCTGCTCGAAGACTTTCTGCAGAGACAGACAGTGAGGGTCCTGCTTCTCTGCACTGCACGGCACACGCTGCAATTCCAAACTGCAAGACTGCACAAAGAGAACAGTGACTCCACCACAAAGGGAAAGCTGACCTGAAAGGACTTTACCGCCTTGTCCGCATAAATGACACCCCCTCCAGGTTCCAGGAGCGCTGTGGAGTTGTCCCTCACTCGTATCATGGGGAACTGAGCGCAAATCACTGGATGTCAGCTTGGTAAAGGTGACCTTGCACTTCTGCAGGCTTCTCTCTGCTGGCTCCCCGTTCTTCGGATCCAGGGCGACATAAAGCACTCCTGTTTGACTGAGAACAATTGTGGAACACTGATACCTCTGGACGAAAACTGAACAAAACGTTTCTTGCTTCTGACACAACTGTAGTACGTACTTGAAAATTTGGTTCTGAGCTTCTTCCTCAAGCTGTCGCCAAAGCGCCACCGATTCTTCTGTCATCGTCGAGTAGTACGACTGCTGGACGGTGTAGCCGACCCGGAGGGTCCTGCTGTGCCCGTGGGAGCTGCCTCGGGTGTGTGGCAACGAGAACTGACGGCGAAACAAATCAGTGCTGAAAAATGTCTTTTTTTTGTGTTTGGTCACGCAACAGGACTCATTCCAGCGAACAGGTCTTGCAGGCCATTTTGATCGAAAAAGTTGCCAATTCAACTGGGTTGACAGAAAGAACGACGTGGTCAATGAACCTGCAAGATTGGCCCCAACACACGCAGTCCCAATGAGGGACAATTCAAGAAACTCTTGAGCACACAAACAAAGAGTTAAAGGATTCCCAGCCAGGTTGTCCTTTCAAGTGCTCGATTGTTTTCGTCCGGTTGATCTGAAAATCTTCTGCCATCAATTTGCACGGGGTGACTGTGTTTGTGGAACCCTGACCATGGGTAGTCAGAAAAACGTGCCAAGGAAAGACAGTGGTGCCATGCACTTCTCCGATTTCACCTTTGAAATTTCTTGGACGACGTCTGCTCATTTTACAGACCAAAGGTCAAACTTTCACAACAAAAAACATGTTCAGAATCGGTCCTTTTCACAACGACTCAATCGTACCTGGTCAAGCAGCAAAGTTCTTCGGCCATTCTTTGCCAGATGGTAAGCCGTGGAGGACCCGATCACTCCAGCTCCAACAACGATGGCGTCATACACACACAAATCGTCTTCTGCCATTTTCTGATCTTGGGTGCGAACTTTGTCACAGAAGGATCCAATATCGATTCTCTCGATCGGTTTTTAGTCAGGTCCTCAACACCCAGATATACAGTGCACACATGTTGCAAGGGAGACAAGTCCACAAAAATTAGAACAACGCCGTTCTGGTGACACTGTTCTTGAATTAAGAGCAAGGTCATTTGTTTGGCAAGTTGATTCAGCACTAACAGACATTCGAGATGGTCGAATGAGCTGAAAAACAAATCCGAAATCCACAAAAAGTCTGCAGGTTCAGTGTGTGGAACCTGAACGTCAGGAAAGGAACACCTTCACAGAACCTTCACTTCAAATTGAATTCCGAAAGGAGAATCCAAAGGAAAAGTACTTAGATGTCCACGAATGTCAGTATCAGGCTCCACTAAAGCAGCAGGCACCAACCAGCGTTTGTCTTCTTTTGTTTCCCTAACTTGTCCAGAGCTTCTTTCTTGGCCTTTGCATCTTGCAGACATTTCTCCATGTCCTTCAAGTTGAGCTTTTTGGCGAGCTCCAATGCCGTGAGACCTTCCTGCAAGCACAGGAAACTGACGTTGACTTGACTCTGGTTACACTTTGAAGAAACAACAAAACACTCCTCACTGAGTCAGACCATGAACAGGTTCTGCACTCACGTCGTTTCTGAGCTCCGTGTCCGCTCCCTTCATGATGAGGTACTCCACGATCTCTTTTTCGTTCCCTTCTGCAGCAATATGCAGCGCCGTGTGTTTTCCCTGCGAATGACGTTCAATTTCATCCAAAGCGATCCTTTGGTTGATGTTGCGAGAAAAAAAATTGCAAGTTCCGCGTTCCTTCGCAACAGGGAAACCTTGGTTTGCGCGTTGATGTCTGCACCGAACTCGAGCAGCAAGTCTATGCAGGCGATGGTGTCGTCCACATCTCCCTCTCTGCCTCCTGTGGCCAGGTGGATGGGATACAGTCCACCCTGAAAAACTGTGTGTGTGCATTTCGCTTTGCAGGGCGCAAAGCAATTGTTTGCTTTGATCAGTGATCAGCGACAGGAACGTGCTAGGAGCTAGAACAGCTGTTCTGTTGTTCTACAGTGAACAGCTGTCCTTCAGGAAGTTTTATCCTGTCAATCAGTAAGCAACTTAGGTTTGTCCAACGATACAAGAAAAACTTTCCTGGGAAATGACGTTGAATGTGACAAAGAGGTGAAGCATTGAGCTGTTGACACCTCTTTTTGCGCTTTGAAAAATCAAAGGTCTGGAAAGAAACTCTTTTGGTACTCTCTGTGGAGCTGATTTATCGCACCACCTTGGGCATTCGAGTCCTCCCAGGAAAAGCGACAAACAGATTTGATTGACACAGGGAACAAACGCGGTTTTCTACCTCATTCGGCGTGTTGACTTTCTCTGAATTTTTCTTCAATTCAGTCCTGATGTCTTCCACTGGTTTTGACGTCACCCATTCGTGGATGTTGAATCTCTGCAGTGATTAGCAACACATGTCCAGTACTGCAGGTGAGAATTTATCCAGTCTTCAATTTTCACAGCACGCGTGTGAACCCTTACGGATCGCTCAATTCGAACCGACACCTCAAAGCCTTTCTCGTGCGGTTTGACCAAAAATGTGAATGCAAAGCGGTGCTCAAGGCAACTGCGGTGCGAAGTACCTTGTTTACTTTGCTGGAGCCTGTTGATGAGTGAGGGGGATGGGCGGGGGGACATGGGCACGGGGGACACGGGTGGGGGAACATGGGTGAGAGGCCTTGGGCAGGGGGGACACGGGCGGTGGGACATGGACAGGGGAGCATGGGGACATCTGACCTACAAGTCACGCCTATGCCGCACTACCACCAGTTGCTTGCTCTCAAGGGACTTTGCACAATGAACGCAAGGTGGGAGGGAACAAGCCTCGTGACACAGGAAAATACAACCAGAAATGTAAAACAGCTGGGTACAAATTGACCGATCCAATCTGTTCAAGAACGTACCAGTCTCCCTAAAAGTTCCAGAATGTCGTCGTAATTTCGTTCCTCAGCCAACTGTGTTGCATCCTTCCCATCCTGAAGACGCACTGAGAGGAGTGAGTCAAAGCAAATGGAATCAGGAGATAAACCAGATTTTTGAAAAAGAAAATTTGCATTTTCTGACTCACAAGATCTTTGTAGGTTGGGTCCGTGCCCCATTCGAGCAGTATCTCCGCCAGTCTGTACTGCACTTTGTCCACGCGAAGTTGATCGCCTTTGATGACCAGATTCAGAGCAGTGTCTCCTTCCTGGTTTTGAAGTGAAATCTGCAGTCAACTGTTGTGACAGTCTCAGAGAACGTGTACTTGCAGGAGTAAGTGTACGAACATAATCTGTGAGATTGACGTCCAGCTTGTTGTTCTTCAGGAGTCGGAGGATCTTCTCTTTGTCGGCGCTGTAGTGCGTGATGACGTAGTGTATGGGACCTGCTCCCTTCTGAAAAGGTGTATTTTTGAGTGAAACATCGTGGGATATTTGTGCACCCTAAATGCGTCATCAAGAATGGAGATTTCTGGCTTCTTCCCGGGTAGATGCTGAAGAGGCATTTCCCACCTCATTCACGTGGTTCACGTTGGCTCCTCTCATGACGCACAACTTTGACCTGTCGAACGATCCTTCCTGGATGGCCACAATCAATTTTTCCTGCAAGCAAATGAGCAAGTTGATCACTTACGTGTCCATTTGTGTTTGTGTGAAAACATCATGTGTCCACGTGGTGGAATATGTGCAAACCAACCCCGAAAAGTTTGGCATTGCGCTCAACGTAGAAATCAGTGGCATCTTCCAACGACCAATCTTCACCAAAGAGTGTGCTCAATTTGTAGAATCCTCTCTCTAGTGCGATGTCGTAAGCATTCCGTAATTTCTTTGAAAAAGAAATTCGAGTTTTGGTTCTGACGGAGAGTTAATTGGCGCAATAGAAGGGAACAAACAGGTCCAACGTGTTGAAAACCCCTGAGCAAAACTCATGCCATCTTTCAACACCAAAATTTCCAAAGATCCCTCTTGCTTTGGTCTCACGTCCCAGCACGAGTACGAGGACGTGCAATTTCCCTTCTCCTCAACTCCGGCGCCACCTGGTTCCTGCAGGAGACGTCTGCGTTTTTCTTCAGCAGCAGCAGCGCCACGTCCTCGACGTCCGGAGGGTCCAGGTGCGCGACGGCGACCGTCAGCGCCGTGTCCATTTCCGGGTTGGACTTCCGGTTCACGGCGGCGCCGGCCTGAAGCAACGCGTCCACTACGAAGACGGTGTGGTCATTGTGAACGGCTGAGGCCAGATGCAGACTCGTCACTCCGTGCTGTTTAGAACACACAAGGCATTTGAGAAGAAATCCTACGCAGTCTGCGAGTATTTTTGCATTTCGTCGTTTTGTCGATGTGGTTCCCTGACTGATACCAATCTGCGTTGACCAGGAGAAAGGACTCTGTGAGATCTGGTCCACTGCAGGTGTGGCAGAACTGGAGAAAAAAAGACTGTATTTGTTCGCACTCTCGGCTGAAGTTAAGAACGCAAATATTTCTCACCTGCTCTTCATCAAGACTGATTTTGTCTTTGTCTTCGAGAATCTCGGTGACTTTGTCCAGTTGTCCATCCGCGCAGGCTCGATGCAGACCGTGGTAATCTTGACAATGCGAGAGAGATCTTGGTTCGATTGTTTTGCGCAAAGGGCCAAACACGAATTCGGTTCTGTGCTTTTGTGACAGTTGTTCAAGTGCGTGGCACTTGCAGAGTCGAAATTTTCTCTTTTCAGAAAACGAGACGAAATTGACGACTCTGGTTGAAAAGGTGACAACTGAACAAAAAACGTCACACGTGCCAAACTATCACAAATCATTCGCCTTGAGCCACGAAAACTCCGCCAAGCGTGAACTTCACCAAAACCACAGATGCTTCTTGTAATGTTTCTTTCCAATACCTTTGAGGCAGCGCTCAGACAGGAATTCCGTGTCGTCCTCATTCAGGCCCACACCGTCTTTCAGATGTGCGCGCAAGTTGTCCATTCCTCTGTTCCAAGATTGACAACTACACTAGAAACCCAAAAAGTACAGCGCATCGCAAAAGTGAAAAGGCAAGAAGTCTCTTCTGCCACAAAGACCTGAAAAATTTGGACCACGCATACGGATCCTTGCCAGAAAAACGCAAATGAAACCAACACGAGCAGAAGAAGATCCATTGCAATTCGATACTCTGACCCATGCATTTCTGTCTTTTTGGGTGCTTGGAAATAGGCACTGTTTTTGGTTGGAAAACGCCTTTTCTTTTTCATGCTGTTAGATCTACTTCAAGATAGACACTCTTGCTTTTGTGGAGATGGAATTTGAAAATGTTCACTGCCTAACAGTTTTGGGAAATGTGGAACACCAATGAAATGCGATCCTGCAGCACTTGAAGATCAAGCAGCGGAGTCTTTTTCCAGTTCTTGTTTGAGAAGTCTGTTTTCAAAGAAAATACACTTGTGTTTGCCCTGTTTTGGCAACACGGTGCAAACCGTCTGAACAAGTTACCCCTGAAAAAATGTGAAGCGGCAGAGCAAAGACCTGATGCTGACACCAATCAGGTCGGCATTGAGGTTGCGACAAACTCAAAAATGTGTCTGCAACTTTGTTCATGTTGATCTCAATTTCTTTCCTGTCCCCCTTTGTCAATTCAACGCCTTAAGTGGAGCGAGGTAGCGAAGGGCAATCAGATCTGCCTGACTTGTTTCAACAATGTTTGTGACCAAGGCAAAGAAGGGTGCAAGTTCAGACTTCACAATGTGTGGTTGACTGGAGCACCTCGCACGCTCTGAAAATTTGAAGGCATCACTGCGATGCCAGTTTGAACAAGCATCAACACAAGTACACTTTCTCCTTGCTCGACAAGTGGCGAAGACATTTTCCTTTCCATTGCCTGTTTGCACTGGATACAAACACGCACAAAAGTATGGATTCGTGAGGAGGGCGGTGCACATGTTTGTGATTCTGGACCATCAGCGACATGTTCTGGCTGTGCCGCAGGCGCAAGCGAGTAGGTGAACTTTTGAGAATTACTCAGAAGCAGATGATTCGTACTCGTGAGCAAGAACGACAAGGAATTCGACAAGATGCACGATCGGGATAGTTTGTGTATACGAGTGGCAGTCGTACGACAGTGGTGGTGTTGGTGGTTGTGGTTGTGGTGGCTGCGGTAGTGTTGGTGGTGGTGCATGTGTGTGTGTGTGTGTGTGTGTGTGTGTGTGTGTGTGCATGTGTGTGTGTGTGTGTGTATACACGTTCTTGTGGACAGACCAGCAAACTGAGACCTCAGGTTCCTTGGGAGTCCAAAGCACCGTACCAACAAAAAACTCGCAATTGTTCAGATCGACTACTCTGACGAACACGTGAAGCCGGAATGGAACGAGAACGCCAACCCGTTTCGGCCGAGCTGGTCCAGCAAACTGGACTTCATCATGGTCGGACTGGCCTTCCACGTGGCTCTGGGCAACATCTGGCGGTTCCCGTACCTCTTCTTCATCAACGGAGGATGTAAGAAACATGATGAGGCCCAAAATTTGTTTTGACGTTGGCAACAGGGTGTCGACGCGACAGAACACAGGTTTAATTTTTTCTTCGCTGCACTTTCAGGGACCTTCCTGGTGCCGTATCTGCTGTTCACGGTGCTGGTTGGCTTCCCGCTCGTCCTGATGGAGATCGCTCTGGGCCAGTACACGAGCCACGGCGCCGTCGGCTGCTGGGAGATGACCCCTGCGGCTAAGGGTGAACATCCAATTGAAAATAGTATTTTTGGGAAGCGTAAGGAACACAGATGTTCTTTCTGAGATGTTATCGACGGTGCCCCTTGACAAATTGACAGGTCTGGGCGCTGGTATGACCCTCGTGAGTTTCCAGATCAGCTTCTACTACAACCTGATCCTGGCGTGGTCGCTGCTGTACCTCGGACTCTCATTCCAAAAGGACTTGCCATTCAATTCCTGCAACAATACTTTCAACACTCACGGTGAGCGATGCACTTTTCATGTGATTAGGTGCATCTTTCAGACAAAACTTGAGAGATTCATCTGTATTTTACAATGTTTCAATTCAACTTTTTTCTGGCTTTCTTCAGAGTGTGTGTTCAATGTCATAGCGCGAGAGGAGGCGGAGCAGAATATGTGTCACACTTTTGGCACGTATTTGAATCTCACAACTGGATCAGCATGCAACGAAACTTTGCCGAACACCACGTTTCATACTGTGTGCGACAACTTCGTGGAACACTTCTCCGCGAACCTGACCCTTGGCTTCGTTTGCAATGAAACGTTCTTGGACGGACAATTTCATGGCGTGTGCAGTGACCATGACATACCCACGAATTTGACACTTGATTCAATGTGTGCTGATCTGTTTCAAAACGAAACCTGGAGCAACTCATCCTTGCTTTCCAATGGCACATTGGGCCACATGGAGGAAATTAAGGCCGTAGAACACGACGATCACCTCATCTTGCCAGAAGAAGAGTATTTCTTGTGAGAAAGTATTTCTTATCACATTGGAAAGCGGTTCTTTTGTGATCCTTGAGCAGGTCAAGCCCTATTTTCAAAACGGCAACCCAAGATTTGAATGCCATCTCGGGGTGTGCTGGGGTTTGAATGAAGGTGGCCCCTGGTGCATCAACTTGAGGAGACCCCAGGATGTGCACATCTTTTGGCAAAGGGGCCTCTCAACTCAGGCGAGACAAGTCTTCCGGCCGGATTTCTAGGGCTTTGTGTCTCTTTGCTTGGCTCGTGCTGAACATGCAGACTTTTGCAAAACAAAACTGGGTCCAAGTGTCCTTTTTGCGTCTCGTGAACGCAGCACGCACGTGTCTCTGGCAATCCGAGTCACCAAGGATCGTTCCGTCAGACTTTTGGGGGCGTCCTGCATGCCCATCAGTTTTCATTGAAAATTTTCATTTTGTTCTTATTTCTGGTGACAGTTTGAGCGAACCTGCCTTTGTTCCATTTCAGTTACGTGCTGGGTTTTGACGCGAAACGCGTGAGTTTCACATCACTTGGCGGAATGGTGTGGAAAGTGGCTGTGCCCCTGCTCGCGTGCTGGATCATTGTCTATCTGGCCCTGTTCAAGGGTGTCAAGGTTACAGGCAAGGTGAGGTTTCAGGCAAGGCGAATGTCACAATGTTTCGGGACAAAACTTTTTCAGACGTTTTGGACGAAACCGAAGCTGGTTGTCCGAATTGGCTCCATGGTTCCGCTGATCTTGTGCTGGTCTGGTTGCACTTATGTGATTGTGTTGGTCCTTGTTGCACTAATTGCACTGGCCGACGAGCGGTGGTACAATTGGCCCCCAAAAATGGACATCCTTGTTGCAGATCGCATATTTTACCAACTTCGTCCCGCTTATCTTGCTGATCGGTCTGATCGGGTACGCTGCGACTCTCGAAGGCTCCGCCGATGGACTCAAGTTTGCCTTCGGAAAAGTGAGATCACGTTCATAATTGGCGAACTTGATTTCTGTCGCCAACAACGCCTGTGTAAAGATCACAGTCGTGTGCTGAGTCAACTAACCCCCAGGTTGTTTTTGCCTGGGAGGAAGTCCAACCCCCAAAGGAAAGGGGAGGTCATTTTGTTGGGAAATCTCACACCAAGTCACACACAAAGAGGCTGTTTCTTCCTGCTGATTGCAGTTTGAATTGGAGAGACTTAAAGAGCTGCAGATGTGGAGGGACGCCATGGTGCACCTCTTGTTCTCGTTGGGAGTTTCCCTCGGAGGATTCACGACGCTGGCGAGTTACAACACTTTCCACAACAACTGTTTGCAGTGAGAACTTTTTTCTCCTCTCCTTTGCAAGCCTGGAAAACAAATCTGCAGAACAAAATTTTGGGAATCATGCAGGGAAATAATGAACAGAATATGAACCATTTTTGCAGAAAAGTGACATTGACTCCTGCTGCATTTGCGGTTCCTGTTGCAGAGACGCTGTGATTTTTGTGCTGTTCGATCTGGTCGTGAGTCTGATGTCGACAGTGCTGATCTCGTCAGTTGTCGGTTTCCTGTCCATTTACCTGGAGGAACCGATCAGCGAGGCCATGGCGGAATCGGGTATGTCATTCCGTGTCTGCCCATGTGTGATTTGTACCCAAGTATAAGACGCACCCCAACCTTTGACCCGATTTTTTGACGTTTCTGACACCAAGATCCCACCACCAGATACTGTCATTATTTGGCTCATCACACATGTTTGTGGGGCCAGATCACCATTCCAACTGGTGAGGCCAGATCCACCACACCAACTGGTGGGATGCAAACTGAGTTGTGATATTATATTTTGGAGTAACAGGTGGACACTGGTGGGCACAGTATAAAAGAAGCCCTGTTGGTCACTTTGTTCAGATATGAGTGGGGGCCCCGCCACAGCTTTTGAGGTTTGGTCCTGTTTGCATTGCAGGACTCACGATGGTTTTCATGACCTTGCCCTTCGCTGCGAGCAAAATGGCCAATCCTTCAGCGTTGAGCGCCATGTTCTTCTTGATGGTCTTCATATTGGGGATTGATGCACAGGTAAGCACCGTGTGCTTCTCAAACGAAGGGATAACCACCAATGCACACTGCATAGGAGGGGGGCCTCTGACTGGTAACGCTGACGGACACCTGTGGTCCCAAGGCAGAGACCAAATACCGTCCACCTTGGCAGAGTGTGAGAAGCACAGTGGACGAAAGATTTCTGTCCTCACACAACGCCATGAACTCGTGCGTCACAAAAGGACGGCTCCTGTATTCCTCGAGCATTTTTGCTTTTCAGTTCTTTTTGGTGGAAATTGTCTCCACAACCGTGCAAGACTTCTTCCCAACTCTGCAGAAACAGAGAAACAAGAACATTTTTCTCGCCCTGATGTGCATTGGCTTCTTCGTCTTGAACATTCCCTTGTTCACGGAGGTATGGATTCACAACAGACTCTGAGACACCAGACACAACATCGAACACAGCAAGTTCACCAAAGGCAAAATGTGAAAAAAAAGCACGGCGAAAAACTCGTGCGAGTATTTGAAAGTATACGAACGAGAAGCACTCACTGCAGGCAGAGCTGTGTTCCCCACCGTGAACAGGTTCACTCCCAGGGGCAAAAATGGGACTGACCAACTTTTGTTGTGAAACTACCCCACCAGCATGTTTGGTGTTTTGGTTCATTCTGGCGACTGGTCAGGCGAAATGTAACTTGCGGGCCTTACACTTTTCGCTTCAGAATGTCAATTGTGGTGGCCACACCAAAACATGTTCTCGTGAAAAAGACTGTCCAGAAAGATGTTTTTCTCACGCAAACATTATCCAGTAGGGCCAGATGAAAGTCACTCCAGATGAGAAACAAGAGACATCACTCTGTTCACCACCCCAACTGGTGGGGTGTAGATTCCCCCCCCAGCCGGCACATGGCTTCGTTTGTCTCTTGATTTTGGTTCAGCCTTGCATGAACATGAACTTTTTTCTCTGCAGGGTGGGATTCTTGTTTTCTATTTTGTTTTCGCATACGGAGCAGGCAACAACATGTTGATCATAGGATTTCTGCAATGTCTGGTGGTTGGGTGGATTTACGGTACGCTTTTGCAGGACACCATGGATGGAACACACGCCCCGCAGACAGAAACTCATGACACACGTTTTTCGCGCACGCACACACAGTTTTCACACACGCGCGCTCAGGCATGCAAAAAACGCAACCGTCGTTGCGTGCAAGCATCCGGCTCGAGAAATCTGCAGGTCACGAACATTTGAGACTTTTGGCGCTTTGTTCCACAGTGGAACAACGCGTACACGTGGCACGTAGGATTCAGAGTGCACATGTTGGTCTCATTACACCACGAAGAGCGTCCTGTGCAAGAACCATCACTGCATTTGGTTTTACTGGTTTGTGAAAAATATTGCAGAACACAAAATTGTTTCGCAAGCCTGTAGAAATGCACAGGTAAATATCACCCTACAAGGTACATGATTCTGCGTGCTACGAGGGAGTTTTTTTAAGTCGGGTTCGTCCTTCAATAAATGAGGTTCACATTTTGCAGATAAGAAAATGACTTTAATGGTGAACAAAACATATGCCAACAGTCATGCCATTGAAATGCCAACATGCCAACATAAGAACAAATGTCCCAAAAGTGGACTTTGAATAAATATCATACAAACAGATGTTGAACTCATTCGGAATCACTGTCTTCCTCGCTGTGGCCGAATTCAAACTCCAATTCATGATCACCAAGGGGGTCGATGGGCAAATGCCTCCCCTCAAAGTACTCTCCTTTGGCTTTCAAACACTTCATCCACCTTACAGGGAGACTGTTGATGGCACCTGCATAATCTTGGACAGGAATGTGCTCAAGAGTCCTGGAAATTGCTGTTCTTAAGTCTGCCAAGTTCCTGTGCTTGTGCCCACGCAATTCAGACTTGAGGCGAGGGAAAAGAAAAAAATCGCAAGGCGCAAGATCAGGGGAGTAGGGGGGTGTGGCACCATGTCTATTCCACTGCTCCCTATCAGTGCAAGGGTGAGGACTGATGTGTGGGGACTCACATTGTCATGATGGAGGAGGAATTTATGGTCCTCATTCCTCCCCCCCCCCCAAAGGTGTGGCCGGTTGCACCTGATTCTTTCCTTCAAAGTTCTGAGTATTTCACAATAGTAATCCTCATTCACAGTCTCCCCTGGAGGCAAAAACTCGACCAAAACTGCACCACTGTCATCAAAAAAAACTGTCACCATCACTTTGCGCAGAGACCTGTTCCGGATTGCCTTTAAAGGGCGCTCAGCATGAGTCCCTTTTGGGTACCATTCCTTAGAATCTTTCTTCAGTTCCACCTCCAGCAGGCTCACCCAACACTTGTCACCTGTCACTATTCTTGAAAGGAAACTTGGGTCAGACTTCAGTGAGTCGATGTTGTCTTGACACAGCTTCATGCGGAAACGTTTCTGCTCATTGGTCAGGACCTTAGGCACAAATTTCGGGGCTAACTTGGAGAGATGGAGGTCCTTCTTGAGGATGGTGTAGAGGGAGCTTGTTTTGATGCCGACATCATCAGAAAGGTCTTGGAGAGATGAGCACCTGTCCTGCTGAAGTCTGTCCTGCACTTTCTGGATGTTGGCAGGCATCCGGACTGATTTCGGGTGTCCAGGGCGTTGTTTGTCCTTGATTGAAGTGATCCCACTGTTGAATTTCCTGAACCACTGACACACAGTTTTTGGTGTCACTGTCTGGTTTCCGAACCCTTCTTTCAGCTTGTTCCAGCACTCCATGGGCATGGCCCCTGTTTTGGCAAAGAACTTGATGACTGCCCGCTGCTCCTCCAAATCACCCATCCTCAAAAGAGTCACAGAACATAATAAAAATGTCAAGGAAAAGAGTAAAACTAACGTCGGCACACCCAAACACGTCTTCATCGTCTCACATTTCGTCGCTGCTCAAGCCTTGACCCAATTAATCAACACCTCAGACTGATCTGCAATGATCAGAGGATCAGCAGTCATGGTTGAGATGAGCCTTCAAATGATCCTTCACATGTTGACAAAGTTCCGATGAAATCAGTCAGCTCACACCTGAGAAAATGAAGGACGAACCCGACTTAAAAAAACTCCCTCGTACGTGTACGTTCTTCCACGACAGAACGTGGTGCTAAAACTCCCCACTATCGGAGCTATCTGCGCACCAGTTTTGTTTCCTGTGGTCACTCGAGACTCCAACTAAGGAGCCGCTCTTTGCGCACGTTAAAGTCAAGCGGCCATTCAATTTTTTTAGGTGCAGACAACTTCATGTCTGATGTTGGGGTGATGCTCGGAAGCCAGACGACCATGAAAATCAAATGGAAATCCTGGTCGAAGTATTTCTACGTATGTCTGGTCATCCTTGCTCCTGTCACGCTTCTGGTGAGTGAACCCTGAAAGACCCCGTCAGGTTTCTTCGCTCAGCAAGTCTTTTGGCTGTTGTACACACCACATGCCTTTTTCAGGTTTTGACAGTGATTAACTACCAACGGTCGTCAGACACCCTTTCAGCCTTTCACTACACCTACCCCACCTGGGTTGTCCAGATGGGAAACTTCTGGGATGCGTTGCCTTTTTTCGGTGCGTCTGATTCTCACCCAATCCAAAAACGCATGAACACGGTACCTCTGGGACTTGGCACGTATTGTCATAATTTTGTTCTGTAGTCATTGTCATCTACTGCTGCTACTCAATCATCACTACGAAGGGCACTTTCAAGCAGGTGCAGTGAACTTTTTCACAAGAACGAATGTGTGCTTGTGGGGATGTACGAGGTTGTATCCAACCATAGTAAGAATCATCATGTTTACCGGTGAAGCCAATTGGCCAGTCTGCACTGAGAACGTGAAAGGATTCAGTTGTCTTGAATCAGTCACCCATGTCCTTCCAAGCCAATCGTGAAAATGATAATTCTTACAATGGTTGGATACAACCTCGTAAAAACGAACTTTCCTCACGCACAGAACTTTCACGCCTTGTTTTCACGTGCATGCACTCTTAAGACGAGTGTACGATTGTTGCGTTTCCAGAAAATCGTCTCGCAGTTCAAGCCCACCAACACGTGGGGCCCCCTGCTGGTGAAACACCGAGTCAAAGTTTGTCACCTGCAAGATTTTGATGTTGACCCGCACTGGATGGGCATGGATGACGACGCACAGAAGATACAAAACAACAATGTCCAGGTGAGGCAAACAATATGAAAAAGCTTGCGAATGCTTTTTGCTCTCTCGCGAGAATTAGCCTTTGAATAATCGGTACTTCGATTGTGAGATGACACGCACATTCTTCACTTTCATAGACAAGAACAAGAGAAAGCTATGCTTAGCTTCACAGTCGCCTCAATTCACACGCACTAGAACGTTCGGCAGCAGTTGAAACTGCACAGGTCTGTCCACGCCAGCAACGTAATTTCGGACTCTTCGACGCCGAACCGAAATCGCTGCACGAATCGTGGTGCTGTGGTAAGCTTCAACGACCCTCGTCTGGGAGAAGTGATGACCAAGTCTTGTTGCGTCGTCGTAGGCTTTATTCAAGAACACGTTATTGAAACACGTGAACATTCCTTTCAAGTAACATTATATTGCAGGCAAAAATAAACACCAAATCAAACCTGTTTTCGCTCTGAACACACACACACACGCACACACACACACACACACACACACACAAAGAAAACCATCACAAACAGAAACATACCCTGCGCCGCGTCAGCTCGCGAAACAAATTGCGAAAAGCCTGACGAGGTTGCCAAGACCAACGAACCAGTCACTCAACGCTAAAATTGCACATTTGCATCACAAATGCCCCGATTTGGTCACAAGAGACCCATTTTCGCACACGGTAACCTTCATGGACACAAATTTTTTCATGCGCCTCAAGTTCTGCTGAACTGATTCGATCCCAGGATTTGTTTCAGAGAACATCAGAGTATTTCTTACGCTGGAGGCACACGCACAATTCTGAATTTCTTGTGAGTTACCAGGTACTTTGTACCTCCAGCAGCCCATTTTGAGCTTATGTGTCTTCGTGCAACCGCCGCAGGAAAAAGGAAAACTGCGCGCACTTTTTACCACCCACCCGAACACAATTGGTGCTGCACTTTTTGTAACGGCGAGCTGATTCTACCATGCACAGTGAAACAAAAGAGCATTTTGCACCCGTTCATCCTGGAGGAGCGCCGTGTCTCTTTCTGAAAGCAATAAACCAGTCGTGGGTCTCAATTGTGCTTTGCCTGAAGTTCAAGTCAACAAATTTATGACGAAAAAGAAAATGCCGTTTCCTTTGGCTCAACGATTTCTTTTCAACTCTAACAAAAGATCCTGATCATGTGTGGAGCCCAAATTTGAAAACAGAAAATGGAGGCGACACTTTAGTTCATGGAAGACCCTGACACACTGACAACTCGCAATACCCAACATGCGCCGTACTTTGAAAACAAGAAAACTCACGTGCATGCGAATCTCAGTCACAGTCGTAACACGTGGCATCGAACAAGAAACAGCGTCATAAATTAAAAGCTTCGCGGCACTGAAGACATGAGATGAACTTGAACCACAAAGAGAAGTTGATGTTACAATCGGTGCCACCGCGGCAGCCTATCGCAGCGTGCTGAAAAGTCTCAGTTCGCAGGTTTTGAGTCGCTCTGGTAAGCAATCAGTTGTCAGAGAAACCACAGCTCAATAAATAATAGCAAGAAAAGACACGGGTGTTGAGAGTGACATGGGATAGCAACGTGCAACTCGTACTGAGTAGACACCACCACCAGCAGCAGAGTGTAGCGTGCTCCGGCCCCGCCCGCCGCTCAGTCGCCCACGTCCGCGTCACGGTCGCCTATTACGTACAGCACTTGGAAGGCGATGGCGAGCAGCCCGGTGCCGAGCAGGTCGCCCATGGCCGTCAGGTACGGGATGGAGAAGTTGTCCGGGTCCTTCCCTTTCTTCCACAGGTAGTGAACCAACCAGTTCGCGAGGTACAGAAGCAAGGCAACCTGCAAACAATGTTGAACGTTGGAAACGCTTCACAAAGACTGAAGGTCAAAGCAGAGCGCGCTTGCAATTTGCGCCGACAAACTCAATAGCGCCACGACGACCGGGATCCTACACCCAGGACACACTGTGACAAGCTCATCTCTCACACTGGTTGGCAATGTCCAAATATCGCATCGAAACAACACTACTGTAGGTTCCTCGCCTCTCCCACAAGACAACTACAGATGGCGACGTGCGGTACCTGGATGAGCGCAGCCGTGAGGTAGACGCAGGCGAAGATCGGCGTGATGGACGTGTGGCCTGCCTCCATGAAGTGGATGGTGTACATGAAGATGAGGTGCCCCGGCACCACCATCAGCATCAGCACGCGCGCCGTCCGCGACGACATCGCTGCAACACCAAACTCCCCGTGATGACCAAAAACTACCGGAGCAAAGACAACTGCTGCTTGATCAACACACAATTTTGGTTTGGCGCAGCTTCGTCTGGCTTCACGTTGATGGAACTGCTTCCAGGGTTGCTGCCAGGGTTTGATTGTTGCTGAAAAAGATGCTTGGCCTCACGCGGCCAGGGACCACAGTCATGCGTCGCACGGCCTTTTTCAACTGCTGTACGAACACGGTTCTGTCGCCAAAAGGCCAACGTAACACACACGTGCCTGCGGTTGCGATCAACAAGCTGTGTTGAGAACGCGCAAATGCACTGATCAGTGATTTGGTCGTCTCTTTGTCTGGATACCAGTGAAAAAACACATCTTCGTTGTCAACTTCAATGAAACAACAAAACTGCACAAGTACAAAACAAACCGAACGGATCTGAACCGTGGACATGTTGCAAGGAAACGTTGGAAAAGACACTGCTTTTGTCACACCACAAAGTGTTTTGATGTGACAAAACAAACAATTGAAAAACACGTATGTTTTTCAAATTCAAAGCCCAAGCCTCGTTCCACGGATCAGACTTCGCTCAAGACAAAGGGATATCGAACAGCGAGTCAGCTTGCATCCTACCAGCTGTGCTTCCGCTGCTGTGCTTCTTCACATCTGATACACAATCATCAATAATTTCTCATAAATTTGGACGAGATACTCGTAATTCTGCAATTTAATCGTTTCTCATTTCAACAAGACAACTGCCATCTGTGGCCACAGAAACCAACCCAAACACGACAGTTCCACCGCTCCACAAACACCAGTAAACAAGACACCATCTCAAAAACCCTCCCTGTCAATGATGAGACTGGACTGAAAACCGACCTTTGCTGAAGAAGGTGGAGCAGGGGTTGGGGCAGCCGTGGACGGCATCGTCGGGCAGCTCCCCGGGGCGACTCGCCTGGTGCAGCGCCGTCGAGAGGCGCGACGCCTGCACCGCCACCAGGTTCCCGCCCACACCTGAAGATACAGCATCGCACATCGTCTCCTCCGAAACACCCCAGGAAAGCACAAGAGCGAGAGTGTGTAAAGATACTGGATCGACCAGTTTCATCTGCAGCTGGCCAGGACAGAAAAAAAGAACCACCGGTGTACAGGCACGCCGTGCCACGTGACTACAGCAACAAGCAACGTACCGTTGATGACTGGCTGAAAGACTGCGATTCCTTTGAAATTTCCGACAGCGAAGTCCAATATGAGACCACCAAGACTGCAAAACAAAACAGACACCGCGTCAACCGCTGTCGAATTGCGCTGGTGCACTCGCAGTTACACGCTGTTCTGCACTGCAGCTCAGGCACAAGACTCACCTGCTGATGACCATGGCCCCGATGACGGGTGTCCAGCCGGTGTAGAGGACTTCGTGGGTGTACTTGTTTTTGTGGGCCACGTAGCACCCCAACGGAGTAAGGCACAAGAACAACGTGAGCAGAAGCGGCGCCAGCCACAGCGTGCTGTTCGCTGGAAATACATGGCACAGGGTTCAAACATTCGTATCAGCGAGTTCCTGTTGTAAGTTCTTGTGAAAGCTTGGCTCACAAACTTTCCAGCGGTTGTGGGATGCAGTTTTGCAGCCAAGGACAAACGATTTGTCGTGTACTCAACAAACCCTGTTGGTCTTGGGCTCCAAAACACATACACACACACATACACACCACGCCACTTACCAACTGCTTTGTAAAATACTGTAGCGATACTGGATAACAATGCGAGTGTGGTTAGATCTCCCAGACTGGCAGCGATTGGCGTAGCTACGTTGTCGGGGTTGATATGGCACTTGCGGGAGAGTATCACAACGGCAGACATCACAACTCCTGCAATGTGAACACGGCAACGGTCATGTCGGCAAGAACAGGAAGAGGGGGGGGGGGTGACCACCGGACGTGCTTGATGGTCTGTCACGCAGCAAACAGTCGAGAGGGGCATCCCAAATTCGAGAACTCCTGATGGCTTCTCATTGGTGTTGGAGAGTTCGCTTCAATCTGCACAAGACCAACTGTTTCCAACGTACCCAGGACAAAGGAAGCGAAGGACGCGGTGAGGACGCTGCTGGCCGAGAGCAGGAAGGCGTGGTTCAGGTCGAACTTGCCCTCGGGGATCCAACCCAGCACCATGGCGGCCACGGCGGCCAGGAACCCGACCACCAGAGCCTGCGCCTGCGAAGGGCATCGAGAAACCATGAAACAGTCGTGCACCTGAACGCTTCAATCAGCAACTTTCACTGTGAGGCCAATTTGCATGAGGCCTGTTTGCACTTTTCATGACAGAATCACACCACGACAACATCAGAACTGCCACGTACCTGGATCAAAGCTAAATTTCCTCCCACCATCTTCCACTGTTCTTTAGCAGAGTCCATGTTGCCAAGGTTCGCCTGCAATTCCAATAAACTTGAAATCAGTTCGAGTTGTTCCGTCTTTAGAGCTGAACACAATGATACTGAAGATACAGTCGGTGAAGGAGAGAAGAGAAGCCGAACCTGTGTGGAAAGCCTGGACGCCAGGGTCATCTCGAGGTTTCCCTTGAGGCCGAGTAGCGCAGGAACCATGATGAACACCTCCGACACGTGCACGAACACATCCCAGTGCTGAAAAGGAAAAACAGTCCACCTCGCATGAACTCCATTTTCCCGTTTTGGTGCGTCGGAGATGCCACGTGTACACGTGTGCACTCGTATGGGCGCTTCCAAAATGATGGCCGAACATTTCTCAGGAATGATCAGGGGTGACCACAATCAAGAACAGGAGAGCACAGGTCACAGTGCGCGCAACCAGATACTTGAACATAATTTCAGTGATGTCCGTGCTGCAGGACCAGACCTGTGATCCCACAAATTGGGAGAAGTGTGAAACAATTTCTGTGCCCTTGTGCCTTGGGATCAGACCCCAGTCCCAAAGTTACCAAAATTTGGGACAGGGGACGGTGGAGCCCAGTCCCAACATTCCAGGAAAGGTTACACATTGGATAGCCACAAATTCCACATTTGGGCACCTCCCTATTGATGCTGATCAATGTCTGACCTGTCCCAAAATTTTGGGATTTGACCCTCCCCACTGGGTCCAGTCCCATACACTTGGTTGTCTCACAAAACGTTTCTTTCAAACATAATTTCCTTCCCAGTAGATGTATTTTCCGACCGCGGCTTTGATCTGAGATAATCAGCAACATCCAACCTGAACAACATTCAGGTAGAGTCCAGCAGCCACCATTCCCACTCCTGCACAAAGAAAGGGGACGCAGATCTCTGCCATGATCCGCCACCACGGAACTTCCTCCTCCACATCAGAAATCCGTTTACAAGCGTTCGGATCCGATTCCTTCTCTGGGTTCCTCGAGCCAATGGTGCCATTGTGAGCAGGGCTGCCTCGTTCGCAGTGAATCGCTGCCAGGGTGTTCTCTGAGTCCCTTGCACTTGTCTTGCTTCCATGAGATACCGGATCATTGTCACTCCAGGATCCGTACTGTGCTCCATCCGAGCTGAAGCGTTTGAACAACCCATCGAGCTCCTTCATCGTCGAAAATGCTCCAATCACCACCAACTGGTGCACGAAGTGAATGTTCCTCACAAAACGACAACCAGTACAAACTCTATTTGCTGGATCTGACTCAGCCATGCATGAAACACATGTTCAACACACAGCCTTTTACCGTACAGTTCCGTGTGTACCGTACCAAAGCATAAGACACACCCAAACATTTGACTCTGAACTGGCACCAAAGTCATGACAAACTCACACGTGTACCCCCTCTTTTGACGTTCCTTTTGCGACAAAAAGATGTGTTTTGTACACGAAACTATACGGTAGGCCTCCCATCTTCCTGCCATCGACGAATGCTTTGGCATCGCACTGATGTTTTGCACACCAAATGCACGCAATCTGAAATCACACCCAAAAAAACACTGTGTGCAACACTTAAGAGCTGGACACCTTCACAATGACGAGCTGCACCAAATATTGATATTTCTGAATACAATAGAATTCAATCCTCCAGATGCACGTGGCCACCTGAGCAGGCTGCCAGTTATACTTTTAAACGCGCTGCGTAGATGTATCACTGCCCAAGTCCAGTCCACAGAGTGCCAGGTTTTAAAAGTAGTTTCACAAGTCCAAATTTCAGGAAGATCGCTGTATACGCTCGTACTCCCGGTGGGAGAAAAACGCTGCTCCGCTCGCAAAATGATGACTCCAGCCTGGCTGGGCGTGAGTGTCGTGCTCATTGAAACGAGGCATCCCGCGCCAGCATCAAAGCAGCCCGCAGTTTGTCACTCAGAATCCCATTTCAATTACTTTTCACCGATGACATAAAACTGAAAAGTTTCCAATCCAATCAAAGCTTCAGACTTGTGTTTCGATCCCCCAAAACCACGTGACAACGACTCGTCAACGTGCAGGTGCAAATATGCAATTGCACACTCACACATCATTGAACTTCACTGAAAACCATCGAACAGAAAAAAAAACTTCATTTTCCCCTGGTGTTGAAACCCTCAACCCCCACCCTTCTGTTTTGGTTGCAATACCGGTAAGTGTCTCACTGCCTTCCCTGCGTTTTGGAGATTGATCTCAACTCTCCCGCAAGTTTCTGCTCGTTATGTCAACTGAGAAGTGACACAGGCAGTTCTGTTCAACAGACAGCTGATTTTCATCCATTTCAGGCTTTTGCGTATGCCCTTGCATATTTCCAGAAAAATTCACCACGAGACAGAAAATGGCACCGACACCCCCAGGTTAGATCTATGCCGTAATTCGAGCGCTGCACCACCATACGCGCACCTCGCTTCGACTTTCACATGACCCCTCCCTTTATCCTGCAAGCTCAGTCTGACCTTCGCATCAAGTTTGCTCGTTTTCAGTCACACGAGATACCACGAAACAAAGAGAACTACATTTCTCACCTGTACGATGTCGAGGACGATGCCGGCAGCGACCATACCGAGCCCGGCGATGACGTACGGGAAGAAGACCTGCAGCGCCACCTGCCAACTCGCCTCCGTCGGCGTGACCACTTCCGCCGCGCCCGACCCGCCGGACGCCTTCTGGTTGTTGTTATTGCTCTTGGGTTTTGCCTCTCTGTCCTCGTCGGACAGAAGGGGCTCAGTCAGGCTATTTGCCTCGTCTAGACTCGTCAGCATCAAATCAGGGTCTCCGCCAGCTTGAGCGTGTCGTGCTGCGCCGTTTCTGAACGCTTTCTTCTTGGGAGCATTGCCTTGGCTAGAAGGATCCACTTCGTTGTATTCAATCAGTGTCTGGAGTACCTCTGGCATCTCAGAGGCTTCGGGAGTCTCGTAGCCTCTGTTGAGCAAGCCACTCTCTTCCCCGCTTGGGGCAGGCATGGTTGTGGATGGGGCGAAGCTTTGTGGGAGGGAGGCATGGGGTACCATTTTTCGTTGCCGGAGATCACTGCCTTCTTGAGACATATTTCCAATATGCCACCACTGCTCTTAGTCCCGGAGGTACGTTCCAGCGGAGATCTAAAACACGTCAATGTTGATAGCATTTCAACGTGAAAGAAACGTGCATTTGACAAACACAGGTGGTCACATAATTGTGCAAAATTACCGTGCAAACAAAACGAAAAATTGAATGCAGACAGACAGGCATCCATCTTCTTTTGTGTCTGACGGCGCCTTATCTGTTGTGAATAATTTCCAGTAAAATTGTTTCATTTCACTGGCTGGAAATTTGTGAACGATCTAGACCTGTAGATCTATGTGTTCCATCCCATGTGTCGATTCTAGATCTAGATCGACAACCGCAGTTGCTCGATCTAGCCTGTTGTTGGGGCCGTGGGGGGACGACCACAGTCAATTCACAACAACAACCCTTAATTTCTACTTACTGCGTTTTGATTCCATGTTAGAGAACCAAAAACACTTCAGACGTGTTAGGTTGTGGATCTGCACCGAAAGGAGCTGGTGGGTTGAACTTCAACCTGACCAAAAGACATGCATCCAAAAGCCTTCACCAACTCCCTTGTCCAAAAAGTGGTCTATGAAGCTCTGGTTAAAACAAATGCAGCATTCTAGTTAGTTTTGTCCAACACTGAATGATCACAACATGCGAACAAGTGACGGAATTACTCAGAAATCCAGCGATCCTTTCTCTGTTGCTGCCAACTCAACTTTCATGACCCGGAAGTGTGACCTCGTCTCGTTCGTACTCGATGAAAAAGTTTCTTTACTTTGTGAAGTACATGTACCAACAGATAACAAAGATTCAACAGCAAATTTTATGAATACGAGACACATTAGTATCCGTCAAAGCAAAATATTGTGTCATTCTGGGTCTTATGAATCAATGCTCTTGTTATTTTGAAGTTCGCGATAGTGTTGAGAATCACGAACAACCACCAGCTATGGCAGCCTCCATGAAACACAACAGTGCTGCTAAAACTCAAGCAATAACATTATTGGCACCTGAACAGCTCACAGATCCGGATGAGAACGATAGAACTCTGCAAGGTAAAATCTACAACGTGCTAAATTTTCACAAGTTTGAAACAGATGAAAGACGTGTGATGTGTATCTGCTGAATTCTGAATTATCGCTCGCCCCCATGTGATTGGAGATTGCAGACTGTGTTGAAGCGGTTTGATGATTATGGTCACTTTCGCCCTTTGTTGGAGCTACACGAGCCCAGGAAAAAGCTTGGTGTCTTATCCTAATGATGTAGTCAGCGCGTACAACAAAGAACTGAAACCTGGGAACTCCAGGTGCTTCCTGAGATTGAATTGCCAGACTGCATTTTGTTTTCACCTTGGGACAAAGTAACAGTTTGTTGATGTGTTGCTGTTCCCCACACACAACTGTGTGAAACCACATCTGTGGTCGGAGGAAAGGATCAAGTTGTGTTGAAAGACGATGCGTGGGTTCAGGTTCACGAGGGGTGGTCATTGTACTCTCATCATGTTCACTTCCCCTCAGTTCATAACAGTGGAGAAGACTTGGGTTTTCAGGTTGAAGACCTCATGGCTTCGTCATTGTGCTGCGAAGGAAACCCCTTTTTGCCACCCGTCGCAATCGCGCCATGTGCAGTTGGACATGTTCTGAGCTTTGTAATGACCTGTCTTCATGTTTTGCAGGAAGTTTACTGAAAGTGAACAAGACGTCCAAAAAGGTTCCTCCACAGACTTTCAAAGTCCCAGTCAGCTCAGGTAATTTGTATCTTTCATACATTTTTTTCAAAACTGGGGAGAAAAAACTGTGGAGAATAGAAAAGTGTTCGCGGTTTCGCAAGAGACAAAACACCATTTTGAGCCGGAAGATGGATCCACAACTTGTGTCGTCGTCAAACCATTTGTTCTCTGTTTTTGCAGTGTTGAACAGAGTTCAGGAATTTCTTCCAAAATTGGCAGAAGCCGATGCTGAATTACAGAATAGACTTGCTGCTGGTTCGGTAGATGAGTTGAACATAGAAAACGTCGATGATGATCAACCCGTGATCGAAATGGTCAGTCTCCTTTCAATCATAATAATTTTGTGTTGTTCAGCTCACTTCAACTTCTGCTGAATTAGCAGTGATTCCTTCCTTCCATCCTTCCTTTTTCTTTCAGAACCTCGCTGTAGTTGAGAGAGACTCTGAGAGCAGCGGTTCTTCTGCCTCGGAATCCAGTGACGAAGATGACTCTGACACGGACGTTGTCAAGCAAGACCCTCGCTTTGGATCAGTCACTCCAGAAAACATGAGATTGCCTCGAAGCGGCGCAAAACCAACACGCTCCCCGAAGATTGAAGTTTTGAACTCCAATTCAAACAGTTGTGACAACTCGCATGGCAAGTCTGGAGACATGAACACGCCGGTAAACGGGAGTGCAGGTGAATAGTTGAAGGAAAGTTGCTTTGCGGATCAATTGCCTTGGAGGAGCCTCCGTGTCTACAGCTGGGACATGAATGAAGGTCTTATTGCATGCTTCGTTCTGAAACGGAACATTTTCATCTCATTCACGACAGAAGGACGATCACTGAACAAGCAGCGATGATTCTGTTCAAATGAACTTTATTCCAGGCTTTCTTACAAGTGCGAATGTCCTTTACTTCACAAACGCGAGCCTTATCACAGTGTCACGGCATCCACATGCACGCTCGTTTCTCCCAAACGACGTTGACGGCTTGAGTTTTGAATGACATGACATTGTTTTTCCAAGAACATGCGCACAATAAGCTGCGGAAAGTTCAGTCAAAAAGTGTGAATAAAATCCAGAATTGGTTGCAACAGTTCATTCGTTTTGCCCGCAAAACTTACGTGACAACAAACGACAACATACGTTGGGAGTCAGATTTTTCTCTGCTTCAGATCCAGTGCAATAGCGCTTTGCTCACACGCCAAGGCACAGCTTTGGAAACTCAGGCAATGAAGCCGGATTTTGAGCAGCAATGTACAACGCATGGTTGGCCTCTTGAAACTAAACACACAAATGGTGAGAGTAAGGGACCTTGGGCTGTTATCTTCCAAGAGAAAGTGTGACAACGTTCCATTGAATCCAATTGTTGGTGTTCGTCGGTACAGCATCGCAGTCAAGTACGATTTTGCCCCAGCAACCCAAACGCAAGGAAGAATTTTTGAAAGGAACATGTTCCTTACCGATCGGGGCAAGAACGTTCAGAATGACAGAAATGTGCAAAAATCCCCCCAAAACAGATCGTTATGTCTGGCCTGCAGGAATGCAAACGATCCAGTCAGAAGAGAACAGATCTACTTCACGACAGCAGTGCTGTCTGGTAAGAGCAAAGGTATTTGCTGAGCAGCTTTCACTAAAAGCGAGAATGCGTGGGCAATGAAACCACTCACCAAAGAGACTGACATAAATCTACATCAGCCGTCACTTCCACTACTTTCCTTGGGCCAAGGTCTAGTAATGTAAATAAACGAACAGAATTAGCTATCACAGGAATAAATTGACAACGGGAGATTCTTCGAAACCAAAATGCACACAATGTACAATTCAAATGTAAATTGCAAAGCACGATTTCATCATGTGTGCAAGTGGGCTAAGTCTCTTGTAAACGTCAAGCTTCACGTAAACCTTTCGTCAAAACGTGATGTACAACAGTGAGCAAATTCTGCTAAATGCATTCAATGCGAACACAGAAAATTTAGATGCTTTTGTTCTTTGGTCAACTCCGAGGTTCATTTGTGAAAACACTGAATACAGATATGGCACACTATTGCATGACAACTGAGAGGTTCTCTTCGTTTTACTGAATCTAAAGAGATGCGCAACTTCTGAAACTGTCGATTGACTAGAACTACTGAATTTCGGAGCAACTTGGTCATCGGAAAAGAGTTACGTTGTGACCACCTGGGTCAGAATCCTGAATCTGTCAATGGTCAAGCTTTCTACTGAAGCGAACGAAAAGTCCTGGGAATGCAGCGTCAACCTTTGCACTGCGCATAATGCTTACTGTATCAGATCTGTGGGGAAGGCGATGCGTATTGTGGCGAGCCTCTGCACGAGCTGCCCGCAGAATACGCCTTCCTCCAGCTCCTCTTCCTCCGTCTTGTACGAGGTCAGATAGCGGTTGGTGTGTTTCCCTCCCACCAGGTAGATGTTGTTGCCAAGCAGCGTGGCTGAGCTGTAGATGTGGCCGTATTCTTGTGGAGTGTCGCGCAGCTGCGTCCACTGGTTCGTCTCGATGTCATAGAGCTCGTTGACGAGGCAGTGTTCGAACGTCATGCCGTCCTGCACCGTCGTGTGTCCGCCGAACACGTACAGCTTGCCGTCGTGCGCCACCATGGCGTGACCCTGGCGCTCCACCAGCATCGGTTCGTAGTTCACCCACGAGTCATTCCCGTACACGTACCTGTCAAACGGTGGCAACGTGAATGTGTCAGCAAGCACATGTCAAATGGTGAGAGCATGAATCTGTGTCGGTTGGATTTCAGTTTTCGAGCACAACTCCCAATACACAACCAACGGGTGACGCCTCAACGGCAACTGCTGAATGATGCTCGGCAGTGACGCCGCCCCACTAACCCGCGGAGGTAGTTGGTGGGGATGGAGTCCTCGACGTCGTCCGTGATTCCGCCGCTGACGAAGAGCTCGTCGCCGTGCACGGCCGCCGCGACGCTGAAGCACGCCACCGGCAGACACGGCATGATCTGCGCACAAGTGAACATGGTCGTGCAACAATCTGCTCTGCGCCGAGGTACAAAATTCAACAAGGTTGATGACCATTCCACTGGTTTCAGTAAATAGCACGGGATTCAGTCGTTTCAGCAGCATATCAAAGATACAAGACTTGAGAAAATGAATCAGTGGACGGTTGGCTTGGCGAAAATCGAGCTTGGTATCTTCCGCGAATCTCAATTATTCCCCTGCGGGAAGCGTGGAGCGCGGAGTGAGGAGCACGAACCTGCCAGCACCCCGACCGGATGCAGTAGTACTCGACTGAGTTGAGGATGACCTCGCGGTCGGAGCCCTCCTCCACGATGTGGTCGATCCCCGCCACCACGTACAGCCCCTTCTGACCCGCACACAGCGTGTGCGAGACGCGCGGCTGGTGCAGCGGTGAGATCTCCACCCACATTCGGTTCCGCGGGTTGAACCTGTGAGACGCAAATACTACATTACGCAAAAAAAGACAAGGACGTCTTTATTGTTTGGTATACCAATCAGCAGAAACTTTCAAGACGAAGCTCGAAGATAAGACCTGTAATCCACATGACACTTTGGCAAGTCGCAAAATGGCTCAGTTCAATTTCAAAACAACTGGTCATCGACAGCGCGTCAGTTCCCCTCACCTGTAGCAAACAGTGCTGCTGCAGTACGTGTTCCTGTCATAGCCTCCGACCACAAAAACAAAGTTTCCGAGCACAGCCAGCGCAGAAAACTCGAAGATGGAGTCCATGAAAGACCAATCAACTTGCTCCGACAAGAGACCCATCATGTCAGGAATCTGGAGGACAAATTCAAGTCAAGGGTGATCAAGTGACCAAGTGGTGGTGCTTCTGTGGAGACCACCACAAACAACACAAAAACGGAATAATTCTTCAGCTCAGCGGGAGGCATTTGCAGTGAAAAACATCCACAGGTTTGGAGAGTTCTCCGTCACGCTCGGTGAAGCACCTTGCCCCCACCAATGAGTGAAAGGTGCGAGTCCGCTGGACGCACCTTGTACTGGACGAGCTTGGCGTCCTCGAACGCCGTGACGAGCATGACGGCGTCCTGCGCGCCGCGCATCTCCGTGCACTCCGTCGTCATGAGCGGCTGGATGTGCGGGTTGTCGTGGTATTCGACGGCGTCGTCCACCAACTCCTTCACTTCCTTGATCTGTCAGAGTGGTCAGTGAATGAATCAACAAAACGACCGGTACGCGGGGCACCAGCCTGACGAAGCTGACATGTTCCAGTGCCCAAAAAGATTTCTTTTTTGCTTTCTGCAGACAAACTGTGTCAAGTTGATTTCAGTGGTGGAACGAGTGATCAACTGAAAAGACACTCACGAGGAGAATTTCCTTTGGAATGGTGGAGAGCTCTTCGGGCTCCATCAGCGGATAGCGAACGAGCTGCAGCAGCGAAGACAGCTGCTCCTCCCTCTTGTCGGGGTCGTGCTGCACGTGAAAAGATTACACTCGTTGATACACGAGTCTCTGTGAGACAAACGGCCAACACGCTGGTCTGTTTCTTGTCTTTTGCGGGAAAGGAACGTGCATCTCACCTGGACCCATCTTCGTATGGTATTGAAGATCAAATGTTCTGTTGCGTCAATGAAATAGTCCTCCGCCAGCAGTTGGTAAAACAGCTCGAACGACAGGTCCACGAACTTCTCATGATCCGACAACATCACAAAGTTCTGACCAACAAACCTGAAACAAGAAAAATAGCCGCTCCAGCTCCGCGACACCACGAGTGTGAGTGACACAAACATTTCGGTTGGTCAACAAAACAGCACGTTCATAATCGGACCTGAAGATGTCGTATCGGAGATCATCCATGAAGTATTTATCCGCAAGGTGCAGAACACTGTGGTAATTCTCCAGGGAGAGATGGCGAACCAGAAAATCACAGCAAACCTGGCGACCCGAAACCAGTACGATTCAGAACAGGACTACGAGCAATGTTGAAATGTGACTTCAGGAATGGTTGCTTGAAAGAACTCGGCAGACAGCAGCCGCTGGCGCCCGCCCTGACTGACCTGGAGTAGCCACTCGATGTGAAAGAACCTGGCGGCTTCCAGCACGTCCTCAATACTGTCTCGCTCCACGACGATGTGACCGTGGTAGAAATACTCCAACATTGCGGTGAACCCGCGAGGGCTGCAAACGTTTTCATAAATTGCTGTGAAAATTGTCACCTTTCAAGTTCTTGCTTTGTCGCACAAGTGGTGAAAATGTAACATATTCAGAAGCACGCTCTCATGACACCAGGGCAGGGTCGCGCACTTGGTAGACCACACCGCTACCTTGTACGCGGTAAGAGCCATTGAAAGAGTTCCCGCTGGTTCCTGCCATTTTTCGTGTCTCACCGATCCATCGCAGTCAGTTGTGAACTTTCCTTGCATCCGGAAAAGAGAACGTATAAAAACGATGTGCGCCTTTATTGCGTGGGAAGTAGTCATAGCACTCTGGCTGTGTCGAGAAGTTCTCGATAC
>JAAUXT010070054.1_pt1 | contig 32172 bp, 31 predicted proteins | sample 7278171 | NCBI WGS metagenome assembly JAAUXT01 (sample SAMN14350112, study PRJNA611818) | marine sediment metagenome | isolation source: surface marine sediment (1.8m) | place: French Polynesia: Moorea | collected 2018-08
TGTCAGAGCCCCCTGCTCGTTCCCCGACCCAAGGGCGCGGCCGTCCCGACCCCCCCCCCCCTCTCCAATACCCCCTCCCCCTCTGCCATACCCCCCCCTCCCTGCTGCTGTCTAGACTAGACCAAGTGCGCGACCATCCTGGTCCGTTTACCGGACTTGCTTGTTGGCTTGGTCGAAATTTTTGAAACGGCAGGAACTTTTTGTGGCAGTTGAACACAACTCGAAAAAAGGCTAGTGTTTGCAAGACTACGCACGTGGTGCGAGCACGCAGGACAAATCAACAGGGGGGGGGCACGTCTTCAACAGGAGGGCAAAATCCGACACTGGGAAGCAACATCCTCCACACGAGGGGGTGACATCCCCCAAAAGGGGTACAGCTTCCACAGGAGAGGCAACATCCTCCATATAGAGGGGTGATATCCTCCAACACAAAACGGGGGCTACCGCCATGCCTCGCGCTTTCCGCGCGAGCAACAAAGGGCCTCTGTTGCAGCCAGTGTCTCCTGTCAGACCAAACCTGATTCCTAAAACAGCTCGACAGCTTTACAAACGAATCCTTGTTTTGAAACTGAACTTGTTGCTGTCAGTTTTAATTGTGACGCGTCACGGAAACAAACTCGAATCCAAAGTTGGAACATTTGTGTTCGTCAATGTTTTCTTGTATCGAATGGCAGGAAAACCAGTTCTCGAATCGAGCGTCAAAGCACTTGCACCCAAGAGTCACGCAGTAATTGGGGTTTGAATACCTTTTGTTTGACTTGACTCCTGCCGAGTGCATGGGTGCTCGCCGCAGCCTTTGGTGTGATCTGGGTGCATTTTAGCACAGAGATAGTAATCAGGCCAGACAAAATCCTTTTTAATGTGTAACAGATTTTCCACACAACCAGATTCTAAAAATAGCCACCCGTAGGAGTCCTTTATCAAGTGAGTCAAAGCGGTAAAGGCATTTGATTCTGTCCGATGCAGCTTCTGTGACCCATAGAAAGGGATTGTTGCGGGTATTGTGCTCGTCGTGAGGAGCCCAGCTGCAGGGGAGCACACGTGTTCAGGCTTCCCACGCAGATGCTTGCGGACAAAGAGCCTTCAAAGGAACCACCGGCACAGAACGACGGCCCTTCCTCACTTTTTCCCTTCGTAAGAAATGGAAGCAACTCACAGGTGAAACTCCATCGTCGTCGCTTTCATGCTCAGTGCCAACTCACAGCCTTTCAAAATATGCTTCTTTTGAAAAAAAACTGTCTTTTTCTTGAATGTCGCGCTGCACTTTTGAGACACATTGCAAAGATTCTGACCTGGATGCCCAAGAGGCCCCCAGTCGCTGTGCGCTGATCAAAGCGCCCTTCTCTCGGTAAATATTTGAAAAGGCGTATTACGGACCGAGTTGGAATAGCTGGCTCTGTCTCTCTTCAGCTTTCAGGTTTCCTTAGCTCTACATGTGGATATTGGCAGGTTTGGCGGTAAATTTCTGAATAGGAAAAGGAAAGAACCTTTTTTATGAAAAAGCATCTTCAGTGCTGAGATGAATAAATTGAAGAAAAGGCCACCGAAGAATTCGAGAAATGTTGCGGAGGAATGTGCTTGTTTTCATCCACCTCAACGAGAACAAACGTTCGAACAGCGAAGAAGAAAGTTCCCGTTTGTTGAGTTGGTTTTCAGTTGTTTGGAATTAGTATCACCAAATCGATTTCTTCGAGAGGACACATTTTTTGGACAATCAGTCTGTAAAATCTTCAGATTTGTTCTGATTCGAGCCGTGCAGTGCGAGGAGGTGGGTGCGTTTCACTGACCAAGGTGCGGTCAAGACATGGTCCGCTCAGATAATTTGTTGATCCTCTTGTGGAACTGAAATGGTTCTGGGTCCTGTTGTCTGCGTTTTGGTGGAAGAAACAATCTTCACCAACGATGGTCAGCTCAAGTAATTTCAGGCACGAGTGGGTCAATCGAAACTCCAGAAGGAATATCAATCAAGAAAAATATCCGTGGCTGTTGGAAACAAACAAATGCGATAAGTTTTGCTTTTTCTGTTTCAGGAATGGACGAAGCTTCTGTTCCAGTACGCGACCAATCTCCTGGCACTCAACCAGTGCACCATGGCCTTCCTGGAAAAAGCCCACTCAAAACTGTCTTTGGTTGTTGGACACGATGGAAAAATTCCTGTGAAAAAGTAAGCAAATGCGTTTGCAATGCGTGACCCCAAAGAAAACTTGTACACTCGCGCACAAATATTCAAACAAAATTTGCTTGTTTCAGCATTGTTCGAATGTTCGCCCAGCACAAAGACGACAAGAAGAAGGTGGAAAAAGCACTTGAAGCGTCGCACCTGCCGCACGGACGGGTAATAGCTTTATCACCATGAAATCTGTGAACGTTCTGGAGCAACGACCTGCCAAACTGGAGGAAAGACAAATATATCTTTTCTAATGAGACTGAAAGTCCGCCCTTCTCCGACTTGATGCTCCTGTTCCACGTTGCCAACAATCTCGTACCGATTACACACCGTTCATGTCTGAACAAATCATCAGCTTTGACCTTCGGTTGATTGACAGGGAGTTCTTCAATTTTCCTGTCCAGGGATACACAGAAATGTGAAGAAGGAGAATGAGTTACGCGCTCTCTTGATCAGCAGTGAAAGAAATCAGTGTGCAACTTTCCGCAATTGCCATCATTTCGACGGAGTAATCAGTGTGCAACTTGGCGCAATTGTCATTATTTCCACAAAGAAGACAAATCGTAATTGCATCAAGCAAGCTCAAAGCAGCTTTTTCACCGTTGATAAAACGCGAATTTTGGAAAATCACGCCTTGTTTCACGCCATTTCTATCACTCTTTTTTGCAGAATGATGTAATAGCTCCTGACAAGTTTTCTTTCGAGGATTTTCTTCGCTTCTACAAGCACTTGTGCGGGAGAAATGAAGTGGATAAAATCTTCCATGAGCTGTAAGATATTTTCATATTGCAGCCATAAGCGGGCTTTGCGCATTGTTGTCATTTATTTCACACAAGGGACTCTCAGGCAGCCTTGGTCCATAATCTTTGTTGGCCTAAACTAGCGGACTGACTCTGCCTGAGGTGTCTCTCGAGACGCACCAGTCTCGTCTCCGCCGTTTGTATCTGTCATCGATGGCAGCCTGAGCGGCAACTCGCTTGTTGCGAACCTTATCGTCACTCACCAAAGGCGAAAAATTGTGAAGCGGAGTGATCTGGAAGTGGAAGACGAAAAGCCCTGAAGCCGTAACAGAATCTGGAACCCAACTTCGTGCTGTCTGCCTTCAATCAGACATTCTTCTGTCAATTCTTTTGTTCTACGTACCTGATGTCGCAGTGAAATACGTCTGGCACCTGGCAAATGACAATTGGACAGCTGGAATGTGCAGCTTCACTGACTAAATTTTACCATTTCTCCTCCAACGTAGCGGCTCTTCTCCCAAAAACATAGCTTCGTCATTTTGAATTTCTGTCGAAACACCGATATCAAGCCTGACGACGTCTTAATTAGCTTGAAAGGTAGTCGCTGAGCAGAGTGGCAGGAGCAGTAGAACAAAGATGGAAAGATGTGAAAGAGAAAAAAGATATGATGGATGTTGACTCGCTGCTCGCACAATGTCTCATTTCACGATTGACTCCGCCTTGCAGTATCTACCGCCCCCAGTCAAAGCTTTTCTCCCTTTCCGAAAGCTTTCAAACGAGGAGTAGCAGCCAAAGTGAATTTCTCCTCGTCGCCTGTCGTATCTCCTGGCGCATAATTCTGTATTTCGACTTCGTAGGTGGGTAACAATATAAAAGCCCTGGATGAGAACAAAGCAGCTTCTTGTGTGTATCAAAGGAACGCAACATTACGTTGCCATTTGTACCTGCTTGAATCACTGCCTCTGCATGTGGAAGGTTAATTGAACCTTGCACAATCGCATTTGGTAGAGGCGTGTGTAACGAAGGGAAATTTCTGTGAAGAAGTACTGAAAATAATTCCGTGATGACACGCATCAAGGCCTGGCTGCACCACGTCAAAATTTTTCTTGTAAGAACCAAGCGACAAATGCATTGGATTGACTTTTTCGAAACTGCAGGAGTTTTTAAACAGGGATAGACCTGTATCCAAACAATGAAGAGAAGTTTTTGCTCCGTGTCACGTGTGGAGACGAGCGAAGCTTTTGTGTTGTTGCGTGCAGCAGCGTAAAATCTGGCTTCCGGCTGCTTGCAGTAGTGCCTTCACGGTTGTCTTCGAACTGAGCATCTTCTGTAACAAGGTGGCAGGTTCGTTGGTTCGAGGCTTGCTTGGAGGTCCCAATATGCAGGCGTTCTGCTGCAAACCTTTTCGGCTGCGTCTGGAATTTGGCAGTCAATGTTTAATGCTCTAGCTTGACAGCACACGAGTCTGAAGTTTCACTGCAGCTCCACTGCACTTGAAGCAGGAACATCGAACGAGACCACTGACTTTGGCCAGATGATGCGTTTCCCCTCGAGGCCTTCATTTCATAGATTTTCTTTCACACATGCAAATATTTCATCTCGGCGCAGACGTTATTCTGTCGAAACTTGGGTGCTTGAGTCAATTCGCGTGGCAGCTTCACACGACGACGTCTTTTCAGAAAAAAGAAACTTCATCAACGCGACTCTGTCCGCTGTGCCTTTGTGCTGGAGCTTTCTCTCCTGGGGAACGTGCTTCAGTTCTTGGTGTCCGTTTTTCAGAGGTGCGAAGAAGAAGCCGTATCTGACGGTGGAGCAGTTTGTGGAGTTTCTGAACGGCGAGCAGCGCGACCCGCGTCTAAACGAGATTCTCTATCCGTACTACGACAAGAAGCGCGCGCAGCTCATCATCGACCAGTTCGAGCCAAACGAGAACATGGGCAAGAAAGGTCGGTCAACTCGATCGCTCTAACTTCACACAGCTGGGTACAAAAATCGCAGACGCTGGATAAACGCTGTTGCGTGTGTGTGTGTGTGCTGAACAGCTAACATTAATTTGGTGTGTAGCAATGTTCTCCGGCAAAAGCTGTCCGCAGTTTGACCTGCATGGGTTGGTCCGGCGTGAGTTACGTTCGAGATACACGCGAGTCGAGGTCGGGGAGAAATCCCGCTTGTCACTCAGTGTTGGCTTCACATCAGATTAGGCGCAGCAGAACTCGCTTTGAAGCTCAATATCAAAACGTCACACAGGGTTTCCGAGAAAGTTCTCCCTTTGTTTGGAGTTGATCTAACAGTTTGCAAACTCGACAGATGTGTTTGTTGTAACAAACAATTGATGTTTCTTACCAGATTCAAACGTTCCACCTGGTAGGTATAGGTACAGTAGAAACAAGCTCGACCCAAAACATGATTTTAGTCTTCACATTTAAAGACTGCAACGCATGTAGATTCAAATAGATCTGTGTTCAGACAAGTTCCTAGTTTCGTCTGTTGCTTCCTTTGGAAACGGGAGAAGACTCGGTTTTCTTCTTACGAGCTTATTTTAGGTTGTATCTTTGCACGTACTTTCAAGAAATCAAATCAGCTTGCTTCTTTGAACCTGTGAGTTCTTTTGAGTTGTTTGTTGAACAGACGCAAAACGAAGTCTCACAGGCAAGACAGATTCTGATGAATGGGACCTGGGAGGAGGTTGGAAAGCTCAAAAGGTGCAAAGAAGCAAGGTGTTGCTTTGAATGAATTTGTCTTTGACTTCACTTGTATTCGCATCAGACTGTTCGTGCACACGTAGCTGAAATAGAATCTAGATTCAGCTGGACACATTTTGTGGCAAGCCACAAGTAAAAAAAACACAAGTGGTTCTATGTGTCACCATTGAGAGACAAAGTTCTTGCTTCTTGACAGTTGAAAGCATCGACAAAAGGGCGACACGCATTGTGGCAGATCGTTCAACTGAACAAAGGCAAAACAATGTTGCTGAGACATTCATTCGTTTATGTCAGTGTGTCCAATTTGTAGGCAACCTGTCACAGGAAGGCTTCCTGCGTTACCTGATGAGCGTCGAGAACGACCTGGTCGCCACAGAGAAGTTCGATCTGAGCGAAGACATGGACCAGCCCCTCGCTCATTACTTCATCAATTCGTCGCACAACACGTATCTGACAGGTGCGCGCCACTGTACAGATTCGCGAACGACCTGTTTTAGACATACTTCTACTCAAGCGCCCTTTCTGAACCACGGTGACTTCAATCATATGGCTTCGTTTGCTTGAAAAGATTTATCCAAGGCTTGCTTGTTAAACCCGGGTAAGAGCAATAATTTTCACAATGAAACTGTGCGCGTAAGCTGCTTACTCCGGCTTACTGCACATCATCGTCTTCGTCGTCGACACTTGTTGCTGTGTCGCGGCAGTTGCAGCTTCTGCCAACACTTGCAGAGGGCAGCAGCTCACAGAGATGGTGAAAGAATCGCAGCTTTCCTGAGAAACTCACAGTGGCGTCAAGGTTTCGATCAACTATGCTGTGAAAATTGGAGTGAGGCCCTGGTTGATTTTTGAGCGGACCTCTGCAAAGCTGCACCAAGCATTGAACTCGGAATCCCAGTCACCACGGCAGCGGGGCATCATCACCATTCTTTCTGATCGCAAAAATCCACAGCCTCAGTGAAGAGCCCAGCCACGCCTTGGCTCAGAGGAGCTCAAATGTCTTCAGTCAGGTGTTCTCATTGGCCTCCTTCACACTGTACAGAAAGGTTCACTGCGTGTGTATGACGTGAGCCTGTTGACTGGTCGCAGGCCACCAGTTGACGAGCGAGTCGTCGGTCGAGCTGTACCGCCAGGCGCTGCTGACGGGGTGCCGCTGCGTCGAGCTCGACTGCTGGGACGGCAAGGGCACTGACGAGGAGCCGGTCATCACGCACGGCTTCACCATGTGCACCAAAATCAGCTTCAAGGTGCGACGGGTGGGGCGCAGACATCTGTGACTGTAAGAAAGGCACACTGTGAGAACAGAACAAAGGAAGGTGGAATGCTGGTTCTGAACGTTCTAAACCGTGGCGTATCAAGAAGGGTACAGTGGCAATTTGACAGGTAGAAGACGGCAGCAGTGAACAAGACACAGAAATGTGCATGGTGCAAAGAGGGTATGATTGAAATGATAAATTTACAGGAAGTGATTGAAGCCATCGCCGAGTCTGCCTTCAAGGTTTCTGACTACCCTGTCATCCTCTCTTTTGAGAACCACTGTTCGTGAGTATTACTTTCCTGCAAAATTTTGGTGCGAGACGGGCGATTTGAAACTGCGCATCAGTCCGACAGGGCAACCAAAAAGTCAGATTTTTGTGGTGTGCATGATGTGCGTTGTGCTTCCTTCAGGCCGAAACAGCAGGCGAAGATGGCGGCACACTGCAGGAACATCCTGGGAGACGCTGTTCTCGCAGACGCACTCGAAACGCACCCGGTTCGTACCGCTTCCATCTTTTCTCTCAGTCAAATCTGAATCGAGAAACACAAACTGAGACAAAATTCTGATGCAAAAGCAAGCGAGTGATATTCACATCAAGCATAAAAGTGTTGTTACTCATTGAAATGTGAAATGCGAAGTTATTTTTTCCGGTTTCTCTGGACAATTTACATTTGCGTTGTCGTCGGCTTTAGCTGTCATGTGTCAGCTTTTGTTTGTCATTTTGTTGCCATTATTTTTTGTGTTTTGTTTTTGCTAACAACATCAAGTAGCCAGTCAGGTTTAACGAGTGTAGTAATTTTTGAATTGTTTGTTTCATTGTTATTATCGAACTTGTATCCAGTGCACAGCTTTTGTGCCGCGGATGCCCAGATCTGGACGGAAAGGCTGACCAAACACACGATTACGAATAAATTTGAGCAGCATCCGCGAGTGACGTGACACGTGTTTATTGTCCGTTGTCATGTACGTTGCAACTGTGATCTTTTTGTCCACTATTATAGCTAGACCCCGACGTCCCCCTTCCCAGTCCTGAACAGCTGAAACGAAAAGTCCTCATCAAAAATAAGAAACGACACGCTCACAAGTGTAAGTATAAACATACGGATGCGTGTGGCAGATGGTGTATCATTCATTCTTCCTTCACTTGTAGCCAACTTTACCTCCGTTCCCTTCACCTTGCTTGACAGTCTGTGTTGAAACATCGAATCTCAACATTCATATTCTGCTGTCGGTTTTCTCCTTTTTGACACCAATGACAGATCTTCACTGCACGTTTTTCACAATGAACATCCTCATCTGCGCCATTGTTTGAAATTATTTTTTAGCCTTGAGTCAATTTTAGATCTGTTGATGATAATTTTGAATGAAAAGCACTGACATGCATGAAGACATGTCATTGGGATCACAGACATCTAACACTGTATTTCGACTTTTTTGCAGTGCTTGACAATTGTAGATTAAGCAGTGATTGCCGCTGTTTTGTTTTTTCCGCGCTGGAACCCTTTCCTTGGTGCTGCCTGCCTGCATCAGCTTTCCTGTGACATTTCTCTTCAATCAACCTGAGTTGTGTTTATTATGCTGACATTATAAATCTAGACCTTCTTTTTCATTTTGCCCTTTGTGTATAGCTCAAGTCGGGGACAATTCTCCCAAGCCCCCAACAAATGAAGGGCAAATTCATCATAAAAGCCAAGAAATTGCACAAACATAGGTGTAAGTATTGGTCGGAGACGTGTCGCGAACAAAAAGTGACATTTTTCAGTTTTACTCAGTGTACAGGTACACTTTCGTGAAAGTGTCTTCAGATGTGAACATATTCCATTGTTTGTGTGTCACATTTGTGTCGAAGGTGCACCGTCGTAATTGCGTAGGAAGTACAAACGTTTGGGAAACTTTCCCTGTTGATCCAATGTTAGAGCTGTTGGATCCGCTGTGTTCACCATTCGTTTTATTGTGATTCCTTGTCGGAGGAAGACCTTTGACGCTTCATGGCATTCAAATGTTCTTCCACTCAAGGGTTGTTTTTATCTGAACAAAAGAATCACAAAACTGCAGCTTTTGGGCGACATTTCCTGGTTCAGTTTTGAGAATGTTGAGAAATTATTTGTTGTTTTGCTTGAGAAGTCGCATTTTTCAAAATTTGGCTTCAGCGCCTGCGGAGATCGAGCTGCTTTGTATGTTTGCATCCGAGACAGCTAAGTGCATGCTTTGAGATTTGAACACATTTTGTTCCGCACAAGTTGGTTAGCCCACGAGATTTACAGGCGAAGTTTATGTTGGAGATGCAACCCTGTCCATGCAAGTGATTGTTTTTACTTTGCGCATGATCAATCAGAACAAATGCTTGTTTTTCATCGCCCAGTCTGAGATTCACTTTGCAACTTGAGTTCAGTAAAATCACGTTCACCGATTTCTTTGCGTCACAGAAACGAAGACAGTTTACAACGGCAATGTTTGGTGCTTGGGTTTCGAAGTTGCTGGGAATTGCGAGAAAAGAAGCTCATTGGAGTTTTTCTTCTCACTTACAGCGAAAAAGAAAAAGGAGTTAAAGGGTTTGGAAGGTGGAGATGGGACGGCGGTGGCGGGCACTGAGATAGGAACCGAAGATGCAACTCCAGCGGTGACTGAAACAGGTAGAGTGCACCCCTCTTTCAACAACAAACAACTGATCAATATTTCCTGTCAATCTTGCCTCCCTGGACCACACAGTTTGACGAAACTCTGAAAATTTTGACGCCGTAAGGAGAGAAGCCGGCGGCGCCGAGTGAGGCGGGACCGGGCGAGAGCGAGGCGCCCGACCCGACGGCGGACGAGGAGTCGAGCTCGGACAGCGAGTCGGACCTGGAGAGCGACGAGGAGCAGAAGGACTCGGAGAAGGTGGGATGCGGCGCGCTGCTCTTGTTTCAGGGATCCGTCTGCATCAGATGTCGGCTGCATCCGACACAAAATAAAATGTTGGGTGATGTTTCGATTGCAGACACCAATCGAAGTACAGAATTTTTTGTTCATTTTGAAACCAAAGAGAGAAAACTAAGTTTGTTTCCCAGGTGATTTGTCAGATTCTGTTGTCACAAAATCTAGTGGCCGCAAAAAGAGTGTCGTGCGAAGACACGTTGCGTTGTGTGGCCAGAGTCATTTGTGTGTGTGTGTGTCGTGTTCTGCGGTGTTCTTGTGTCGCGCATTGTGCCCTGCAGCACAGCGGTGTGTTGAAGTGGACTGTCCATCCTTTGTTGGACAAGTCTAAGTGACACTGAGCAACCTGCTGTCGTTCGTTGGACGTGTTATCACGTGTTGGGCAACAAAGATGCTCCATCTGGTCACAAAGCTGTGGTGGCAGTGTATCTCACCGCAGCTTTGAATGTTGTGTTTTGCAGACAAAATGCAATGTTTTCACAAAGTGTTGTTTTGATGGCCGTAGATTTAACTTTTTGTTGTCTTTTTTTCCTACGTGTGAAATTATATGAAACAGGAGGGCTATGTATGTAAATTTTACATTTTTATCCACAAGCTTCAACTTATCGTTTCTTAACACAACCACAACGTCTGATAATCAACCCATGTTCTGTCTGTTCATCTTAAGATTTTTTTCAGGCTCACTTGTTCCGATTGTAAATACGTGCACCGATACTTACTTCTATTTTCGTCTTGAAGAGCACTGCGTGAAATATATTGTGCATTTTTACTCGTTTTCTGACTTACGAGTGACAAATGTATTGCACTTTCGGTGCACACTGCTCGAAGAATTCAAAAGGTTGTTTGCCATTTGGTTTGATTTCGTGTTGAAAGGTGACACTTATCACATTTTTTGAAGTGTGAAACACTTCGCAAAGGCACACAGCTTTTTGTTCATGACAACATGAAAAATACTAATTCGTAAGCAAGATAGTAGCAACTCTAACTGTCTTTTCCCACTCACAACTTCCATTACAAAATCTTTTGTTTGAATTTCAAATTTAGAAGAAAGCACACTTCAGTCTGACGTGTCTCATTCTCACTGGGTTTTTCTATCTGGAGCAGAAATTTCTGTCGCCACCGGTGCCATGTTTCTCACAAGATACGTTCCGCAGCGTTTGAAAAAGTTTCACGTCACGCTGCTGCCAATGGGAAAAGTTCAGATTGTTTGCGTAGTTCAGCCCCCCACAGGAGGGAGATGGCATCACCACAATCTTGTCTCGCAGGGCACGGCGGGTCAGGAAGCCGAGGCCGGTATGGAAATGTCAGCTCTCGTCAACTACGTCCAGCCCACCCACTTCCACACCTTCGAACTTGCCGACAGTAGGTTCAAACCTCGCGTTTGTGTGGTGACGCAATCTGCAAAAAATGTCGTGTTTTAAAGTGTTTCGGTCTCTTTGAAACTCATGCGCTTGTCAAGTAGACTACCGGTAAAGAACACTTGAAAGTGACAAATCTCGTTGACATTTGCTTTTCTTCGTGGTTCCGTTTTCCTTGATCAGGAATATTTGAAGAGTTATGGCGAGAGTTCAGCAATTGTTGGCACCTGGGTGTCCTGTCTCATTGGTCTCACTGGCTTCCAACATGTTTTGCTTTGTGCTTTGCTTCTGCATTCTTCGAAACGCAGTTTGAAATAACAGACTTCGCAAAGAGACAGCTGAATCTGGTTGTTTTTATTTTTCAGAGAGAAACAAGAGTTTTGAATGCTCGTCATTTGTTGAGACACAGGCCACGGCTTTGCTGAAAGAGCTTCCTGTGGAATTTGTCAAGTGAGATACTCATTCCTCCTGTCACTGCATGTTGTTGTTTCACTCCAATCAGTTTATCACCTGTGTGTGGGCAAAAATACAGACATTGATTGCTGCTGCACAGTTCGAATTGGAAAAGCCAGGCTTGAAATTTAAGCAGATGCTTGATGTTGACAACGTTGAGACCACAACTCACAACGTACTTTTCAGCTACAACAAGAGACAGATCAGCAGAATCTATCCGAAAGGTACGAGAGTCGACTCCAGCAACTACATGCCACAAATTTTCTGGAATGCAGGATGCCAGCTCGTCGCCCTCAATTTCCAAACCCTCGGTACGTCTGTTCACACTTTCGGCTGAGATTAGTTTTTTCGTTGTGAAAGAGAAGATTACATCAGATTTCAAGACTTACTTCAAGGGCCTGGACGTTTGCATTTTAGATCTGGCCATGATGTTGAACTTGGGAATATTTGAGCACAACGGCAGAAGCGGCTACATTCTGAAGCCCGACTTCATGCGGCGGAAGGACAGACACTTCGATCCGTTCGCGGAATCCACTGTTGACGGCATCATTGCTGGAACAGTATCCGTCAAGGTACTCAGGGCGAAAAATCACCACCCTCTGTGGTTCACACCCCATCCTCATACATGTCGGTGAGTTGACTCAATTTAGGGTTTGTCCAGGAAATGGTGGTTTAAACCGTTCGTGATTTGGACTGTTGCAGGTGATATCAGGTCAGTTCTTGTCGGACAAAAAGGTGGGAACGTACGTGGAGGTCGACATGTACGGTCTACCTGCAGACACGGTGCGAAAGAAGTTTAGAACGAGGACGATTCCTGGCAACGCAATATGCCCCGTCTGGGACGACGAGCCATTCGTTTTCAAGAAGGTGGGTGGTGTCAAGAGTAAAAACCGTCTCAACTTGGGAATCATCTGGCAAGAAAGGTAAAGAACCTGAGGCACACAAACAGTTGTATTTCGTTGCTCCCTACAGGTGGTGCTGCCCAATCTGGCAACGCTCCGCATCTGCGTGTGTGATGACAGCAGTGGCAAGCTGTTGGGACATCGAGTCATTCCGTTGGAGGGCTTGAGGCCAGGTCAGCTCGTCAGGCGGATCAACTTCTCTTGGTTTTTGAACACGATCGAACTGTGAAAGAAACGCGGTGCTTGTGTCCCGCAAAGGAGAACGTCAGTTCAAAAATGGAAACTTTTCATCCCTTTCAGGTTATCGGCACATAGGAATGAGGAATGAGTTGAATCAACCACAAAACCTGTCGACCTTATTTGTTCACATAGGCGTGAGAGATTACGTTCCAGACGCTTTTGCAGGTAAATTTGGATGACTCCCCGAACAAAGTCCTCAGAAGTTCCAAATTTGGCAAATTGTTCCATCACGTCGCCGGTGTGCAATGCGATTTGGGAGTGGAAGGAGTTTTCTTTCTGATCGCGCAGACTTTGCGGCTGCACTGGCAAACCCGATCGCGTACCAATCGGCGGTTGAGAAGCATTCAGAGCAGCTGGCAGCGTTGGAGGAAGACTTCGATGCACCCGTGAGCGGTTTCTTTTGATCAGTAAATTGTGCACAAACCACACTGAAAACGATCGGTGATTGCTGTGAACGGTGACTTTGCTGACATCGCAGTGTTCAAAAGGCAAAACTCGACACTGTGAGTCAAATCCTGCATTTTCCCTGCTCAAGCCGAATGCAAGTGTCCGCAGACAGGTCATGTGGTGTTGTGTGCTCGTTCTGATCAGGACGACGAGGAGAAGCCTCCGGAAGCAACGGCGCCTAAGACGCCAGTGGCGACGGAGGCTCCGAGCATCGACCGGAAGCGAAATACGTCTGTGATATCCAAGAAGAGCACGGGCGTCGAGTCGACGCAGCTGAGTCGCGTGGGCAGCGTCCACGACGCCGTCCGCAAGCAGGAGAGCACGGTGTCGCAGGCGCCGCAGGGCACAGGTACGCGGTGGCATGGCTCCACTCCATCCCTGCCGCCCCCATGCCCCCTCCCAGCTTTCCCCCAGACGCAGCAGTTCAATCTTTGTTGCCAAATCCTGGGCCGGAGAAGTTTGTTCAGTTTGTGGAGAACGATGCAGTTGCGAGACTTTGTTGTTTTCCAGACTACCTTGACTTCAGGTTGAATGGGATGGTCATTTTTAGGTGTTCTGAAAACTTTATTTGTGGTTTGAGTAAATCCCAACTTTGGTTGAAGAGAAAAATCTTACTGAGGAGCGATGGATCGACATTTATTTGGGAACATGTGTTTCTTTGAACATATGTCATTACTAGATTTCGTTTCCCTCATTGGTTCGGTGATTTTGTTGACTGGTAGTTTTTACCAGATGTTGCAGATTTATTTTGCCAATTGTACAGGCGGTCAGCACCCACCAATGTCACGAATGATCTCGTCTATCACACAAGACGCTATCTCTCAGTCTAAACTCAATGGTAAATCAAACTGTTTTTCGATTCACTGTCATCATGTTTGTTTTGTGGTAGATTAGTTTGACTCACACTTTTTATCTTGTTGTTTTGAACGTTTGGTACACGTTTTGTTTCCAGTCTTCTCACGCTGATTTTTGTCATTTATACATGAGATTCAGATATCAGTGCAGCTTTCGCCAATTCGGATCCCTTAAAGTTGTATAAATGGTCAAAAATCACAACACCTGATGCCAGGATATTTTGCTCACAGAGCGGAATGATATTTGGAAGAATTGTTAACATTGCTCGACAAAGTTGAGCATGTAGTTTTTAAATTACAAAACACTCTTCATCATGATGATATGTTTGATTGTACTTTACATGCTCTGCATGGATTGTACGTAAAATGTTTGGCGGCGAATCCAGACACAGAAAGGCAATGTTGCGTCAGGTTCTTGCGAGATTTCTTTTTTCAGAAATCCTTGAAATGCATTTGGAAGTTTGGGTTTCACTGTTGCATTTGAATTACCAACAGAGCTCTGGAGCCCTAAATATATTCCCCCTGGATTCGCCCCCACATCATGCATTCTAACTGGAACTTTCATGTCATGACTCATTGATGTTGATCTCGTTTGGTCCTTCTCTTGTTCTGTGTGATGTTGGCGTTGACGTGTGCAACCAACCAACCAACCGCCCCAAACGAAACTCGTGCAGCACTGACAACGGCGGGCGCCGGCGCCTCCAAAAGTTCCAGCTTGCCCAACAGTCCAATGCACGCCGTCAGTCAGGGGGAAAATAGTGCTTCCACCAAGCAACCTGTCAAAATCGATGTTTCACAAACTACCAGGTTGAAGGGTGAGTGTCCAACTTGCTGAAAAGCAGACTGAATGTTTGGAATTTGAGGAATCTGCTGACAAAATCATTTGCCGACGTTGTGTTCACATTCAGAACCCAAAACGCGAAAATGAAAAACTAAAATGAAACCAGAAGGGTGCTCGTGTTTACCTGTTCGTCTTGATGTCAATTTAAATTTTGTCATTCGTTCGCATGGCAGTCTGTCTTCATGTTCTTCACATCGTGATGACGTTCAGAAGAAGCACCGGTTTAGCTTTAAGATTGCAGAAGATCAATGTTAAAAATGTTCGTGAAAATTGTTAGTCTATTCCTTTGAGAAAATTGGTTGAGAGTTCATTAGTGCGTGTTGTTGAGTGGCAGGTGTGACGGGTTTTGATTTTTTTTTCAGATCCAGATGTTCTAGAACCACCGTCGATCGCCCAGCTGAAGGAGATGAAAACATACACAAAGCTATCCACCAAGATGGAAAAGGAACTCGACACTTTGCGCAAAAAAATGAACAAGGTAAATTCCTTGAATATGAATTGAAGATATATTTCGTGACATAGTGAAGTTTCTTGCTCTGTAACCGTCCTTTAAATTGATTCTTCGCTTTTGTCAGTAATGGAAGTATTAACTCATTCCAGCGTACATTATCATTTTTCTAACTGAGTGTGGTACTGATGATATCATTTTTTCGACGCAGATTGTCACTTTGATCATCGTGTCTCCTTTGTTTCTAAATCTGATTGGTTCAAACGTGAGAAAATTCAACGCGCAACGTCATGTTCGGTAGATTTTTGTTCTGCTTGCTGGCTCTGTCTGCTCAACTGAATTTGAACAGCTCATTCGACTTCCCACTGTTCCTCCTGGAACAACATATAGACCGAGCACATTTCCGCGGCTTTCACGAAGCCGTGGTTTTGTGAACGATGCTTCTCTCACGCTATGTAGTGGGTCCATCTGGACTTCAGCAGACAGGACCGGATACTGAGATTTAGTCGGACGATTTGCTTGCATTTTAACTCTTTGTTTGAACTTGTTGATCAAGAACGAGAGCTTGTGGCAATCGTGCTGGCCCCTCAGCCGGGTAAGCTGGGTACAAACCCTGAAACATTTCAAGACCCTCAAGTTAACATTTCATTGGGTACATCTTTAGTTCACAGCAGTGAATCCAGTTTCATCTCCGTGAAACCATGCTTTCTTCCTGTTCGCTTGTTTCTCATTCATAGACCTTATCATGCGGTGAATTTATTTCATACTTCAACTCAAACAGTTTTTTTCCGTGCTTCAGTTGAAATGCACGTGCAATCTGCCTGCGACTAAAACAACACACACTTATTTCACTGGGAAAAATTGAAGAAAACGTGAAACCTGTTTTGTTGCGAGAGTATGAAATAATCCGATGCAAAGTAGAATTTGTGTCAGTTTGAACAAAAACAATCTCATTCTGTGAGGTTGGTTTTTCAAACCGACTGAAACTTTGTTTTGATTTTGATTGCAATAGCTTTTGTTAATTTTTGGGGTGTTTTGAGAGGTGATGAGCAATAACTTGAAGAACTTGACACTGTACAAAGTTATTCGGCTTTTCAGGGGTAGTTTGTTTTCTGCCACGGTGTCTCTAATGTTGTTTAGAATTTCAGCGAGTTCGGTGTGAGCACACATATGAAATGTTCATAACGCAGGTGTAGGTGTGAAGCACAGGGTCTGGGTTCATAAGACGTCTTTGGTAGTTGACACGTTTAGAGCTGGTGATCATTGCAAGAGTGAAAGAAAGGCAAGATGGGAAAGAACAACTTGCATTGTGCCTTCCAAAGATCACAGGTCTTTTCTGTCCGAGCAACGTCAGCGCCTGTCACTTTTGAGTTGTCTTGATAGATCACAAAAGTCACTCAATGGTTTGGAAGACGTCATCGTGTGCTGTGTCCAGAGAACAATTCGCAAAGGCAGAATTTCCAAAAGGAGTCCAATGTCTAGTCCTCGCAACGATTCAACATAATTATTTGTACCCGCCTTTCCCTTCTTTTCTGTTCCGGAAAAGAAGACACCCCGTCGCAGTTTTTGCCGGCGTCTTTCGCCATAATTTTTTTCGTCTGAACCACACAGTTGCACAGCTGTACTTTTGGTTTTGTGAAAATTGTACATTTGCGCATGTTCAGGCCAAAGCATGATACCAAAACGATCCACCTCACTCATCGCGTCTCTCATTCAAACGGCATGAAATGCTTCTGAAAATTTGTTTCTCATTCAGCTTCTTTTGTCTTTTGTGCAGCGATAAAGTCTGTGTCACAAAATTCTCAAATTCGACATTTGTGAATGAGCTGCAAACTTGTTGAGAGAAATTTGGCCAAGGAAAGCCGTTCCTGTACTTCTCAACAGTAAATTGTTTCACACTTTCAACGAAACATCGTGGGCTGTGCAACGGAACTTCCAGGGGAAAACTTTGAAAGCGAACAACACACATCTTCCAAGGAGGACAGTCAGACCACCACTTACGCACATCCTTCAAAACAAACTTCCAAGTGTGTTCTACATTGTTTAAAGAGAGCCACCAAAACATTTTGTTGTCATTTGTGGCGTTGTGTCCTGCAGGCGCGCAACAACATGCAGGAGATGCACAACCTGCAGGAGGAGAAGCTGCTGTTGTCGCAGATCAAGAGCAAGTCGTCCGTGGAGAAGGTGCAGCGCAAGTCGCTGAAGCGCGCCTCCAAACACGGCCAGGGCGACGACCTGTCGGCGCGCAACATGCAGGAGATGAGCAAACTCGTCACCGAACAGGAGGTCAAGGTGAGTCTGCTCGTTTGGGCAGAAAAGACTCGCGTGTGCTTGCGCGCTTTGCCAAAAAAATTCACCCATTGCCTTGCAAAAACAGACAAGCAAACACTGCAATTTCAGCACAAGGAACTGAAGAAGGAGCAGCTTGAGGCGTTGCGCTCGCTGTGTCTGGAGCAGTACAAGTCTGAGTACGACCTGCAGGTGAAGTACCACCCGCAGCTGTACGACCTGCTCGGCTCCCTCATGACGACGAGTCAGGAGGACCACCTCAAGAAACTTGACCAAATACACGACAAGGAGGTTTGTGTCCTTCGTCCTGAGACACAGTAGTGTCAGAAGAAATTGATGCTGTTTGTGAATTGTCTGATAGGGTGCTCGGCCCACAGAAATCTGTCAAAAAAGAAGAACGTTCCTTTTCAGGTGGCTGACTTGAAGAAGAAGCTGGACGCGCAGAATCGCGACGAAATGAAAACTTTGGCCAAGAAGCACAAAGACAAAGCGGAATTGAATCGAATCAAACGCGAGGCCCAAACCAAACACATTCAAATGGCAGTACAGGAAAGACAAAAGGTGAGGTTCAGCCACTTTGAGTATTGACTTTCATTTGACTGAGTAAAATTCTCAATTTTGGTCAACTTCGTTCAGAACCGGAATGAGCTGTTGGAATGACCTGTGTGGACCAGAACGTGGATGTACGATCGCACGAGGCATGTTTCTTTGCTTCTGACTCCTCCCGAATCTGTTTCCAATGGTTGAGCATCACAGTGATCAAAACGTCATGTTGAGAATCTGTTACACTGAACCACCATATTCCAACCAACACACCACCACTTTGGTCTGTCCAGAACATTCCTGGGAAACAGTTGGTAAAAGTGGGTTTGGCAACCCTTGACCCACACGCGTGCATATCCCACGGCGCGAGGGACGATTTTGTTTCGGAGGAGTCAGAGACACTTGCAGTGCTAGTTCACTTCAATGCTGTTTGAGCAGTGAGCGTTCAACGCATTTCGCTCTTGTTCAGCTTCGGGACATTTTGGAGAAGAGAAAAGACGAAGTGAAAGTTCGGCACGATGAGCTGAAAAAGGAACTTGCGGCGGAAAGAGAAAAGGCAAGTGAACGGAAGAGGCTGAAATGTCTTTTTTTTGCGAATGCTTCGCGTGCAAATTTTGGAAAATTGTACGGTCTGACCCAGGCACGTCCTTTGAGGCGAGCCGCACTGGCAATTCCTGGAGGCATGGTCGGAATTGTTAATACTTCAGTGGCAACTCCCTAAAGCTTGGTAGGTCCTCTCCCGCACCAAGAGTTTTGGGTCGGATCTTGTGCAGGTCCTTTTCCCCCGTCCAAGTAGGGTATTGGGTTAGTTCCACCCCAAACCCAGAAAGAGAATTTCAGGGTGGGTCCAACCTTGGCACAAACGGAGAAAATGTAAAACCGCGGGGACATGACTGTGTTAAATTTTCTACTTTCTTGTTTCAACGGTGGATATCTTTAGCAGTTGCAAGAACAGTACCTGACTCTAATTTGTACCTTGTCGTCTTGTTGCAATGTTTCAGACGAAAGAGGAGCTGGATGCTGACTACGAGATGCGATGCGACAAGCTGGACGAAGAGCTGAAGGTGCCGGAGCCGCCAACGCCGGGGCCGGTGCTGCCCGCGGACGAGGGTCTCGGCGCCGCCGCGCAGGCGCACTCGAGCAGCAGCGACCAGCAGCCACAACCAGCGGAAAGTTTGCTCGGTGCAGCGGATAGCACCAAACAGAGCAGTTCATTGACTTCTGAAAGTGAGAAGGAAAAGCCTTCGGTTCTTTCTCCAGTGGACAAGGATCGATCTAGTGGCGACCAAACAAACACGGAACCTACTCCAAATGGAAATGTGTCCACCACTGATATGCAACCAGAAAACAACGCAAGTGATAACAAAGAACTTGAAGGAGAAGACGCACAGAAATCGAACGGAGACGTCCCATCACATCAGCCGGCTGAGAGTGGTGAGGGCCAGGAAGTGACCAAACTGTAAGCAGCTTCTTTTTTGTCTCGAAGCACGTGTCCATGGTTGTGTCATTCATTTGCACAAAATGTGAAGAACTGTCTTTCATTGTGAAATAGTCCATATTTGGGGTCTAGTCAGCATGTGATGTACCTTTGTAAAGTGAAGCGTTTTGGTTGGAAAGAAGTATTGCACAGAAACGTTTATTTTTCCAGAGTCGTGTGTGTAATGTACAGTGTTGTCCTGAAGACCAGTCTTGTCAAACGCATTTGTATTGGTGCTTCAAATGTCATGCATCAGTGCTGCATTTTTGTGCACACGCTTCTTTTCTCTGTGGGCGAATGAAAGTTGTGATGAACAAAAGGCTACCAAAGATCCAATTGTTATTGTACAGATAATTGTCATTGCAAGGCCCGGCACCAAGATGTCAGCAAAGAAAACTTCACCATTCTCTTGTGCAAGACAGCTTCTCACAAGAAGTTTGCGTGTATTTACTTCAAACTTTCAGAACCTTTTATTTTTTGTTGCCTTGGGAACGCATAAAGTCCGCAAATCCCAACAAAGTCAGTTGTCAAGTCCATGTGTTCACCGTCGTCAGTTGTTGCTTTGTTTTTGTGGTGTTGATGTCGTGAAATATTTGAAACGTGGCGTGGAACGTTGTTTCTCGCCAGGATGGTTGTGTTTGCAAAGGGCAAAGTTCTTTCGGTGCTGTTGAAATGTGTTTGGTTTCAGAGTAGAAGTCAATGGTGCTTTAGATTTTTTGGGACGTAGTATTTTAATAAACAGAGCTATTTCTTACAGAGATTAAGAGGAGCTAACGGAGCCACAGGAAGTTGTGACGTCGACTCTTCGCTTTGCCCTGCGAAGAACGCATGGGACAACAGCAGAAGTGGTTGGACTGGAAAGTGAACTTGGAGGAGGTGGATTTCTTGTGACCACACAAGAAGTGCGCACATGTATGCACGTGCACCTGTTTCCAGCAGCCCCATGTGCACTGTCCACAAACATTTGCACACCCACGAACTTCTGCAGCTTGACGTTGAAGCTGACGGCGAAGCATGAGCCTTGAGGATGTCGTCTATGAATCCTTGTCAGGGTACGCTGAGCAAGGTGTGAGAGGCGCAAAAGTGTTGGCTGAGACAGGAAACAAAGAGACGCCATTGGTTCCTTCGTTGTGAATTCATGGTTCAGACACGCGTGAAGGCGAAGATCTGGGAACGAACGGGTCTCAAGAAAATTTGAGACAAACGACGCGAAGCACTGTTTTTGTTTTGATTTCTGTTTTTCAAATTTGGTGACATGTTTCAGTAATCACGGTATTTTCGGATTTCACAGCAACTTATTGTGCGATGTCCCTTGTGGTTGAAACCAAACAATTTTTTTGTAGTATCCCATCCCGTCCTGTTGCAGCACACACCCCCCCTCCACCTGTGCAGGGTGAACAGACTTCCCTGTCTCCTAGCCCAGCTGCACAAAGCATGTGGCATCTCAGCCTGGATGTCCCACGTCATATCCGGTCCCATCACATCACACCCTGTTTCATATCCCAGACATAAATTTATGTATTTGGCATCTCAGCCCACATGTCCCATGTCCTGTCCCATCCCATTGCATCAGAATCTCAGGAACTGCCGGTAATGAAGAGTTTACCTTGGTGTTCCTTGAAGCATGTTTGAGCCTACATTTCAAAAATGCTGGAATGGTTGCTGTGTCAACCACCTGTTGCTGTGCAAAATTAATTTGAAATTATTAGCCACATCTCAGCAACCAAGAGATGCAGAGACATTAGGGTCATTGGAAGTGTCTTCAAGCTCACATTTCAAAAACAGAAAAGTGGTTGCCATGGAAAAATTTGCCATGGTGACTGGGGAAGAATGTTGTTGCCATGGAAACATTATTTGAGCCCACATTTCAAAAATAGAAAAATGGTTGCCATGCTAATTCTACTGTCTGTACTGGGGAAGACCATGGAAACATTGTTTTGTTGGCGTCTCAACTTCTGATTGAGGTAAAGCTTTGATTCTTGAATCAACCTGGGCCATCGAATCTGGGAAATTGACCACGGATACTTGTCAAGAACTTTCTTGAATGTCAAACACCCCTGGGACATCGCACCCTCGCCTCACGCGCTGCTTCTTGTTTTTCAACTTGCGAATCTCACACGTCACCAGAATCCGCTTCCGTACAAAATGCTCTCCAGATCTATTTTTGGGTATTTATCTGTACTTTGCAAGTTTCAGTGCAGGTTGCAATCGTCTTCTTGTGAGAAACGCCAACACGTGTATGAACTGACGAGCTGGAAGACAATTCACGGATGTTGATCGTTGGTTCTTTAAAACGGAGAAGGGGATATTGACTGGCTCGAGAGGCTGCAGTGCAGCCAAAAGAGTGTTCTTGTTGTGTGTTGCGGTCACTTGGTGATGCATCTGCAAATCTACCATTTCTTCGGTTTTTATGTATGCAAAACTTTGTAGGTTCCACTGCGTGGATCCAGGATGGGCAGAAATGAGATTGTGATTCGCTGTGAGCATTTGGTTGGCTTGTGGAAAGGAATGCAAAAATGGGCTTGGCTGCTTTGGGTTTCTTTTCAAGTTTTGGCAACCAACGAGAAAGAAATCATCCTTTGTGGATGAAGATATGTCAGCAATGTCTGAAAGTTCACAAATCTGTACCTGTGACGTACCCGATCATTCTCTTTCAAAAAGCATCGACATTTCTTGCGGCGAGTTCTAGGTCGGAAGATTTTGTCTTGGAACCTGTTCGCCTTCAGATCAATTTTGGTACCAAGTCAATTGATCGAAAAGGGTTCGATCTCAGACATCAAGACCATTATGAAATTCACAAATTTCCGTTTGGAACGCCCGTCGTTGTTGTGCTGTTTCGGCACGAATTGTCAAGACCTTGTGCAACATTCCACTCAATGCTAAATGTAACAGTCTTTTTATGCAATTTCTTATTGTTTGAACTTTTGTGGTGCCCCAAGAAATTGGATTGTGCAAAGCAACTTGGATGTATCGTTTTGAAATAACTTCATCTCGTTTGCAAGGTTTTACGGGAATTCGAACTCACATCACTGAACCAAACATCAACTCATGTAAATAGCAATTGTACATGCCTGGATGTCGACGTGGTGATGTCGCCTCGCATTGCGTTGCAGTTCATGCATCTTGTCAAATTTTAAGTGACGAGTTCAGATCGTGCATACATGTCTGGCATAATTAAAGCAGTGGGACGACATTGTATGCATCTGGAGGGGCTCATAGATCGACTGCAAATTTGGTGATAACATTGCATATTTTCATGTGAATGCAAATTGCAAAGAATGTTTTGTTTGCTTTTTTTTTTTTCGTGTGAATGACGCGACTGACTCCCTTGTCTCGTGTATTTCAAAATCGAGGTTTCACTGTGAACGCTGCAGTTTTTTTGAGCATTCCAAAAATGATTTGTCCAACTGTTGTCAAATTTGCCAGATTCTCGTGTGCAGTTTTACAAATCGCACTTTCTTGATTTTGACAGTTGTCTTCGTGCATCTTGACGGTTCAGTTGGACACTGTGAGTCTCATTTCCTTGTCTTTGGAACGTTGACAAGTTACTTTCCTGTTCAAATCAGGTGTCTATTGTGAAGGCCGAACGTTTTGGCATCAGGTGTGCGGCGCAGAGAGTGCCGTTCTGGTGTGTTGTGCAATCAAAACCAAAACCAATTGAATTGTGTCAAAATTCGGGCCAGTGTGTCATTGTTAACTATGTGTGGTCTGAAGAACAACACACACACACACACACACACACACACGTGTACACACACACACACACACACACACACACACACACACACACACACGTTTACACCTTTCTGACACTTTTCTGACCAGGCGCACGATGCGCCACGATGTATTTTTTGTGTTGAAGAAATCACAGATCAACACACATGTGTATGACACTATTTTTGCAAACTGTGTCTGCAACATGTTCGATTTCAAGACACTCACTGCTCGCAGGACCTTCAGAGCCTTGAGGGCGCTGTTTCTTTCTTGGAGGTTGTTGTGGCCAAAACATGACAGGGTCCTTGCGAACGATTTCGTGAACTGTGGAGACAGCGATGACAGAATTCTTTGAAATTCATGTTTTGTGATTCTGTTGAATTTTTTTGTTCAATTAAATTTATTTGCTTTCATTTTTGTTTTGTTTTGTTACTTTATTTTTGGCGAGCCCTCTGTTTCGGTGTCCACATTCCACATGAAACACAGATCCACAGGTCACGATCATGTTTCCTGTTTATTTTTCAGTGTTTACCTGGTTTTGTTACCTCATTACCAATGCCACGCAAAACAATAATAAAAATACAGCACTTTACGCAAAATATTTTCTGTATCTGAATTTTTGACCACAACAGAAGACGTGCTGGTTAGCGGCTGTAGTCCTGGAGGCCGTGTTGTTTAGTTGTGACCCGGAAGCTGTTGATTTGCTGCTTCACGCTCCTGATTGGCTGACGGAATGTCAACAGGCAGCCTTTACCCGTCCGAGGAAATTTGTCGAATTTTTACTCCAAAACAGCGCTTTGTCGACAGTTTATCAGCCAACCTTGGGATTGTAATGTTCATAAACTTAGGTAGGTTCACTTTATTGTGATTTTAAGTTGCCATGGTGTGAGACAGCGTAGATTTCGAGAAGTAATTTATTCGTGAAAATTGACAGCTGATAATTATGCAGCTGCTCAGAAGTGGAAGCTGCAAGCTGCCATTTCTTCTTCACGCAAAACTAAATATTCTGCAGAGTTTCTCCACCCAGATTTGATTTTCATCAGGTGGGATATTTTTGTGAAGCATTTCAATTGATACTCGATTACTGTGGTGTCATGTCACGAAAATCGAACCGTCTGATCCTTCAGACAACCGAGACGACACCCCATTGCACGAGGTTTCGTGATGGTGTGGACCCCCAGTCTCACCCGCCGGCAGATCTGGACCTCTCTTGACCCATGTAGAAATGTTGGCTTTTCTGCCGAGTTGTGACTTGAGCAAGATCCTGATGTGTGTGTGAATGGGGCTGTGAGCCTGTCGCGGTCCATGCACACCAAATGCACTGTTGGGAGGGGTGCGTTGGATTCTGAGAAACTTCCTGCACTTTTCAAGCCCACGGTTCGCCGACAGGCGCAGCTACCACGGGCTTCGTGCAATCACTGCCTGTACACCGTTGACTTACTGGGGGGGGGGGACCTGTGCAGGGATACCTGGCGCGGGTGCATTCCTGGATTCAACTCAGCATTGATTGCTGGTAATTTTCCAGCAATGCAGGTTCCCCCTCCCCCCGGGGGCGGGGGCGTAGTTTGTAATTCAACGTGGCAAAATAAAATCTGCAAGGTTTCCTGTTGGCCAAGTTGGCGTCGTGGAACCGTGACCTTTCCAGGCGAAGCCTTCTCGTTGACCAAACGCTTGTCACGTTCAATGAACAAAACACTCTCAGGTTGGAAGGGGATTGCCATCTCATTCTCCCATTGTCGTTTTGGAGCAGATTGTGTTGTGGTCATTCGCTGGGCTGAAGGGTGGCTGCACTGGAGCGTTCCTGGATGTTTTCAGAAGCGCATTTGTAAAGCCGCGTGTCCATTCCAGTCATTGAAAAGTGGTGATGTTTGCCCAGTCATTGGATGCTTGCAATGATAATTGCGCTTGCAACGCTCGTGGCAGCGTTCTCACTCGGTCTGGAAAACATGGATAAAAAAGATGCCTTTCTAGTTAGGGAAAAGCCAGGGCAAATGGATACTTCAAGCAAATTTAGGAAAAGTCAAGGAAAACGAAACCTTCATCTGGAAAAGTTTTTGAAAATTGATCTGGAAAAGTTGGAGAAATTTGGAAAAATTGGGGAAAAATGGACCATTGTTGTGGTCTGAAAGGACAAAATTTGAAAAGTTTTCTTGAACCCTTTGCTCACAATTCTGAGTCATTCAGTTTTGTGCAGAAAGAAAATGCAAATATGCTCGTGCTTCCCAAATGAAAGTGGATTCTGCCCCCAAAGAGAAAGAAATATTTGAAAATGGTCTGGAATATGGACATAATTTCTGGAAAAGTGATGACAAAAAGTGGGAACCCTTTTCTTGGACAGGACGCGCTCTTCTGTGGCAAGTGTTTGTCAGCACAACAAACTTTGCGCAGTGAAAAGTACGAGTAGACCAGATATGTGGCCAGATTGCTCGTGTCTTGGCCTTGCCTCCATTGTTCAATCAAGATGGCGCAAGTTGTGAGCCATTCTTTGTCGAAACATTTCCGTCCTGGATCTCTTGCCTTATATTTTGCCGTGCCAAAGATTTTGGTCCTTTTCTTTCAACAGGTATCACAAATTCAGTGTTCACCGAATCTTGCTCGCAGAAAGATTTCTCTAAATGGGAATTCTCAGCGATAAGTCTCTCTGGGTGATGCTGTCACATTTCCTGTCCGTTGTGTGTGAAACTTGAAAGTTTCGGCTGCAATTGCTGACAAAGCACTTGTAAACCTGCAGGACAGATAAAAAAATCCCTGTCGGAAGTCCTTTTTGGAAGAAAAACTTGTCTAATTGCACACAAAGAGCAAAGAAAAAAGTGTGAACTATTTTCCAAGTTCACTGGTCCACAAATTACATGCACAGTGATTCATTTGTGCCGAAATGACCCGTTTGACTCTTCAGAAAATAAACACCGGTGACACTCTCAAAGTGAAACTTTTGAAAATTTCTGCTGGTTGTCAGCCGCCTGTCAGATGGCATTGGTTTACCCCTATGTCGCACTGACTGGCTGACTGGAAGTGTGGGTGATGAACTGGCATCTACCGAATTACCCCTCCCCCCTGTAGAAAAAAAAGGAGAGTAGGAAATTCCAGAAATTCTGAATTTCCAGATTTCCTATTGTCCCAAATTTCCCAATTTCCATATTACCCCCTACCCCCTGCATAGAACGAACAGTATGCTTGCGTGATTGGTGCTAAATTTTGTTGCTGCATTCTGACAATTTTTTTTGCCACACGACCCTGCACTGAAAACAAATCAACTGACCAGATATGGACAAAATTGTGCATTGTTTGTGTGGTGCAAGTGCTGTTCACAGAATTTTGTCATTGAGGCCTGTTGTGCTTCACCAGTGCCAGTGTAAATCACCAAAAATTGGGAAAGTAGGAAATTCAGAAATTCTGGATTTCATGATTTCCGAAACACACACACACACACACACACACACACACACACACACACACACACACACACACAATGAGGAAAGTAGAAAAAGTCGGAAAGCTGGAAATTTCTTGTCGGATGACGTTGTACGTATGCAGCCGATGTACTGATATTTTTGCTTGAAAATCTGGTTTGTTTTGCCAAAAGAACTTCATCCAAGCTATTTCCTTCGAAGAATGGGTCCCCTAAGTTTTTGTGGGGCAAATCCCAGCACAGGAATCCAAGAAAATTACATTTGTAGGTGTGGCTTATCTTTCGAAGAGTCAAACGTCATTTTCACACAGCTTGGGTGACTGAATTCTCCATCTTGCGCAGCGTAGACAAGAATTTGAACAGTGACGTAGCTCGAGAGCTGTTCCGCAGTTTTCTGTCGCACGTCACTGGCAGGAGTGAAAATCTCGAGAAAACGTTTTGATGCTGAAGATCGAACAAGAACAGGACAGCTTCACATTCTTCCATTGGAAATTCTGTCGACAAAAACGAGATTGGGATTCTCACATTGTTGTCAGTTCGTACGGGTGCTCTTGGTGCAGGTCGATCAAACACTTCTGTTGCTCGTTCTTTGATTGCTTCACGGCAGCTTGACATCATGTACCTGGTACGTTCTGTAGAAGAAAGAACTTTGTTTCTTTCAAGCTTTGCTTCTGTACAAGATTTTGCTCCCATGGCAAGGACGTTGTGGATGATGAGAGCAAACCAGGTTTCGAAACGATTCGTCATCTCAAATGCTTGTCAATGTCGGGCCACGAGCATTCGTGTCCACCTTCAAACCCTGCGGGGGAGACGTGGTAAGAATTCTGTGCTCACCCTCTCTCATCATTGGCCGCATCCCACTCAACACTTGACGGAAGTCTCCGTGCGTGAAAAGGAAATGAACGAGTCACAATACAAGTGAACAGGTAAACAAGGTGTGAACTTCAAAGGAAAGAACATCCTATTTTCATGCCTCAGGCACAATAGAAAGAAGTTGTCTGGCGACAGATGATGCTTCCAATGGCAAGCAAAGCAAACGTACGGGGAGGATTGGTTTCGGGAGACTTTTTGTTCATCATCTGGAAGACACACCTCGGGTTGAAAGGCACTTTCGTCGAGACAGATTCACCAGTCAGTGCAACTCAGCACCGATCAGATTCGAGTTCTTTCCCAGAACAAAACTAATTGCTTCTGTGATGCAGGAGGAAATCTCTGCGTAGTCACCACATAAAAAAGACTGGGATCCGACTGTCAATAAATGTAGAATTGGTTGCCATGACGACGTGGTACTTTATTTGGGAACTGGCAGTAAGAATAGGGAGGAGTCTCGTTGCGCGAGGACGGCTGCAGGTTAGAAAGGTGTAATCTCACACAGTGTGTGTCTGCTCTGACAATCAGCAAATGCATCGCCGCACTTGTTGCTTCTGAAAGTCGTGCTCACTCATTCAAGAGACAAGAAGAAGGTAAGTGAAAAGATTGCTTTTCATTCATGCTGTGGCAGAGAACACTGAGGTGACAATCGAAAGACCCTTTTTCAACGCTCTGACTGGAGATCTGAGACTGCGTTTGTAAAAGCGAACTTCGAACAAATCTTTCGTCGGAATGGGCGGCCTTTGTTTGCACAAGCTTCATCCTTGTGTTCAAGGCGGGGAACGTGACGTGGGTAAATGTGAATTTGATGGCTGCAGCTTGTTGAGAAAGAATCAAAAGAACACCATTTTTGTAAAGTGACGCAGAGTAATTGTTCGATGATTTAAAAGCCAGGGGAATAAATACATATTTGATGATTTGACAGGAATTCATCACGGCAGAGGTTTTGTGTGCTCACGATCAACAGCGAAGCAGACACAACAGACTCAAAGACGGACGTGCGTGTGAGAGTGGCACAAAACGTGCTGAGTCGGACAGATGAGTGGATGAATCATGGACCGCACTTCGCCCAAGACACACCGGTGCAATCGTGATTGTGATCCTTCCGCTCTGAATTGTGGCGCCTCATGCATAATTAATCCGTAATTGCCTCCTGGTCATCTATCATGCACAGGTGCCTGTCGCTTCCCATGAATCCCATTTTTGCGTTTCCCTCTCGACCTGTGGGGTGGAAGCCCACTCTGTTGCAATTCCACTGAGGTATCAGTCGGGAGTGTTACAAATTAAACAGATCGAGTAAGTCTCTCTCTGTTGGTCTCTTTGCTCACCAGACGAACAGCACAAAGGAATATCTATCTGCCCATTTGTGGAAAATCCACTTTGTTGGGGTAATCCAGGTGCTTTCCAGGGAATTAAATTGTGATCACTTGGCTTCACATGGCTAAGTTCTGATTTACAACGTTGATGGTCTTCAATCCCTTTTGGCACAAAAGTGAATCATTGTGGGATTGAGGAGTCCAGTGGATCTGGTCGTGCTGATGGCTTTTAACCCTGCGGGAACAGGCATGGCCGTTCATCATTCTTGTTGATCCGGCCAGCATTGTGCACAGAACTGGGGCACGAATGACTTCTGAAGTTGATCACGAGTGACACAGAATCCTGTCAAAGTGGTCAAGAAGTGACTTGCAGGGTCTTTTGGTGCAAGCATGATTGTCAGTGCATGCAGTGTCGTTTTGGAATCCTTCTCAAGAGTTCGGCAAGCAGTACTGTTCGTGCGTGGGATTTGACTGAAGCATCGGTGAGTTAAGCTCCTGTCGTACGTCCTGGTGGCTGACGAAACACAATCACACCCGGCATTTTCCTCCACTTGTGTTGTCCGTGCAGTTCAGCCATCAGGATGTGCTTCAGCGAAGGCATTCACAGGAAATGCGAAACGTGAGCTGAGACACACAGCGGACATCAGATCGGTGGATCGTACCATTTGAACGAACATCTCGTTGCTCTTTCAGCGGCAGTGTTGGAGGAAGGGACCTGCACGTGAGCCAAAACTGAAAGCAGAAAGCACAGCGACCGATGTTGCAGTGTGACAGTTGACCTGTCGACGAACTAGAGGAGTGTGGTGGTCCCTGAGCACGCCTTTCCGTCCGCCCTTCCTTTGGCATCGAATCACACAGCTACGGATGATTGATTGAAATACTTCGCGAATTGAGACTCAACTGCAGTCGAAAGCATCAGGCCCCGTATTGTGAATTGGCCTGACAGGCTTTGAACTCAACAGAACAAATCGATCTCAGTTTGCGCAAAAATATAACACATTGCGTGCGAAGAAGTATTTTTGTTCAGTGGCTCAATAATACGAGTTATCCGTCCTGCAGCAATTCCCATACGTTGCGTTGGTCTTCTCCACAACAAGCAACAATGTTGGGAATCGCCTGACGGAAAATCGTTCGCCTGCTCAAGAGGTGGATTGCAGATTTCACTTCACTGAAGAAATTTTCAACAACGGTCTGATCTTTATTTTCTGGTGTTTACTTGCAGCCACAGCGGAAAGCCAGACCCTGCCAGAGTCTGTTTTCCGCTCCAGGAAGTGGATTTGTGTTTTTTGTTCGTTCAAGGCTTGCAGCTGGCAGTGTGTTCAGTGGAGTTTGATCATTTCTGAGTTTGGGTGTGTCGCATTCATGGAGTGGAGGCTTTTGTTGAAGATCTGACTCACCAGTTCTGGTCATTGAGTTCAAGTTTCATCATCTTTCTCGGAACGAAAACGACTCCCCGACAGTGCTGATGAAGCGTTAAGTGACGGTGAATGGCGTTCTCGTGACAGAGGCTGTGCCCTTGAAATTTGCATATATTTTGGTCAAACTGGCGTCACCAACAATTGGCTCCTGCGGCAAAGCTGCGCATTCCTGACAGAAAAGTGACCTTGGTGTGTGGTATACAGGACGCAATACAAATTCGACAAAGCCGTGGGCGAATCTCAGACATTGGAGTGCAGGTGTAACGTTTAGAATTTCTAATGGAGCCCATCTGCGAAGTTCCCCCGTATCACGCGATTCTCTCCTTTGCCAGTTGGTCGCAGACTCGGTGGGCTTTGTGCTTGTTGATGCAGTCTGCAGTGTCTGAGGAAGTGAAGGGATGTATTTCGGGCCTCAGATCGTGAGCACCCTTGAATCTCGCGAGTTGAATCTGCAAGGAATTGCCCATGCGGACCAGCGGGCAAATTGTGGCGAGAAGTCCTCGGTGGTGGTTCCCAAACCCGGTGTTGATTGGCGACGTTGCGTCTCATTGGTATTGTTCTGTTGGACATTTGAGGAACCTGCTGTTCAAAAATATCGCTCGTTGGGACGGATGTGCTCGTTCTATGAATCTGCAACGTGATCAGACAGTGGTGAGTTCTGTCTGCAAGGTTGTCAGTGAAAGGAGTGAGAACAATCAGCGAAACCAACATGAAGGAGCCATTAACTATGGAAGAGGATCACCTGCGTCTTCCAGTCTTTGGCAGCGAAACCACTCCATACCGGATTGGATAAAGTTTCTGGAGACGTTCAGACTGAACCCAAACTGGCGTTGATGCAATCAGTTACCGGTCCATTTGCGAGACTGAGAGCAAATGCCAAAATTGTGAACGAATTTGTCTCGACTGTGAGTTCACAGATCCTCAATGTAGTATCGCGAGACATGGTAGTTCGGCTTTTGCCAAAAGAGACTGGATGCAAAATATGCTCCGTGTCCTCAAGTGAAATGAAATTTGATTGAATGTCTTCTCCGGATGTCTTCTCCAGAGGTCGCGTCTCCGCTGTACTGCGAGTGTCACGTGGAGTTACGTATGTGGTCAACCCGAGTGGTTCCACGTTCCAGGGCAGGAAGGGGAAAGAACAAGTTGCGAGCAAAAACTAGGCAGTCTCGTGATCTGACAAACTGCAAAAGTTCTTCCAGCTTTGTGGACAAACTGCAAAAGTTCTGTCTGATGAACGGTGTGGTTTCGTACATTCCATCAACATCACACGCAAAATCGAGTTTTGTTGCAGTTGTATTGAACCGGTTCGGTGCGTAGAACGTCGGTGCAAAGCTTCAGCTGGTGCAGGTAAACATTGCATATTCCCAGGTCACAATGCAAAAGCATTATCTGAAAACAGTTGGTCAAATTTATTGAGTATATCTCCTGCAAACATTGCAGAGGCAATGCGCGTGAGATAACGTGCCGCGGTTGTTGTCAGCGGCACTCGACAAGAGCTGCTCCTTGAAAGGTAATTTGTCCTCAGAAATCGTTTGAGTTTGCACAGATCTTGCGCTTTTTCTGCAAGAAAGAACGAGCTTTTTCCATATCATCGTGAATCATTCGAGCAGAGTGACCCGCAAGAAAACCAGAACAAGAGAAGCAGTGCACAGGGCTACTGGAAGTGCGAAGTCCCCGGGGTGTTTGCTTTGTTGGTCACTTCCCTTTTTTTTTGTTTGTATACATTGATGGACCATGTGGACCAATTGTCCCAGCCCAGCACTAACAGCCACCAATTGGCCCATACAGGATGGGACGGGACGGGACAAGGGGGACA
>JAAUXT010026105.1_pt1 | contig 32169 bp, 34 predicted proteins | sample 7278171 | NCBI WGS metagenome assembly JAAUXT01 (sample SAMN14350112, study PRJNA611818) | marine sediment metagenome | isolation source: surface marine sediment (1.8m) | place: French Polynesia: Moorea | collected 2018-08
CTTATCTGATGGGTTGTGAAAGTTGGAAATTTTTTTCGGCAGATCGCTAATTTCTTTTTATGTTAATTAGGCATTACATTTACAACTTTTTTGGTACTGTTCATTTGTGGATCGATCGTGTTTAAAAATTTTTGAAATGCAAAAAGTGCGTTTTCAACTTTTTTGTTTCTCAACCGATTTCAACTTTGATTATATATTCTTGGAAGGTATCACTGGGGGAATCTTTGTGATGTGGTCTTGGAGGGTATCTGAGACATTTTTTATTTCACCTATCAGCTCAGTGACCTAGTTTCCGAGCACGCGACCTACTTATGCAAATGAGCCTCGCGCCATGAAGTTCAAATCAACCGCGGCGTCCATTTGGGACGTATTTTTTTGTGTTTCAGGTGAAAATACAGAGACTGGGGAGGCCTTATCATTCCAATGGGTGCGATGATGACGGAGAGTACGAGAAGCGGTTCACACAGTACAAATACACTCAAGAAGTAAGAGACGTCCAAGAGTTTGAACTCGGTGAAGCTGTGGGCGGCGCTGTTCGTAGGTTTCGGACTGATCCTGACGTGCGACGTGCGCCACTGTCAGAAGTGGACTTCCGTGTTGTTGTTGGGCGATGTCCCTTTGTGTCTAGAGCACCATGTGGCTGAAGCCGAAACCCATGTCCTGACATGGCGTCCAAGCTAAGAAGTCCCAGTCCTGCCCTGCCACATGCACCTTGTTGCATCTCAGGGGGAATATGAAGGGGCACAGAAAGGGGGCGCATGAATGGGGCACTCGAGACATTGCACTCGCAGTTGCCCCAGGCACGTCTTTTTGTTTTTGATGGCAATTGCAGCGAGGGACCGCTTCATTTCACCAATTTCCGAGGTGCAGCTCACATTCGGCAAAAGAGTCAGAGTTAAACACATCAACAAAGATTTCTGCTGGGGATCTGGGGATGGTCCCCACGCGGTGAGATTTCAAATGGTGTAATTGGGACCAAGGTGGAACCATCTGGATCGCTTTTTGTGTGGTGTTCTTGTATGTGTGCTGCATTAAAGTCCTCAAAACGGGTCCTCCAGACACACGCCAGACACGGCACAGCGTATTTCAGGTTCTTACCCTTTTGCAAGGATCACTGGGTAACACGCGACAACACGTACGAGTACCAGTGAATGATTGATCAACATACAACTGTATGTATTTCTCAGTGGGAACATGCTGACCGGTGCCTGGATGTGTTTTCAATGCAAACAATTTTCAGGGATGTTTGAATGCGTGTGAACACAAACGAGCAGTGGAACAATGTCAATGCTATCTGGGTGAATACATCGAGTACTACAACGAAGACGAGAAAAGGAACTTTGATCCTTGCGACGACAGTGCAGGTAGAACAAGCAAGATTTGCACACAACGCAAACTCTGGGTTTGCACTTTGATTTGACAACTTTCTCTGTGCGCGTGGGTCGTTTCGTAGTCGTCAACATTTCCGACGAAATCTGCACATTTTCTTCTGGGTGAAACTGTTTCAGATTTCGATTGCCTGAAATCCAAAGTATGGAATCTGATAGACAACAATCCTTGCCATTGTGAGCAAGCTTGCAGGTGAGTTGTGTTGTACATGCAACAAAAGAAAAAGAGAGAAAGAAAAACCCAAACAAGGGCCAGGGTTTCACGACTTAGAAAGTGCTCCTTCCTTTTTCAGTCAAAGTCGTTACGAAATTGACATGTCGCTGAACACTTGGCCAACTGTGAGCAAGTGGGTGCGTCAATTGGATGTCTCGTCCGATACATCAATTGCATCTTCAGTTTTAATTTTCAGTCGTCTGCTCAGTCTTGGTGACCACTTTGGAGGTGATTTTCTGTCCAATTAATGTTGCAGAACAGCCTCATGCATGCTGTATGCAGTACGTTCGGCGAAGACAGCAGAGACTGTCAACGTATGGTCAACACACCGGACACACACCTCGACGCTGAAGCCGTCTTGAAGTCAGTAACACCAGCAAATCCAGATGGGGCCCGGGGAATGCGACAAACGTCTTGCTTTCAATCACCCTGATCACGGGAGCACTGACATCACGCATGAAACGTTTTCCTCTGAAAACAGCGTTTGTGTCGATACAGGCGAACACATATTGAGGACCATGTCAAGATTTCTCACCCCAGGTCTCTGAGCAACATGAGCTCGAGTCCAGGTTCCATGAATGTCTGCGCATTTTCTGTTGTTCACAGGAGAAACTTCCTCAAAGTGAACGTTTACTACGAAGATCTCACCTCTGAGCTGGTCAAGGACAAACCCGACTACGAGGTGAGGCCGGCGTGTCCTCGACGCCCAGAGCCAATTTTGTTGAAAAACACCGCAAACACAAAAGCGTTTTGTCTTTTACTCTGTGTCAATAATGTTTTGACCCATTGGGTTCAGCAACAGGATTGATCCCTGAGAACAAAAACAATGCAACAAGAACTTCAATTCGATTACAAACTGCACTTCGTCCCTCGTCAGGTGGCTCAATTCCTCTCCGACATCGGTGGAGTGTTCGGTCTGTGGATTGGAGCCTCCATACTGAGCCTGTGCGAGGTGTGCGACGTTCTCGTCAGCATCTGCAGAGCCTGTTGTGAGCGGAGCAAGGGCTCGTCACATTCACGTCGCAGTGAAGACGCAGTGTTCGACAGCCGTGGCCTGGGAGCGAGCCATTTTGGAACCGGGGTGCGGTCCCGACCTGGCCAATACGACGAAGAGTGGGGCTCACCTCCGCCGTTCTGAGGGTTGTGAACATCAAGCGTCAGTGTCACAATGTCAGCAAACTTGTAATGTCAACTCACAGACTTTAGGAGCTTGGGGATCATTCTGAAAAAAAAGTTGCTGTCCGGAGAGAACATGTGTAAGACGAGCGAAAATTCACACTTTTGGTAAACAAGAACAAAAATGTGCTTTTTATGATTTTTGTTTGTCTTGTTCTGGTTTTCTGAGTGTATTCGTGCTTAATAAGTTATCAGTGAAGATTCGCGTACACTTTACAGAAATCGCTTTTGTTCACAGAACTACCACAAAATGAATAAACACAAGAGGCGAACATCATGAGCCAACAAAATAATCACGACTTTGCCTTTTCACAAACTGCACAAGAACAGCGAGCGTCGAAGAAGGCGAACACGGACATTCAAACTCAAGTCAATGGAACAAAATGTGAACTTTTGGACATTTTGTCGGTTTTGCATGCATTGAGGAAAACTGACGATACTCGAGTACGAGGACTGCCGTGACTGTGCTCAGAACAGAACAAAAATGAGCACTGAGTAAAAAACCCGTGCAGAAAAGGAGAAAGAGTGAGTTTTGAACGCATTGCTCCGCGAATTTTATTGTCATTACGACCCTTGTCAAGATAAATTTTGTGCAGGATGGAAGAACAAAAAACGAGCACATCCTGCGACGTGTGCGCTCATCAGGGTCTGCAGTTGTTCGATTGAAAATAGACAACACTGACTGAACGACTCTGTTATTCTGAAACTGTGCCGAGCAATGGTCAGTAGGTCGCACTTTCAACACCAGATTTCCAGTTGGCCTCCTGCTTAGATGAGGCCGTCTGAAGTGCAAAGAAATCAGCGTTGCATTGCTCGACAATTTTGTACGTTCGTTCATTCCGACCGTGGGTGCATCTCATTTCAGTGGCAGAGAAAGAATTCTACCGGTACCGGAGCATGCTGAGCTCGAAGCCCAAGACTTGGAAAGGGGTCTTCGTCAGGTTTGCGGAGTACACGTCTCTTCAGGGCATCCCGTTCATCTACCGGTCCAAACACCTGTGGGCGAAACTGCTCTGGACGTTCTTCCTGTTCGTCGCTGTTGTGCTCACAGCGGGTCATTATTACATTGTAGCCAACAAGTTCATGAGTCACGGCGTCACAACGAGAGTCAAGGTTTTGTTCTCCAAGTTGCCGTTTCCAAGCGTCTCAGTCTGCAACATCAACCCTGCACGTGAAAGCGCCATCACCGAGGAAGAGATTGAGCCGTTGAACACCTTTCTGAAAGTCATCAGGCCTCCTGCTATACCAGAGATGAACGGGTACAACTCCGGATGCAGGCAGCCGCAGATTGGACGCGGGGGACCTCTGGGCTCTGGGCCAGGAGGCAGAAGCAACCAAGGTCCATTCGGCGGAGGAGGCTCTCGACCTGGAGGTCCCCGCAGTCTCCCGTCAAACCAACAGCAGTATCAGAGAGGGAGAGGTTTTCCTCCCCGTCCGCAGCAGTTTCCGGGTGCTGACAGGTCCAGTCGTGGCGGACCTCAGAGAAGAGGCGGCCAGGAAGGACGGGGCAACAACAGACCAAGTTCAGGACACAGAGGGTCTCGTCCGTCTTCAGAACGAGGTTCACAACACTCCAGGCCTCAACACCCCAGGCCTGGTGCGTCGTTGCAGAACGGGCCTCGCCAAACGGGCAGATTTCCTGGCAGACGGAATCCACAAGAAGGCGCAAATCAAGACCCTCGCTGGCCTTGGGAAAGTAGAATGAACAACCGCGGGGCAAGTATACACAAGTACAGTGTACAAGTTTGCAGGCTACCTTCATTTTGGCGTTTGATTTGAAAGAAACAGACCAGTCTGCACATTTCAACCCTTCTGTTCTGTTGCAGTGCAGACCACCGACCGTCAATGAATTTAACAAAGCAAATCTTACTGGATACGAAAGTTATTTGGGCCAGAGTGAACTTCCCACAAATATGGACAAGAACCACGCGACGAACACGATATTCAAGCGCATGTTGGCACAGCTCGACAGGTAATTAATCCTCACACACAACGGAATTGCCCATTGGTGTTTCAATGATCCATACCCGTACAAGGTTCTATCAACACATTCTGAGAATGTGCATGTTCTTGCGACTCCGAGAAGGACAATGGAATAAGTTAGTCAGCTGTTGTCTTGAATCAACCAGCCGTGTCCAATGGCTCGGCTGTGAACATGAAAACTCTCAGAATTGTTGATAGAACCTCGTACACGAAAAATTCAAATTTATCAGTCTGAGAAATTTTTGGTTTGTGGAAGCCACTCGCATCGTGGATCAAGATACAGTGACGGGAAATCTCTTGTCATTCGATTTTTCAGCAAAACACGGTTGAGAATCGGTCACGATCTGACCAGCACCATATTGCAGTGTACCTTTGGTCCCAGTCAGTGTTCCATCGACGAGTAAGTTTCACGACATTTTTCGTCCTTTTGGTACTTCCTTTGGTTCTCTACGAGCGTTTTGTTTTTCTTCAGGAGTTTTGAGACTTGGTTCTCACCAGATTACGGAAACTGCTTCACGTTCCACAGTCACTACAACTCCAGCAACGAATGGGACGATGTGATGAGCACGCGAAGCGGGGCAAATTCAGGTAGATTTTCGAGTGACTCTCGTTGGGTTCGACCAAACTTGACCAAACTTCAGTCAGAGGCAGGCTGATGATTTTGTGCATTCCAGGGTTGTCGTTGATCCTGTACATCCAGGAGCATGACTACCTCAAGAGCCTGACCACCGGCGTAGGGGTGCGGGTCGCCGTGCATCCCTTTGGGTCGGTGCCCTTCATGTCGGAAACTGGCATTTCCTTGTCACCTGGCACCGAAAACTTCTTTGGACTGAAAATGGTTACAAACTTATTTTGATTGCACTGGTTGTCACAAAATTTGAAGGTATTGCAACTCCTGTACAGTGGATTCGCCAGGGTTTTGATTTTCTTTTCAAGATTACTTCAAGTCGCCTGGGCGAACCGTTTGATGTTTGCGAAAAGGGAGAAGATTTTCAAAGAGAATATGGAATGAACTACACAACAGAGGTAAATTAAAACACCACGCATACGCGTGCGAAAGGACGGTCTTTTTCAGACAGGACTTACAAATGTCCACATCTTAATTTTGAAATACGGTAAGTTCGCACCCCCGGGGGGTTGGACGCGGCTGCACCCCAAAACCAACTCCGATCCTTTCAATGCAATGGCAATAGCAAAGTATAGTCAAACAAGTTTCAGTGAAGCTGAAGACCAGTCAACACAAAAAATTGTCGGAGCTTTCTATGGATCCTTTCCAGGCATGTTTCAAATACAAGTGTGAAGACGCTCTGATCGAAAGGAACTGTGGTTGCTCACCTCCACGGACCAGACCTGTCAACTTCACAACCAAATACGACACGTGTTTGTCTGACAAAATCACCTGCGAACAGGACACAAGGAAACTCATCTCGGAAGGAAAAATCAAGTGCGACTGCGATCCTGCCTGCAAGTGAGTTGTGCGTTCGTCCGTCCAAAGATTCTCTCATCACCTGTCAGCAAATTTGTCTTTTCATACATTTTGTTTGTTCAACTTTTTCAGAACTGTTGAATATGACATCATGGCTTCCAGTAATCTTTGGCCAAGTTCCAATCAATGGGTGAGTGTCACTCAGGCCGGGTGCACTGCAGTGCTGTGCATGTGTGTGAGAATTTTTTGTGCTAGTTTTGCCCCACAACTGATCTGAGAGATACAGTGTACAATGTGGTTGCGTCTCCGTCCAAAAAAGCAAAATCATTGACTAAACTTGAACCGTCCATCCCTCTGTTCAGAACCAGCTGCGTTAATCAGCAGTTCCTTCGCAAGAACGTGCAGCGCATGCAGGAAATACACCCCCTCCTTCCGTGCCCCACCAAATGACTCCAGCCACTGAATGGATGTGCCAAGTTCGAGGGCGAACGCAGGAAGTTGCATGTACACTATGTTTTGTGGCTCACAAGACTCACTTTTTCGTGAACTCCAGCCATATTTGACGGACGCTGTGTGCACAGCCAGAGACAGAACTGGATGCGAAACTTTTCTCAATGAAACCAGCGGATTTCAGAAACGAAACCTGCTCCGGTAAATCTAACGATTCGTTTGTGAATTTTACAAGCAAAAATTCTGTGAACAAAGGTGTGCGTGACTGTACGTAGACAGTGAAGCAAGTTCTTTTTGTATTTCAGAGACAATTTCCTTTCGCTGAAAGTTTACTACCAAGATCTAAACTACCAAGAGATTGAAGAAATTGAGGAATACGAGGTGGGAAGCGTTCGTGAAGCATCAGCCATGCAGTTGCTTTTCTGTCGTTTTTACATTAGTTTTTCACCTTGTGTGAACAATATCGGGAAAGCAAGTCTGATCACATCACCCAGTTGTTCACCTCACTCTGGTTGGCTGCGACAGAAATGATGCACGGTCATCTGAGGCGAAATAGAAGCAGCACGGACGCTTAAAAACGCTTCAGACTGAACCTCACACTCCGTTTGCCTCCCTGATTTCAGGTGTCGCAGTTCGTGGCGGATATCGGAGGCGTCGCGGGTCTGTGGATCGGCGCGTCGCTGCTCAGTTACATCGAGCTCGTCGACCTGCTCTTCCACATCATCTCGTTCGGATGCCGAACAGACAGAAGAGGGGCTGCCAAGGCGAATCCGGAGAAACCTGGCAGCGCAAAAAGCAAGGACCTTGGCAATGGAAATGTTTTCTTCACATGACGAGCGATTTTCCTGCGTGTCCGATTGTTGTAAACACGATATGAACTCATATACATGTTGGCATTGGGGTGTCGCCACAACAACTTCAATTGCTCTTAGGAACGTATTTTCCATTGCTCCGACTGTCATTCACCTGGCACATTTTTCGTCTCCAGAGGGGTCAGGGGTTTCGATCGGGCGAAAGAATAGCGTCATTCCTTTCGTCTTTTCATTTGAGGGCAACTGCTGAAACATCCAACTGCGACGAACATTTGTTCGCTTTGTCTTTCGCGTTGCCTGGTCGATGGGGTGGCGTGAGCAGGCATGGCTGCACTGCAGAATTTGTTTGTCTCCGCGAGTTTGGTGTGTTGTTGTGTGTTTGCACGGACGAGCTCTCAGTGCGTCACGTATCAGTATCTACTGCTCGGGCGTGTTGCAATTTCACTACAACGACAATGGTCGGATACAGATCAATGAAAGGATGACTATCGAGTGTAAATTAAGCACAAAGGTTCTCCGTGGAACCAACTCGAAAGATAAGTTCTGGTCAATAACAGACCGTGTTGCAGCGAGCGAACTTGAGGCAGTTGTCGACAACAAGACCATCAAGTTTCAATTGTGAATCAATTTGATAAACAGAAACAAGAAGCACGTTTCCAATCTGTCCACACAAAATCCGGAATAGTCCAATTTTACGCCAAGAAATGGGCATCAAGAAAGTTTCAGTGAGTCCGAGGGTAAGATTTAGTTGCATATTGTGACACATCTTGATTTTGCTTGGTGACAGAAAGATTACACGATTTGTGGTCCCAAGTTTTCTTTCAGTGGTGGATGGTGCGATCCGGTGATTCACAAATCATTTTCTATCTTCGGTTTCTTGCAGCAAAACTCTTCCCAGGAGGACCTGTGCTCATCGGATATTTACGTGAACATGAGCGTCCCTTACTACAAGCAGAAGCCACGCAAAGACCAGTCGACTCAATACTATGACTCTGAAACACCCGAATATGTCAAACCAAGCGAAGTGAGGATGACCAGCGCGAAGTTTGCTCAGTGTACATCACTTTCTGGAGTTCTGTTTGCGGACCAAGCAAAATTGTAAGCCAATGAGTTCACGAATTTGAAGATTTGTTTCGAGACCTTTTGGGTGATGTGGCCGTACTTTGATCAAAAGACCTGCCAAAATGTTGGCACACACACACAAATAGAAACAAACACACACACACACACATACACAATTGAAGACCTTTGTTTTCTGCTTTTTCAGTGGATGCACCAAGTTCCTTTGGATAATTTTGATGTTGGTTGGGCTGGGCATAACAGGGTGGCATATTTATCACATTTTGGACAATTACTTCTCCGATGCTTTCCACATCAATGTTTCAGTCAAATCAGCCAGCGCATTGGATTTTCCAAGTGTAAAAATTTGCAACATAAATCCTGTGAGAGAGAGTCAGTTGTACAGAGACTTCGAGCTGCAAAATGCATTGTTGTTGATGGGAGCAACCCGTCTGGAAGCCGCTGCCAAGTTTCAGACCAAATTGGACCAACTAAATTCTCCATCAAGACGGAGACGATCTGTCGATTCTCACGAGTTAATTTCACACCAAGTTTTTGTTGAGCCTTGTGATCTGGAGCCAGAGGCCGGTGAGTCTAATCGTCGGGTGAAAAGAGCGGTTGCGAACACAACAGATCAAGCGTCCAATGTGACCACTGCTGCCACAACGGAGGCCACGACCACAGAAATGAACGTAACAACCGAGTCCACCACGGAGGCTTCGAACGCGACCGAGGAGGCCACCACTCAGATCTCTACTGCTGCCGCTGTCGTCTTTGACCCGGCCTTGTACGGATTTGAGACAACAAATGGAACAACATCTCAAAATGTCAGTGAAGAACTCCTTGAAAAGTTGCAGCTTGAGTTCTACATGAGCCTGATTGACAGGCAAGTTGTTCTGCACGACGTTGCAATTTGCATCTTGATGCACACGTTTCAGTAGAGTTCAGTTCCAATTTAGCTTCTGTCGTTGCAGTGATGTGAGATTAGTGATGGGTCATCAGTTGAACAAAACAATCGTTGATTGCTATTTTGAGGGAAAACAATGCGACGAAAGGTAATGACTGCAATTCTGGCCACAAAAAGTGTTTTTTATTGAAAATTTGTGCACAATGCGTCGGAAAATGACGCATGAACGGACACAGATGAAAGTCGTGACAAAAGTTGCCTTTTCCGTAGCATATAGCCGAGAGCACAATTCCATTCAAACGACAACAAAATTTGAACTTGCTGTTTGCAGCGATTTCGTCCTGTCGCTGGATTCAACTTTTGGCAGTTGCTGGACTTTCAACGGATTTGAACAAGCGAATGGGTCTCGTGTCCCGTCCGCTCCACGCACATCCTCGCGAGTTGGTCGGTCATACGGTGAGATTAAGTGTGCCCTTTGTAATGTCAAATGAGACACAGGAATGCTTACATATGTACTTTTGAACTTCACGGGGAAACGTTTGGAGGAAACCTCTCCCTCGTGCCACGAGAATGATTGAGAACAACAATTTCGGGGTGTCAGGCGCCTTTTGTTCTCGAGGACCAGTCGCCCACCCCACATCCACCTGCCAATGCAAACTTTTGATGTCTTTTTTCTTACTTGAAACGTCGAGCGCTTCGTGCTTGTCCCCTTAACACCTCTTGATGTTTCAGGTTTGTCGCTGACCTTGTTCAGCGAATCGACTGAGTATCTGAAGAACTATTCCAGCAGCATTGGCTTCATAATCACTGCGTTTCCCTTCAAGAAAAATGTTCTGAGCCAAAAGGACGGACTGTTCCTGCAAACTGGAGTGGAGACAGACATGTCAATGGTCTATGTGCGTACGAGCGTACACTCACTTTTGGCACGCATGCAGTTGCCCTGACTGCAAAAGAAAAAACACCGTTCTGTTTCGAGGTCGCTCTTTTGATTGAAAGTTTCATCCACACAGATCCACAAGCAAAAGTCAGTCTCTCCTGCAGACAATCAGATTTAGCTGAGTCAGAAGTGAATGTGTGTCCCAATACGCACTTCCCCACGGTCTCAAGGATCATTGGTTGGCCGACCGGCGTGGCTTCTTCGCAGCCTTACTTTCCTCTGTTTTTGCAGGAAGTGACAAAGAGAGACGACAACCCAAGTGTGGACTGCGCCCCACCATCGTTACATGACGACCGCTTTGGGATGCAGTACACGTTTGAAGTTGGAATCAGTCTTTTTTGTCAGATTCACATTCAATTCTTGGCATTTTTATTTCGGCCAGGGCATGACATAATTCTGCGTTATTGTTTGTCCCACAGGCGTGCAACCATTTGTGTGTCGACCAGCATGTTGTGAACAAATGCAATTGCTACAGATCTGAAAGCAAGGTCTACTTCGCACAAAATTACATACAAGCCTTCGCACCCTGTTTGTCGATCTCAGGTTCTGCAAGACTGTACCGTAAAACTCCGCGTGTTGGTCGCACCAGCGTACTGGTCGTGCCCCAAGTTTGACCTCAAAATGGGGTGCATTTCTTGTCAACATATTTTTGGCGTTTTCTGCCAGGTTGAGGCAAAATTAGAAAAGCAAAACAAGTTGGTAAATAACAGAAAGTTGGAGGTAATGGTCATTTGGTGAGCAAGACAAATCAAACTTCCTGATATTTTCCCTTTGTGTTCGAACTCGGTGCATTAGAAAGTCCACAATAACAAAAGAAAAAAAGCTTCAGATTCTTGTTTTTGGTCTTGTGTGAACACTTTCTGCTCATTCATGAGATGCACTTCATTCCTCCTCCTCCCCGGCAGAGTTCAAAAATGGTGCAAAAACGAAAGACTGAAACGCGGGGTTTTACGGGACATGGTTTTTTGTAATTTCTTTACTTTTGTTCGTGAGATTACAGCAGAAGTCCCAACAATCAATGTTGTAACCCACCCACCCCCCATTTTGAAGACCCCAAATCGGAATCAGCGTCACTGATCGGATCTCAGAACACACATCAAGAACCACCGGAAAGAATCAGAGACACACCTTTGAACAGCATATCTTTCGCAGCCTCCAGTCCTTTTGAAAAGTATTGACTGTAGCCTCGGGGTTTTCTCGCAGAAAACAATGTGCGTTGCAATGAAATTTTGCGGAACAAGACAGGAAAGACTAATTTTCCGCCTTTTTCGGCACTGTTCTGTTTGAAGAGAGAGCGTGCGCATCTGAAGTTATCGCTCGGCACGCGACTGGTCACCGGGTGTGCAACTGTCCTTCCGCCTGCAGGTGCTGTGCCAAACAAACTTTTTTCGATGATACTAAAACATCGATGAAAGTTTGCAAGAGGAAGGCTCGTCAACAAAGCTTCACTTGTAATTCGAGTATTTCCTTGTTGTTGTTTTTTTTTTTCAGACAAGAAACGTACCGTCTCGCCGTTTCCAGCAGAATTTATCCAGATAAAGGTTCATGGGTGAGTACGGAAACGTAAATTTCGAACAACAGCGTGAGTTATACGTGCAACCCTGGGAGAGTTTTTCAGAACCCAGGAGCCCTGGGACCCGGAACAAAATGACTTCCTACAAATTTTTCACCGCCAGGTGCACTAGATCTATATTTCCCCTGAGCAAAAATACCTTTTGTGTGAATGATCATCGCAAAGTCAAGATCAGCCGTTTCAGGTACAGACTGCATGCGTGTGCGAAGAATTGTCTCTCATGCTGACCTGACTGGAGCCGTGTGAACCTGACCGGAGCCATGTGGTGCAGGGTTTGCGAGAGAAACTGGGAACTGTGTGTCAAACTGGCGACACGAAACTCTCGTCGAAGCGCTCGACGTTGAAGTCTCCTGCACGTCATCTGCGAGTCCAGCGTCCTCCACAATCTCATTTGTGGATTCTGAGGTGTTTCTGCTGGCGCTGACGTTGAACTGTGGACATTCTCCTTGTGTGCGGCTTGTTGGTGCATTTTCCGATCGAGTTTGAGAAGTTTTTGGATTCTGTTTGTCGTCGACACTGCATGAAGCAGTTGTTGGTGCCGTTGCCGCTGTTTTGCTTGTGCTTGTCTCCAGGGTTCCAGGTTTGGTGGAAGCATGTCTCGATTTTCTTCGTTTTGACGGACACCGTGGTTGCTTTCTGTCTGCCGCCCGTGGCTTGAAGCCCTTGTTGTGGGGTCGGCCGTGATCAACTGGTAGAAGCGGTCGTAGCCACTGCAGTGACGGCGGAGGCACGTGCAAAGTGCGGAAAGGTGGACAGCCGAGGTGGTTGGGTTGAAAGTAAGATGGTTGGTACTGACCAGGATGCGCGTCCGCGTACGCTGTTCTCAGTTCTTGCACTGGCTGCGGCAGTTGGTAAGCTCTGAAATCTGGCGCTACTTCGTAGACAGCCTGTGGAGCGGCTTCGTCTGTGTTGGTGCAGTCCATGTAGGAGAAAAGAGTCAGTCCTCCAACCACGGACGGTGAAGCAAAAGACAACTTATTTGTCTTGTTGTTCGAAATCAGGAAGCCACCGTTGTGTAAGCGTTCACACGTGTATGGCCGCTGAACTGGTCTCTCCTGCAGGGGATACTCGGGCTCGACCGCTGCCTCGCCGCCCGCTCCGATGTTGTCTCTGTTCTCAACTGGAATGGAAAGTTTCGCGAACTGCGTCAATTCTTTCTTCCCCCGGGGCATTTTATCAGAGTCGAACACAGTTTTAAGAAGCCCATCGGACGTGCTTGAGCCGACGGGAAGTGTTGGATCAAACTCACAACATGCCAAATGAGAAGCAGTCTCTTGCACAAATTGCATCTCAGTGCCCAAGTAAGGTGGGCAAAAGAGACCTATTGTGTGCTCGAACACACATGAGTACGCGATGACTCGTATGTCTTGAAGTGTTTGATCAAACACCAATTAATGTGCAGGACACTGCTTCTCATAAAAGCCTCGTCATCTTCCCATTTTTCGCCGCAAGCAAGTTTTGCTTTCTTTCCGTATATTGTTGACAATTTCCGGTCAGAGCTTGCCCCGTCTGGGTGTGACGCACGGAGAAAGAACAATTCAGTGATAGAAAATTTCTCACGCTCGAACTACTCCGCGAATTGTTGACAGACAAAAGAAAAACAAAGGAACCTGTGGCAGCACCCGGAAGGCTGACGTCCGCCGGAATGCTGTCGGATGAAATTGCTGGGTCCTCTCGTCCATTCACTGATCCAGGCATTTTTTTGTGATCCGTTGTGATTGATCTCAACAGAGCTGTAGACTGTCACTTGCAAAACAGACGGTCTCTCGGATTGTGATTCTTTGTTTGGGATGTGCACATTTCGCTGCACTTTAAACCTTGCACGTGCACTTGATGTTCGGCGTCACATGCTTCGGATTGTTTATCGCGCATTTGCGTTGTTCTGTTGAAACAGTTTATTGGCGTTGAACAACAGCTCTGCCATGGGAAAGGTGTTCCCCTTATGCGCGCCTTTTCAGGGTATTCTCTTTCGTTGAAAATTTCCTCCCTTTTCAGTTTGGTTTTGATGAGACAGGGAGATGAACCACGTTTTTTCTCCAACAGCCAAACCTCGTGAACAGTGTATGCGACAAACGTGCGAGTGATCTGTGCGAGTATCTCCTGGAACAGCACACCGAAGATGACCGACTGCTCGATACTTTCCTCAAGTATGCAGATCTGCTCACATTTCGATTGTCTGAGATGGCAACAAAATTTTTCTTTGAAGTTGACGAGCACGGTTTGAGCCAAAACTTTATTTTGCAGGCGGAACTTCGCTCGCGTACATGTTTACTTCAAGGGAATGTCGTTCACAGAAATTGAAGAGGTTGCAGGATACAAGGTGTGTTGAACTGGATGTTTTGTTTGCACATGAGCGGGCTTCCCGGTTTCAATGTGTGAGACACATATATGTGTAGTTCAGTGCCGAACGAAAACTGCTTGCGCGAAAACAACCCCGCCAGTGAACTGAAAACCAAGAGTTTTGCGCCTTTGTAACTTCTCAAAACGAAAAACAACCACCTAAAGTCACTCGAAAACCGTGGATCCGAGTCTCAAATATATCGCTTTGCCCAAAAATATTCACCGACACTCTATGGTGCACCTGCATTCCGTCCTCGCAGGATGAGAACCCACAGGACTAGATTCTACAGAACCTTTGCTTTGTGTGAGTTTGACAAAATAGTTCTGTTCTGCAGCAAAAACGAACCAATGATTTTTGCGATTATATGATTGGTTCCATCATGTTTCAGCTGGCGAGTCTGGGCGCAGACATAGGAGGCGCTTTGGCGTTCTGGATCGGCGTGTCCGTCTTCACGGGCTTCGAGCTGCTGTATTTGCTGGTGTCAGTGGTCATCGCTTGTTTTGTGAAATGAAAAACATGCCGATCTGCATGAAACCAAACCATAATTTTGTGTGACTTGTGTACGCTTGTCTTGGTCGGAGCGAAGAGTCCAACATGAATGCTTTAAATTCTCCGTGCAGACACGGGGAACTCGGACAAACTTTCGTTCCTCTCAAAAGGACAGCAGGAGATCAAATGTTTTGGGGTGACGTGGGGAGAAATGTATTGGAGGGAGACATATGGTCGCGTCTGACAGCCCCGTTTACTCCTGGAACGCCTCACCTCCAGATTCGATTCACTCCAGACATGTGTATAACATATGCTGGAGTCGGCGCGTACAACGACAATCTTTTCTGCTGGCAGCGCAAATTTGGACGGAGGGCAGTGCACAGATTCCGGTGTGGTGCAAATTTGCGTCCGTTGAAAAGTGGATTCTCGAGGTGAATGAGATCAAAGGAAAAGAATTCCACAAAATTTTGTTTGTCTGTTTGACAAAAACGGAATGAGAATTTTGATGACGTCCTGGCCTTCTTTGTGTCGCTACTGTTCCAGGGTCGAATCGAAACTGCACGCATTCATTATGCTTCCCGATCAATCCTGTATCTATGGTGGCGTGCGCGTATGTCGTCCGCAAAGGGTGCCTGCTAATCAACACATTAATATTGAAACACATTGGACAACCTACCAAGTCGAGAATTTCGACGACGAGCGTGTTTTCCTTCTGGCGATAGTGATGACCACTTTTTTGCAGTTTGTGGTGTTCTCCGCACTTTTCGGTGAGTCAGATCCACAGGTGTTTTTCTATGGCTGTGTATTTTCTCGTATGTGTTGTCAGTCTGCTTGGCGGAGTCGTTTGAAAGTGCCTTCGCAAAGTTGAACGAATGAACGTTGTGTGCACTTTGGTCACGAGGTGGTCCCTCATCGCAGACAACGCGCTTGATTGTGAAATTACTTTTTGAAAGGTTCCTGGGAGGGCAGGTAAAAAAAATTCAAATGGAATACCAGCCACGTGCCAGCTACATCAGCGGATGGGATCATCCCCAGTCCAACCTGCCAAATTTGGGAGGTCTTAAACTTTTACACGGGGGAGGGGGGTGGCCCAAAAAAAGTTGGAAATGTCAAAAAAATAAACAAAAACGAGGTCCAAAAAACTCTCTTGCAACCAGAACGGGGGACGGGAGGCAAAATTCGGAAGTGCCAGTGCACCAGCCAGCAAGATACAGGGGTGACCAACACCCTCCTTGCGGCTGGTACCGTAACATGCCAGACAATGGACTGTGCACAGAGGGAACAAATCTCTTGTCTAGATTCCACAGACAAAACTAAATTTTACGGTACGTTTTCTTGTAGCAGCAGAGCATGTGTTTGCTGTTGACAAACATTTGACACCAAGGAATGATCGACGGCATGAAAGCGTTTCCCATGGAAACAAAAACGTTTCCCGGACTGAGCACTTCCCACTTCTCCAAGCCCTCTGGGTGGTTGTCTGCGTCCCACAGAAATGAGTGTCAAGGTAGAGAGGAAGTCAATGTTCCGTCTCTCTCATTTGCTCTCAGACCTCTAGCCGAAATGTTTTGGAAATCACCGTTCTTGTCTGAAAGAGACTTCTCCTTCAGTTCTGAGTCAATAAACAGCAAGAGCTGCATGAAGAAATGGTCCTCTCCTCCCTTCCCCGCCACATCCTCGTGGACATCGTGAACATCCTTTCTCATGGACGTGAAAGCAATGAAAGTCAGGACAAGGTTCTCACACTCTACAAACATGGTTTCTGTGGAATCACCCTTTTTTGATTTTTGTCGAGAAAAAGAGTGGTGTGATTGAACCCATGTTCTGGTGTGAAGATCCCATTTGTACAACAAGGGCACGCACGTACAAGTGGTTGTGACCTCAGAGTTACGGATCCCGCGCTCGCATCTGCAGCTGAATCGTGGAAACGGGCCGTAAAACATCATCAAATAATGGAGAGTTAAGATTGTGGTACGATTTGCAGTGTGGGGCACCCAGGCTGTGGTTACCAATCACGTCCCGATGACGGGCGAGGACGCGGTGGACATCGCCGTTCTCAACGACAACAATGAGGCCACGTGCCTCGACCTGCCCGCTGGAAACGCGACACCTTGGCAAATCAAACTGCAGATGGACTCAGTGCCCGTCAACGAGCTGGTCAAGATCGTGTCGGACGGGATGCCGTGCAACCACAACAAACTCTACGTCATGCTGAACAAGACCGAAGCCACCACATCTCGTACGTGTAAATCATTCTCTTGGTAACTTTCACCACGTTTTCGCAAGCGTCGTTCACCGCACTATCTTTCAAAAAATTGGTTGTGCAAAACAACCCGTGAACCATGGAAGCTATTCCGAATGGTTGGGGGGGCACACGAAGATCGTCAAAGCCACTGGAGTTCGGCAGCGTTCGACAATTTTCATCAGCTGAGCACCAGGGGATGTAGAATTCAGATGATGCCGGTTCCTGTGCAGTGTTGTAACCCACTTTGGGCAAGCACAATTCTTTCACTTTTCCTCACACACACACACACACACACACACACACCCGTTGCTATCGCACGACGATATCGTTGCAGCAACTAACTACTGGCGATGCAGCCTCGTGCACTCCAGCATGACTGCTGGAAACAAGGATCAGTGTGACTTCGACTGCGGAGACCGGACGAGTGAAGAGCTCACCTTCCTTCAAATCTTCGGTGCGGGCATCGGTTGGAAGCTGTGCAGTGTTTTCTACCAAAGTTAAACGCAACTGAACTTCACAACAGCTTTTGCGACAACCAAACTTGTGTATTGAAAAGTGTTTATCTTCAGAAGAAGCCTTTGTGGCACAACATGCACCGCGCGTTTCAGGTTTGATCGAAACAAGTCTGAACTCCGACCAGTAAGCGTCTCATCCTGCAAAAGAGGAACATTGAACCGCTTTCCACCACAACTTAGGGATGCAGCTGACTCTTCGTTCCCTTTAGGCAACCGAAATTCCATCAAACATTAAGAAGCTGTAGTCTCTGGCACCAAGAATCCGTGAAGAAAATAATCTCCTGACTGTCTATTTCTCCAGAGGAGCATAGTTCAAGAGTTTCTCAATCAAATCCACGTGGGCGAGCAACATTCGTCGGCAGCAGTACCGTTTCAATCCCAGGGCGTCCAAAGCATCTCTGCAAAAGAAAAACAAAATCGTTGCTGGATCGCGAACACAGCTTTATTTGTGTGCGGTGTGCTCGAAAAGTAGCTTATCAAGTGCTCGCAATCATTGCTAACTGTGAAATCTCAATTGCGAAACTGATCGCTGGCAAATCTATCTGTCGAGCGTAAATCGTCAGTGTGTCTTGTCTTTATTTTGGCGCAAAGGACACGGTAGTACTGGCCAATGAACTGGCCCGACACTCCAAACCCTGAGACACGGGTGTCCAGTTCAACACTCTGAGTGGCATTTTCAGTGGGATACCTGGCCATTTCAGGTTCGACCTGAAACCCAGAGATATGGGTGCTTGCTGTCTGGTAATTTCACGTTCCAACCTCAAATAGCCACGTACTCATCAAAGCTCTGAACAGCCCGTGTCTGCAAACACTAAAGTCCCGTCATTTCCCACCGGTTCTTTTCATTTTGCTCCCGGTTAGTAGAGACACGCGGCGTGCAAAACAGCAAACACTTGGATTTTCAGACGTCACCTAATTTTCCCAAGTGGGGGTCGTTCAGGATTGTTTTGGCCGACCATCGCTGCGCTGGGCGAGTGAAAAAAGTACCTGACCTTCAGCCTTTTGTTTCGAAAAGTCACAAAAATCTTTCGACACAGGGATTCGCATTTATTCGACTGAGAGAAGGGAATTTGAAGAAGTTCTTACCCCTCTGTATATTCTGCCTGGAGCAACCCAAGGTAAGCTTCCCATTTGTTTCCAATCACTTTACCGCACGTGAAGCAACGAATTGGAATGATCATGGCGTGGTCTTTCGTCCGTCCAGCTGCAAAAACACACGTTCAGCCTTTCACAAAACTGAGCCAACGTTCACTGTCACCAACACGTTCAACGACATGGAGGCCTCTTGATGTTGCTGGGGCCGGCTTGTAAATGAATCACGTCCCACCGGAATTTGCCACACACCCCTTGAAAATCACTCAGTGTTGTTGAGTGCCTGTCCATTTCTGGTGTTGTCTGAAACATGGCACACAAGTGTGTGCAGGTCCCTGCCCAAAACAGTCAGACAGTCAAACAAAGCCATTTCAGTGAATTGTAGACTTTGCGAAGCTTCATGCTCAGTTTTGACTTCCTTCATTTTCCCTCCAAACATTCATTTTCCCATCCACCAAGAAATTTTGGTGGGATACAGCAACCTGCACGTGCAGCAATGTGTGCACTTTTTCCTGTTGTAGCTTTCGTCAGTCTCAAGCGATATCCAGACTGACAACGCCCGTTCAAAGCCCAATGTCCAACTTTTGCTCCAGAGCCAAACGTAGTTTCATTTCTGAGGGGTGTCCCACATCACCCAAAATTTTCGAAGACCCTCTGGGGAGGGGAGACCAAATCACCCAACTTTTGTTCACGGGGAGCAGTCCCTCCACAACATTTTGCCCAGCGTGATTGCACTACACACGTCGATCAATACACCTTCGATATCGGCGTGTGTAAAAATGGTCTGATCAGAAGTGATTCCCCATTCATTTTTTACCCTTTTTTGGAAAGAGAAAAGTTGTTTAGAATCTTCATCTCTGTTCAGTTTTGATAAGGCGTTGGCTGGGCATCCCCCTCCCTCGCCGACCAAATTTTCACGCAGACATTTGGATCAACAAGACACATCATTGTCCACCCCAGTCTGCAGCGAATAGTCCAGCAACTGAAAACTTAAGTTTCAATGCGAATACTGCACCGGTGGACCAATAGTCGGGGCATGGTCAAGACAAACCTACGAAAATGTAAAAAACACGAATGGTACATGTGGTCTGTTGTCGCTCAATGAAAAACACTCTTGCAGCGTTCCTCAAAATTCATTTCGAAACCAAACTGGTCTATTATCGCTCAATGAAAAACACTTGCAGCGTTCCCCAAAATTCATTTCGAAACCAAACTACTATAAACCGATAAACACAAGACATAAACAAATAGGAATCTAAAACTGACCAAGATTATTCCACTTGACCAGGGGGAAAGTTTAATTTACTATAAACGCTCCTTACCCCACACTACACACTTGAGGGCAACTTCCGGCAAAACTTCCGCTTTGCGCCAGAAAACTTTGGTTACTCAGTTTGAAACCAGTTGTGTGCAACGCCCGAGCAATCATTTCATTTTATATACGTGAACAAACTGATTTCTGCATTATCTGAATTGACACAAGTGTTTGGAAAAATCTTTACATCCGGCAAGATGGACTGGAATTGGATATTGGAACAAGATTTTAGATTGTGTAGTTGTGCTGACCGTGTGTAGCGAATGATCGACCACACCTAAGTTGGGAAAGTTGGAACTTGCGGTTCTTTGTCAGGTTTGAGGTGAGATTTTCCAGAACAATTGTGCCAAATGGACGTTTGTGTGATTCTGCTGGAGTCTACAATGACAAGTGACTCATTTTTTGGGTTTTCGCTTTTGTTTTTGATGGCGCCTCAGATTGGTCCCTGACGAGCGCTTGGCATGAACATTGAAGTTCAGGCAAATTTCGATCTCTTGACTCAAGATCTGGATCCCACTCCAATCAGATGTTTGATCTCTGGCAGCGATGAAAATAGTTTCTGAATTGCAAGTAGTTCAGGGATATTTACTTTTTGGTATTCTCTGCAGAAAACTGTTGCAAACTGGATCTAAACTTCAACTGTAGATCTGAAAATAAAAAAGTTTGAAAAATCTGGGCTTGAACTTTTAGAAATTTTCAAAAGAGAAATGTACGAGGATCTTTCAAGTCAAAGCCTCACTGTGCATGTTCTTGTCCACTCGCAGACGGCGCTACCAAGCAATCAGCTTGCACAATTCTTTTGTTTCAAACAAAGAATGTGCCTATCTGTGTCCAAATGGGTGCACATCGCTGAACATGCAGAGACACTTTGACTTGAAACATCCTCGTATCATGGCTGCAAGGACAGTTGTCGCGTTTTTGTGTGGGGCTGTGCGGTTCCTTGAGAGGAACAGGGGACCCGAGACTCATAGACGTCACCTGTTCCTATAGCTCCTGTAGTTTACAGTCTTGGGATGGACTGGGACAATTTTTAGATGCTAAGATTTTGAAGCTTGTTGGAAAAAGTTTCACACTTAAAATGTTTGTGCTTGTTACGTTGGAAAAGCTTTGCACCAAATTGTTTGTTTGCACTTGTTGTTTGGCTCTCACATATTTGTTTTCTGTCAGATGCATTTCAGAGTTGTTTGCTCATAATCCACCCCATCAGAAACAAGAGAAGCAGTGTACAGGGCAACTGCAAGTGAGAATTCCTTGGGGTGTTTGCTTTGGTGGTCATGATCCTATTTCTTTTTATTGGTCCACCAAAAAGAAAACCAAAAACCAAGAAATTGTAAACTGTTTGCATCTGGTTATTGAGAAGTTTTGCATCTGGTAGCCAGGGAAGTTAGTATGGGCATTCTTTTGAAATAGCACAGTAAACAACTTTCAAATACCTTTCACATGAACTATGGATCAAGTCTCTAACTTGAAAAGAACCTGAGGCTTTTGCATCTGGTTGTTGTGGAGTTTTGTTTATGGTTGCTATGGAATTTGGTATAAGACATTCTTTTGAAACAGTGTAGCAAACTGCTTTCAAATACCTTAATACCTTTGATATGAATGACAGATCAAGTCTATCTTGAGAATTACCTGATATTTGGCCCTTTGTATCTGGTTGCTGGGGAGTTTTTCACCTGGTTGCTGGGAAGTTTTGTATAGTTACTATGGAATAGTTACTATGGAAATTGGCATGTGTATATTCTTTTGAAAAAGCATAACAAACAACTTTCAAACACCTATTATATGAACCAAATATCAAAGCTTTGTTACAATTAGAACCTGAGATTTGGCTATTTGTATCTGGTTGCTCAGGAGTTTTACAGCTAGTTTCCATAGAGTTTTGTTTATGGTTGCCATAGAAGTCAGCATGCACATTCATTTGAAACAGTACAGCAAACTACTTTCAAATATCTTTTGTATGAACTACAGATCAACTCTCTAAATTGAGAAGAACCTGAGATTTGGCCTTTTACATCTAGTTGCTCAGGAGTTTTGCATCTGGTTACCAGGGAAGTTGTCATAGACATTCAATTTTTCAAAATTTTCAATGTGGACTCAAAGACCTTTCCAACAAGCCCCAGTGCATCTTACACTGGGCATTTTCCACTCAACGATCGTCCCAGTCAAAAAGCCCCGTGGGTACTTCTGACAATCGGGGAGTTCTGACACTCCAACAGCGTGTTGTTTGTGCAGACAACGATACGCACGGATTGTCAGTCTCAAATTTTGGCCTTGTTTGAACTGAGGGTGTGTCTTGTCGACTATTTTCCGTTTGCACTTCGAATGCTGCTTTTTTCCCAAAAAAAAACCCCACCACTGATTGTTTGAAGAAACATGTTTCCACTGCACTGATTGATATGTTTATCAAAATTCTCCATTGGCATCTGCTATTGAGAGCTGTGAGCAGAAGAGCCGCAGGGGCGGCTTGGCCAGCTCCTTTGCCATCAATGCTGAAGTCATGCTGGGGAGGAGAACCTAATCTTCGATCCCTTTGGGTGTTTTCAATGGAAATCCAGGCTTGCATGATGCATGGTAAATGATGGAGCGTGAGAGGAAGCCATCTATTTGAAGTCAGCGTGCACACAGAAGGTGCGCAACGGTGATATTGAGCAAAGGCCTTCCCCCGAGAAGCTTGAGCAAACAAAAAGAAGCGGAGATACCGAGCTAAAGGTCAGATCTTTGGCTCACTGCAAGGAATCCTTGTGAGAAATGTACCCTGACATTACGACGGAAAAGCTCATTGCGGCTGATGTTCTTGCCCACAAATCTCTCCCATAAGGTAAGCCGTGGTTTGTTCTCGAGAGTTGTGCGGCCGAAGGCAATGTTTTCACCGCATACAGAACGCAACTGGCGTCGCTTCGTCTTCACTTCTGAAAGATTGTCTTGCGAATTCATCAGTGCGTTCAGTCAGTGCACGCAACTGAAAACAAGAACAAGATGAAGGGACGCAGGATTATTCCATGGCGTCACAATGAGTTTGGAGCCGATTTTGAGCTGCGACAATTTTATGCTTCTGAAGCAGCTGGAATCCTTGCTCCAACAGCTGTGAACCTGTGGCGAGTGTTGAGAACCAGCAATTCTCAGTGAAAGTCCTCCAACCAACCGTTTCACAACTTTGTGCAACAACAGCAACTGATTATCTTTGAAACTCCTTGTCTGACTGTTCAAACACTGCACCTTGGACCAGTGAGGCTGGAGAAATCTCTCAAGTTTGATCGCATGGCCACTCTGAAAATGACCACGAAGAATCGCGCGTGTGCTGTGACGGAACTCATTCAGGATGCCCCATCATCATCCCCTTTGGACAAAACATCGTCACAACTGCCGAAAGAAATTTCGCCGCTCAAATTTCAACAAGACTAACCCCTCGCTCGCTGGTCTGACAACCAACGTTTTCTGCTGTAAAAAACACTTGGGCAGCAGAAGAGTCGCCAGCATGAAAAGTGAAAATAGAATCTCTTTGACTGTTCTGCACAGTTTTGAATAGTCTAAGCTGCAGTGCTTGCTGTAAGTTGGCTCGAAACAGTGATTGGTCAAAGGAAGTTCGTGGGGCTCTTAATTTCATCTTTTAAAGCGCGCTTTTCGGCCCCCGGCCGGTCCTCACCACGCACGTGGTGTGGACACCATAGTCCATGTGTGTGGAATAAAAGTGGGAGGAGTAACTCAACTTTTTTCGAAAATGCTCAGAACTTATTCTTGGTAAAACCCAGACCAACTTTTGAAAAAGTTGAGTTCAACCTCCCCCCCCCTTGCTTACAACTCAACTTTTCAGCATGTGGTAACTTAGCTTGGCCCATAACACTGCAATGTTCCCACTTGCAGATCAAGTTGTCCCCCACATTCTGGTGTGGTATGGGCTATGTATGTCACATGGTATGGCCATGACCTTCAGAATATGTTGCATTTTTGGTCACATGACTCATTAAAATTCAAACAGGTCAAGTTGAATTGCCCAGAGTAACTCTACTTTTTCTGTTTCTGTGGAATTCTTTCTTGTAGAATACTCAAACTTTCCTGACAAAAGGGTATTGGGTTCACCCACAGTCCAGTTATGAATGGGCTGTGCCACCATCTTGTCCACCAGTATCTGAACTGTGAGGGCCTGTTCTGTAGCTCTGAACATTCTCACTGGTGAATGCTTGCCTCAGTCATGGGAGTGAGGAACTGCCTGTGTACGGAACCACGCGGTTTTTTGGCGTGGCCTTCTTGTTTGGCCGGAAAAATTGTTCGAAGTGTCGTATGTTGACAGAAGCGGTGTGGAGTTCCCAGCGCAAACCAAGCAGCACATGTACCTGGCCGATCTTGCAGGCGGCTTTCATTCACCAGGCAGCTTGTCACAAGCCGTTGTGGGATTATTTTGATTTACGGACTGAAGGCGTGTTAGTGTATTTCTTTGGAAATATGATGGTCAGAGCTAACCGCGCAAGTGCCATCAAAATGAAGGAAAGTGCCGTGCACGAGATGATGCTTTGCAAAGCTGGCCTGACGTTTCTGTGTCTTTTGAATTACCGCAAGTAGGCATGCAGGTACGGCCACCAGGCCTTTGCCACTTAGGTTTCACAAAAGCACCAGCACTTTGCGCGTTTCTGATGTATCGCATCGTGTTCGATGGGATTGTTAAAGCAGAGAGAAAATTTCCATTGCCTTCGGCTGGCGAGAAGCCTCCTCGCAGTGGCACTCTGTATCAAAGGTTGCGAGAAGCCATAGCTGCACCAGCAACACCACGGAGAGCAGTTTGTGGGCGCTTGCTGCTCACAGCCACTGTATCATCACACTGCTTTGGACAGGGATACGGCAAGCAGCACAGCGAATCTCTTTGTGCTGTTTGCTTTCTTTCCTCTCTGCCGAGGAGCAGAAGCCGTTTCACGAATAATGTGACGGATAACAGTGCATTGTGGTTGAGTGACAGCGAGTTTAAATATTTTATTTCTGTGGTTTTGTCAGCTGCATCAGCTCTCAGCTGTACTGAAGATCTCGCCTGAGCAGCAGGAAGTGGATTCTGCACAACATCCTGTCATTGTGAGCAAGGATATTACTTGTCGGATCTGGTTACCTGAGAAACTGGACTTGCTGCGAGGTGCGTGGGTAATCCAGTTTTGTTCGTGTGTTTTTCTGCCCTTTCTCTTGTCTATTTTGCGTAGATTTCAGTGATGTTGGCAAGATGGAGAGATGTTTCAGTGAGAGTGTTTCATGCACGAATCCTGTGCTTTGAGAGTTGCGCCCCACATCTTCAGATTGTTCTTCCACGTGGGTGTTTTGTGGCCACAGAGCATTGCACTTGCACAGAAGCTTCATTGTCGTGTGGTGAGGTGATCTCGTGCGATTCAGCTGTTTGGGTTCAAGTTTTATGGCGTCAGTTGGGTTGAATTTGCTGGTGTCACAAAATGACTGTTATTACCGTTGTTCAGGTGTGCAGATTAGAAGTTTAGCTCGGTTGCATCAGGTGAAAATAACATCACACTTGTACGTTTCGATCACACCCCGAAATGAATGATCGACACACACAGGTCAACATTGGTACTGGCAACGGTTTGTCTTCTTCTCTTCATTTTCTGCAGCAGAAGGATTTGCAGACTCGCCCTGGGCATGTGTGCAGAATTCGATCGCGAGTCTGAGTGATCTGGTATGTGATCGAAGGTGAGAGACATCCAGACAAGGATATAAAGACTTCGTTGTCGGGGACGTGAACATTCGATGCGATTCCAACAAGCTAGCAACTGAAACTTGTTCTGAATTTTGTGTCTGCTAAATATGTGCAAGGCTGTTCTCAAAAGTCTGACGTATTTCAGGGACGCAACATTCCGATTGAGTTCTGGTGTTTCCCAAGCACACGGTACAATTGCTGACCAATGTGAGTGCGAAGATCTCGACCGAGCAAAACGTGAATCGACATCGGCTGTAGACTTGTGACAACAGCCTCGTATCTGTGGAAATGCGCTGAGCCAGATCTGTCGAAAAACATTTGCTGTCGAAAAACATTTCCGTTTCACAAAGACACGGGGCACTGTGGTGTCAAGTTGTCACTTTGAAGTTGCCTGTGAAGCCCACAACTGCTGCACTCTTTTGCGGCTTGCAGAGTAATTCGATTTGTCTGTCCTTATTTCAACAATGAACGTGAGCAAACATCCACAAGGAGTATCTTGTTTTGTGTGTTGGGAATCTGATCCTGGGAATCTTTGATTGCTGCCTTTGTATCAGTTTCAAGCGTCGGCGGTGCAACGAGTGTCATGTCAGCATAAACAATGCATTGTCTGCAGTTTTCGGTGAACACTGCATTGTGGGCGACAGCTCGGGATGGGTGTTTCGCATGTTTATGGCCAAACGAATTTGAAAACAGGACGTTCGTTCGCAGGTTTACCGCCGGACACGGCGAGAATCTGTTGTTGCTGGTGGACGGACGGCTGTCTGACAGTCGTCACTGTCAATGGATCTTTTCGGTTGGTCTTGGAAGATATTTTCAGCAACCCTCGTCAGCATGAAAAACAAGTGGTGAACAGATGTGCTCGGGAAAGAGAGTTCTTTCATTCTCGGTTCCATTTCAAACGTTTATTGGGCCTGAAAGCCTTTCCGTGTTGGGCAACTGGACTGTGTTGTGTTGGGCAAGTGGTGTTTGAATGGGACCGATTGCAATGACATGAGCAGACACAGCCTCAAGGGTGGCTTTCAGGGAAAGTCAAACGACTTGTCCCCAAAAGGCAGACCTTCACGTTGGACACAAGAGATCTCTGACACCGCGGAAGCAAACCTGAACACGCGTTTGAGACCTCACGCATCTCAGAAACACCAGATTCGTCACGATGGATTCTTTTCGTTCCAGGTCTATGAAGTGACAGGCAGGTGTTTGCGCGGACAGGATGGGCTACGGAAGGGGCCGCGGCCGCGGATACGGCCGAGGCTCGGGCCGCTTCTCGGGATACAACTGCATCAAGTTCGTCTTCTTCGCTTTCAACGTCCTTTTCTGGGTAAGCCAAAGGAAAATGTCACAAGTGGACAAGTCAGTGGACAAGATGTAGCTTCTTGAATGGGACAACAAAAGGCAGTTTTCGGGTGAATTTTGTGGTTGTGTCTTGGTATCACCCGAGGGTCTCATCACAGCGAAGTACGAGGAAGGAGGAGGCAGGGAAGTTCACCGTCATCAGTCAGCCCCGCTCAAGAGCATTCCCGTCCACCTGCGCGAAGAACGGGATTTCTATCTTGCAAGCCAGTTGGCTTGTGGATGCCAAAACTAGACGTTGCAGCAGTTGAATGTCTGATGGCACATCCAGAAACAGCAAGGGAAATCAGGTTCTTCCCAACTTTGGGATTCCTGAGGAAAGATTGCCTAAACCAGCGGAGTCTCTTTTTGATCCCCTTCCAACAGGCTTTGAGAGGTGCTCTTCTTCTGTGGTCGCGACTTGTTGTGCAAAGCAATTCTGAGCAGGTAACAACGAGCGAACTGCTCTCCTCCCTTTATTTCTTCGTGGCTTTGATGTTGAAAAAAATGGTCTTTTGATCGAATGTAGAAGCGCAATTCACCTGCTTCTCTGTTTCTGTGGCTTCCCGCTTTTGTGTTCTTTTTGTCCCTTTGGGCGCGAACTCCTACGAGTACTGCAATCTCTGTGGTGAAGAGCAGCAATCTCATTTGCAGAAATTCGGGAAAAGAACCTTCGCTGAGACATATTGAATCCTCTGCAATAAATGTTTCCAAGAATAGCATTCTGATGACATTCTGTCGGTGTGGTTTTCCACTCTGGTTTTCTATTGAAAGGAAGTGACGAGCGCTGCTGCGGTCATCTGCAAATAAAGCCAATTTTCTTTCATTGTGCTCAGTGGACATTTGACGGAGTCCGCTGCAGCAATTTTTGTGGGTCGTTTTGTCAGGAGCCGCGCATTGTTGAGCGGATAATGGAGAGCGTACAGCCGGGGCGGGTCCGCCGACAGGTCACAAGGTCCAGCAGCTCCAATTTGACAGTGTCAACGTGCCGTGTGCCGCGGCCCGCATCTGTGCCTTTGGATGTTCAATTTGTCACAGATTAGCATCGCTGACGCGCTACTCACAAACCAACGCTCTGTTCTTCGTTGTACGAGTATTCCCCGCCACTGAAACTTGCAGACTTTCGTTTTCAGGCAAAACGCTGCACGGCCCAGGAGAGCAGCCTAATAGGCAATTTAGACCCCCGAACATAAGGAAAATGATTATGACTGCAGATCTAATTGCTATTGATTTGGCGCTACACTGAGAATTGGAAATGGAATACGTGGGAATCAGCGGCTGTTTTGTCCAATCCCTATTCATCGCTTACTCGTTTGATGCTCCACTGCGATGTGGCTTGGGCATGGTAAACCTGATCGCGGATTCACAGCTCTTCAGTTTTCATTAACAGCCCAATTGGGCATGTTCGGACAACATCATGGCCATGCTGTATTGGCATGCAGACATCCATAATGCGTGCTTACTTTGTGCCCATAACAGGATGCTCCCTCCAGGCTCATCCTGAGTGTGACTATTCCAGGAATGAATCAACCCTTTTGGTGTTCTGTCCCGTCGTTTTACATCGGCCTCCCGCCCACATCACTAAAGAGCCGTTCTTGAGCTCGTAACTCATATTTCCACGTCCATGATCGAAAAGATCCATTCAGGGACCGTGGACTTGTAGCTTTTGCTCCGTCTTTCAGTTTTCCGATCAGACTGAAGTGTCGTAATCTCAAGCGATCGCCCCTGCCTGTGTCATCTGGTATTTGCTGGGTGGTATTGGTTTTCATAATTGGCAGGACAATTGGCAAACAGGAGCTACTCCTGTCACACTTCGACCTTTGCTTTTACGTTCCCCCCACGGTCGTGAAATGCGTGTGCTCTAACAACTGCGGAAACAGCGTCGCTGTCAAGTACCACATCCATCTTTTTGATATTCTCAATGGCCTGGCTTGATTTATCAGCTGTCAGAGAAAGCTGCATGTGATCTGGGCGTTCGAAGTAATTAAATGCCCCTTTATTTTCATCCACCATTGGACACGTCCTCGTCTATTGACAAAAATTCCAATAAAAAGTGTCTCGAGATAGACAATATTTGCTGGCCCTGGGTCTAAACAAGTCCACTGAGGCAGAAAAATCCGTCCCACTGAAAAGATTGCTGTGCATGGGTTGGACACGATTGTAAATGACAGTTGGGTCAGAGAGGGAGTCAAGAACTGGCAGAGATAGAATTTCAAAGACAGAGAAGCAACTTTTGCATCACTGCTGCAACATCAGAAATTTTCAGCACCGCGACACCAGTCCCAAGAGCCCGCCCGAATGGGCAAGCTGCGATACTGCGGCAAGCTGACGCTTCGCTGCAGTAGACAATTTCTCATTGGTTTCTTGGAGGAAGTCGTGGTCTCTGTAGAGCGAAGTATTGTGGCAGAATGGCGATTAGTGTCAAGAGCCTTCCGCTGCTCGATTACATTGGCGATCTGATCTTTGTACTGGGAACTCAACTCGCTTCTTCGTTTGCCCATCATGTTGTCAGGCCACAGTATGTCAGTCTGCAGGAAATGTGAGGCGTGTCAACGTTGCTCGCTTGCCTTGGCGAGTACGAGTGTCTGTGCCATGGCAAGTGTTACGCATTAGCGGTACATTCGTGTGACGTGATGTTCAATCCAGTGCGCGAGCTCAAGTCGGGGGTAATTGAGTTACCTCAAATGGCCTGGATGTCCACTCGCTGATTGGGTTTATTTTGAGCTGATGGTGCGAGAAGACGGCAGGTGGACCTCGCAGCGAGCTGTTATCTCCGCTACTTCCGAACACGCTGGTGCCAGTCCGACATGGAGACAAATAGGCCATTTTACCTGCTCTGTCTTTGTGTTCGTGCGTCTCACAGAGTTGTATCCATCATTGTTGTCAACGAATTTGTGGGACGAGGCGGATGGCGGAATGGATTTCTTTGGGGTATCACCATTACGTGATTGCATCTTATCTATTCAATTGTTTTTCAGGACTCCATGATCGAATTTCGTGCCTAATGGGGATTCCCAACATGGAACTTTGACAAGAGGAAATCTATCACATCGCAGCTTTATTTTCTTCCATGTGTCATGCTCCCACACGCAACCTTGCATCTTTAATTCTTATGTCACATAAATCTTTGTTGTATTTTTGCTCTGCAGTTACTGGGATGCGCGATCCTCGGGATAGGAATATGGCTGCACATCGCCAAAGGCAGCTACGCAGAAATCGCCCCCAGCTTCAAGTTCCTGAGTGCGACAGCGCTTTGCATCGCCGCTGGAGCCATTGTTTTGGTCGTCGGATTCTTCGGGTGTTGTGGAGCCATCATGGAGAATCAGTGCATGCTGCTCACAGTATGTGATGTTTCTCTTTTTGAGAGCGCTTGGGTATCTGTGTCATGGCGTGCAAAGTAAAAACTGCTTTTTTCATCCTCTTCCAAGCTCTTTCGTGCAAGTGTGGGAGTTTTCTTCATTAGCAGCTACTTTTTGGAGCCATTTCAGTCAGAGTGGAGCTCTTTGCCTCGTGAGTGAAACCGAACCGGGCTCAGCGCCTGGCGTCCAAATGTGCAGAATTAGATCCCAGGGAGAAGGAATCTTTTCTGCAGGCACGTTTCCTTCACAGCAGAATGAATGTTTCTCTGGCAATATGTGTGGAGGCATGAACCCAAACAATTTCCTTGATGCTTCATAAACAGTCATTGCGAAAATATAATTCATGGAGAGTGGAGAAACTTTACGCTCGAGTAGAAAATAAAAATGGCCCGTGTTCGCAAAAGGCATAATGGTAATTTATTGAGCAAGGAAGCTGCTTCGACGGGCAGGATGTGGAGAGTGGATTGTCGGAATGCAATTTCTCTCCTGAGTCTCCGGTTGTCTCAAATCGCCACTGCCGTGACAGTAAAGTTGCACCTCAGTGCGGTTTTTGACGGAAGGTTCTGAGGATACTCAGGAAAAGCGACACTCAACACCCCGTCAGAAGCTGGTTTGTGGTAACTTGCGTGCTGTTGTGTGTTTCAGTGAGGTTATGTCAAAATTCTGAATATTGATTTTCGAGTTCACTGTTTCACTTCACACAATGTTCAGCCTGCCTTCAATCCATATATCTTCGTTGAAGTGTCAGCGAAAAACCACCAGCTCTTTTATCCTTGGGCTGCACTGACTTCCGACGTTTCTCTGTTCCGGAGGTTCCTGTGTTCGTGGCAAACAAGAGCAATCGGTGCTTCTGGCACACAGTTGCCGTTCTCTGCCTGATGCGCCGGGTGGCAGATTCATCTTTCACCTTGATTTGCCCCAAGCAGGTTCTTCTTTCAAAATCTGGTGTCATTTGTTTTGAGAACAAAGAAGCAAATTGTGCCGTTCGATGTCTGACCTGAAGCATGAACGTGACTGAGTACATCTGGCTGCAGATGTGAGATGTGAGAGCAGCACTGTGGGGACGGTACGCTTGAGGTAGCTTCTGTTTACCTTTGAATCTCAGAGGACGAGATTTGCTGAAAAAAATTGCACAAAACAAATATTTATTGCCGAGTGAAAACGAGGACGCAAGCTCCATGGCCGAAGGCATGGTTGCTGTGGGCTGAAAAGGAATGTGAACAGAAAGACAACATATCAAAATGCCTGAGGGTCAAAAACATAAACTTCGGCTTTTTGCACAAAAACGTTGTTTTGCAAAAGTCAGGTTCGTGTGTGTTCAACATGTTCGTGCCTGCCTGTCATCAATATGAAACACTGAAGTTGGCTGTGGCGCGTCGTAAACACTGTCCGTCTATTGGCAGACCGACGATCACGATCCGTAGTGCTGCGTTTTGTCCGAGAAAGGAAAAATCAGCTGAAAGTTTGAACCTCAAGACCCCATCTGGATTTTTTGGCCTTGTCTGGAGTACCTTCCATGGGCACCAGCTTCAACCAATGGAGAGAAATTGTGCGACAGTGTACGCGGTAAGAGCCATTAACAGAGTTCCCGCTGGTTCCTGCCATTTTTCGTGTTCTACCGATCCATCGCAGTCGGTTGTGAGCTTTCCTTGCGTCTGGAAACGAGAACATATAAAAACGATGTGCGCCTCTATTGCGTGGGATTTAGCACTCTGGCCGTGGCTGAGATGTTCTTGGTCTGCAAGCAGAAGGCTTCAGCGGTCCGCCCAAAAAGTGTTGGTCGCAGGGCCCTGAACTTCTGGTGCTTCCCCCATCATCCCTTTCGTGTTCTCTGGACGGCCCCAAGGTTTGCAAGCTGGCATGGAATAAAAAGATAACA
>JAAUXT010084541.1_pt1 | contig 32142 bp, 34 predicted proteins | sample 7278171 | NCBI WGS metagenome assembly JAAUXT01 (sample SAMN14350112, study PRJNA611818) | marine sediment metagenome | isolation source: surface marine sediment (1.8m) | place: French Polynesia: Moorea | collected 2018-08
GTCTGCACCCACTGTGATTCCAGTCTGTGATCACTGGAACAGGGGTAAAACGGAGGTTTTGTCCGCCCAAGACAGACGGACATGGATACAGGGGCAAACCAATATCAGACCGCTACCGCGGCTGATAATCACCAGCTGATGCGAACTCAGAAAACACGAAGTCTCGCTCATGCCGGGAAGTTGAGAATCAGCTGCTTCCAACGTTTACGGACTCAAAATACCAGTAATGACAAAAAATTCCACACTTGGACTTCGTCTTCAACAGGGGAAGGTGCAGATTAGGCGTTCAGTGCAGAAAAGTGGCAGACAATACAAAACTCTCACCCGTTCAACACACTCGTGGAAGGCACGTCTGTCTACTCACGAACTTGTTCCAGACGTGACAAGAGAATCTCGCCTCAATGACCTCTGGACACGACGGAAACAAGATCTCTTCAGGACCTCACCTTCTCTGTGGACTAATGATCTCAAATATTCAACGTTGTGTGTGTCTCTGTGTGTGTGTGTGTGTGTGTGTGTGTGTGTGTGTGTGTGTGTGCGTGCGTGACACCAAAAAAGTCCGTCAGTGGGGTGTGTGTGTGTGTGCGTGTGTTCCAGCTTCAGACCCCCTCCTCTTCTCCCCAAACTGACAAACTTGTCGAGTGTTTTTTGTTGCAACTGAGGTGCAACTTTGACAGATGAGGTGGGAGTGAACCCACTCAGGCACACGTAGGACCCTCGTCAGGACCAGGTCCGGACCGGACAAGAACCCAGTCAGGATCAGGCAAGATATCTTTGGACTGGATCAGAAGCCGAACGAGTCCACCCCTGACCCAATCGTAGATCCTGTGTGTGTGTGTGTGTGTGTGTGTGTGTGTGTGTGTGTGTGTGTGTGTGTGTGTGTGCTTACACGGCACTGCAGTCAGTGTCTCTTGTCACAGTCAGCCTTGCTGTATTTTCACTTTCAGCAACTGAACTCACCCAAACGCTTGGAACTTTGAACGGCTGGACTTGCAAAGGCCCGGTCTTCGTCATCTCATCACGACCCTATTTCCATACATAAATCTCAACAAACGCCTTCCCTTCCCGCCCTGAACCGATTCTAGCGTCTTCCCAGAAAAACTTGAGTATTCAGGAAACCCTGACAACCTTCTGCACTAAATCAGTCCATCAGAATTAAAATGGTTCATGGGCGGCCCCCAAATGGCAGGCTGGGGGATATAATGGAAAGCGAGACCGCGGATATAGCGCTAATAAATATTGATCCACATCAGACGGGCCTGTCTAGCGTCACATTGCGCCGGCTAAAAATATCGGTGCTTCAACGTGTTTTCAACCACACGAACTGGCACGTACATACTCACAGCGGCTTCAAAGCAAAAAGCATAGGCCAATTGTGCCGGTTGAAAAGACGAGATATCTGGGCACGTCTGTTTACAGAGAAGCTCGCAAGGCAATCACGCCCAAAGCCCAGCGGAGCACAGGCTGAGGCTGGGTTCACACGGGACGCGTCACGCACTGAAACCCCACACAAAGCTTGGGCGCCACGCCCCTGAGTCCACACACAACTCCGTGATGTGTGCCAGCGCGCACCCAAAAGGGGTTTTCACATCAGGTGACGCGCGGTAGTTTTCTGGGTTGACGTCAAAGATTCCACCATTGGGTTCAATGTTAGATTTTGACGCCGATGTCAATGAACGACTGCGCGTCACCAATGTGAAAACCGCTGAAGACGCATCCAGTGTGAAATCGGCCTCCGATGGTGGTTTCCTCGTCAAACTCCTTAGGTCTGCCCCTGAGTCACAACGCAGCTCTGACCACTGGAACGTCCAACGCATGAAGCGTCCAGTGTGAATCTAGCCAAACCTCGAATCACGAGCTCTCAAGTTTTTCTTGAAAAAGCAACAACGTCAAGATTGTCGTTCGACGGAGCAGCTCGACAACCGCCCTTCCTGCACTTAACAATGGATTTCTGTCACGTTCTTCCGGGAAATATTCCAGCCGAAACAGTTCTCCAGTTTTCTGTGTTAAATGTTGCCAGAAATGGGCATTTTCCAGACTCGACAATAGCCCTTATGTAAACATGAGCTTCGGGCTCTTGAACACGTCGGCACTTGAGCCGACTCCTGCAGAAGCTTTCACGGAAATGCGAAAGGCGTGAATGCTTGGGCTTTTTGTCTCCAGATCTCAGTGTATCTCAGAAGAAAACGGAAACTGTTCCTGCGACAGGACCGAGAGTGTGGGTCCTTGGCAAAAGACAGATCTGTTTCTCCTTCTGAGGTTGGAGTGACCATGAGGTGAGGGACCTCACTCACTGTGATGCGGGGAGCAGGCGACATTGGAGTGACTGGGCTGGGTCTGGGATCTGTCACAGTGTGGAGTGGGGTCGGGGTGACTGACTGCTGGGTGGAGGTGGCCCGTGATCTCTCTGTGTACAGCGAAGAGATGAGTGGTGTGTGTGTGTGTGTGTGTGTGTGTGTGTGTGTGTGTCTGTCTGTCTGTCTGTCTGTCTGTCTGTCTGTCTGTGCGTTCCCTCTCCTTGAGCTATCACTCGAAACCGACTCTAGAGTTCGCAGATGGTCTGAGATCAGTTCCTGTCTCCAGAAAAGTAGTTCTGACCTTCGAGTCTGGCATGACAACAAAGTTCTGTCACCTCTGAAACCCATGTCGCTCAGAACAAAATTGAATCTGAGTTTACCCCAGAAAGCCATGATGCAAAATCTCTTCATACAGTGCATTTGACCCCACAAAATTGTCAGCTGACGAAATGATAGCAATCTTCCTTGGCACCTGTCATTTTCTTGCCACGGGTGCTTCACAAAAATCTCGCAAATCAAACGGACTGACAGTGGCTTTGGCAAAACTGAAACCACTTTCCGTCACACCACTTTCCGTCACACCGAAAAAGTTTTGCAACGCTTGAACCACCACAGGTTTCGCTGGCATTATTTCCTTGGCACACCTGCATAGCTTGTAGTGGCACAACCCCTCACCGTACCAACAACAATCCAAAAGCCAACAGCACACTAAAGCATCAAAGGGGCGAATGATGAATGACTTCAGAGCTTCTTGTCTTTCTATTAAGGAAAAGCATCTCACCTGATACCCTAGATAGATCAAAGGTGTTCACAATACGGTGGAGGCGGCTCAAAGCCTTGTGCTGCCTGTCACATTTTGCATTCCTGCAACATTATGTCAAAGCCAATACCAGCTGAACCACACGTGATAGCAGCGACTTCAGGTCGCCTCTGGGGAAAAGCCTCAATAGGAAAGGTCTCGCTGGAAAAGGTCTCTGCACACACATGTTCGCGTCCGCTGGAAAAGGCCACAAAAAAACTGACGCTCGCCTCAGCTTCTGCACATAGGACGTTCGCAGCAGCTGGAAAGGCCACTGCGCGCGCACGCACACACACACACACACACTCGCCTCAGCTGGAAAGGCCCTCTCTGGACATTCACAGCAGTTGACACGACAGGCTCACCTGTATGACATGACACCGTCGAACACTTCTCGTCTCACCTGACACTCGACACCTGAGATTCCTCACATCACGAGGAACGGCACCGATTTCCATTGGAAGCCATCAGCTGTGAGGAAGGCATCGACTCACCGAAGAACACGACTGCCGCACTTATACTCGTAGCACCCGAGCCGTGCGAGCGCACTTCTTCTTTCTGAACTGCGTTCAAACGTTTATTGCGTGTCAGTCTCGACAGAATCCATTTGACAGATGCAAATCAAGATCAAGGACCATGGAACTATGGACACTTGGAGGGGGCACGTCCACTGCAGTCTGGTCGCAGTGTCAGAGCTGGCTTTACCTTTCTGACCTCCATCCAGTCGCGACAGCTCAGGTCGTGCAGCTCGTGAAGTTCTCCAGACATTGGCGAGTCAATGAGCACCTGAGTCCCCCACCACCTGTCACGAGGCAGGACGACCTCGGTGGCCGTGCCGTCATTCAACCTTCTTCACCTGCGTTTGCAAGGTTGGGCGAGATCAGACACTCAACGAATGTGTACTCTTTTCTCCAGAGCGAAAATTGAAGGGCGAGTGAGGTCCAGAACAGTGAGTCAAGGCGACAACAGTAGAGTTAACAAAGCGACGAAAACGCCTTCTTTTATGTGGCACGCGCCTCAAATCCACTTTTCTCCCACCAAACGCACTCCCCCCCCCCATCCTCGTGCAACACCCCTGGAAGGTACGTTGTACGGTGCAGTGCGACCTTCCACACAGGTAGTGGTACGTACACACACAGCTTTGATATACACCAGCAGCTATCGACACGATGCGATGATGGTGATGGGAGCTTCTAAAGAACCACCTGGGCGCATGCAAAATGTGAACCAAGTCATCAATCATCCCTGTGTTTCCACAAACATCACCGGCTTTTTTCATCTCCACCACCTGCAGGCAAATGCCAGGTCAGGCACTCTTGACTTTTCAATGGCGTTTGTACTTTCTATCGCATTCAAACCACTGACCTCCAATGGAAACGCATGACAACTGGTAAAACATGTTTCCACAATTGAAATAGACGCCGATGCCTTTCAGCATTTCCATAAAATTGCGTTCCATCCAATCAACTCAATACACGACGCTCACAAAGGGCGTTGTTCACCAATACAAAACGGAACTGAACACGACTCTGCCACATTCACAGTTGAGAGCTTGTCGCTTGTGGCGACACAGCGCCCATAGAATTGTGCAGGGACGCAACACACGGCGCATCCAGTGTGAATGAGGGCTTGTATTGAAAGCGACGAAGCGATATTGCACAGATGTTCCAATAGCATCAATGAAAATGTCATCATCGTTTTCGAAGCACCAATAATGCGTCTCTCTGCAGTTTAGCACCGAAAGCCTCAATGGACCGAGTTCAATGACTTGTGCTCCAAGGAAGGACGGTTCACGACTTGAAACAAGCGTTGCTGTCAAATGAGCAAAAGCTCATTGATGCTCGATACCAGGCGCAACGCTAGGACGCAAATTGTTCTTTCAGAGGAAGCTGGGCCTCAAAGCCACTCTTTCCCTGAACCCCTGCTCCTGGACACACACATTCCCTGTACGAGCCACCACGGCGGGCAGTGCTGGGAAAACGCGCGCGCGCGCACACACACACACACACACATTCCCTGCCGCTGGGAAGGCACACACACGCACGCACGCACGCACACACACTCTCTCCACAAGCCACAGCGGGCAGCCCTGGGAAGTCACACACACACACACACACACACACACACACACACACACACACGCACACACACACTAGCTCCGTCCCCGGGGCCCTGCGGGTCACTCCGCAGAAGCGCAGAATTGCAAGGCTCCTGACCCCGGCCGAGGCCCCATCGCTCAGCTCAGAGCGGAGCCGCCGCCATCGCCGCAGCTTTGATTAGACTCCGCTCTGACCCAGCGAGGTCGCCGCAAATTGATCTCTGTCGTCTAATTCAATCTCGTGGAAGCCTCGTCGTGGCACGGGAAACTACGATAGTATCTGCCTCATCTGGGAGGGGGACAGACATGAGAGCCAAACCAAGACCCAATACTGGGTGGATAACTCCGTGAGTCTTTGGATGTCAAGTTTTGAATGAAGGGGATCAGAATTTGGTCTCCACTGCCCAAGTCTTTCAAGAACAGCCAAATTTACACACAGCATCATGGTTCCATCTGCGAAGAATACTTGCTCACTCAGTCTGGCCTCTGTAGAAATGCTACGTACTTGGGCTGAACGTACCCGAGTACACACAGAGGCGAACGCTGCCCCGTCAGAAACAATCGCCTCCCTCCATCACTCAACCGTGCTGAACATGTTGCACCTCGAGAGGTTATGTCGGACATCGTCAGGATCGGAGAAAAAAAAGCTCCTTCCTGGGAAGTCACGAACCTGAATGAACCGCACACAAAGGTGGGAGATTGGATCACAAGGCCCTCAACACAAGGCCTCCTCTCATCACACTGAGATAATGTACTGGGATCGAGTCTCCATCCCCTCATTTACTGCAGTCACATTTCACTGTGTTGATTTGCAATGTTTGGAGATGCATGTTTGCTGCACCAAACACATTCAAACCCGGATTTGTACATGAATATCAACATGCATTCCCAGCGTGACTGTGGCTGTGTACATTAGACATGCATGTGTGTGGCAAAGGCTAACGAGATTTAAACGAGGCATTCTGTTCACTGAAGTGGGACTTGGATGAGGGGGGGGGGGGTCGTTAGGCAGACACTCCCATTCAGTGTTCCTCAGGCTACAAGAAAGAGAAGACTCCTTCGGGCGAGAACTTCACTGAACCACCTCCTCCTCACATCAGAGAGATCTGAACCCGATAACGCAATGCACACCGGATGTGCAGCGTTAAACAATGGATCTCAGTCCGTTTTCAAGGAAAACTGAGAGCACGATGGAAGAATGAGTATCTCACATGAACAGTCCAGCAGCAACACACAAGCACGCACACAATGACAGAGAGAGACAGAGACAGACAGAGAAAGACAGACAGAGAAGGTGGGGAGAGAGACAGGGACAGAGATTGGGACAGACAGGGAGGGGCAGAGAGGACAGAGACACCGAGACAGGCAGGCAGACAGACAGAGAGAGCGCTCTGGTCTGTGTGTGTGTGTGTGTGTGTGTGTGTGTGTGTGTGTGTGTGTATGTGTGCTTCCACGCAGACAAGTCTGCTACACAAGCTCACGCGCACACACGTCACAGTCTCGAGTAGCAGCTCAAGAGCCTCGTCCTTAAACTTGGCGCTGTCATATCACGACACCTTCACACCTTTGCCTGCACAGTAAATGACTCTTTATCTCGCTGCACAAACTCTAACAAAAGCGAGTCGAGTTTTCATCAAAACTCAATGAGGGGGCGAGACACGCAACCAATTAACTGGCGGTTTTCAATGAAGAGAAGCTGCACTCTCTGCATTTTAATTCAACCAGATGTCGTCTGCGCAGAAAATTTTGTCAGGCTCAGAAAAACCTCCTTTTCAGGCTTGCAATTCGTCCATTGTACGAGTGCACCGGGTCAGGGGAAGAGGGGGCCAGCACATCGCAGTGAAATCCATCGAACATACGAGTTAAAGCTTCAATTTGTTTCACACCAAAATGCACCAGAGAAATTCGTTTTGCAGACTGACAAGACTGACGTTGGCGTGTTGAGATTTTGACATCTGTTCTTCGGTATGACATCAGATTTTATTGCTGTTGTTCTGTCTCTCAAGGAAGTGTAAATTGGCCATCAAACAACGGCGGTGAATTGCCGTTGGTTTGAAAATTCAAACTGAGTTCTAAAGTGCCGATTTTCATGTCACTGAGCAATTCTGTGAGGACTGTTGAACTTTTTCCTGGAACAAACCAGCGACGTCTTGCACCACTGATCATGGACTCCACCTTTGGTCAAAATGGACTTCTTGAGCCGCCTCTCATAAGTCTTTTTACTTTTCCAGGCAGAAGAAATCCATTTCGCACAACAGAGATTTCACTTTTGCACCACCGTTTGACAGGCAGACACTGCAAAGGCTTCATTCACTTGTCAAAGGCAACCTCCCTTTTTGTGCATGATCAAAATTCAGTGAGAAAAAGTCTGCAATTTTCTTCAATTAATTCCACAGGTGGTTTTAACGGCGGCATAAATGTGAAGAAAAAAAGTCGGTGAGTGAGTGTGTGGAGCGCACGTTTGTTGTATCGACTGCCTATCCACTCTGCATGCCAACGGGTCACCATTGCTGCTGTTCTACACATTTCTCGTACACCAAACGAATCCAGGTCACCTCACTGTACCGCTCATGACGCTGCCGTTCCTGCACCTAAACGCACCAAAATAGTGTCAAACGAAGCCCGTATTCATATAGATTGCTGTGGTAACACATCTGAAACAACTCACACTCAATAAAAGAGCAAAAACTCACCATAACATCATTGCTGTCCAGGTCCCTTTGGGTGACTGCACGTACGTAACCACCGCGCCAGTCCCAATCCGAAATCTGCTTTATTTTCGGTTTTCCCTCGCTCCTGATCGAGAGAAACCTTTTCCCCACAAGCTCGTCTCTGTACTTGTTAGCCATGTTGGTATTACGTATCCATGATTGGGTAAAAAGCCATGATTTTTCACATTAAAAGCTCGACATTCCTTCACCTACACCTCCCTGAACAACATTGCTGCGCGCATGAATCTTTGAGGTGAAAGGTCTGCTGATCCATTTCCAACTACAACTAAATTATTTCGCTTCACTCTCTGTACTTCGAATAACTGCAAAAAAATTAATACATTTCTCTTAATTATGCATATTTCAAACTCTATGCTTGTGCAGATTGTGTTTTCAAGTTCAGGGTTTCATTCGAATTTGGCACTATTTGGAGCAAGTGCCCGCTATTGGTAAAAGGCAAAGCGACTCACAGTTGTTGCTACGCGCAAGAGCCGAGGCAGTCAAATCTTTCTTTTGGTGTTTTGGGCAGGAAAACAGTTTTGCACGTTTCTCCGTGGTGTAGACTCCACGGTGGTGTGAAAAACTACCCTGCACGAAGTTTTTGCCTTGCACAGTTTTAACACTGACAGAAAAGTGTGACAACGAGATTCAATCAACAAAAATAGCCCCATGGAGCTCGCGGTGATTTGAAAAACCAGAATACAAGCCACCAAAGCACAGCCACCAAAACACATGCAACCAAAATACAATGAGCAGACAGACAAATGATCAATTTAAAAAAATATCTATGTCACTTTTATCACTTAGAATACACCAATGTATACCCAAATCACCTGTACCTTCAAACATGTCACCTGATTGCAGATAAACATACCAAAAATCTTTGCCAAATATCCATTTTTCAACACTTTCCCTTTCCAAACTTTATACCCAAACTTTAGCCCCAACCAAATGACCACATGTATATTTTTGAAAATAAATGACACCAGTCCAATACCAAACCAATATACTACACATCCTTTGTCAAATATAGTTTCTGAGATAGTATCCACTTTGTGCAGCAAACTTTAAAATTTAGCAACCCAAACAATTTGAGCTTTTTGCCCTTGAAATCCTAAAAATTCAAACTTGACAAATTTCTTACTCCTACATTGTCCTTCACCCAAACAAGTTGAAAAAATACAAAATATCTAAGTTTGGTTTTTATCTTCTATAAACTGGTGTACACATGGTTTTTGCACTGGCTGCCTGCAGGTGATTTGTTTTGGTTGCCCTGCTTCGGACCCTCAAAGTGACCTTCAACATGGTGTAACCTCCTCAAATCACTTTAAAATAACACGCGCAAAATCAACATCAATCCAATCAACAATGAACCACAGGCATAGATGAAGTTCATACAGTGCAAACTGTCTAATGTTGGGTCAATCAAGCAGTTCGGAGCCAGAACAATGGAACAAGCACCTCGAGCAGTCAGGTTCCACTGGGGTTTTTATTTTCAAAGTGTAGAAAATCTGCCTTGCATGTGTGGATGGCACCGGTGTCAATTTGTGGGTGGAAAGATGTTGAGACAAGGTCTCGAGAGATGCGAGGTGGCCAGGTGGTTAGTTTTGTGGTTCATGTGATTGTTTGGCTTGCCCATTTGGATTGCTCTATCTGTTTGCAAGCCAAATACAGAAAATATTATCACAAGAAATTTCATGCACTGCACAATGAGTCAGGTTACTGGTGTTCTTTGTCCACTTGTTCTGTGTCAAGTTTCCTAACTTCAGCCAACGGACTTGATGTGAGAGCAGGCTGCATGGAAATGTTGCTTTTTGACCCCTGCCAAAACGGGGATGGCAAGGTAGCTTTTTAATTTTCACGCTTAGTCCCCATGATGCCCACTGCCTGAACACAACTCATACTTGAAAGCAACGATTTTTGAGAACACATGAACACAAAGCACAAACTGTCTTTTGACATACACATACATCTGTTTTGCCCTGCAGAGATGCTGGGATCAATTTTTGCTGAGTTAATTTGCTTCTGCAGCAAACAGCTTGGGCTTCACATCTCAGTTTGGCTCGCTCTGCATACATAGTCTCACACACTCTTCAAATTGCAGGAGCCTTTGAATACAACCTTGTTGCTCTTGGTTTGCAGGATAGTTTACAGTCAGCTTTCTCAAGTATATAATTACATGTATGTCCATTTTGATATTGATTTGGAGAATGTGGCCTCTTTCTCTGCTCTGTAATGAAAATGGCTGGGTTATGCTGTGGCTCAAGTGCAGTTGGTCTTTCAGCCTGCCTGGTGATGTTGTTTTGTCTCTCCCTTTTCAACTCCTTGAGAAATTGTCATCTGCCTTCAGCTCTTCTGTTTCCTTCTGAGCTTGGAACATCTGGAGCTGTACAATGTTGTCTCTCAGTGAAGGAGTTAGGTTGCGATTCGTTCTGAACCTGATGTTTTCCGCATTCGTTCACATGCTGTTTTATGTCATGCAGGAATTGCAGTTTTTGCCTTGATTGTTGGGTTGCCTTTGTTATTGAAACTTCAGTAGATTCTTGGGATGATTTGGTGAAACAAAAGTGACTGTTGCTTTACTGTTGACCATCCTTACACAATTGAAAAGGATGTGGCTGGAAAAGTATTGACTCTTCACAATTGGGTGTGGCAACAGTTCTTGACCAGATGAGGGCTGTTTCTTTTTTATGTGTGAAGACAGCCTGCATAATTCGCTCTTGGGCCTTGCACATCTCTTGAACAATTTAACCTTTGACATGATCTTTTTCTTCATTCCACTTTGGGTCACCAAAGTTGTTGACACCACAGTGGATTATGATTGCAACTGGAGGTTCTTCCTGAATGGAATCCCAACATGGCTCAGGTTCTGCAGACATTGCTAAAAAGTGCTCACAAGCTGCCTCTGGAATTATCACCTTGAAACCTCTGAAGAGCCAGGGCACTGTGGTCAAGACATCAATGTCCTTCAATCCAGGCATGAACTCTTTTCTCACTTCTTCCACGATGAACCAACTTCAGGTTGACACTTGCACCTGAGCAATTCAGGAGGATGTTCTCACAACCTCATCTCTTGTTCGCCTTCTTTGTAGTTCTGTTTTGCTTGTGTTGATGAGATTTTTCTTCTTCATTGAAGGCAACTGCAACATCAAGATTCAACTGAATGTTGATGTGTCTGAAACACACATACAAGGTGAGTTGAGAACTCAGAAGATGTTAACACAGAAATCTCACTGGATTGAAACTCGCTCCTCTGGGGTGGAGACTTGTACCTCACCAAGTCAAATCCCTGTTTTTTCTGGGCATGAGGTTCGAGGTTCTTCCTGTTGGAATCTCTCTACTCAGGGCCTGGGGCTTAAGGTGGGTGGAATCTCCATGTTTGGGCCTGAGGGCCAGAATAGAAAGGAATCTCCTTCCCTAGGGCCTGAGGCTCGATGTTCTTCCTGTTGGAATCTCTCTTCTCAGGGCTTGAGACTCAATGCAGGGGGGATCTCGTCACTGGGCGGCCTGAGGAGCCCTCAAGGTGGGTGGACTCTCCCTCCTCAGGACCTGAGGCTCGAGGTGGGTGAAGCTTGAGGTTCGAGGTCCAACCACATGGAATCACAAAGCAGCCAGTCTGTTCACAAGTGACAAACTTATGTTGTTCACTCAGAGCCATGAAGATGATGTCTGCGTGGAGTGAGAGGAGCGAATCCCCATTCGATTGGGTCTAAGGCTCAAGGTCCTACAGGGTGGAATCTCTCTTGACTGGGCCTCCTGTTTGTTGCTCGCGGCTAGAGGTTCTTTTGGGCAGAATTTGCCTTCCTTGATTGTGCACAAGGCTCAAGGTACCCACCAGGTGGGATCTTCCTTTGCTGAATATTGAGCTCCAGGTACAACCGGCAGGAATGTCCTTCCACTGGGCCTGAGGGCCCCCAGACGCAGGTGTCCGAATGAAAACGAGCATCCCTTTACAGGTCATTTGTCGCAGAAATGTGCGTACGCCCTGAAGTTTGGTCCACAAGAGCCCATGTAGCCCTTACCATACTGTTTAGTATAAGAAACCATCAGTATCTCTGTGTTGACTCATAAGTACCAAAAAATCATTTCATCACCCCTTGAAGGTAAAATTGCCTCAGCCAATCAGAATATATGGAAAGAGATGTTGCCTCCTTGGTTGCCAGTTCTATCATTTAAATTATACTTACCCTTTTTCCCAGGCTGTGTGCTGTGTACTGGAATGAGCACAAAAACACTGGTGGGGGGCCTCGGTCTGGGTCACACCCAACACAGATACACACATACTGACAATATTGGTCGCATTTCCTGGACGAAAGGAACAACACAGGGACAAGACTTCAAGGAGAGTACAAGCTGTGACACAGCTCACCCAATCTCTGGATGACGTGCCATGACCAATGATGTATGTTTCTGTCAGTAGTCTATTTTCACATCCTTTGTTGAAGATCGTTGTGCTCTTGTGCTCAAACATTTGATTTTTGGGTGATTTGAGCTTGCGCTGTTGAAGGTTACTCAATTTTGAGCGACTGAAACAGTTGTGACTGAAGCAAATCAGCTGTGGATAGTACACTCAAAATATGTACACAGCAGTTTCATAGCAAAGATAAATTAAAAATTTGGACCTTTGGGTCTGTTTGAATCTGTAAGGACAATGCATTGAGTAAAGATTTTGTCAAGTTTGAATTTTCAGGTTTTTGAGGACAAAAAGTTCAAATTTTTGTGACCACCAAATTTTGGACTTTGTTGCACAAAGTAGGTGACCCTACAGAAAGTATAAATATATTTGATGAAGGATATATATTGATAAAATGTAGTTTATTGGTTAGTATTGGACTGGTGTTGTTTGTTTTTTCATTTTCAAAACATGTATATAGTTTTCAGGCAGGACCAAAGTGTGGGTGCAAATTTGGAATTTTGGAAATTGTTAAAATTGGCAAGCTTTTGGAATGAGGTGACAAGTTTTAATGTACAGATAATATGGGCAGATTTGGGTGCATTCTGAGTGATTAAAATAAATATTTTATTGAATTTGATCAGTTGTGCATCTGCTTATTGTATTTTAGTCACAGTGTTTTGGTCACTTGTATTTTGGTCACTTGTGTTTCAATGGCTTGCATTCTGGTTTCTCAAATCACCGCGAGCTCCATGGGGCTATGTTTTAATTTGTTCATCTTTGTTGAAATTCTTCACCTTTGTATTTATCAGCAAAAGCAAAGTGGTATTGTGAGAGTGAGCTCACTAAGTCTGATTTCGCGCTTTCTAATCGCGCGCGTTCATCCATTGCTGTGCAGGCGCATTTTTACTGATCACATGACCCAGCACGTCACAACAGGGAGAAGAAAGCACGTAAGGGAGAGGAAGAGTGCTCTGTTAATGTAGATACCAAAGCGATTTGCAATGGTCTCAGCCTTAATTTCACGCGGTGTTATGTAAGTAACAATACGTTTTATCTAGGAAGCTCTTTAGGTGGAGAGTCTTCGCGCGATTCAGCGGAAAATTCGAAGTGAAAGTTGAACTGGTCATGATCAGTTCAAATTTCGACTGTTGCATCTGGGATTCTTTCTGCGTTTTCTCCACAACAATCGACTGAATGCTGGGTTTGGGGCAAAATTTTCGTACAAAAATTGTATTGCCTCAGATCTGTTTGGCCGTGTGACGCTACAAATGTAAATTGAAAGTGAAACTTTGAAGCAGTGATGCAGATCTTTGTCAACGTGTGAAATGTGGGTCACAGGTGAAGGGGCCAGATGTCTGCACCTGACCTTTCTGCCCTGGGGCAAAACCAGACCTAATCTGGACCCACCTTGGGAACAACTGCGAAGTTGACAGGATCCCAGTTCTTGGCATGGCATGTTGCTGACCTTGCAGAATTCCCCGTTGGTTGTTCAGTGTTTTGACATTCCTGACAGAATTTGCTGGATGTGCAGATCAATCTGGATCTACCCGCCGACCCCAGAATCCCTTTGTTATTCCACCCCTGGGCTGGTGTCACTTCTCCGAGATTGTCTTGCAATGCCTGCTAGAAACCAGTGGGTCCTGAAAAACTTCACGAGGATGGGTAGGAGTTTGTTCATGTCTTGGAGCAGTGGGAGGGGGAGCCCCGTCGTTGTCTTTGTTAGGTTGTGCTCACTCGAATGTGTGGTTGATTATGAAACTCTACGTTGCTGGCAGAATGTGCAGAAGGCCTGTGTGTTGATATTCCTCAGCTATTGTGTCAGCTGTTGTGTTTTCAACGCTTTGTTTACATGCAGATCTACACCGACCACATGTTGGCGACAACTCGTATCTGATCAGAAGACACATGTTGTCATTGCTTTGAAGAAGTTGACAAAACTGAGGCAGGTGAAATGTGTACAGATCATGAACGTTGATCCTTCACCTAGTGTGCACTTTCAGCATACAACAACAATGTGAGAAATTGAATGTGGCTTCTTCTCACCAATGACTGGAGGATCCAGAGTCGAGCCCAGCCAGTCTCCCCCCCCCCCTTCACAAAACCTTGACCCCTTGGGATCTCTTTGCCCAGTGGATTCAAAGCTGACGTGAGCGTGGCCTTTCTGCTTGAAAGCGAACATGTTCTGGCTTGGCTGACGTGGACTTAAAACTGCTCGTACATCTTCCCTCAAACAGAGGTTGTTCTGCGTGTGTCCATCCAAGCGATGCCTGTCTCCTTCCTCACCCGTGTAACAACCTCCCTCCTCGTTGACTCATGGCGTGAAATTTCAGTGAAAGTCAACGCGGTTGAAAATGTTCAGTGCTGAAGAATTCAGCCACACAAAACGGATGTGAAGCTCAGTGAGGCGGGATATTGAAACAGCAGAGGAATTTTGAAGCGTAGTTCAAATACACACAATTCAATGAATACTCGTAGATAGATACACGAGTGCACTTTTTCTGACGCACATATGGCTTTGAAAAAACCCACTACGTAAATGTCTGCAAGATCAGGTGCACATGTGGTATGAGTCAGAAATGTTAAAAACGATAAAAAAAAGTTGACAAAAGTCGAAGCGTGCTGTTGTGTTTGAATCACATGATGCACACAAACAGATTTGATGACGAAATAACACTTCAGTCTGATTACCTGAGATACGAAATTACCCGAGATATGAAAGACAAAGGTCTGAAGTTGATCATGAGGGCCTGTTTCACATTGGATGCGTCCTGCTTTGTGTTAATGTCACGTTGGTGGGTGCTGCGTCGTCGCTTGCGATTCAAGAACGCAAACATTTCGCGTGAAACAGGTCTGATACAAGTACACTTCAAAAGTCATCTGGTTCGTGTTTTGGTTGAAATAAACTCGATCCTTTTTTTGGAATTGGTGTTGGCACAAGTGGAATAAGGTTACAATCTCTGTTTTGGCTTGTTTGTGGCCAAAACAAAGTTGCCGTGTTTTAGCGCAAACCGATCATCGCGGTTGAATGGGTGGCGTCGTGAATTGGTCAACGGTCTTGTGCTATTTGCACACAGAAATTGTGTGTGTGTGTGTGTGTGTGTGTATGTGTGTGTGTGTGTGTGTGTGTGTTGGTGTTGACGACGTGCGTTTCTGTAGTTGGCACGCCTGGATTTAGCACAGGTGTGGACGAAGAAACAGCAGACTGTGAGCCCTGGAGAAAGATTTCTCAGGTCTGGTGTGACGCGAACTTGTGTTACTGCATACTTGTTGGTTGTCAAGGCACTGCTAACACCTGGTCAAAGAGATCAAGGCATCTTGGGATGATCGTGCAATGGGTTCAGTTGTTGAGGACACAAGCTTCCAAAAGATTTTGCTTCGGATCAGCCCATTGAAACCCTGAGCGTTTTTCCTGTTAGAAGCTGGCATCCAGGGAAAAGACTTGTCAATGTTGAGGCAAGAATGATCAAAGTTTGGAAAAAGTAGTTCCTTTGAGGAGACTGCGGAATGAAGAATTGATTGTGTGGAAGGAAGTGGTTTCTGTTGTGTGTTCATTGATTGGCAGTTGGTGCAGATCGATATTCGACCTGATTTTCTGAGGAGCAGCTGATGTTTGCTTCCGCCGAAGCAGCTGCTTTCTTCTTTCATTCTTCTTCAGAAATCACTGCTTTCTTTCGCCATGCCTCAGTTTTCTTCCACAGTCTTCTTTCTTCATTCCTTCGTCCTTCTTCATTCTTCAATTGTCTGTATTTGCTCATTCTTCCCCCCCCCCAAAAAAAAAAAACAACCTTCCCGTTTTCTTCCATTGTGACCCAAAAAGGCGATTTTCTTCATTCCTCCATAGAAACCGCCACTTTTGTCCATCATTCCTTTCCGAAGCGCAGTTTTCGCACCCTGTGTGTGTGTGTGTGTGTGTGTGTGTGTGTGCGTGTGTGTATGTGCGTGTGTGTGTTGTGATGGACATTTGTTGAGAGCTTCTGTCATCACCTGTGCACTGGGACAAGTGCAGAAAGGACACTTTGACCGTAAATCAAAGTTTGTTTTCCTGCAGATTGAGAAACACTTGATTCGTTCTCACTGTTTTTTCCCTTCTCGGGTTCTTAAGTGCTTCGCTGCAAATTAGACAATTTGGGGCTTCAAGCCACATTGCTCAGACCTCAAGTGAACAACGTCGGTGGCTCAGACCGGGTTCCTACCGGGTGCGTCACGCGTTGCAACCCTCTGCAACTTGACGCACGGTCCGTCGTTGTGGTTTGCAATGCAGCACGCGTGACACATCAGACATTGAGTTCGAGCGGAACACACCATTTGGCGCGTAAACTGGATTTGAAGACTGCCTGCAGTAGAGTGTCAGTGTGGTTTCGGCTAGGTTCACATCAGACGAGCAATACGTTGCACGTCTGCGCAAAGCATTGCGTGCCACGTCGTGGAAGACGCCTCGGTGCAATGCGTGACGCATGCAGTGTGAAGCAGGTCTTCAGATTGCCTGCAATCAAGGGGCCTCACAGCTCAACTGAACAATGTCGGTGTGGCTTTTGCGATGAAGGCTACAAATCATCCCGTCTGATAAATATAGTTGGCGAGGCTGGGGCTTTGTGTGCGGACGAGCGAGTACCGTGCAGTATGGTGAGTACTCGGGTGCGAGTACAAGTGAGTACTCAGAGCCTCCAAGGCCTCACACTGGATGGAGGTCGTTCGTCTGAAGGCGGATGCGATGTGAGGGGAAATTTGGTGGATGGAATGAAAGGATTGGATTGTGCGTGTGAGATGGATGTGGACTGAGATTGGTTTCATTGGATGCTGAACTCTGGATGGTGAGAAACCTGGATATCTGGGCTGTTTGAACGTGGAGATCAGGGCATTGTGCAAGGTTACGACATTCACACAGCTGTGCATCAGATTCGGCTCTCTGCGCCCAGGTGAGACTCAGTCATGCAGTCAAAACGTATCGGCGAGAAAAGATGAAATGGTCCTGTTCTCGAGAAAGCGTTATTGAGCCTTTGGCTGTTGGAAAGAGGAAAGCAGTCAGAGATAAGTGGTTGGGCTGGATCTTTCAAGATATTTCTTACTCAGGCGCTTCAGATAAACATGGTGTGTTTGGGATGTTTCCAGAGTAAGGGTCTGGTCAGGGGGGGGGACTCCCCTTTTGTGGGGACCGACCTGGTCTTGGCATAATTTGGCACGAGGGAAGGAAAATGTTTTGCACATGCCCCTCGTCAATTGGAAAAAGAATTTTTCTCCGCTTGCGGAGGGGGCACCCACCCCTGGATCCGCATCTGTGTGGTGTATTGATACACAGAAGACGGCTCTCAGCTTGACTTGTTGTTCTGTGGCGTCTGTTTTCACAGCGACACAGTGGAGTCCGGGGTGGGGTTCAGGTTCATGGTCCTCGTGTATTGTTGCAACAAAGAGAAGCACAAAGGGAATAGATCAGCTGCCTTCCGAGGAGGCTCCATTTTTGTTGGTGGGGGGGGGGGCACAACAACTAATAGCTTGTACAAGTAATTGGCATAAATTCAATGTGTTGGGAGGTCAAGGAGCGGGAAGGGCTTTTGGTGAACCCCAATCACCAACCGCTCCTGGTATTGCCTTTCTTTTGTCACAATCCAACAAAAAGAAACCCTTGTATTTGAGAAATGTGTCAAAATCCTGAAAAAAACAATTGAAGACAACGGACAAGTTTCGTGTGGTAGGTTTGTCTGTTTCTTCGCCCAAATCTCCAGGGGTCGCCAGGGCAACTGAAACGCCTCACTTCAGACAGATAGACACCCCCAGCCAGTCATCGCTTTGGTGTTGTACCGTACCGTCTGTCTGCAGATCTGATGATATGTGTCGGATCGCTTCAGATGCGAGTAGATTCGTGTTGGCCCCGTCTGCAGATGATTTCTGCGTCTTCAGATGGTCGATACTAATAGCATGTTACGTCAGCTGGTGCTCCCTGCCTCCCTCCCTGCAGTGTTCCTCACCCAATCTCCGTTCCACGTTGGACGCGTGGTTTTTTTTTTTGCAGCAGCGCGTCGTGTCCAATCAGTTTTGTGCTGCCCGTGTGCCCTTTGGATGATTCACCATCTCCCAGCACAAGAAAATGGGACTTCAGACGTATTGACATTCACTCCCAGTTTGAATTGGGATCTTGTGGATGGGGTCTTGGAAACCAGAATGTTCAGAATGAGCAAGTTACGCTTGCAACGCCGCACGGTGCCTCCAAAACAGGCAGGAGTTATTGTTTGCTTTCCCCCAAGGTTTTCCTCCACTTGACCGTGTTTCCGCTTTGGTTTTCTTGAGAAAGACCCAGTGCAGCTGAAGTCGCACCACGCGTCTTCTCACGCAGTTGTTCTTGTTCCCCAATCCTGTTCTCACGATTGTGCTCTGGTTCTTGTTTGTTGAGATAGACGCACTCCAGCTGGAGATATCACTCGCTCTCTTTGTTTGCCACCTGCTCCGCATGGTGTTGAGGTTTGGCATGCTATTGTTGTTGTGTCTATTTTCCGACGCACTTCAAGAGCGGTTCCTCTTCTTTCTTCCAGGGCCTTCTGTGCCAGGCTTGTGTGAAGGCTCAGGCCGGTCGGTCGTTCAGTCCTCTTGACATTGGTTGGAGACAAGAGGGCTGCAGTCCCTCTCTCCACTCCACTGCTGTTGGTGTTTCAAGATCAGAAAAAGAAGGCAGTGTGAACTGTGAAGAAGGATTGGTGTTCGTTTTGGACAGAAGGATTTTCACATGTGACGCGCCCTTGTCATATCGCGAGACATTTTGGAAGCTCACCGCGTCTGTACCTCATCCCTGTGACGTGCCCCCCACGTGACGTCAGGTGCCCAGATACACGTGTGACGAACCCTGAAATCGCCACACCGTTGGGAACGTCAATTCAAGCACACGTCAGGACAAGGACAAAAGTGCTGAATCAGCGCAAGTTGACTGGGTGAACAAAAGGACGGTAGTTTCGGTGGAAAGCAGCAGCCATGTCAATAGCGGTGTACCACTCTTTCAGACTGGTCTTCGGGACGCTGTACCCGGCCTACGCGTCCTACAAGGCAGTCAAGACGAAAAATGTCAAAGAATACGTGAGTATAACTCGCGCGCGCGTGTGTGTGTGTATGTGCGTGTGTGCAACGTATGTTTCGTGGGTTGATATACGTGTGTGCGTGCGTGTATGTATGGAGGATGGATGTGTGTGCGTGTGTGTGATTGTGTTGTGTGTAGTCACCATAAGCCCCGGTTGCAGTCGCGTCCCGGTCTTTCTGACGCTGAGAAAAAGAACAGAACGTCGTGTTGAATGGTACCGCGGAAACAGGGAAAGGAAAGCAAACAAACGCCGTGAACAAACGCCGTGACTGTTTTGCACCAAGCAACTTCAATCTTCTTAGTTTTTGCGCTCAGGGTAATTGGTCCCACTTCGCCACACACAAAGCGACTCGTACCGGGAACGTTCGCCACGTTATTTCACCCCGTACAAGCCACCTGTACAACAGGCTACTCACTACCTGCTGGATGCGTTTTCCGTGCACAAATCACACCCCATGTGGAGGGATGTTTCTCACCCACTCCTTGTCCAATACTTTCTGTGGGAGCGCAACGCATGACGAACGCAACGCGTGACGCACGCAGCGTGAATCCGGGTATGATGTGGGTGCGTTCTATTTGCAGGTGAAATGGATGATGTACTGGATCGTCTTCGCTTTCTTCACATGTGTCGAGACGTTCGCTGACATCTTCGTCGCCTGGTGAGTTTGGCCGCGTTGGGTGGACTGAGTTGTATCAAAACAACAGAGTTGCAGTGACCCATTTGATCTTTCTCACGACTCCAGACCGCACCCAAATCAAGCAGTACCCAACCCTGAACGGTCACCTGTGTGTCTCGGATTTGGGAACCGAGGTGCAAGACGAACGGCACATCTCTCGCGAGTAAAAATGACGCCGAGAAAGTGCAGTGGTTGAGTAAAAATAATGTGTGGTCACAAAGTGCAGCTTCTGTGCTGTGTCGAAGTTACAGCGAATCATTTGACGTGCGTCAGGTTGTGCCCCAAGATTTCAGTTCCCGAGTCCCAACATTTCACTTTGGCAGTTTGTAGTCTGAATGAAAAAAAAAACCCTTCTGGGATGACTGCACGCCTCAGTTATACACTGCTACACGCGACATCTCTGAGGCGCGAGTCAACACTGGAAAGTGCTCTTGTTGTGTGTTGAAAGGCACACGTGTTGTACGTGTCGCTGATCATCTAAAACTCCTCCAAGCTGCCCCTTCAGCGAGTTGAATTGGGCTTTCAGTGTTGAGGAGCGAGAGAGAGGAGGGGGGGATTCTTGATGACTTCAATGATGGAAGTTTTGTCCAGCAAAGAGAACATCACTGCAGTTCCCAACCCACGTAATTTCACGCGTCTATGAAGCAATAACAAACGCAACAGCTCGCCTGGTGTGATATTTGGCAAGGCAATATCATGTCAGTCGACACAGATAGAGAAAATCTCGTGGATCTCGTACCTGGCACGTGGCCCACAGCATTGTCTCTCCCCAGCACGGTCTCGAGGTGCAATGTTTATTCAAATTATACGTTGTGTTGTAACCCTGGCCTCGTGATCATGCATATCATGTGTTGGCAACACAACTGAGAAACAGGAAGCCTCAAAAGAGCGAGAACTGTGTGAAAGGGCAAGTGGCCTGAAGGACGGCGTGCGTGTGTGTGTGTGTGTGTGTGCTCTCTCTCTCTCTCTCTCTCTCTCTCTGTCTCTCTCTGTCTGTCTGTCTGTCTGTCTGTCTGCCTGTCTCGTGTCTGTGTCTGTCTGTGTCACTCATTGTCTCGCTCTCTGTATCTGTCTCAACATGTCTCTGTCTTAGCACCTTCAGTGCACAACACATGTGAAGCAAGGCACTCTTGTTTTCGCCCTGTAGTGTGCTTTTCAAGGGAACCTGACGCTCCTGTGGCTTCCTTCTTGTTTACCTTTGGTGGAGGCCGTCAGATTGAAAAAGTGTTCAGTTTACTCGTGAATCTATTTGTCCACTCATTGAAAAAGAAACCATTGTCTTTTCAGGATCCCTTTCTACTATGAGCTGAAGATCCTGTTTGTGTTATGGCTTCTCTCTCCCGCTACCAAGGGAGCCAGCTACCTGTACAGAAAATTCGTCCACCCTCAACTTGCCAAGAGGGAAAAGGTGAGAGTTTTACACGCAGGTCGAGTAAACAGACATGGCTGTAAGTGAGGATTAGCATGGGCTCCCAGGTGTACGAACACAAAGGATTAACTTTTCTGTGTCATGAAGGCATTTGAGTGGATATTGAAATTGACAACTTGTCTTCAAGGAGGTTTCTAAATCTGCCATTTCGCAAAGTTCCCTTTCCAAGAAATGCATGAACACCCTGCCAATGTTTTTTGTGGTGCCAATTTTCTTGACGTTTGACACGTAAAATGTGGGCGCGTGCGCAGTCCAAATCAACGTGCGCCTTTTTCAAGCCGGCGTTAGTTTCCTGAAGGGCGCGATGCCAATCTTCCCCCCGGGCGTCTTTCTTCAAACTGCGCATCTTTTTCTCAAAGCGCGTCATTTCTGTGTTGCAGGAGATCGACGCGTACATCCTGCAGGCGAGTGATAAGGGCTACAGCGCCGTCATCAGCCTCGGCTCCAAGGGCATCAGCTACGCCACCAACGTCGTGCTCAACACCGCCATCAAGGTACCCGCGCTTTTCCAAGAGCGGCGTCTTTTGTGACGCGGCGACGTCCTTGTTGTGACGTGGAGGCGTCTTTTGTTGTGACGTGACGGCGTTCATTTTCTTGCGCGGTGGCTTTCTGGAACCATTCACAGCCAAGACGCACGTTGTGTCAAAGGGGCGTCTTTTTCGGCGTTTCTGTTGAAGGAGATGGTACTTCCTTGAAAACGGACCATTTTCAAGGCGTGAATGCCTGTTTGCAAACACGTTCTTGAAGCGCTGTTCTACACTGTTTGCGGCTTGCGTTGTGTCACTGAACAAGTCAATGGGCACGTAGATCTACCTGCCCTGCCACGTAGTGCCTGTGGACTCGCACAGCAGGGCACGGTGTGTGTTGCATTCAGCGTGAAACGGCCTAAAAATCAACTGAGATAAAATTCAATGTGAACACGGGTGCCAAAGCAAAGCCTGAGTTACATTCAGTGTGACACGGGGGCGAAACATGAGGCGCAAAAACAGCGACACAGTGTACAGAAGTTCCACCACCGCCCCCCCCCTTCAGGTGTTCGTCACGTGATCCCCGTGTCTCAATCGCGGTCTGCTCAACATGTCGTGTCTGTCGGAACAAAGAAACAACTTTACGTAAACTGCGTATCAGGTTTCCGTCTGGCGCAACAGAAACATGGTCTGTGTGCAATGTACTCCAAAAACATGCTGTGAAGTGCTGTTCCTAATGCAGTAATTGCACACTTTGAAATTGAATAGATTCCTTTGGACTTGGTAAGGAAGTTTCCTCATTGAGTCGTGCTCAGTTCCCTCAGTTTGAATGTCCGTAAACGTGGAATTTTGTTCCTCAGCATTTTACCATTCCGTAACCCTTGGTTACAATGAAGTTTAACAAAGTTTGAAATTTTTGCCAAAACACCCAACCTCTGGTTGCGGAGCAACGTAACTGAACCAAATAGATGTTGTGCCGTGGAAACGAGTTTTGCATTGTTTACTTTCTCGGGTGACATTTGTTCTTTGTCAAACTTCATTTTCCACCTTTTCCGAGAACCCATCGCTTCGGGAGGCTTGTTTCGTTTAGCTTAGCAATGGTGACTTCGTTGGGAGAGGAAACGTCGGGCTGGCAAAGAAAGGTCTGTCAAAAGTCAGGAGGCGACCAGGATTTGGCTGGCAGGGCCACGGCGACTCAATAAGCGTGCAAAATTGGGGAAGGGGAGTGCGTCAGAAGGGCCTGGGCCGCCACCTGGAAGTGTTCTTGTTGCAAAAGAACCTTCCAATAGTTGATCTAGTTGCGTTATTTTGCAGGGGAAACAAGCGTTTGGCACCAAAAATGTACCTGGGAGGAGAAAATTGAAGAGTTGCTTTCTCTGAACGTTGCAGGGTCAGTCTAAGATCGCGGATCACTTGAAGAAGAGCTACTCAATGAGCGACATCTCGACGGACGTGCCCGATGATGGCCGACGGTACCGGAAGGACTCTCTCGAGGAGGAGCTCGACGATGAGACCGGTGAGGAGGGGAGGGAGGAGGGGTGCAGACCGAAGAGAGGAGGAAGGGGATGAGAGTTCTGGAGGGGCAGAGGGATGTGGGAGGAGTGTGGTTCTAAGAAGAATGAAGCAGAGCACGGATGAGGCAGAACCGTGACAGAACAGAAGGGAAGCGAGAGGAGAGGGAAGGAAGAGCAGGTGGGGGGAGCTCTGGAGAGGTGGCGAGGTGGAAGGATGTGGAAGGAGTGACGTACTGGAAGAATGAAGTAGGGCAGGGTGAGGCAGAACCATGAAAGGGGGAGAGGAGCGGGAGGGAGAAGCAGGGAAAGACTTGCTGATTGGTGAGGAGGCGAAGCAAGGGGAGAAAAGGGAGAAAGAAGCGAGGCATCAGGGGAGGTGAGGGTCAGGCAAAGGGGCGAGAAGGCCGTTGGGGAGGGGGGGGGTTAAATGCGGGTGACAGGACCGCGGAGAGGGGCCGTGGGAAGGTAGAAGAGAGGGGCGAAGGGAATGATTGTGTGCGAGGGTAGAAGGATCGGCGGGCCGTGTCGGGTGTTGGATTTTGTGGCGCGGGTGGGGTGCGAATTTTTTCTGAAATGCCTCTGGTTTCGTAGAGATCAGACCACCGAGAACATCTGGTGCGAGATGGGCGGGAGTGGGTGTTGGTGGGTTGTGGTGTGGCAGCATGGTCCTTCACCCAGAACTTTTCTCCCTTCGGCAGATAACCGCATCATCGAGGAGAGCTACCAGCGCGAGATGATGGAGAAGGAATCTCAGGAGGGAGAAACGCCTGTGAGGCCGCGTCGGAGACAGCGACATCAGCTCAACGAGCCCATGGGTGCGTGTGTGCGGGAAAGAGGTGTGCACGATGTGTCGGGTGTGCCCATGGGGGCTGGTGGGTGATTGGGGAAGTTGCGCGGATGTGGCTCAGTGAGTTGTGCGACAAGAAATGTGGGAGGCTTCAACCGAAGAAATCGACGGAGGGAACCCACGAGACCAACGTTGGTGAAGTGTCAACTTCCTTGTGCAGTTTGAAAGCGAACGTGTTTGTGTTTCAGACATGGACCGACTGTCGGAAGGAGAGGAAGAGGTGAATGTGCGAGGATCGCGCTCCAAGTCCAAAGCCTACTCACACAAAGAGGTACAACAGCCTTGAAACGCTTCTCTCGTCTTCCACACAACATTAAGGCCTGATTCGCGCAGCACGCATCGTGCGTTGCGGCCCTGCACAAGTCATTCGGCAGTTTTAGCAACTTGAAAACGTAGAAGTAAACCCTGAGTCACGTTAACTAGAACGCAACTTTTGCAAAAGTAGCACAGCCATTTTCCAATTTTGTCATCTTTTGTACAATCATTCTTGTGACAACCCCACCAAACGCAAAGGTGTTACTACTTTCCAGACTTTCTGCAGATTGATCCAAATCAGGAGTGACAGGCTGAAAGTTGCGTTTACGTTTTCAGCGTGTCGGGCTGTTTGCTAAAACTCGCCATTGGCTGCGTAGTCGCTCTCGACGCCGCAGCGCCGATTGACTTTGTGGCCTCAACGCAAAATGCAGCGTGTCTGACTCGAGGCCCGGTTAGCAGGGTACGGTGTCGCCCAAATCAATTTCTTCGTTCTGTTTGACTCAGCAGGACGGACGTCTGTTTTAGGTGGGGTCTCAGTTTTTGCTCTGTTTTCGTTCTGGTTTGGCGGTGTTCAGTGTTGAGTTTGAGTTTGCAATCGAACTGATTTTGTGACATGCGGTACGTTGTATTCTGGCGAAGTTTTTTGAGGAAACGTAAATTTTCAGTGGTTTGGCCATTTTCTCGTCCGTTTACTCGATGATTTTTGGGCGTATTCGATTCACGCGCGGAACGCACCGCGCCAGCAAGTAGACGCGCGTTGTGCGATCGGCGCGCGAATCGAACGCGCGCATTACATTGCTGGACGGGTCAGGTTGATAACGTTCGTGTTGGTTTTGTTTTCGTGCAAAGCCACACAAGGGCGGGGGCTCGAAAACGAAGACGGTAAGTTCCTTCATCACCCCCTCGGAGAAAAAAGAAGAAGCCAAGCTTACCTTTCTGTACTGTTCTCTTCAAAGTCCAATCGTTGGGGTGAATTTTCTGAAAATTTTTCTTGAAGTGACTTTGTTCATGAAGCTGCTGCTTCTGTCACTGCAGCTGTGATTTTCCCTGCTACCTGCGGGTTCACACTTCGATGCGTCATGCGTTGTGATTCTGTGCAGGTCAATGGGTGTTGAGCTTCCACCTGTTTCTGCAGAGATGCAGCGTATGACGCATCCAGTGTGAAACTAACTTCCAGCCAGGACGCGTTCCCATTCTTGACGCAAAGCGGCGAATCCGGTGCAAAAGAATTTGGAATCGCGGATTCCGACATTTTGCTTATTGAGACTGAGACTTCAGTTTCAATTTCAGACGGTTCAAAAACCGATGAGGGTCCTGTTTATGAGAAGTAGACCAGGCAAAGAAATTTGAATTTTGTTTGACAGTTGCGGAACATTTTGTTCCAATTGTTGCGTCTTCCTGAACTTGAAGACAAATGTTTCAGATTTTAGTGAAGAAATGCACAGTTGTTGTTGCAATGGCTCGCCGCACGCTTTCATTTCTTTTCTGAAATAGTTTTGTTGTCATTCAGAGCGTAGACACATTTGTTGTCAACTTTTGACGTTGAATGACGCAAATATTGGCGTTAGTCAGAATCACTTGTCGCTGTGCAAGACGTTCTTTTCAACACTCTGGTCCAAGAATACGATTTTTTTTTGCTCAAAGAAACGGGTCTTTTTGTGGCTCACGTCAGAGTTACTCGAATCCCAGTCCCGAGCGAGGCCGGTTGGCACTGGGTGCTTTTGTGCGCTTCGTCCCAGCCATTGAAAGTGAGTGGGTGATGCGTCTCAAAGAATGACGCAACGCTCACTTGCGACAAAGACGAAAAGCGCGACAGATCCAGTGTGCAACTGGCCTCACCAAGTCGAGAGCGCCACCCAATCGCTAAACTCGCTTGTCTTGTGCCTCCTCGGCAGCACTCGCCGGTGGTGGCGGCGCACCACGAACTACTCCGCCGCTCGCGGTCCCGCTCCGGCGGCGGTGGCGCCACCCTCCTCTCGTCCTCTCCTCCCGGCGGCGGCGGCGCCACTGTCGCCCTCTACCGCCGCTCCACCTCCGACGCCCTCGGCGGCGTCGTGGCGCCACCTCGCGTCGTCTCGCGCTCCTACTCCCTCGGAGCCCCCGGCGACCTCGGAACTACTTTTTCCAGACCGTCTTCCGCTTCCGGTGAAGGCGTCGGCAGCGATTCTAGCAAAACCACGGACTCTGTTTCCTCTTCCTCGAGCAGTGCTGCGCCCTGGCGTGTCCGGTCTTCGTACAAATGACCTTGATTCTGATTGGCTGTTCTTGTGAATGGGGGCGGATGTCTATCGACCAATCACGACACGCGCTTGTTCTGAAACCTGTTTTGGTTATTTCCACCAGACTTTTGTGTGTATTTATAAATGTGCCCAAATTTGCGGGGTTCGATTTGGACAAGATGTTTCAAAACATGCGCGTCTAGTGAATGGTGTATCATGTACAGCTGTGTAGATGTGCAAGATTGTCAGTACAAACCGGGTTCACACAGGACGCGTCGTCCGTTGCGTGCCTTCACGCTGCGATTGCGCAGGCGTGGTGCACTACGACGCAACGCGTGACGCATCGTGTTTGGACCCGCTCTCTGTCCCCCCCCCCCAAAAGCAAATGCGTTGTGGTTTGTTTGAAAAGTTGTAGATGGACTTGTTTGTTGAAAGTGTCAGATGCACGGGCCGCAGCACACAGTGCGTGGCTGTTGTCAGTTGCACGTGAACTTCAGGTGGGAAGACGTGCGTTTTGCAGTGTGCCAATAACGCTTTGTTGTTTTATCCCCCAGAAACGGTCCCATGTCTCGAGATAGGCGGGAGCGGTAAGTGAACACGAAGCGTCTGCGGTGTCTGTCCCGCGTGTAAGATGTGAGCCAATCGCAGGGCATTTTACATGAACAATTCACTCCTCAATTTGTTGATTATCTCTTGATTCTGTGGGGTGTGAGGTCATTGTGCGTGTGTGTGTTTGAGTGTGAGGTGTGCGTGCCCTCTCCTCACTTTCACCAGTTATGTCCTCACTCAATCCCTTGTGCGTGTGTGTGCAAGGTATGCGTGCTCCCGCCTGTTCCCTGACATTCGTTGTCCCTTTTGTGAACTTGCCTCGTCCCTTCCCGTGTGTGTGTTTGAAACCTGATGTGTGTGTGTGTGTGTGTGTGTGTGTGTGTGTGTGTGTGTGTGCAAGAGACAACATTTCACCCGCGACACTGGTTTGTAAAGGTTCTGGGTTCTGGTTCGAAGCTAAGTTCTTGTCTCTGTGACACAGACTCCTCACTCGTAGTACGTCCTTTCCTCACTTCAGCCACTCAGCGATGTGATTCAAACAAACTGCACTGAGATTTTGTCATTGGGCGTGTTCGATTTGCACACCGCCGCGCGGCGGTGTTTCACTCGCAAATCGAACGCCAACAGTTCTTCACCACGTCTACCTTGTCTGCACCATTCTTTTGTTTGGTTCAATCACCGAGTTGTCAGGAAATGTGTTCTGTTGAGACGTTGTTCAATTGGTTTGAGAATGAAGATCCCAAGAATGAACAAACCCATGTACGAGTGTACGGCCTGTTCCATGCGGGACGCGTTGTGTGTTACGCTGCGTCGCAGAGTCCACCTCTCCAAGGCGAAGTACATGACGCGTCCAGTGTGAAATCTGGCTCATTGTCAGGATGTCAAAACAACGTCTGAAAAATACCATTGAAGCACTGGGACAGTGGTGGTGGTGCGTGACATGACTATCTTACTCTTTAGGAATTTTTTTTCCAGCAAATCGTAGAAATAGACGCGTGAACACGGGTCGAGCTTGAACTAACATGGCGGTGTCCGTCGTGTCGTTGCGTTTTCGTTTCTCGCGTCAGGTGTCAGTGGGCGTGAACGGCCACTGTGCGTTCGGCGTGAAAAACGAAGACGCCCTTTGAAATGAAATGTTGATTTGATTGATTGATTGATTGAATGGTAGACAGCATGTAGTAATGCCGTGCTCCCTTTTCTGTCTCGCTGCAGGCGTACCACTACGGAACGCTGCCAAGAAGCAGTAAGCGAACGCGTCCCAGCCTCAAGGACTACTAACCGATCATGTGATGATGCCCTGCAATGCATTTTGTCACCTGACCGCCCGCCCGCCCACCTGCCTGCCTTCTCCACGTGACTTCCGGCTGTGACGTCATGGTGTGACGTCATGCCACGAGAGCGAGGCTCGAGACTCGGACTGAGTGGGTTTGCGGTGCCATCGTGTGGATGCAACCCCCACATCCTGCAACAATTTCTCTGGATTTCTGTTGCTACTGACTTTTTATGGAATGGTGGAATGAATTTCGCATTGGACTACAGACAAAAGAAGAGACTTCTTTTAGTTTTTCGCCGGAATGCTGTTTTCGAACTTTGCATTGCGTGGAGCGTGTTGCTTTTATTCCACCAACTGACCCGGACTTGGGTGTGGGTTTCATGTGCTTGGTGTTCTTTCTGCGCTCCACCCAAGTCACTGAGCAGTCGACCTTAGTCATGTCTTTTCGAAGAAGAGTATTAGGAAATGAGATTGTGTGTGAACAGCGTGTGCCCAGTGTCAGATATACGTGCAGATTGATTCAGGTCTGCTTCACACAGAGTGAGCGTTACGCGCTGCGTCCCTGCACGAGCAGATTTGCTGGCAAAAGGACGCAGTGCTGGACGCAGCCAATGTGAAACAGACCTCGGATCTCGCCTGTATCTACAACCGAAAGTGATCATAAAATTGTTGACATAATATCATATCGGTGCGAAAACAAAAAGGACCAAGGTTTTCAACTTCTCTGGTATCTCATCTATTCAGAATTGGGTGTTTTTTGCAGATGCGTTGTTCTTGTTGGTTTTCTGGAGTCAAATGTATTCGAGAGTCAGAATAATTCGGAAGTATGAAAACGTGTACACTGTGAGAACTTGTGGAAAAATTCTGCAGACACGCACCACCGTGTGGTTATTTTTGGCAAGGGGGGGGGGGAGCAAGTTGCTTGTAAATATTCTTTTTTCCGATTGGGGAATGAGTGCAATGTGTACAACAAAAGTCCCGGATTGGGTCTGGCAACAACACTTCTTTTACGCCCTGCGAGCTCAGAGGCTCAGCGTGTCTAATCACTCATTGTGGGTCACTTTCCGGCGTCCCAGAGACGCATGTCTGCACTGACAAGTGTCCTTGTTTACCGTGCTGTAAATCTGTGTAAAGTGCGAAGAAGTGAACTGCAGCATTTGTACATGAAATTTCATTGAATGTTGTGATGAAACTTTTCACTGTCGAATCTGCCAAAGTCGTTGCAGCCGCAGAGAGTGAAACTCGACTGCAGCTGAGTGAAGCTATGTGAAAAAACGTGTGTGAAATGAATTGCTATTTCTGCACTTCGGGGTTCAAAGCTTTTTTTCGCTTCAGTTCAACTGTTGGCTCTGCAATTGTTCCATCCACAAATGCATCACTGTGTTTGGCCAGAGTTTTTCTTTTGCTTCAGTACGCAAGGGACAGGGGGTGGTTTTATTCACAGTGTGAAGGTTGTTTGAAGAAGTTTTACTTGAGCATTTTCTTTTTCCCGCAGCGGTGCACGGTTCTGAGTTTTCTTGCGTGCGCGAATGTGTTTGAACATCGCTGGTTAAACTGGTTACTCAAGTTGTAATAAAAGTGAGAATTTCCAGATTTTCCTGTCTGCATTTTCTTGAGTTAAACACCTGAATAGGCACGAAATGAATGTGACCAATGTGGCGCAGAAATATTTCAATTTTGGTTGCGAACTGGAAGATTTGCCACAAGTCTTGCTCTCCAAGATCACTTCAGTTTCCGTGTGCAATAACGTCGAGCAAAGCTCAGCGATTTCGTGTTTAAACACAAAAGGCCTGCATCCGAATGTCTGCCAAATTTGGTCACAGCCAAAACATTTGGTCATGCAACCATCAGCCAAAACGCGAGTCTGCAGAATTTGTCGCTCCCATCGGGGCCCCTCGCAGTGATTCTTCCATCACAAACCGGAATTTCCGTAGCATCGCCTCGTTCTGAAAACCGTCGTCCCCAAAACTGGATCCAAACTCAGCGTTTGTTGTTTTCCGGATTTTACAACATTGTGGACTCTTGATGACACAGAACAAGGTTCAAACAAAGTGTTTTTGGTGTTGGATTGCTGGAGTTCACAATTGGGCAGGATCTGAGATCGGAGTTTGAGTGTTAGCATCTTTGAGTCACTGCATGATGTGCATGTGATGCCAAATTTTCCGAACAGGAGGGAAACAGGAGTGGAGATGGTTCTCCTTCGGAATGAACCTGGAGTGGAGTGTTCGGGAGTGTGATAGCTGAGTCATGGTGCGCAGGACAGTGAGGGCAGTCTCGGTGGACGACGTGGAGAAGAGACGGCAGCCCAGCAAACACTACGTGAGTAGAATCCAAACACAAGAGACTGCCGGATTTGGATCTGCAAGATCTTGAGTCAACAGTTCTGAATGTTTCAGATCCTGGTCATTAGATCTACTGAAGCCTTGTGTGTGCATCATTGTGTGCCTGTTTGTCGGAGTGGGGGTGAGCGAGTGTGTGTGTGTGTGCGTGTGTGTGCAAGATGTCTGTGTGTGATATGTGTGTGTGTGTGTGTGCGTGCGTGTGTGTGTGCAAGATGTATGTGTGTGATATGTGTGTGTGCATGATGTCTGTACGTGTGTGTGAGGCTGTGTCTACGCACAACCTCAAGTGTGTGCGTGAAGTCTGTGAGTGAATGGGGTCCTTGGCCCTTGTCATTTCAATGTCGACACTGTGGCAATATGCTCAGCACTCCGGATGAAGCGAGGTTCCTGTTTCAGCAGGACCGCAACTTGTCGACTCGACCATTGACTGTCATCTCAGGGCAGTGCTTTGGAGATTGATGCTGTTGACAGGAGCACAGCAGGTGTTGCCATACGTGTGCCAAATTTAGACCTGTCGTGAAAGAAATTTCATCTCATCGTCATCGGTGACGAAAATTTCACCAATGTTTTTTGCTCAAATGGGAAACTACCATGTTCTTGTGTGAATGGGTATGAGAACGAACAATTACAAACAGTTACAAGTGTACTGATGTTTTATCTGCTGTTTTTCTGCTGTACGTATTTGCACGAAGAAATTCCCTCAAAATTTACCAAGGAAAGTTTGGCCCAGGAAGAAAACCAGAAGCGCAGTTAGTTTTGTACTGTGACAGATCTACGAGGATTTTTTTTTTGTCGGAGCGTGAAGGTTATCACAGCAGCGAACATCTCCGCGATAATTCAGCTCAGATTTCGTGCCGTGTTGGCTCATGGACTGTACGAGTATCTGTCTTTAGTGGAAAGAAAGGCATTGGAAATTGCAGTTCTATCCCTGTTTGGTTCCTCTTTTTGTGTGATTGGGTGGCAAGGGGAGAGGCAGACGGTTGACCACTTTGCAGTGAATCAGATGCCACCCAGCTTGTTTGGTCCTCAACAGTATGGTGCCCTAGCAATGAGAAGAATTGCACAGTGAGCGTCAAAAATCGGTGAACATAAACTTTACAGGGGTCGTAGAGTTCGCATTATTAATGCATTTTGCATTATTTCACGTTTTTTGCAGTATTTTGGCTATTTTTCCTGATTTTTGCATTATTTCAGCATTATTCAGACATA
>JAAUXT010107977.1_pt1 | contig 32117 bp, 28 predicted proteins | sample 7278171 | NCBI WGS metagenome assembly JAAUXT01 (sample SAMN14350112, study PRJNA611818) | marine sediment metagenome | isolation source: surface marine sediment (1.8m) | place: French Polynesia: Moorea | collected 2018-08
AAACTGCAGGTATTTTCCCATTGTCTATTTGCCTTCCATTTGTTGACCCCAGCAATTCATACACTGTGTTCAAAGTAACTCCCTTTGTTGTTGCAAGCATTCAAATACCTGCATCAGTTGCTGTTGGAATAATACACTACTTGCTGGTGAAAGAATTGAAAGAATCAGACAAAACTATGAAGTCTGTGAGGAAAGAGCGCCTCAGTCTGAGCCTAATTGTGCAACTTGCATGTGTGACATTATCCCATGCTATGTGTTGGCTCCCTACCAACATTGTGTACCTCATTTCTTTGTCTCTCTCACAATATCCAATTGAAATGATTCTCTGGACAACAACAGCAGTAGCTCCTGTCAACTCTGTTTTGAGTCCAGTAGTTTTCAGCATCTCCCTTCTGAAGAATGTATGGCAAGAAAAGAACAGAGTGAAGAGAAAATGAGAGCCTGGGGATGAGAGGAAATTATTTAGAAAATAAGGTGAAAATGGGCATTGTCAAAATTCTCCTTCAACCATCTACACATGTACATGTACCTCATGCCTGATGGGTGAAATATAATACAATCAAGAAGGCATATAAATTCAAACTGATAATGTCAATCTTCAATGTGACTGGAGCTCATGCTTCAGGGGTTCAATGAAATATCATCAATAAGTCATTTGAATTTAAACTGCCAATATTGACCTCAAATGGTTCTGCCCAGTCCTTGATGGTGCTGTGCACAGCACAGTTACTGATGGATACAAGGACTGCCACAATCATGCAAAAACAACTCCTCTTCTTCATGCTTGCGCCCTAAACATCTATGCCACATCAAGAGTTTATTATGCACATGAATATATTTTTTCCAAAAATGTTTTGCACCTTTTCAACATTTACTCAGTGTTTTCTGTGTTCCAGCATCACTCAAAACATGATTCTTGAGCAAATGACAGATATTCCTTTCTAAACAACCTTCTTCGCACAGGAAAAAACATTCATGGTATCAAAGAAACACAATTATTTTCCATTTTGTTCTGTTGTGAGCTCAGTGCCATGCGACAACATTCTTATTCTCCACATTCAAGGCTATTGGACACCTCCAAACATTTTTAAAACGAACAAAGCCAAAAACAATGTTGTTTCCAGCTTAGTAACTGGATGGTGAAGACAGGAAAGATTCTCCTGTTGTTGTTGTTGTTGTTGTTGTTGTTGTTGTTGTTGTGGTTGTTGCTGTTGGATTTGATGCAATGTCATTCCTTCCCTTTGAAGGTTTTGAATTGAGGCAAGATTGGATCAATTTGACTTACCATCATCATAGCATTTGACACAAGAGAGCAGTTTCTTCAAAGCAATTTGGAAGTCTTTGTAAAAAGCCAGAGAAACAAAGGGATTAACAGCACAATTTAGATATGCAAAAGAAAAGAAAGGGAATCTTGATGTTCTAACATACTCAAGGGTTTTTAGGGATGCTGCGATCTGATCAGACCAACACAAAATGAAGCAGCAGGCAACAATAACCAGGGTCTTTACTGTGTTTCTCTGTGCAAGCTGCAGTCTGGAGACATGATTGTTTTCATTTGCAGTAGAATTTGCATTGCCAAAGGCAAGACTGGATGACAAAGTCCAAATAATATTTGCATAACAGAAGATTATTGTTAGTAATGGCATGAAATATCTGACACAAATAGCCAACAGTCATTCCCATTGGGCCAAAACATTATTGACACACCTTCCATAATCTACAAAAAGGAACTGTGTCAGTTTCTCACATTTCAAATACTTTTGTCATGCAGATGAACTGGTTATTGGCAGACAAATAAAAATGTTCTTTTGTTGAAATATGTTTTCTCATTTCACAAAAAATGTTACACTTACTTTGAGCAACATGTTTGATGTGACACACCATTTCTACACTCAAACCACTGCAGTCAACAAATGTGATGGAAGAAAGGTAAAACACTTTTTCGAAGCAAAATGAGGTTTTCCCATCTGCCAAATACCAAATGCATTCCAAACTAGTAGCTCATTGTCTAGCAAGCTGAGCAAACAAATAAGTTGGCCAAAACATTTTATCAAATGATCCTCCAAGACAAAGGCATTGTATTGAATCGTAAAGGCAAAATGTGGAACATTTATTTTTGAGGCCCACATACCAGAACGCAACTGGCAAACACCAACAAAGAACCTCTTGGAAGCAAGGGTGTCTATTTTCACTGGTGAAATTCTCCAGGGAACACCTGTTCTTCAAGCTGCAACCAGTGTTACAGCAAAAGGAGCATGTTTTCCCCAACAGAAATTATACAAAAATGTTCACTTTATTGTTCTTTCAATTCACTCTCTTCCACATTTTCAAACAGACAAGAGTTCTTGAACACAAAACAGAGATGAGCAACTTTTCTGACTCATGAAACACATTTCCTTAATCAAAGCAACACAATTTTCCCATTCTGGTCTGTTGTTATGGAAACAATAATTGTCAGTTCAGTGCTCAATATTGACATTTTTCCACATTCCAGGAACCTGTAAATGTTTGCCAAACCAAAAATGTGAAAACAGATTTTTGTCTCCTCCTTACTCACTGGCAGGAGAGTCCACAGTAGATTCTCCAGTTGTCATTGCTTGAAATGATGTGGACTCAGTCCTTGACTCTGAAGGTTTTGAGATTGATGTAACATTGGACTCAGCATCATCATGACTTTTGAAACAAGAGACTAATTTTCTCAAAGCAATTTGGAAATCTTTATAAAAAGCCAGATAAACAAAAGGATTTATAGCACAATTCAGATAGGCAAAATAAAATAGAGGCACTCTTGTTGTTGTAAAGTATCCCAGTGCTCTTATAAATGAGAAGATCTGATTTGGTGACCAACACAAAATAAAGCAACAGGAAACAATAAACAGAGTTTTAGCAGTATTCCTTTTTGCAAGCTGCAATCTGGAGACATGGGTATTTTCATTTCTAGCATTTGCATTTGAAGAGCTGATTGTAAGACTGGATGATAAGGTCCAAATAATTTTTACATAACAGAAAATTATTATGAATAATGGGATGAAATATTTGATACAGATAGAGAGCAGCCCTGTTGATTTCCTCCAGGTTTGATTGGGCCAAATATTCTGAACACATATTCCATTGATCACCTGCAATTTCAGGGAAAAATTTTGTTTCACACTTTATGTCATTTTGGTCATTCAGAGAGGAGAATAATGGACAGACAAATGTATTTTGTATTTTTCACACAGTATCCTTCTATCTTTGTTTTGATTCACACAAAAATATTAAACTTACTCTTGTTGTAGCCTTCAGCAGCAATTCCAGGCCACAGCCAACCACCCAGGTGAAAGCTATTATCTTGGGGACCCAGGATGTTTTGAAATTTGCCTTGTGCCACAAGGGGTGAACCAGCTCAACATACCTGCAATACACCACAATCCATGGAAAACAGTGAACACAAAAGAGCTAAAAGACATGGTCCCTATGCAGTTGTCTGTACTCCATAATCTTACCTTTCCACAGTAAGACAAACCAAATTTAATGTGGATGAGAGGAAAGTTCCCCATGTCAAGAAATTAGCTTTCCAGAACACACACTCCAAGTGTCCGTACCAAGTTTGTGAAGAAGGTTGCCTTCTGAGATTTCCAGTTTGGGAAAACACAATTAGTGCAACAGATGAAACCAAATCTATGGAACTCTGAAAGAATTAACACAGCAACAACAGGTAGAAAACAAACCAAAAGGGAACTTTTGTTCAAAACAGACAAAGCTAGTGCAGATCTGTTGTGACATTCAACCTTGAACTCACCTGATTTATAATCAATTTATTTTGAATTTTGTTCCTTATTTTCTTGTCACTTAGAAACACAACAAGAGCTGCCCAGTTGGAAACCAGCCCAATAATACCAATTGTCAATTGATATTTGGTTGAAAATGATGAGACTATGATATGTCTCACAAAAGAACGTGAAGAAGATATGTTCCTTGCAATTGTGCTGATATTTTCCTCTGTTGTCTCACCCATGAACAACAGTGTACTGATTTCCATTGTTGTGTTGGTCATTTTGGGAATATCACCTAAAAGCAGGTCCACAAGATGTGAACTTGCACGATAACTTCAAACTGTTTTTCTCGTCTTGTTCCTTCTCCTTCTGTTAGTTGGGTGTGGCTGTTTCCATACATGCACATTAGAGGCACTGGAACATAAAAGAAGGCTTCAAGAAATAAAGAGGCTAAAAAAATACAGCTTTCCTTGAAAGTTTCCATTTTAAAAATAGGATTGTACAAAAAGTTTGCAAACTTTTTGGATGCTGGCAGTAGGATGATGTTCCACGCCTTTGTGTTTCAAGTTCCAACTTGAACAAAAGGATTGTGCAAAAGTTTGGAATTTTTGCTGCAGGCATTGGGCGGAAGTTCTGAGTAGTTGTTGTGTTTATGAGCATTACTCAGCTGAACAATAAGCTCCTCTTCAACTGAAACCCATGTTGAAGCTTGAGGTACGAAGATGCACAAGTGACACAAAGTTTGCTGGTCATGTCTATCATTTCAAAAGTTCCCAAGTATAAACAAAGCTTCTTTGTGTCAAATAGATTCAGAGCTCACCAGGGCCAGTGGGGATTGGATGCAGTCACCTCTTTGTACTTTTGCCTGCAAATGTAATTGTTTCCTACCAACTTTCTTCCAAACAGAGTTTTTTCATTGTGAAAATGCAGCTCAGAGCAGAGAAGCCTGAGGAATAAGATGGAGGGAAGCTTCCTTTCCATTGAAAACTTCTCAAAATCTCTTGTTTTTGAAATTGTTTGGAAGGAGTTTTGTTCTTTGGCTTCTGCCTTGTTGTTGGAGACATACCTGTGTACATTGTTTGTAAAAAAACAAATTGGGTGCTTCCAAATGGACATTTGGGCAAAGACCTCCTTGTCCCCCAACCTCTTTGTTCTTTGGCGATATTCTTGGGGTGTTTCCACTGGGAACCTGGCTTGTACTGCAGAATGACAAAGGGTTACTGTTGATTGTGGTGTGGCTGGAAAGCATGATCATCAGTGTTATGTATGGGTGCTCAGGCCAGCATCGTTCCAGAGCCTTCAGCTGGCTGAGCCTGTTCGCATCGTTCGCCCAGAGAGGGGAGCTGATCTCTCCCATCTCTGTTGGCCGGGTTGCAATGAATCTGTCACACACATGTGTTCTTTGCGGAAAAGTGTTTAGAAAAGTGTTTATTGGCACTTACCTGAGCTTCAGAGAAGTGAAGCCCAGAGTGAGGAAATGCAGGTGTTTATATACAGGGGTCTGAAGCTGTGCTGAAGGTACGGCTTCAGAGGAGAGCGGGAAAGAATCATGTGTGATCGAACCGGCAATCGAGGGTTCGATTGGAGGTGGTTCGATAACACATCATCAGGTGCATCTCTCTGAGGCTGATACTCACACTCCACTTGGCTCTGTAGTGCAGTGCCTTAAGTGGTGATGTCATGTCCATGACGTCATCACCAGCCAATGGAGGGCAAGTGTGGGCATGGCTAGCCAACTGGGGTTCCTGAGACTTTATCTGTCCATGGGCTCGTGTCATCAGCGCAACCAGAGGGGTGACCTTTTGTTCCATAACAATGGGCCTGTGGAGTGGTGGGCACATTGTGTGACAGCTTTCCACCGCTCAAGACACGTGTCAAAACATTCTCAGGGAAATAGGTGTGAACAATTGTTTACATCACAAAACGGTGGTTACCATGGCCACTATTTCTTGACATTGATTACCAACTGCAAGGTTTTTGATGCAAACACTCTAAAAAGTTGCAACATGCAACAGGAACTGTTGGAAAACTGTATTGTTGCAGCAAACAAATACACAAAATCCACCCGACTGTGTTGGATGCATATTCCATTGTTGAAATAAATGAAACTTGTAAAATTTATGAGGTCATAAAAATTTGAAAAGGGCAGGTGCCAGGAATGCTGTTTCTTGCAACAAAGAAGTTTTGCCAACAAACATTTATCACATTTGTGGTGAAGGCTGTCAGAAAGGGGCAAAGTCAGCCATGTTGGCTCACACACTGACTCCCCCTCCCACTCACTGACTCAAGAAAGCCCCACAGAAAATTTGCACAAAATTAGTTTCAAAATTTTCCTGCCTTCAGAGAGGCCTGAGTAAACCATGGAAAGTGCTCCTTTGAGAGTTGGATCCAATCATAAAGCATCTCAGAGTCTCTCTCCTGACACAGGCCTTGCCCAACCTTGCAGAAAAATTCCTTTCGTAGTCTGGTCCTAATATTTGTTTAGGACCACATCGTGCCTGTGCTAGCGGGGTAGAACCCGGTCCTACGTAGAATTACATTCCGCCTTGGACTTGATACATGTGGAACCTGTGTGCAGAACCTGAGGTACCTCATGTTACCTCAGGTGATGGATACAGTACATCATCAAGTATCAAGTATTGATTGGCTGACTACTACAGAAATATTTTCCCCAAATTTCCCATTTTGTACCCTGTGCTGCACAGGCTGAGTAACTAAAGTTGACGCCTTTTTTTGGTTTTTCAGAGAAGAGAACCTGGTCATGGTTGATTGAAGGTTATGGTTGATTGAAGGTTATGGTTGATTGAAGGTTATGGTTGATTGAAGGTTATGGTTGATTGAAGGTTATGGTTGATTGATCATAACTCAGAATTACGTGAATTTGCAGAAGAAAACCAACCGTGTGTCATTTACTCCCAGCGGGAGAACAAAACCCATTTGAAACAAGCATGCACCTGCCCCATAAATTTCCAGAAACACCGCATATCCACCACATCTGACAGGCCATAAAAACTTTCCTTTGTTCACAGGTAATTGGATTGACACACATGTGCCATTCAACAAATAAACTTTTCTGCATCTTGCGCTTGCTTCGGGTGGCAATCCAAGAACCAGTTTTGCAAATTGTTCACCTTTCTCCTCCAGGTGCTTGGTGTCTTGATCAGCTGTGAATACTGAAAGATGAAGGCTGTTGTAAAATCTCTGATCCTGATGGCTTTTCTCAAGGCATCTTATGCTGCTGAGATCATCCAGGAAGATCCTGCAGAGCAGACAGCACAGGCATGGCTCAAGAATTTCAAGCTGGGGGACATTGACTACACACTGTACAACAAGACATACATTGGAGACTACCCAGAATTGCAGATCACCACAAATGAAGAGATCAGGCAAGGAAGATACTACAGAGGCAAAGATGGCAGTGCTGCAGAGTTTCTCCAGCCCTATGACCAGGCTGTAAAGTTAGAGGCAGGAGAGGTGCTCTGGGGGCCCTACATCTTCAAGAATGAGGCTGGAGAAATGATTGAGTCTGGGTTTTACTTCACCATCTTCAACAGTGACCTGAAGATTGTTGTGGATGTCATGAAGAGGCTTTACTTCTACAAAGAGTGATGAGTCTGTCAAAATGGCATTTTTTATCTTGTTGCAAAGTGTATCTTGGTGTGTGGTAGAAATCTAGTGTTTCAAAATGTTTTCCTCCCAATTTGACAGCATTGTAAAAACTGTTTGAGAGGAACAGTTTCAAAATGTCTTACATTCTCACTGAATGACTGTACACATATTTATGGTGTGCTCTCATGACAAATGCTGCTTCACACTTGTACTTTTTTCAAATGAGGTTCCATATTTTAACCTGTCTGCTTTTGGAAATGGAACTTTTGTTTGTGACAGCTTGAAATTACTTCATTCACACCATCAGCAAAACACCTCCTTGAAGTCATGACAAACTTGCAAAAAATATGTGGGGAGAAGGGGTGAAAATCAAACACTCATTGTTTGACAAGTCCATGAGAGGTACTCCACTAGATAATTCTGCTTCAAAATTGATTGTTCATTCCAGGTTTTAAATTGTTACCAGTTTGCCTTGACAAATGGAGAAACTTTTGCAACTTGCGACTTCAATGCAAATATGTTTATCAACTAGGAGCATCAAGAACTTGTTCCTGAGAATGTTTGTACAGCAGTTTTCTGTTTGTATAGTTGTTATGAAACAACAAGCTTCTGCAGGAAAGACTTATCCTTTCTCTGTGCCATTCTCCAGCAGCAAAAATAGATGCAAAGGGTGTGGTTTTATTGGTAAACATTCAAGCTGACTAGGAATGATGTATCTTTCTATGAAAACTCACTACTTTCTTATCACTTTGTCCATAATACTGACATGAACACATCTTTGTCCTTGATGACTGCCCACAAATTGTTTCAGTCAAGCAGCATTACAATGAAAATCCTTTCTGTTGACAGGAATGCTTCAGCTGTTTTCAACTTGGTTGCCATTGGGAAAACAGCCTAGATTGAAAAACACATTGCCTTTTGTTTCCACTTCCTTTGACAGTGGTGTGTTGTTGAAACACATTGAACCCTCGATTATTGCTTCAATCCTACATGTTCTTTTGCTCTACTCTGAAGCTGTGCATCTCCACAGCTTCAGGTGTGTATATATGTGACCCTAACCCAAGATCTGGGCTTCCACTCTGGAGCTCAGGTGGGTATATTTCAACAAAACCTATTCAAAGCACACTGGTGTGCTTCAACTTGTGCAACCTGGTCAATGGAGAGAGGAGAGTTTGGTTCCTCTCTCCTGGTGGTCAGCTGTGAACAGGCCTGGTCAGCTGAAGGCTATAAGAATGAGGCTGACATGGGTAGGACTACATAACATCACAATATGCACAGGGAATATGTAAGTGAACATGTGAAGCTAGCCAGCACTTTCAAATGACTGGACCAAGCAGGCTTCAAGCCTCCAACATGATATTGAAGTTTCTCTTAAGAGACCATTGCTTTGAACAGCACTCGACAGAACACAGAAGGGTGCACCTCCCTATTTGACATCTTGGCAGTTGTTTCACCAGATTCTGCACCACATGCCATTGCATGTTTGGGGTGAGAACCCATCCATAATTATGGTGGCTCACAACCATAGACAAGTATGTTAGACCCATTTTGGTGCACTGTGACCTTGGTATGTGTGTGTGTGTGCTGGCACATGCTGTTTGGCCTGTTCACTTGACAGTTTCTTTTGATGGTCCAACAATATTTCTTCCTGCATATACAGCAAGATGATGCCAGAATGCCAAAGTGACAGTTCTATATGAAATAGCCAAAAGTTTCCTTTTTGGTACACCTACCAGGGTCTATCAGGCCTGTTTGCAAAACAACCCCATTATGTGCTGCCCTGTTGTCATTGGTGCAAAAGTTGCTGGGGATGTGATGTGACAGAATAGGAAATTATGGCTGTGTTGCCATGCAAACAAAAAAACTTTCTTGTTTCTACCACACAAAGAGATATCAACCAAAAACAGCTGCAACATTTATGAGCACAACCTCCAGTGTGTTGCCTGTTTTTTTATGATAGAACTGGGCAATAACTAAGCATCTGCACCAAACACCAGCTACACAGCATAGCTGTAAAAAGAGTTAACTCCAAATTTACAGTTACAACCATCCATTAAATTATGTGTAGTAAAAAGAGAACTCAGCCATTATGGCAGAAATAACAATACACTAAACACCAACTGCACACCACAGCTGCAACAGCAACTTCTACTGCATTCATGAGCACAGCCACATGAAATTATTTTTGATGACAAATTGCAACAATAACTACATACACCAAACTTTCCTGCAAATAAATTTCTGTATATTTATTATCAGAACTTGAAATATTCACACCTGTGGTGTTCAAGAAAGACAATAAAACTTTTTGATGGTGAATCTGCATCTGATGCCTCATCATTGCACAGAATCCTTTGGACAAAGAAGACTGCAAAAAATACATCTCCTTCTCTTTCAAGGTTTTAGTATCCTGTTCAGGTGAACAAGTGAATCTCTAAACATGAAGGCTGTTGTGAAAGCTATGATCCTGACAGCTTTACTCCAGGTGACTTGTGCCACTGAGAATATCCAGGAAGATCCTGCAGAGCAATCAGCACAAGAGTTCCTGAAGAATTTCAAGCTTGGGGACATTGACTGGACATTGTACAATGAAACCTTTGTGGGAGACTACCCAGACTTTCAAGTGAGCACAAATGAAGAAATCAGGCAAGGAAGATACTACAGAGGCAAAGATGGCAGTGCAGCAGAGATCCTCCAGCCCTATGACCAGGCTGCAAAGTTAGAGGCAGGAGAGGTGCTCTGGGGGCCCTATGTCTTGAAGAATGAGGCTGGAGAAATGATTGAGTCTGGGTTTTACTTTACCATTTTCAACAGTAACATGAAGATTGTTGTGGATGTCGCAAAGAGGTTTTACTTCCACAAAGAGTGATTAATGTTTGTGACAGCTTTGTGTGGTGAAGATTTGGGATTTGAAGATGGTGTTTGTTGGGAAAAATTGTTCCAAATTCCAGTTGTTTGTGTCTCACTATGATGTGAAAATATATCATGCCAAAAGCCTTCAAACTTATGAGATGTAATGTTGTGATGAAAATCCTCATGGTGTGTGGAAAAGCAAAACTGTGAAACTTGTTTTTGTGTTGCAATTTGACCAAAAGAAGGACTTCAATGAAAGTTTTGTGAACAATTTTACAACTCAAAAAAACACAATTGTTCTCCTTTGGATTCCTGTGAGTTCCCACAGGTTTCCGTGCACTCAAAAATGCAGTTTTGCTGACCAGAGTCTGAGATTTGCTTTCCTGATTCAACAAAATAGAAAAGTATTGGTGTGGATTTCAAAATCAAGAATGTTGCTGCAGTTTCTATTTCTGCAAGAGCTTTATGTTGAGATACTGATGATGGTTGCTGGGTATCAGATTTGTTTTGCTTTGTGCTGTTATGACCAACATCTTGTTGGATTCACTGTTTCTGTAAATTTGTGCAAATGCATTTTGTTATGTTTGTGAAGAACCATCCTCTCCTTGCAAAAGTCTCCAAGAGAAAAAAGTGTGTTGATCAAACTGGTTACTGCCTCTTTCATCAATGTTGTTCAATCTGAAGTTTTGCAACTTCTCCTCGAATCTTTGAAAATGCTATCTGAAATATTTGTTGGACATTTGCTGTTTTTGTTTTTTGATGGACTTCAATTGTGTCCCTCATCCTTGTGTTCGTTTGGGAAAATATATGGCTTGGTCTTGGGCCGATTGTTTCTGTTCTGTTCCTGTAACAAAATACAATGATTCCTGACATTATTTTGAATGTAAGCATTGCTCAAATGTTTGTGACACACAAGAAGGGAATGCTGCTCCAAATCCACAAAAACATGTCGCAGTTGCTGGCCCCACCTATTGCAACAAGAGATATGCTGAGTGAGTGTAATCAGAGCCTCTGGGGTGGGGTTAATTTGTAGACATGTTTCCCAAGAACTGACCTTCCATAGATCAACACTCGACATTGTGTTGGCTTCTCAGGGTGAGGCTGAAGGCTGGTCTTCTTCTGCAGGTAGTTTTCCCCACACAACACCCTCCAGCTTTCTCCGCCATCTTGGGTGTGGCCGCTGATGGTAGCAGAATCATCAAAAGAATTTTTTTTTCCTCAGAAGCGAACATATATACACACAGGCACACCCACGCACACACACACATACACACACCCACACACACATACACATATATACATACACATGCACACATACATGCACACACAGACACACAGACACAAACACATACACACGCACACACACGCACACAAACACACACGCACACACACGAAATGGTGACCACATGGCAAACTTGCTTAGAACTGGCAATTGGCAAGTGGTGTGCGTGTGTGTGTGTGTGTGTGTGTGTTTGTGTGTATGTGTGTGATGAAGTAATGCGAACATGTTGCTCAGTTGTATGAGTCTTCTGAGGATGCCAGGGAAGTTTGCCAGACAGATGAGTTTTCCCACGCATCACAGAAATGGAAATAAAACCTGCTTGAAAAGGCATATCAAGCAAGCCCAAAAGAGAAACAAAAAAATGTCAAATTCTTTGCAGGAAGTCCTATTTATTTACCAATCAAACCCACAAATCTGCAACAACTGCACCACCACCTGTTTGCTACAGAAGTCTTGTTCTCCACCAAGGCAAAAACAGGACTTCCCCCGCCCCAAATTGTGTGTCATGTCAATTGTTGTTTCATTGACAAAGTATTGCATGGGAGAGTACAAATGTGTACTCCTCTGCACAAGCTTCAGAAGCAAAACATGGTAAAGTTCCTGTGTCACACTTTTTCAGAATTATCAGCAAATAAAACAAATTTCACAGATACAAATTGATCAGATGTAAGGTTGTCTACAGACCTTTTCATTTCTTCTGAAGGTTCAGTAATTGAGCAAATGTTTGGTTGAACTATCCCAGCATCAGAACTGTTTTTCAAACAAGGCAAAAAATGTCTGCAGTGCAATTTGGAAATCCCTGTAAAGCCGCACAGCTGTTGTTGTTTTGGCATGTGACTGCTGAACCCAGAAAACTCAGAATTTTGCAAGCCCAGAAATTTTGGGAGAAGAAAAGAAACAGGCCCCATGTCAGGAGCAGAATTGAACAAGGAAAGTAAAATAGATAGGTGATGATTTGTGGATACGAGTTTTTGGCAGTGCATGTTGAAAATTCCCCACAGTTCTCTGTCAAGAGAAAGCAGCCAAAGGCTCACACATTTGCAGCAAGCCTAAATCAGGAAAATATTTTATTTTCTGCTTCAGTCAATGAGTGTTTTCAACAAAGGTCCTCACAAAAATGGTTTTAATGATTCCAGATGGGAGGGGTCCAGAGGGGAAGGGTCCAGAGTGCAGGGGTCCAGAGGGGAGGGGTCCAGAACAGAGGGGTCCAGAGGGGAGAGGTCCAGAGGGGAGAGGTCCAGAGGGGAATGGTCTAGAGGAGAGGGGTCCAGAGGGGAGAGGTCCAGAGGGGAGAGGTCCAGAAGGGAGGGGTCCAGATGGGAGCAGTCCAGAGGGAAGGGGTCCAGATGGGAGCAGTCCAGAGGGGATAGGACCACAGGGTAGGGGTCCTGTGGGGAGGGGTCCAGGAGGGTGGGGTCCAGAGGGCAGGGTTCCAGAGGAGTTTGATTCGGATGGGTTGGGTCCAGAGTGGTAGTCCCCACAGGGATGGTGGTCTCATGATCTTCAAGATTCTTGACTTTTTTTCCAAGTCAACAGGAGGCACCAACCGATGACCAGCAGGACTCTGACTCCTTGGGGTCTTTCCTTTGCACTTTTTGAGGGTTTGTGTCCTGGGTCTCCTGGGTTCATAAAGGTTACCTGGACATTTGGAAGACCAAAGGCCTCGTTTCGTTTCACTGGAACAGATTTACTGCTCGTTCTGTTTCATACAGATTAAATAGCTCATTTGTATAGAAATGGGGTGAAATGGAACAACTGATTGATCAGTTGAAAAAAAAACAAATGGTTGTGTGCAAGTCAGGCAAAATAGCTCAATTCCAAGCAAACAATTTTCCAAATTTGATGTTGCTCTTTTGTTTGTTTGGGGCATTCCCACCAGCAGCTGGATATCACTGTGTCGCTTTTATTTGAGTCACTGCTCATTTCCTTGGAACTGGCTCTTGTCATGACAAGTTGTTGTCAAGCTCTGTGTGTGGAAATATCCTGACATTCTGTTGCCTGAAGATTCACTCACATCACTTCACACAGTTTTTGAGCGGTCGGACAGTGTTTTGAAAACTGATAATTTTTATGTCTGTGCTGTTATCTGTGTTGTTGATGTGAATGGTCCAGCACCAGATTTACTCTCTTTGGAAAGCCAACTGGAACCCATTATATTGTCACAAATATACTAACACAATCCTCAAATACATGAACGAAAAGAAAATGAAGTTATCTTTGCTGACAACAAGAGGAGTTTATTTGCTTTTAAATACACTACAAATCTTTTTGTGTCTGTCAGGTGTTTTCAAGAGTTCCAACAAACTAATTTGTGGGACTCTCCTCAACCTTGGAAATTGTATTTCTGACATCTCTGACAGACTGGTCAATTGTCTCCTGTCCTGGTGTAGAATTGTCAGCTGTGCTCAGTATTCCTTTTGACTCAGAGGGGCATGAAACTGAATTGGCACTGGGTGCAGAAAGGTCAGCATTTCTGGTTCTTTCCAAACAAGGGAGTAATTTCTTCAGGCCCATTTGAAAATCTTTATAAAAGATCAGATAGACAAAGGGATTCACTGTGCAATTTAGATATCCAAAAAAGAACAGAGGCAGACTCAATGTCTGGTAAAATCCAAGGGTTTTTATGAAGTTCAACATCAGAGGTGGTGACCAACACACCACAAAGCAACAGGCAACAATAACCAGAGTTTTTACAGTATTTCTGTGGGCAAGAAGTAATATTTGCACTTGAGCATTTCCATGGGTGCTATTTGCCTGTAAGGATCTTAAGTTTATGCTTGATGCTAAAGTCCAAATGATTCTTAAATTACAATATATAATTACAAATAATGGTATAAAATATCTGACAGAAATGCCCACAAAACCAGCAACACTGCTCCACTGCTTGCTGGGCCAAACATTCCTGGCACATCTGCCATCAACAACCTGGAAAATGGTTTTGCAACTTTATTCATGAGATGAGGAAGCAAGAAATTATTTCATGTACTGTGTTTGTGTTGTGAATCACTGCTTTTGGAAATTGGCCTTATCAACCTACTGTCTATTAGGATTTGCATTCCACATCCAGCCACCCAGCTGAAAGCTATCATTTTGGGGATCCAAGAAGTTTTGAAGTTGGCCTTGTGCCACAAAGGGTGTACCAGTTCCACATACCTGGCATGAGAAATGAAACTGACACATTTCACAAAGCAAACAATTGTCACTGTCGGAGAAATTATACCCTGCTTTTGATCTCTGCATGACTTACCTTTCCACATTGAGGCAGACCAAATTTAATGTGGATGAAGAAAAAGGACCCCAAATCAGAAAATGAGATTTCCATATTTTACATTCTAAATTTCCAAGCCATGTGTCTGATGAAGGTTGCCTCCACTGGTTTTCAAACCCATATAAAACAATCAACATGGCAGCAGAAAATAAGTCTATTGCACTCTGAAAGAAAAGCAAGCAGTTTGGGTTACACCAGATGTGACATGACATGTTGCCCTGAGAACGAGCAACAATTGGCTGGTATCAAGAGGTGAGATTTGCTGATGAAGAAAATAGAAAAATCTGTTTGTATCCCACCTGGTTCATTATCAATTTATTTTGCACCTTTGTCCTAATTTTCCTGTCACTACCCAGCACAACAAGGGTTAAAAAGTTTGACAGAATTCCTGTTGAACCAATTATTATTTTCAATGGATTTGTGAATGAAGAAAACCAGTCAACTCTTGACCTTGAGTGTGCAGACACATTCCTCCCTGGAATTTCCTCTATTGGACTGATAGTTGAAGAAATACTGCTGTTCTCCGGTGCGTTTTCAAATATAATACCATTCTCCTCTGTGTAGTTAGCCATCAGTTTATTTTCGCTTCCTGTAACAGAGATAAAATGTATGAAATTCAATTAGAAACAGAGTTTCTAATGATTGCTTCATTCTCTTTTTATTTTTTTGCCATCCTTGGTATAAACACTGCAAGGAGCTGCTGAACTCAAAACAACCTGGGAAAGATAAATGCCCAACTGAACCCATCTCTCACAAATGTTTGGCCAGCAACTTAATGGTGTCAATTCTTTCTCATGAAAATCACACCTAAAAGTCACCAAACAAAGAATATTTTTTCTGGACTGGGCAAGATTTGTACTGAAATAAGCGCCAGTGGAAAACTTGTTACTTTTGCCCAGACACTCACCAATAGGAGTTGCTCTTCTTATCAAGTGGCTCACCTTGCTCACCTTATGAATTTCCTCACCCTGTTGAAGTTCTCATCTTGTCGAGTTTCTCACAATACTGTGTGGTTCAGCTGGGTTTTCTTCACACAATGAAGAGCAAGTTGTTGAGGGGTGTGTTTTCTGTGGTGGTTTCCCTCCAGGTTGTAGAAAAGAAGCTCAAGCACCAAACTCCTTGCTTCACGCTGTTAAGATAATATCTCAATGTGATTATCTCCACAAATTTCCCAACAGCATGAGAAGATTTGGCTGAGGGACAATAAAATGCAGTGGTTGATGGAACAATCAAATCCCACAGTGTGGGGTACCGTCATTATGGTAAGAAGCTCAAATTGCCTGTGAACTGTTTTTTGTAACTTTCAAGCTCTAATGGTCCTTGTTTCTCTGGGAGAAACAGAGAAGCCTGCAAAGCTCCACAAAGGAAACAGAAATGGGCCCCATGCTAAAAGGATGAACTATCATCTGATTTAATTGCAAAATCCCCATGGAATATGCTTTCCTTTTTTGCCAAACTATCAGCTCGGAAAGTTGAGTCTGATGAATTGCTGAGAGGATCACGGAAAACTTTGGGAACAATCAAGCTTCAAGCTTGTTCTGAGAGGCTCAAATGCTACACATTTATTTGTTTGTTACTTTAAACCTTACACTTTAAATAAAGCCAAATGGAATCTATGTAGTGGGAAAGAAGATTGAGCAAAACTTGCCAAAGAATAATTGAAAGTTTTGTTTTCCATACACCTGGAGAAGCCAACAAGTTTCAACAATGATGTAAGAGGCTGGAGTCAATGCAGTTGGGGAAGAAGATTGGAGACAAAATATGAAGGAAGACTTGGAAAGTTTTGATCTTCACTTGCCAGCAGAAGAAGTTTACAAGTTTCATAGATGTTGCAAGGGGCTGAAAGATGCTTTCTGGGCTTGTGGTTTTCCAAACTTTCAGCTGAGGAGAAGAAAGTGCAAACAGTTGGGAAAAAGATCAGGTAGAACTTGGGAAGGACCACTTGGAATGTTTTGTTCATTTGCCAACAGCAGAAGCTCATAAATTCCAAAGTTTTGTATGAGGCTGAAAGAATTTCTTCCCTTGCTTCATTCTCAAATTATTGTGCCATTTGTGGACATGGTTTCCAAGAAAGTGTCCAAGATGTTCTCTTTGGAGCTCTGTCATTTGTCTTGAAACAAAGTTTGAATCTGAGGCACATTTCACACCCAGAAATTGCAACAAGAGACCAAGATGGCAATGCAATCTGTTTTATGCTGGAAGAAAATGTCAGTCATTGGAACAAAAGTGACCAGACATGACAGTAAAATAAAAAAGACAGCTCAACTATGACCTCATGTGTGCAGTCTGCTTTGTTGATGTTCCCAACACTTGACCAACAAATACCCAGTCATTTTATGTTGCGTGTCAAAAGACAGTGATGGTTGTCTGATTTCCAAAAAGATTTCCACAAGTGCATTGTGAGGAGAGAATAAAGACACCTCTTTTTTTGGGGGGGGGGCTTTGTCCTGTGTACAAAATTTCACATTCATTCCAAAACGTCCAATACTGCAGGACAAGGAGCGTCTCAGTTGAGTTGCCAAGGCAACAAACAACTTGTGCATTCGCTACATGACAACCCATTGTTGTGGCAAAATGAAGGTTTTTTACACAACTGACACAGAACGCAACGTCATGAGCACAACAAATGCATTATTTTTCTGACCAATTTCTGGTTGCCACAAAAACTTCAGAATGACCAACAAAGCCAGTCACAGGATTTCTCATGCCCAACATCATTCACTGCTTGGAGAATTCAGCACAAGTTCACCAATTGTTGTTGTTATTTGATTTGATGCACAGTCAGCCCTTGACCCTGTTTCTTTTGAAATTGAAGAAATATCAGATTGAGTTTGGCCAGGGTTGTTCTTGTTCACACAAGAGAGCAATTTCTTGAATCCAATATGGAAATCCTTGTAAAATGCCAGATAGACAAATGGATTGACAGCACAATTCAGGTATCCAAAATAAAATAAAGGTAGCTTTACTGTGACATAATACCCAAGGTTTTGAATCAAATCATAAATATAGACAGGCGACCAACACACAACAAAGCAGCAGGCAACAATGACCAGAGTTTTTGCAGTGTTTCTCTTGGCAACCTGCAGTCTGTAAACATGGGTGTTTTCATTTGTGGAATTTGCAACAGGAGAGTTGAAGTTAAGACTGGATGACAAGGTCCAAATGATTCTTGCATAACAAAAAACTATTATACATAAAGGAATGAAATATTTGATACAAAGAGACAAAGCTCCCATCACTCTACTCCAGTCCTCACTGGGCCAAACATTCTTCACACACCTGCCATCAACCACCTGAATGGAAAAACATCATTTGCACATGGTGATTGGCACTTTTCTCTGTTGTTTTGAGGGGCTGACTGCTGATTCATTCAGACAAGATAAATGTCAGTATTAATTACTGTTTAAGAATAAAAATATCTCACCAATAAGCTATTTACAAGCAACTCGAGTCCACATCCAACCACCCAGCTGAAGGCTATCATCTTGGGGACCCAAGAAGTTTTGAAATGAGCCATGTGCCACAAGGGGTGTACTAATTCCATGTACCTAAATAAATGTATATAAATCCCATCACATATCTATTGTTTGTGTGTATAAGAGATTTACCACATCTTCGTCTGCACAATACTTACCTTTGTGCAGTCAGGCAGACTAAATTCAATGTAGATGAAAGGAAAGGACCCCAAATCAGAAAATGAGATTTCCAGATTTTACATTCTAAATTTCCAAGAAATGTGTCCAAGGAAACTTGCTTTCTATGCTTTTCAAAAACAGTCAGAACTATCAGCATTGCAGAGGAAAACAAGTCTATTGCACTCTGAAAGGAAGATAAACAGGTCAGGGTCACATCAGAGCACGTAAATATACAATTGTCTTGGATGAAACATCCATTTTCTTGTATTCAAGAGGCTGAAAATATCAAGTGGAACTCACCTGGTTGATGATGAGCTTGTTGTGAATCTTCTGCCTGATTTTCTTGTTACTACCCAGCACAACAAGAGTCATCAAGTTGGACAGAATTCCTATTGTGCCAACTATCATTCTGTATGTGTTTGTAAATGAGATGTACCAGAAGACTCTTGCAGTTGAGTGTGAAGACACATTCTTCCCAGAAATTTCCTCTGTTGGATCAGCAGTTGAAAACATGCTGATGTTGTCAGAAATAATGTTGTTGTTGTCCATGAGTATCTCTAGCAGAAACGGAGAAATAAAACAACACATTGGAAATTAGTTTCTTGATCTCTTGCTTGTTTTGTTGTTAAAGTGTTTTAGATTACCTCACCTTGTGTATTCTTTTGAATTGTGCTTCTCTTACATTGTCTTGTCTCCCTCCCACACCAGCACTGGATCTTTTCAAAGTCAAGATGTAGAGCTGAAAGAACTGAACACTGGAAAACAAATGAAAGAAAGTGAAACTTATTTCCCTCACATCACAAGTGAGTGGCCACACTGGCGCAAGCAGTGACATGAAAAGTATGTTTGGCTTTTCACTTTGGCAAAATGTAGATGACAAAATGTAAAAAAAAAACTTCTCCACGAAACATGCAGGTTTGACCTCAACTTCCGCTCGTCACACCAACGTCGCGTCGTATGTGACGTCGCAGCGTCGCAAAGGCAATTGTGACGCGACGTTCTCACGTGATTCTAAACGACGCACCTCGACGCCGTCTCCACTGCAGCAGATGGCGGGAAATTGCACACGCAACGGCGGGAAAGTGATTGTTGAAAGTTTTCAGTGAAAGAGACAGAGAGATGAAAGTTATCAGGCCACAAAGGTCCTCCCCCACTTGGTGTTGCAATAATTTTCTCTCTCATTTTCGCTTTTCCTTCACTCAAGTGGAAGTGAGAGGAGAGCTTTGATATGTGGAGTTCAAAGAACCCTGTGTGTGAGGCAGAACTTTTGAAATGATGTTCATTTTCAAACACACATTTCAAAACTTTTCGTTGGTGACATTCTTTCCAACAAATTTGGTCAATCCTTCTCTTGTAGAAGCCAGATTCAAGACATGACTCAAATATCCTTTCTTTCCCTTTCTTCTGTTTCTTTTCTTTCCTTTTTCTCTTTGCTCTTCTTCTCTTCTCCGTTGTTCTCATTTCTGCTCTTTTAATTTCTGCTCTGCATCTTTAAAACTTTGAAACAGCTTTTGAAACTTGCAACACTTTTCCAAAGTCAACCTGAATCTGAAAGATGACAAACGGAGCTGAGAATCAGTTGTCAAGTGATGAGGGAAACTCAGCTCCTGGTGGTGCACTCAAAATGTCTGAAGGAAGGGGGGAATAATGTCTTGAGACTGCATTGGCAGAGTCGGTCCAGTGAGGGCAGGTCTCATGAAGAGATACAGTCTTGAGGGGCTCTCCGGTGAAGGAACCTTGAGGGAATCCCCCCAGTGAGGGATCCTTGACCTGATGGGGATTCCCCAGTGAGGAAGCGTTGAGGGGATCACCCGGTGAGGGTATCTCCCAGTGAGGAAATATTATGGAGATCCTCCAGTGAGGGAATCTCGTGGAATCCCCCTGTGAGGGATCTTTGAGGGAATCTCACCAGTGAGGAACCTTGAAGGAATCTCCAAGTTCAGGTGGTGAGTCCTCTTTGTCCCTTCGCTCTCACTCACTCAGTTTGGAATCAGGGTGAAGAGACACATCACTGTGTGTGACACCTGGATCTGAATCAAGATAAGGTGGGTAGAGCCCTTGAGCATGTGATGAGAGTACCCTGGGGCCTCCACACAGGGGTGTGCTGCTTTTACACCAACAAATTTCTGGGTTTCCAACAGTCTGTACCTCTTGGGTTGTTCAGGGGTTTCCTGGCATTGTTTACTGGATGGCTTGCCGTTATGCTGCTAAAATACAAAAAGAACAGCGGCCTGACACAGAAAACCCAGAAACATGATCAAATAGAAATTCTGAGATGCAATAAGGGCAGCTGAAACGTGAATCAAAAGTCCAAATGTGTTTGAAACTTCGCTGATGAAAGGGAAGAAAGAAAGTAGGAAATGAACAACACTTTCCAAGTTAACTTTTCTTGTATAAGAGCAGCCAACAACTAAGAACTTCCATTATAAAGGAACCAAAGAGGGAGCTTGGAAGGAAAAATTATTTGAATGGGCCCAATTCTGTCATTTTTTCTTTGTCTTTCATAACTTTTCCTTTCAATGAAATGAAAGAGCGAAGAGTGCGTTGAAAGGGGTTCTGCTCTTCTGACACAGACAGTAAGCAGGACACAAGAGGCTCTTTTGCTAATTTTTCCAGTGGTCATACATGTTGGAGGCACACTGAAGTACAGGGTCAGATTCCCAAGCTGTACTAACCATGTCCTCCCTTCAGTCCAAAATTCTACCCACAATGCAACAAAGCAACAAAGATCTTCTGTATTACACAAGAGCCACAATCCAATGTATTATGCATCTCCACACAGGTCTATAACGTGACACAACATCTCAGTTGCAACACCCTCAATGAGGCAGGGTTCAGTACAAAATGCACCTCCTTTGTACAATACACCGTGCCCCATGTTTCACTGCAGCAGACAAGACCTCAGTTGCACAGGGTTTAATGTTTAATGCATGAACTGTGCATCTCCACTCTGGCCTTTTGTCATGTTGAAATTTAAGCCCTCACACCTGTAGTTGTGTGGAAAGCTGAGAAAGGTCTAAAAACTCTGGGAGCTCATTCACATGCTGATCTGCCAAGCACCTGTTTCAGGGATATTCCTATTTTCCAGTACAGAGGCAGTTCCAGTCTTTCACAATTGCAGCCCCTGATACATTGGTATCTCTGCCTCACACACTGATGTTTCACACAACATGCTGTTTGTGGTTTCTCTTCTGCTGTTGAGCATCACAGCTTTTGGGTGTGGTCCTGAAAAGTTTCAGTGTCACCACACAGCTGATGGTTGCATCTCATGGCAGGGTGTTTGTGACAGAAGGATAGACTGCCTGAGGGATGGTAGTGATGAGGGAGAGCTGGCCAGGGACAAGCTGGCTGAACACATGTTTCCAGGAGGTAACTCTCAAAATCTTTGACTTTCATAGCCAGAAGGGAATGGCCCTTTTTCACCCATTTTTATTCAGTTTCTTGCTGTATGGGAATCTTGTGCCTCTAATATTTTTTCAAAGGCAATTGGATTTGTGATCAAAATAGGACAACTTTCTCCCTGGAAAGTCTTTGTAAACCTGGAAAAAATACAACTTGTAGTGACAGAACAGATTTGTCATTTTGCCAGTGTGGAAAGTACAAATGGATGTGTCAGGATTTGCAACAATGCATTGCTAATAGTGTTGTTTGTGATGGAGAAATAGACTGTGAGGATGAATCTGATGAAGATGAATCTTTCTGTCAGAACACATGGAGTTGCGAGGAGCAATACACATACTTTGCAGGTGAGATACAAGTCCACAATACAAGAACAAAACCAGTGATAAAACCCTCAATTGTGAGTGTGCTGCTTTTTTCAGATGAACACAGATGTTTAGCAAATTGGATTGTGTGTGATGGCAACAATGATTTGTGGACAATGGTAGATGAAGAAAACTGTGAGAATTGGAACTGTGTAAAGGGGAGGTGGATGTGTGAGCATTCAAATTTATGCATCAAGGAAGAACTGGTGTGTGATGGCGGCTTTGACTGTGGAGCTTTTGATGTTAGTGATGAGGACAACTGTGCAAACTGGATCTGCCCTGAAAATTACTGGAAATGCACAAATCCTCCTCATTGCGTCACAGATAATTTTGTTTGTGATCACTACCTGGACTGCAAGGATGGATCTGATGAAGCATTTTGTGCAAACTGGACCTGTGGATGGGCAAAATTCCAATGTGACGACGGGAGCTGCATTTCAAGTTTGGTTGTTTGTGATAAAAAAATAGATTGTCTGGATGAATCAGATGAAAAGCGTATGTTTATTTTCTCACTTTACTTCCAACAATTTCTCTGTTATTCTGCATTTTACACTCTGGTATCCTACAGATTGTGAGTTTCAAAATTTCTCTTGTCCTGTGGGAGTTTCGTGGAAATGTACTGAAGAAAAGACCTGCAGGTTGGACCTGGAGTTTTGTGATGGAACAGAGGATTGCTCAGATGGTTCAGACGAGCAGAACTGTGACAAACTCCCTTGTTTGGGATCTCAAATCAAATGTGCAGATCGGGAGACGTGCATTGCTGTGAGTGTGTTTGATTCTCCTTGACAACCCACTTATACGTGCTTATTTTTGTCTGATGGCTCAGGTGAAGAAATCAAAAGACAAAAATTGTGTTGGTACTGACATGTCATGCCCCAAGGAATCAATTTGTCAAATTTGATCTGTCTGTTTATTTTCTTTCCAGAAATCTCAGATTTGCAATGGTGAGACCAACTGTCCAGACAACTCTGATGAGCTGTGTGGGAATCAATGTGTGCCCAAAGGATTCACAGGCCGTTATGTTATGCATGTGAGAGCCCTGTGTTGTTCATGCCCATTGAGCAACACTTTGTGCCTTGTGTACAACTTGTTTTTGTGTTTTCATGTACTGTTTTTCAATAGTCTCAAGTCATTGTGTCTTCTGCACGAATTGCAGTCCAAGATACAAAATATTGAGTGCGTCCTGATTATTGTAGGTGTGCAAAGAAGATGTTGCATACTGTGTTCCAACATTCTGGGTTTGTGATGGAAAGATAGATTGTCCAATGGGTTCAGATGAGATTCATTGTGCATGTCAAATGTTCAACATGATTGAAGTCAGAACTAAGTTGAACAATTCTGTGTGTTTGCCTCTGAATTGGGCCTGTACCGTGCCTCATGAATTCAGTTTCGACAGTACCATTTGTCAAACCCTCTTCACTACACCACAAAAGGATGAAGGTGGTCTTCTTTCTCAAACTTTGTTCAAACTGCAAACACATTTTGAGTTTTCTAAAAGTTGATTTCAGCAAACAACAAATATCAAATTTATTCAATTTGTGCTTCCCTAAATTTTTCCTCATTTCAGACACTGTTTCAAACTCATCCAGTATTGTAGTGTTGTCAGATGGCTGTGGAGACAGTTGTTTGGACACCATCTTGTGCATCACAGAGCCTGACAAACACAGGTGCAAATCCTTAGGATTTGTCTTGAATACTCTGACTGCTGGGAGTTTTCCTTTGGTGGAAATAGTCCAGATAGAAAATAGTTACACATCAGAAGGACCAGAGTATGTTCATGTGGAAGAAAATCCAAGTTCTGAGAAAAGAATTATCAGTGTTTCCTGCAAAAGGGAATGTGTTATGAAAGTGAATCTTGAGATAAGGGGAGCACATGTGCCTGAACATTTAGTTGTTCAGTTCAAGGACATAAGTTTTGAGGATTCTTTGTTTTCTCTTCAAAATATTGTTGTGGATTTTGTCAGAACTCTACAGTCTAACGTGCACATTTCTGATCTAACACCCCTGTCTGAAACATTGGGTGCTATTCACCTGTACTTTCACAACACCAGCTTTGTATGTTCTGAAGAGAGCCACCCAACATCTGCATTTTTGCTGAAACACACTTTTAACACGTTCTTCACATTTCAAGAAACAGAACTTTGTGGTGTTGAAATGAATGTTATAGCTTCCAATTCGCTCTTTCTGTCAAAAAATGTGTTCTGGTCCCAGGGACAGATTCATTTCAAAGCTGCACAAAGAGGTCTTTTTGAACTTAATACTGTAAAGATATTTCACCAATACAAACCAGTATTTAACATTGTGGCACTGGTGATGAAAATGAAGGTTGTAGACTCCTCAATAATATGCTCTGAAGGAGGTATCACAATTGTTCAGCAAGACCCTGGTCTTCTGGAATCTTGGATGGAAGTACACATTGAAAATTGCAGTTTCCATAACAACACAAAACTGGTGTCAGGAGGAGCATTAGAATTTGTATTTACTTCATTCAGAAATCAACAACAGTCACATGTCAACATTGACTCTTGTTTATTCAGTCAAAATGTTGTGACCCAAGGAAGTAATGAGGCTGGAACTGGTGGAGCTATAAGTATGCACAGCACTACCTTTGGCCAGAACTCCAGCTCCATGTTAGTAGTGTTGATACAAAACTCACAATTTGTTGATAACAAAGCTGGAAATGGGGGAGCACTTTACTTTCTAGGCACCTCAATTCACATGCTCATTGTAGAATCTGTGTTTTCTTTCAAAAAACAAGATGCTTTGTCAGGTAAGGGTTACTTTATCCTGGGGCATTCTGATGTAGTAATCACAAGATGCCAGTTTATCACACAGTCTCCTTTCACATCACAATCATTAATTCAACTGCAAGTGACAGACACTGTCTCTTCTATTCAAAGTGTGGACTTTGATGTGCATTGTCTGCCATGGCACAACTTAGACATTCAGAAAACAATATTTCCCATGACAGATGCTGAGTACATTCTGAGGGAACTTGTTGTGTCCTGTGTCACTTGCTCACCCATGTACTATGCATTCTCAAATGAAATATTTCAAGTACACTACCAAGGGGGTCAAGGGGACATTTCTGTTGACAGCAGTTTTTCCACTTGTCTGCCATGCCCAACTGGTGGTGACTGTCCTGGAAATAATTTGTGGGCAAAACCCAACTACTGGGGATCCCAGACACTTGATGAAGTGATATTTTATCAGTGTCCTGCAACTTACTGCTGTCAAGGGTCTGCACTATCTCCTTGCAACTCATACAATGTGTGTGCCAGAAGGAGAACAGGTGTTCTCTGCAGTCTTTGCAAAGAAGGGTATTCCTTATCTGTGCTTTCCTCAAATTGTGTTGATCAGACATTATGCAATCACCCATGGTTTTGGGCTGTGGCAAGCTTTGCAGCATTGTTGTACATGATTTGGTACACCATCAAAGATGAAGTCATTCAGCTTTTATCATCTGCTGTAGTCAACAACAAGACCTTTGCAAAATTTTGCCACAGGCATGTTTCAACAAATCATGGTGACGGAAATGGATATTTTGGCATTTTGGTGTACTATGTTCAAGCTTCAGTTATTTTCAGAATAAGTTTTGCACCCACCAATGGAAGCAAGCTGTTGGTGATGTGTCAAACAATTGAAACATATCTCAGCCTCTTGTTAACATTTGAAATGTCATACATTCAAAGAGACCTCTGTGTCATACAAAACATGAGTTTGGGTCTCAAACAGTGCTTGAAGTTTTTGTTCCTGTTGGCAATATTTGTGTGGTGGTTGGTGTCCTTTGGAATATGTCTGTGGATTTCCAAGGCACACAAAGGCTCACAGCAAAAAGCCTTTGCATTTGCTGCTTCTGTCAAAGAGAAACTCATTGATGGATTGGTAAACATAATCAAGTACACTTACGGAGGGTTTACAGACATTGTCTTTCATGCACTAGTGTGTTTTACAACAAATAACAAGCTGGTTTGGTTCTATGATGCTTCAGTCACATGCTACAGCACATGGCAGCAAGCCATGCTGCTTTTTGCAACTTTGTACATCATACCCTTTCCTTTAGTTTTATATTTGGGAATGAAACTGTTGAGGCAGAATCAATTATCTGGTAAAGCTTTGCTTTTTGGATCAATGTGTCCACTTCCATGCCTGATTTATATGTTCAGCAACAAGGTGAAAAAGAAATGCAGAAAACAGGTCAGAGATGTTCCAAAGGAAACTGAGAGAAACCTTGAGGGTTGGTCAAATAGGCAAGAAGACTTGGACATGTACACAAGATTCCAAGGTGAATACAGAGATAAAGATGGAGCACAGTATTGGGAAAGTGTCATGATTATGAGAAGATTGTTACTGAGCTTTGCAACTTTGACTCCAAATCTGGTGAGCCAGCTTGTGACTTCTCTGATGCTGTGTGGGCTGTTTTTGGTTCATCACAAAAATGTCAATCCTTTTGCTCATTCTGCATCCAACAAAGTAGAAACTTTTTCCCTTTTATTACTCTGTTGTAAAGCATCAATTAATCTGATGAAAGCAATTTACATTTCTCTGGGCACCTCCCCAGACAGCCCCCAGGCAAATGTTGTAAACTCACTGGGTATTTTTGAAAGTTTATGTTTGCCACTCTTGCTTCTTGTCATTCTGGTTTTGGAGATTGAACAGAAAATGACAAAGAAAAATTGACTAGGTTTCCTCTGATAGTTATTCTGAAAAGCAAATGCCTTGTTTCTCATCAACAACAAAACTTTTGGAAAATATTCCTGCAAGCCGAAAACATGTGCAAAGTTCTTCACATGCACAGTTCAAGGAACAATTCATATCTGAAGAACTGTGCAGAGTACACAGACTTTCTCTGGTTGTTTGACATTTACTAAGACGTGTGTGAGTGTGAAGTGAAACAAACATGTTTTCTTTCAAACAAAAGAACAATAAAGATGTTGATCAGAAGGAAACTCACTTGCGCTCAGCTCAAATCACACAAAATAAAAGTGTAACCCAGACTTACATTTTTCTGAGATATTGACATTTTAGTTGTCTGGTCATTTTTCATTTTCAAAGAGAAGGCGTCAAGGTCAAAGAACTTTGAAGTTGTCAACCCCCATCAATTAAATTTTGGGAGAATAAATTGAAGAACCACATGCAAAATATAATGACCCATAGATTGAACATTGTGTTTTCTAACTTTCCTGTGTTGGTAATACTTGCCAAGTCAACAACCACATTCAGCTGGTTGGGTTTTGGTTGCCCTTGAAAGCACTTCTGGAAACAAGTTATGTGCTTGAATCATTTTACTGGTGCTAACCTTTACCCTTTATTTGCAAAAATAGTTTTGGGTCACCTTACAAATAGAAATTTTGTTGTAATCTGAGCAGAAGAGGCCACTCGTGTGAAGTCAAACTTTACAAAGTAACAATAGAAATTTATTGCAACATGAAACAACCATTTCAACAACATTGGACAACAGGGCCAAGAAAATGCGAGTGAGGATTGGGAACCAAGCTTCAAATCTCCTGGAGTGCCACCTTCAAGAAAACAGTGACTCAAAAAGAATCACAATGTTTGAAACATTCTCAATGTGGACACTTCATGAAGAGTACAGCTGAGCAGGAATCATATGAATGTTCACACAATTGTTTTGCAAAATGTGAACACAAAGTGTCTCACAGACCTATTGTTCTGGTCTTCATCTTGCTGCTGCAAACAGAACAAAGCTGTGAGATGTAGTGGGCACCAGAGTTAGACTCTTTTGTTGCATAAAAACAATAGGTTTTGAAATCTTTTCATTACAGTGGTTCTTTGTCCACTCACTGCATTATGAGTTTGTATGAATCCAAAGAAACATTGGTGTTTCACCAGTAAAATGATTTATGCCTGCTGTCAGGTCTCTGATACTTGTATTTTGCCACATTACTTTCCATTCAGGTGTCTCCTGAGTTGCTGTGGGTACACTGGGAGTTTTGTGTGAAGTCTCAACAGGGGTTGCCAAAGGCTGATGTGGTTCACATCCAGGTTCCACCACTTGTGTCTGGGTATGTAGTCAAGCTTGTTTGTACTTTTTGCACCAGAGGTTTCTCATGCAAGAGAGAGAGAATAGTTTCTGTTTTGTATCAGAATTTGAACAGATGAGGAACAACATTTGTCACAAACACTCAACTGGTTCATAGGTTTCCCAAGATCAAACCAAATATTGTATTGCAAAGGTTTGTTCCTTCAGAACTTTGAAATAATCCGTGTCTGTCTGAAGCACTGTGGCCCAATCAGGAAAGGAATAAAAATGGTTCCCCTGAATTGGGAACACCTGTGGCTTGTGTGAGACTGCATCATCAAGCAATGTCCAGAAGTTCTCTGACTCACTTTGGGTTGTTTGACCCAGTGCCAGACTAAAGTACTGACCATTCAGTTGTTGCTTCTTGTTGAATCCTCCACTGAATAATTTGGCAATGATTCCATTTAATTTGTTCCAGCTTTTCTGGTGTGTTCACCACAACAGGCAAATGGAGCCTGCTAAAGATTGAGCACACAAAGAAACTCATATGACAAGAACAGGAGAGTACTCAACACAGTCAAGTGGAACCTTCATTCAGTTCCAAGTGATATTCCTGCTGAGACCAAAAGAGTTTATTTGACAAATAATTGCATCACTTCACTTGATGCTGCCATCTTCAGCCACTTATCTGAATGTACAACACTTATCTTAGCATGCAATTGTATTTCAAAAATTGACGTAAATGCATTCAAAGGCATGCTGTCCCTTGTTTACCTGGATCTTTCTCAAAACAAAATTTCAGTTCTGCCAGCAGGAGTCTTCAAGAACTTGTCTCAGTGTTCTAATCTGAAACTCACTGACAACCAACTGTCTTCAATCACTGAAGGTGTTTTCACAGGCATGGAATCTCTTGTCCGGCTGCGCTTGGGGGGGGAACAAAATCTCCTTCCTTCATGGCAGAGCTTTCAAGGATTTGAAATCTCTCACAAGGTTGCACATTGATTGCAGCAAAATATCTGTTGTAACAAATCAAGCATTCAGTGGTTTGAAAGCTTTGGAAAACCTCCACCTCAAAAGCAACCAAATTGCTTCTGTACAGCTTGGGTCATTTGTTGAACTGAATGCACTTGAAGTTCTTTCATTTTCATTCAATTGTCTCCTGAACATCAAGTATGGCATGCTGTCAGGCTTGAAGTCACTCAGTTTATTGTTTCTGGACAACAACAGAATTTCCACCATTGAGGCAGATGCCTTCTCTGAACTTTCATCTCTCACTGACCTGCATCTTTGCTTCAATTACATCAAGATTCTGCAAACTGGAATGTTTGGAGGATTGCATCATCTGCGCAGGCTGCTTATCCACTCAAATCAAATATCCTGTGTAGAAGTTGGAGTCTTTCAGATGTTCCCTCCACACAGGGCCATTGAGCTTCATAATAACAGCCTCACAACAATCAACCCTGAACTTCTGAAGCAAATGAAAGGCCCAACCTATCTGAGTTTGAGTTTACCAAGTGGAGACACCAACAAGTGGAACTGCAATTCCCTCTGCTGGTTAAAACAATTGGAAAAAATGAAACAGTCAAATGCAAATACTTGCAGCAAACCATGAGCAGAATATATTTTTATCCACATTGTGGGGGCAAAACACACTGGAATTCACTTTCCTGCCCAAACCCAGGTGAATCTTGTTCTTTGTACTGCAACTGAACACAATATTTTGAGTCCACTGGTGGCCATTGTGTTTTCCTCTGTGTGTAGCTGATGTTGTCTGTTTCCCCCCTTGTTTTATTTGTACAGGAGGAACAACAAAAGCTGAAACTTGTTCCAAAACTCAAGAAACACAGATGACAATTAAGAAACCAAGCACAGGAAAAGACTTAAGAAATGCTGAGCTTGTTACCACCAGTGAAATTGTGGCTTCTAGGAACACTCACGCTACACCAGCTCCTGAAGGGCAAAAAGCTTTCACAAAGGCAACAGGTTTCTGAGATATATTGCTCCCAAATGACAAAAAAATTAACAAAAACACATTTCCGTCAATTTTTCAACCAAAATCCATTATCATCTGTTGCTGGCAATGCCTATGATTTTTGAAACTTTTTCTATCATTTCTGTTGCCAGGATCTACCAAAGGTGCCTCAAGTGAGCTTGGGATAAGAACTGCATGGTTGGCTCAGGTAGTGATTGCTGTTTGGGCTGCATTTCTTGTTGCCATCATCTCCAGCAATTGGTAAGTTTTTTTCCTGTTGAGAACCAATCACAGCACAGTGTGAATAGTGTTCAAAGTTGAAACCAAACTGTTCTTTGCTCTGTTCTGCAGACATCAGACAAAAAAAGGAAATGTTTGATAAACTGGAGCGTGTTGGATGAAGATTATGATAAGGACATGAAACTGCATCAGAAGAGGCAGTTGACAGTTCTTCAGTGTTATTTTTCATTTGTTATGTGTGAAGGACAATGCATCAGTAATGAATTTGGTCAAATCATAGCAGAGAAAGAAAGAAGGAAAGTTAGCAATCTTCCAATGGTGTTTTAACACTAGAGGTGATCATGGCTCCTATAGGAGCTGCGGGGCGATTGTAAGGGAACCGGCACCTGTTACATAACCCAATGTTATCTCAATGAGGTACGAGATCCGATGGGAGCTGGTGCCGCTTACCTTACAATCGCCGTCTGAGGGTCTGATCACCTCTAGTGTGTTCCATTTTTGTGCTCATCTAGCACTGTTGACCCTTGCTGACCCCAGGTGCAAATCACGCGAGCTCCAAGGAAGTATTTTTTTGTTTTGAATGAACAAACATTTTTGTGCGCTGGTCTTCAATGGGTGCGGTTTCTTATGGTTTCTCTCAAACTTCGCCCTTTGAGGAGATGTCTGCCCTGAGGCATCAGAAACTCGCATGCACTTGTGGCTTTGTGATTACTTTGTGGTGTTGCGTTCTTGCATGTACCAGATGACAAGCTTACAATCTCTCCCTGCATCAATAGCAAAGCACCACACGAACTGAAACACAACCCCAACCATTGGTGTTCACAAGGGTTGTGGGTGTGGTGAGAAACCACAACTCACACCACACAATCCCCAGAGGGTTCTGTTCTTTTTTCTGCAGATAAACACTCAATGTCATGCTATTCTCCATTGTTACAAAAGAACAGAAATTTATCCCAGGAGAATATTTCTGTGTCACAGAGAAATGCAGAACTCTCTGCATTCAGGTAAAAAGAACAGCTGGGGTGGTGCAGAAGGAGATGCACAGGGAGCCAGACAAATTTTTGGGCCCACAGAAAACCACTTCTTGTTCTTCAGCATTTTACATCCTGGAAAAAGCTGGGGGTTTTCTACACTCTGCTTCATTCTTTATCTCACAGAGAGTACTTTTTCTCTGTGGTGCCTCTGCTCTGCTTTCTACTGTGAATTTTCTTCTCTTTTATGTGACCAATGCGGAGTGGTGTAGGGAAAGGCCGCACCGATCTCACGAACAAAGAAATACCCATTTGGTTGTCTCACGATGATGAGCTTGGATTAAAGCAAGACGTCGTACGGTTGAACGTTTATTGTCCGAAGTCAAGAGATGAGTGCATTATGGAACATTGGTGACATGCAGACCACTTTTGCCACACCGTACATGATAGCTTCAACCCTGCCTTCGAGGTGTCGAGCAGTTTGTCTGTACTCCATCAACAGCGACTGATTTTTTCTTTTTTTAGGCTTTTAGTTTTTGCCGATTCCTGGTCATCTGAGAGGGTTTTCATATTGATGCTGTCAACGTCAACTGCAGACTGCAACTGCAACATTTTTTAGGTGATTTGAGGAGCTTGGTCCGATTTGTGAGCTTTTGGAAAAAGCGAGTGAAATCGGAGTGAGCGAAATCACATCACCTATAGGCAGCCTCTTCCAAAAGTATGTCAGCAGCAGTTTCATGGTCAAGATGAGGATTGATTTGGGATCATTTGGGCTCTTTTGGTTC